>Ga0190270_10001718_pt1 | contig 10335 bp, 10 predicted proteins | sample Popmic320T_FD_133748 | JGI IMG/M metagenome (GOLD analysis project Ga0190270, IMG submission 133748) | Populus adjacent soil microbial communities from riparian zone of Weber River, Utah, USA - 320 T | ecosystem: Environmental > Terrestrial > Soil > Riparian zone | place: USA: Utah | collected... | reverse complement strand
ATTGTTGTTGATCAATATCCGGGAAGAGCATCACTCCCCCATATTATCATAAAAAACAAACAAGGTATTATGGCAACTGTAACCAGAGAGAACATTGGTTTGTTGAACGACAAGATCGTGATTAACGTGACCAGGGAAGACTATCTTCCTTCATTTGACAAGGCCCTCAAGTCGTATGGAAAGAAGGCCAATATTCCAGGTTTCAGAAAGGGAATGGTTCCGGCTTCGTTGATCAAAAAAATGTATGGTGCGTCTGTACTAACTGATGAAGTACTGAGAACCGTTGAAAAGGAACTGACGAAGTACATGGTGGATGAGAAACTAAACATATTTGCCCAACCTCTTCCCCTACCCGAGAATGATGCAGGGAATATAAATGTGGACAACCCGGCAGATTATGTGTTTGCATTTGAAGTGGGGCTCAAACCCGAATTCAGCCTTCCCGATCTTTCCACGGCAACTGTTCACTTTTACCAGGTAAAAGTTACCGAGGAGATGATCGAAAATGAAGTCAGCCGCTTGCGGTTAAGACATGGCAAAATGGAAGAGCCTGAAGTTATTTCTTCGGAAGACAATGTTCTAAATGTGAAATTCATCGAGGTAGATGAATCAGGGAATGAAATTGAAGGGGGCATTCAAAAAGATAATTCATTACTGTTAAAATATTTTGCTCCTTCAGCCAGGGAACAATGGATGGGAAAGAAAAGTGGCGACCTTGTGGTGTTACAACTGTCAACTGCATTTGAAGACCGTGAAAGAGATTGGGTATTACAGGACCTTGCACTTTCTAAGGAAGACCCGGCCAGCCAGAATAAGTTTTTTAAAGTACTCCTCACGAAAGTCGGGTTGGTTGTTAAAGCCGATTTGAATGAAGAATTTTTTAAGGTGGCCTATCCTGCAAAAGATTTAAAAACCGAAGACGATCTCAGGAACCTGATCAGAGATGACATGGAACAGCACTGGAAAAGACAGGGGAAAAACATGCTTCAGCATGAGATTTATCATTTCTTAGTTGATAAAACGCAGATCGAATTTCCAGAAACCTTTCTCAAACGCTGGTTGAAGCAGGAGAATGAGCAAAAAAAATCTGTTGATGATGTTGAACAAGAATTCCCCTACTTCGTGAATCAACTGAAATGGACATTGATCAGCGAAAAGATCCATCGCGAAAACAGCCTTGAAGTGTCCCAGGAAGATATCAAGGCATTCGCCAGGCAACAACTTGCCGGATATATGGGCATGAATGTATTGGATGAAAGTCAGGGATGGGTAAAAGAATATCTCAACAAGATGATGCAGGACAGGAAATTTGTAGAGGATACCTATCATCGATTACAGAACGAAAAGGTGCTTGAATTTGCCGAAACAAAAGTGAATCCGGTTGAGAAGGAAATCAGTGCTGAAGCATTTCATGAATTGCAGCACCAACACAAACATTAAGCAATTTTGTGCCGCAAATGCGGGATTCAATTGCCTGTTGCCCGCCCGGACGGACGAAATTGTTCTGGCATTTTGTCCGATTTTTATTTCCGCATGGTATTTGGTGTTCCATTTCACTTTAAATTGCCAGATCAAAAAAGCCATAAGTTGACATGAACCCATCAAAAGAATTTGAAAAGTATGCAGTGAAGCATCATGGTATTTCCAGCAATACCTTGAACGATTATAATAATTATGTTGTCACCAATCTTACTCCCAATATCATTGAGGAAAGACCCATGAACGTTGCCGTTATGGATGTGTATAGCCGACTGATGATGGATCGCATCATTTTTCTTGGCTATCCTCTGAATGATGAAGTAGCCAACATCATTACCGCACAGATGCTCTTCCTTGAAAGTACTGATCGCCAACGGGACATACAGATGTATATCAATTGCCCCGGGGGAAGTGTATATTCCGGCCTGGGCGTTTACGATACCATGCAATACATCACCCCAGATGTATCTACTATCTGCATTGGAATGGCTGCCTCCATGGCTGCTGTGCTGATGTGTGCAGGCACAAAGGGGAAACGGACTGCATTGAAACACGCCCGAATCATGATGCATCAACCAAGTGGCGCTATTGGTGGACAGGCGAGCGATATTGAGATCACTGTAAATGAAATCAGGAAGATCAAAAGAGAGTTGTACGAAATCATTTCCTATCATACCGGCAAATCGGCGAAACAGGTGGAGAAAGATTGTGACCGGGATTTCTGGATGACATCAAACGAGTCCAAAGAATATGGACTGGTTGATGAGGTGTTGTTAATTAATCCGAGAAAGGAGAAGAAAGATTAGAAGGTACAAGGCACAAGGCACAAGGAAGATCCAAGATTCAAGAACCAAGGGCCAAGAAAAATTCAAATCTCAAATACAAACTCTAAAGTCAAAATGAAATTTCAACGATACGATAGTAAACCATCCTGGAGAAGCGAAGAAGAACCTGAAGAAGAGAAAGAAGAACGGCCGCAACCGGATACGATGATGTTCATGAAACAACTTGAGAAGTATTTTCTCACGAATCGTTCAGTTTATTTATGGGGAATAGTTGACGACAAATCGGCCAAGGATGTTGTAAATAAGATGTTGCTGTTGGATTTTGATAAGCCAGGAGAAGAGATCAAATTCTATATTAACAGTCCTGGTGGTGTTGTCACCAGTGGAATGGTGATCTACGATATGATGCGCATGCTAAAGAGCCCAGTCACTACCATTTGTATGGGGCTTGCGGCTTCAATGGGCTCGATCCTCCTGAGCGGGGGCGTAAAAGGCAAGAGGTTGATTTTCCCACATGGGGAAGTAATGATTCACCAACCGAGCCTGGGAGGTCATATCCAGGGTGTTTCGTCCGACCTTGAAATCCAGGCGATTCAAACGAAAAGGGTCAAAGAATTGGGGGCCAAAATCCTTGCAGAAAATTGCGGTAAGAAATTCGAGCAAATAATGAAGGATTTTGACCGTGATTATTGGATGGATGCCAAAGAAGCTTTGGACTATGGCATTGTGGATAAGATTGTAGAAAAACTATAAAGGACTCCGGCTGAAACCAAGGCCCAGCCTGCTTTTCCAGACATAATCGTTAATGGTTTCCAGTTATTGCCCACAAAACTGGCTTTTGTGCCAAAAGTTTCAGAAATTTGAAGGTTACTTTTCCATTCATTCTTATTTTCCAAGCATGGCTAAAAATACTTTGCATTGCTCATTCTGTGGACGTAGCCGGGATGAGGTGAAAATCCTGATAGCTGGGCAGGAAGGTCACATTTGTGAGAACTGCGTTGATCATGCCCGCGAAATCATTGAGCAGGAGCTAATGGTCAGAGAAGAACAGGCTCCCACCTCCTCTTTTAAGCTAACGATAAAGAAACCCATCGAGATCAAAAAATTCCTTGATGAATATGTGATTGCCCAGGATGACGCAAAGAAAGTTTTGGCAGTTGCAGTGTATAACCACTATAAGAGGCTTCAACAAAAAATTGTTGAAGGAGATATCGAGATAGAAAAGAGCAATATCATCATGGTGGGCGAAACAGGCACCGGTAAAACTCTTCTTGCTAAAACTATTGCCCGACTGCTCAACCTTCCATTTGCCATTGTGGATGCTACCGTTTTCACAGAAGCAGGTTATGTAGGTGAAGATGTAGAAAGTATTCTTACCAGGTTACTCCAGGTTTGCAATTATGATGTATCTGCCGCAGAACGTGGCATTGTGTATATCGATGAATTAGACAAGATTGCCCGTAAGGGTGATAATCCTTCCATTACGCGCGATGTGAGTGGTGAAGGTGTACAGCAAGGCTTACTGAAGTTATTGGAAGGTACGGATGTGCTTGTTCCTCCACAAGGCGGCCGCAAACACCCCGAACAAAAACTCATCAAGATCAACACGCAGAATATCCTCTTCATATGCGGAGGTGCGTTTGATGGCATCGATAAGGTGATAGCAAGAAGGGTAAATACCAATGCAATTGGCTTCAATGTAAATAAAGAGCAACAGGAACAGATGAAAAAGAACCTGCTGCAATATGTAAATGCACAGGACCTGAAATCTTTCGGATTGATCCCTGAATTACTTGGTCGTTTGCCTGTGGTTACTTATCTGAATCCGCTCGATAAGGCCACTCTGCGTTCTATTCTCACCGAACCAAAGAATGCGCTGATCAAGCAATACAAGAAAATCTTTGAACTGGAAGGAATCAAACTGACTATTGAATCAGACGTATATGATTTCATGGTTGAAAAAGCGATGGAATATAAGTTGGGTGCAAGAGGACTTCGCAGTATTTGCGAGAGTATACTTACAGACGCTATGTTTGAACTGCCTTCCTCAAACCAGAAACAATTTCATCTCGATATGATGTATGCAAAGAAGAAGTTTGATAGCAGCAGGTTGAGTTTACTGAAAGTGGCGTGAGGCATTCGCTCTTCAATTAAGATTAAGATATTTGTTCCCGACGCGCTGCGTCGGGATTTTTTTTATTTCAAAAACATTACTATGGAAGAATTGATCAACCGACTAAAACAAAAGGGACTAACGCAGCAGCAGGCACTTGATGCGATAACTGTGATTAAGGATTATGCTAAGGAAAAGTTTCCATTATTTGCCGGCGCTATAGAAAGCATGTTTTCAAAACACGCTCCCAAAGATGAGGATGATTTTATGCCCTAAGCTGGTTACTAGTTACTGGATGCTTGTTGCACCCAACTTAGTACGGCATATTCGCGTCAATTCGCGTTCTTTCGAGTTCTTTCGATTTGATTCGTGTTATTCGCGCAATTCGCGTTTAAAAAAAAGCCCCATCCAACACCAAGGATAGGGCCCATTGACATGACAAACAAACGATAGCTATTTTAAATTCCAAATGACAAATAACAAAACACAAATAAATCTCAAATCAAAAATTCAAACTATTCGATTCCTTTCCTATGTTGAGATTTGGTCATTGTAATTTATTTGACATTTGCAATTTGAATTCTGTTTCTTACTCTTTAAGTGCTTCTCTGGCGATCACAATCTTCTGAATTTCTGAAGTTCCTTCCCCAATAGTACACAACTTCGAGTCGCGATAAAATTTTTCAACAGGGAAATCTTTCGTATAACCATATCCTCCAAAGATCTGAACGGCATCATTTGCCGTTTTTACTGCTGTTTCACTCGCATAATATTTTGCCATGGCCGCTTCCTTAGTCATCGGTAATCCCCTATTCTTCATATCTGCAGCCTGCAACGTCAACAACTTCGCTGCCATGATCTCGGTTGCCATATCAGCAAGCTTGAACGAAATCCCCTGGAAATTGGCAATAGGCTGGTCGAACTGGTATCGCTCTTTTGAATACTGAAGCGCGGCTTCATATGCACCCATTGCGATTCCAAGGCTCAGGGCCGCAATTGAAATACGACCACCATCCAATACCTTCATGGCCTGCTTAAATCCTTCACCTACTGCTCCTAATCTATTTTCATCTGATATCTTACAATTGTCAAAGATCATTTCGGCAGTCTCACTCGCCCGCATGCCCAGTTTGTTTTCCTTTTTCCCTCCTGAAAACCCGGGAGTTCCCCGTTCAACCACAAAGGCCGTTGCATTGTCCCTGGTGCGAGGGTCACCTGTTCTGCATATCACTACTGCTACATCTCCACTTTTGCCATGAGTGATCCAGGATTTCGTTCCATTTATCAACCAGTGATCACCTTTGCGAACCGCGGTACACTTCATATTACCAGCGTCACTACCAGTATTCGGTTCAGTGAGGCCCCAGGCTCCAATCCACTCTGCTGTGGCCAACTTTGGAAGCCATCTTGCTTTTTGTGATTCGTTTGCAAAGGCCAATATATGTCCTGAACAGAGCGAATTGTGCGCAGCCACACTTAATCCAATAGATCCGCAAACTTTGGAGATTTCACTAATCACCGAAACATATTCTATATAACCAAGTCCTGCGCCTCCGTAAGCCTCTGGAATGAGAACCCCCATCAATCCAAGTTTCCCCATCTCTTTAAATACCTCTACAGGAAACTCCTGGGTTTCATCCCATTTCATTACATAGGGTCTGATGTATTGTTCGGCAAAGTCCCTTGCCGTTTGTCCAACTTGCTCTGTGAGTTCGGATTCCTGGAAATCGATTCTTGTCATTTCTTCCTGCTGTAACATGGCGATGCAATATAAACAAAAATCAATTATATACTAACAATCGTTAGTCTATACTAAGATAAGGAATTAATCTTTTTAATTGTTCTGGCAAAATTGCCTGAACTCTTAAGATATCTTCGACCCTTTGAAAGGGTCCGTGTTCCTGCCTGTATGCTACAAGGGCGTTGGCTGCGGCCCAACTGATATAGGGGTGTTGTTTGAGCCTGGCCGCGTCTGCCATATTAATATTTATGCGCAAAACGGGCTGGCTTCCCAAAATGAGAAAGGGCTTTATTTTTTGAAAAGTTGAATCAGGAAGGCCATAGGTTTCTCCAACCTGGTCCACCGAATAAAAGCCTCCCAGCCTGTTCCTGAAGTTAATGATTCGATTAGCCAGCCTGCCGCCTATACCAGGAAGCATTATGAGGGCTGAGGTGTCGCTGTTATTCAATTCAATTATTGGGATTTTGTTATTCCTGTCTTTTTCCACGGCTCTCAAACTGTCCCTTATTTTAGGGAAGGGATCCTTTTTCTCTACAGACGTGAATTCTTTTTTCCGCTCATGTGCTATCCTTACATAGGGTTCCAGCCTTAGGTAATCCTGCTCCCTGAGCCCATAGATCTTCTTCAAATCCTCAGGCTTATGGAAGCTGCCACCTTTCGACAAATAATTCTGAATAGTCTTGATGGTTTTTTCCCTTAGTCCCAATTTTTTCCATTGATTGAAGCTGGCTGTATTAGGGTCAAATAGAAATAAGCTATTTTCTGTAACAGCATTTTCCCTGGAAGGTTCCAGTAATTCAAATTGGGAATATTGTTGATCCTCGGTAGAGTCAATGGAATCACCATGAATCTTACGTGCAAGCTCATGGAAGTCCTCAACTTCTTTTGGATCTGGTTTCATGCTTCGTGAGGGTATCAATTGAGGAAGAAAGAAAACAAATAATATGAGACCTAACAATAAAAGGATGGCAATCCTTTCCTTAAGTGTAAATGTGAAATATTCTTTAAGCCATTTGAGAGACATGCAACCAAAGTATACAAATCACCAGGAGCAGCAATGGTGAAAACACCATGATTAAATGTTTATTTCCAGCTTATCCCAACCGAGTGAGATGCCGGGTGGGAGTTCTGTATTTACGTCATCATGTTTTCCTAATTGATGACTGATATGAGTAAAATAGGCTTGCGGAATTTTCATTTGTTGAACTTCGGCCACAGCCTCGTCAAGAGTAAAATGGGAGATATGCTTCTCTTTTCTCAGGGCGTTTAATACGATCACCTTGCTTCCTGCAATTTTTTCTTTTTCTGCCTGTTCTATCCTGTTGGCATCAGTTATATAGGTGAAATCGCCAAACCTGAATCCAAGAACTGGCATTTTCAAATGCCAGACCAGAATCGGTATCACCTTTATGTCTCCTACCATGAATTCATCATATGCAATGGTGTTTAAGCGGATTTCAGGAACCCCTGGATACTTGGTATCGGCAAAAGCATAGGCGAATTCGCGAATGATCACTTCCTGCGTCATTTCATTGGCGAAAATATCCATGGGCTTACGTGTAAAGAAATTGAAGGCCCTAACATCGTCCAGGCCGGCCACATGATCCTTATGCGGATGGGTAAAAACAATGGCGTCAAGATGTTTCACGTTTGCCCGTAGCATCTGGTAGCGGAAGTCGGGAGTAGCATCCACCACCAGTTTTGTAGTTGCGGATTCTACCATTATACTTGAGCGAAGGCGTTTATCTTTTTTATTTGTGGATGTACAAACGGCACAATCGCAGCCGATCATCGGCACTCCACTACTCGTGCCGGTTCCAAGAAAAGTAATCTTTAAAGAGGGATGGCTCATTCATAAAAATACGAAGGGCCAGGAAGTTTCAGGTTTGAAGTTTAAAGTTTTAGGTTTAACAACCTTAAACATTAAATATTAAATATTTCTCTCTTCTTGCTTTAACATTACTTCCCCATATAACTTCCGGGATTCGGGCGAGAGTGATCCGGGATTAACAAAGAGTTGAGGAATCAAATCAATCAGTGTACTGATTCGTCCTTCTAGCTGAAGAAATTTATTTAGCACCACCACTTTCCTTTGCTCAAGGATGCAATAGCCGCTTTGAAAGGTCCCTCGTTCAAAGCGTAACACATAGCCTGATTCTTCGAGAATCTTCTCTAATTTATCTGAAGTGGATTGAGTATATTTCATGGGTCAAATTTACTACTAGCGTTAGATAAAATCAGGTTGGATTTTATATCTTATCCACATCCCTCGTTTTAAAAAAGCAGTAAATTCAGCCTAAAATTTCTGCCATGCAAAAAGTAGTTCATTTTGAAATTCCTGCGGATGACATCCAACGGGCTAAGAAATTTTACGGAGAGATATTCGGTTGGAAGCTCCAGGACTGGCCGCTTCAGGATGGGTCGGTTTATACAGGTGCAAGAACCGTGGAAGTAGATGAAACTACATTCATTCCTAAAGAACCCGGCGCCATAAATGGTGGCCTCGTTAAACGGGATCAATATATTAAAACTCCCCAGGTTACGGTAAACGTTCCTTCCATTGACGAATACCTGGAGAAAATAAAAAAAGCTGGTGGTAAAGTAATCAAGGGAAAACATGATATTGAGGGCGCTGGATACTACGCGTATGTAGCCGATAGTGAAGGAAACCTCCTGGGACTTTGGGAGGATATTCCGAAGAAGTAGAGTTCCCAGGCAATTGGCAACTGGCAATAGGCAAACCACCCTGAAGGTCGAAGTGGTTTCATTATATTGAAATCCAAAGGACTCAATAGGCAACACGCGAATAAAAGGTTAGGTGCAATTGCTATGATGTTTCCAAATGATATTGAAACCCGCATTATTTGAAGTCGCTATGGAAACACAAAGATTGTAGGTATGTCTTCGACAGGCTCAGTATCTCGTACGAACTTCCCAATACTGAACGATCTATTATTTTCAGTAAGATTTGGCTATTGCCTGTTGCCTGTTGCCCATTTTGAATATCTCGACTCCGCTCAATATTCTTCCCGCGCCCCTTCGACTGCGCTCAGGGTCTTACTTACTCGTCATCTTAATCACCGGCACAATCATTTCCTCCATGCTTACTCCTCCGTGCTGAAAAGTGTTGCGGTAATAATTCACGTAATGATTGTAATTGTTAGGATAGCATAGGTATCCATCTTCCTTGGCAAATATGAAGGAAGAATTAACGGTAGGCACGGGCAGGCCAGCTTCTTTTGGATCCCGGAAAGCCAATACTTCTTTGGGATCATAATTCAGGTTGCGACCGTGTTTGTATCGAAGGTTTGTGGTGGTTTGTTTGTCGCCCACAACTTTGCATGGCGTTTTCACCCGCACACTCCCGTGATCGGTAGCAAGAATAAGGTTGATTTTCTTATCTGCAATCTTCTTCAATGCCTGGTGCAAGGGAGAATGCTCAAACCAACTGGCAGTAATGCTCCGGTAACTGGTTTCATCCCCCGCCAGTTCTTTCAAAACCTCCATCTCGGTTCTCGCATGACTCAGCATGTCCACAAAATTGTATACGATCACGTTGAGGTCGTTCACCAGCAGGTTATGTATATTGTTCATGAGGTCCTGGCCTGCATTGAAATTCACCACTTTGGTATAGGAAAATCGAAGGTTGTCTTTTTTCAGCCGTTTCATTTGTGCCCTGAAAAATTCTTCTTCAAATAAATTCTTCCCACCTTCCTCATCATCGTTTTTCCATTGCTGTGGGAATTGCTTTTCAATATCTGCAGGCAGCATCCCGGCAAAGATGGCGTTGCGGCTATATTGCGTGGCCGTGGGTAGTATGCTATAAAATGTTTCTTCCTCCAGTATTCGGAAACTCTCTGAAAAAATCGGCTGGATGGTTTTCCATTGATCAAACCGAAGGTTGTCGATAATAATGAAAAATGTAGGTGTTCCCTTCTCCACATGAGGCAGCACCTTAAATTGAATCAGGTTATGGGACATTACCGGCGACTCACTGCTTTTTGGATTCACCCACTTTGCATAATTCTTTGAAATAAACTTGAAGAATTCGGTATTGGCTTCACTCTTTTGCGACTGAAATACCTCCTGCATTTCGGGGCTATCACTTTTTTGCATTTCGAGTTCCCAATACACTAGTTTCTTGTATATGTCCATCCATTCATTATAATCAGGATTGCTGTTGAGTGCCATGAAAAGATTACGGAATTGTTGCTGGT
>Ga0190270_10001717_pt1 | contig 10336 bp, 12 predicted proteins | sample Popmic320T_FD_133748 | JGI IMG/M metagenome (GOLD analysis project Ga0190270, IMG submission 133748) | Populus adjacent soil microbial communities from riparian zone of Weber River, Utah, USA - 320 T | ecosystem: Environmental > Terrestrial > Soil > Riparian zone | place: USA: Utah | collected... | reverse complement strand
GCTCAATGAATTTGCCAAGTCTGACTTGGCAGAGCGTCGGACGACCGGGAGGCACAGCCGATCGTGACGACGAGATCCGGACTCTGTGCAAGTGGGCGTGACGTGATTCTGCTGTCCAGCGCCAATGCTGGCGATTGGAGTATCAGAACAACGACTCGAGCGGACATGAAGAATCGTTGAGCGTCTGCGAACCGCGCGGGAATGTCCCGCATCGTTACCAACAAACAATCAGTGGAGTGAGAGAGTCATGAAGAACCTGTTCAATCGTTTCGTTCGTGAGGAATCGGGCCAGGACATCATCGAGTACGTGCTTCTCGCGGCGTTCATCTCGGTGGTGGCGTGGACGATCATCCAGACCATCGGCAGCGACGTGACCAATCTGTACCAGGGCACTCAGGACGTCACGGGCGCTGCGTCGGCAGCCCTGCCGTAAGCGATCTGACGGTGACAGGCGGGCGACCTCCGTCGCCCGCCTGTCGCATCTGTCCTGACGATCATTTTCACGGGTAGAAACGGGGCCGAACCACGATGTGTGCAAACGCTGAACGAATCCTTCGCGGTGACGACATCAGGCTGCTGCCTCGCTTCATTGCCGAAGACGGCGCCCAGGACCTGGTGGAGTATGCGTTGCTCGCAGCGTTCATCGGCATCGCGGGCTGGGCGGTGCTGACGACCCTGCCGACTGTCATGGGCGCCACTTACGGAAGCTGGATGGATCCCACGGTCGGTGTGCCGTCGCGGTGGGATCCGCCGGAGCCAGGCGCCGGCTCGTAGCCGGGACCGAACGACTGTCTTTCTCAAACATTGGTTATGACGCTTGAACACATTCGCATCGGCGCGGTTCTGGTGGTTGCCATCGTGGCAGTCGGGTTCGATGTGCGCACGCGACGGATCCCGAACCTGTTGACCTTCAGCGCCGCGATTCTGGCGATGCTGGTCGCGATTCTGACCGGCGGTCTGCCAGCCACCCTGACCACGGTCTTCGCGTGGATGCTGGGCGTCGCGCTCTTCCTGCCCTTCTTTGCGCTGGGCGGCATGGGCGCCGGCGATGTGAAGCTGCTTGCGGCACTCGCCGCGTGGCTCGGACCCAAGGACGCGGTGTACATGGCCATCTTCACGTCGATGGCCGGCGGCGTGATTGGCCTCGGGGTGACGTTGGGCCGCGGTTACACCCGGCAGGCTCTGTCGAATATCTGGCTGATGCTGATGCACTGGCGAGTGGTCGGACCGAAGCCGGTGCCTGGACTCACGTTGAGCGACGGCCACGCGCCGCGACTCGCCTATGCCATTCCAATCGCGGTAGGAGCGCTGTGCACATTATGGCGACACTAACATCGGCTCGCACATCGACCGAGCGCGGTCAGGCGGTCATCGAACTCGCGCTGACGCTGCCGCTGCTCCTGGTCGTGGTCTTTGGCATCATCGATTTTGGCTTCATGTTTCAGCGCTACGAGGCGGTGACCAACGCCGCGCGCGAAGGGGCACGGCTCGGCGTGTTGGCCGACTACACCGCCACCGAAGCACAGAACCGCGCGCTGGATTACCTGCTCGCCAGCGGGCTCAACGGACCCATCCGCGCCTGCGGCACAGGCACCGTCGTGAGGAACTCGCGGTGCGCACAGATGACCACGTCGACCGTGCCGGTTGCCGGCAGCACGCCAGCCAGGACCGTCGACCAGGTCACCGTGATTGTTGAATTCGACCACCAATACCAGTTCGTCGGACCGATCCTGGGTCTGTTCGGCAGCAATTTGTCGAACATCCGGCTCAGGTCTGCCAGCTCGATGCGCCGTGAGTAGTCCACGGTTTTAAGGAGAAGAGAATGAACCGCCGCAATCGCACGTTGCTCGTAGTAGTCGTGGCTGTCGGCTTAGCGAGCCTGGCCACCTACGGGGTGTTCAGAACCATCAAGAGCATCCCCGTCCGCCAGGTTGAAGTGGCCACCAAGCATGTGGTCGTCGCGGCCGAGAATCTGCCGCTCGGGACGATGGTGTCGAAGGAGCAGCTCAAGGTTGTCGGCTGGCCGGCGGCGACGCCCGTCGAGGGGAGCTTTGCTTCGGTGGACCAGGTCGTCGGACGAGGGCTGATTCAGCCGGTGCAGGCCAATGAGTTGCTGACCGAGACCAAGCTTGCCGCGAAGGAGGCTGGCGCGGGCCTCGCGCCCTCGATCCCTCCTGGCATGCGGGCGCTATCCGTCAAGACCAACGACGTGATCGGTGTTGCCGGATTCACGGTGCCGGGCGCACGGGTCGACGTCGTGGTCGTGGTGAAGGATCGCGACAACAGCATGGCGCGGGTGGTGGTCAGCAACCTCCAGGTGCTGACGGCAGGCACGAAGTACGACATCGAGCAGGCGAAAGACGGCAAGCCGATGCCATCGAACGTCGTCACCTTGCTGGTCACGCCCGACCAGGCGGAGCGCATTTCTCTCGCGCAAACCAACGGGTCGATCACGCTGGTGCTGCGTAATCCGCTCGACGTGATGCCCACCGAGACCGGCGGCATCCGGATGGCGGGACTCATGGGGAGCCCGTCGACGGCACCAGTCGCCAAACCCGCGGCGTCGAAGCGCAGCAAAGGCCCGGCTCCAGCCGTCGTCGTCGCACCGCCACCGCCGCCGCCCGCGCCGCGGCCAAACGTTGAAACCATTCGTGCGGGTAAACGCACTGTCGAGGATGTCAAGTAATGGCCACACAGTCTCTTCTCAACTCCAGCCACCGCTACGTGCTGGCTGGCGCGATCGCGGCGCTGACACTGACGTCCGGAGTCAATGGTCAGGCCCAGGACAAGCCGGCCGGGCCGGCAGCGCCGCAGCCACCCGCGGCACAGTCGCAGCCGGGGATGCCGCGAATCATCGTCACCGCGGGCCGCTCGACCGTGCTGACGACCGACTTCAACGTCAGCCGGATCGCTCTGACCAATCCGGCCGTGGCGGATGCGACGGTGGTCGCGCCGCGCGAGATTCTCATCGACGGCAAGACGGCGGGCACGATCAGCCTGATCGTGTGGGGTGGTGATTCGCGCCGCACCCAGTACGACCTGGTCGTGGAGCAGCCGGTCGCGGCGCTGCAGCAGCAGCTGCAGGCGCTGTTCCCTGGCGAACGCATCGAGGTCAGCACCAACGAGGATGCGACCGTCCTGTCAGGACAGGTCTCGAGCACGAGCGTGATGCTGCGCGCCGCGGAGATCGCCAAGGCAGCCGGCACCAAGCGTTCCGTGATCAACATGCTCCAGGTTCCCGGCGGCAGCGAGAGTCAGCAGGTGCTGCTGCAGGTGCGCTTTGCCGAGGTCAACCGTCGCGCGCTGCGCGAGCTTGGCGTGTCCCTGTTCACCTCGGGAACCGGACTCTGGAACACCTGGGGGCGTACGACGACGGGGCAGTTCCCGGCGCCGGGATTCACCGACATGAAGAGCACCAAGGTGGACGGCGAACTGACCGAGCAGTCCGGTTCGCTGACGTTCAGCGACTTTCTGAACATCTTCTTCCTGAATGCGAAGTACGACTTCGGCGCCGTCGTCCGGGCGCTTCAGAACTCGGGCCACTTCCAGAGCCTCGCCGAGCCGAACCTGATTGCCTACAACGGGCAGGAGGCCAGCTTCCTCGCGGGAGGCGAGTTTCCCGTGCCCGTCGTCCAGGGCGCGACCGGGACGGTGACCGTACAGTTCAAGGAGTTCGGCGTTCGCCTCACCTTCACCCCGACGATCGCCGGCGACATGATTCGGCTGAAGGTGACGCCCGAGGTCAGCACGCTCGACTTTGCCAACGGCGTCACGCTGAGCGGCTTCCGGATCCCGGCCCTCACGACGAGACGCGCGCAGACCGATGTCGAGCTGCGCGATGGGCAGTCGTTCGCCATCGCCGGACTCCTGGACAACATGTCGCAGGACGACAGCGCAGCCATCCCGTTCCTCAGCAAGATCCCCGTGATCGGCTATCTGTTCAAGTCGGGGGCCGTCCGATCCGCGCAAACCGAGCTCATGGTCGTGATCACGCCGCGCCTGGTCCGGCCCCTGAACCCGGATGAAGTTCCCCCGCTGCCGACGAAGTTCAAGGGATTCGTGCCCGAGGGCGGAGTCGGCAAGGGCATGCAGGGGCCCGGACTCGTGGACGCGCCCGTCGCCGACGCCGGCGGTGATGGCCGGGACCGTCACGCGGCCAAACGCAACCAGTAGTCACTACGGCATTCACCTTCAACAGGATGACTGACATGGAGCTGTTGACTCGAAGGAAGCGCGAGCGTGGCGCGATCATCATCCACGTCGCCTTCGCGCTGCTCGCGTTGCTGGGATTCAGCGCGTTCGTCGTCGACATGGGCGTGATGTGGGTAAGCCGGGGCCAGGCCCAGAACGCCGTCGACGCGGGTGCGCTGGCCGGTGCGGTGGCGCTGATGCGGGACGGGGGCTCGAGCACCGAGGCAGGAAAGTCGGCGCTTCAGTGGGCGAGCAACAACCCGATCTTCGGTGCGACGAGTTCCGCGGCCAACGTCCGGGTCACGTTCTCGGGAGCGTCAGGGACGTGTGGAGCGTCGTGCGATATCAGCCCCATCCCGCCCTGCGGCAATCAGCCAGGATGTGTCCGTGTCGACGTCTTTCGGTCGGCGCCGGATCGTCCGTATCGCTCCAGCACGACGCTTGGTGCGCCGATCCCGACCTTGTTTGGCCCGCTCATCGGCATCACCCAGCAGCGCGTGCGCGCGACGGCGACCGCGGAAGTGGCGTCGGGCAACATGGTGCGATGCATGTTGCCGTTTGCCCTGGCCGACCGATGGTCGGACTCGTTTGACGAGAACGTCAACACCGCCTGGTTCGCCAATGATGGCAACCACCTTTCGGGAGACCCGATCGGCGGTTGGTCGCCAAATGACTTGTATCAGGACGCAGCAGGAGGCGGCACGGATTCGTACATTCCGCCCTATCACACGGGTCACACGGGTTGGACGGTGACCGGTGACTATGGGCGGCAGCTGGTGCTCAAGGATGGCGAAGTCGGCCAGTTCTCGGCCGGCTGGGCGAACAAGGTCGATCTGCCAGGCAGCACCGGCGCCGACGACTACCGCCGGGACATCAGGGGCTGCAATCCGACTCCGGTGGGCATCGCCGCCGAGAACGAGACCTGCGCGGGATATCCGCCCAGCGGGACGACGGTACCGGAAGCACGTGCCGGCTGCCTTGGCGTCAGCTCCGGGCTCAGCGCAGGGCCAACCGCTCAGGGCGTCGAGAATCCCGGCGGCGGTGGTGGGTTGTCGCCGCTCGTCGCTCAGGATCCCGGCGCGCAGTGGAGCTGGTCGGTCGCGGGCCCGGACGGTCTGACCGGCGGCGTCGTCGGCGCGGGCGGCGCGCTCAACATGTCGAGCCCTCGAATCCGGCCTGTAGCCGTTCTCGACATTACCCGGTACATGAGCAATGCGAACTGCGTCAACCAGGCCGGCACCGGGTGCACGGTCAAGGTCGTCAACATCATCGGCTTCTTCATCGAGGGCATGTGCGACACCGTCGCGAACGCCGGCCGGCTCGATCCTGGTGTGACGTGCAATCCCGCGAACAATATCGCGAGAAACGAAGTCGTTGGTCGAATCGTCACGCTGCCCGCCAGCTTCGCGGCGGGCGCGGGTGAAGTCACAGAGAACGCCGCGTTTCTCCAGGTTGTCCGACTGGTTCGGTAGGGGGTATCTCGTGTCCGTCAATGTGCTTCTCGTCGGTTCGACAGATCGTCAGCTCGAAGACATTCTCCGCGCCTGCGGCATGATCAACTCGCCCGTCAGCGGCGCCGAGTTGGCCACGTTCGCTCAGCCAGGCGCAAAGCAGCCGGATGTGCTGGTGCTGGATCTTCGCGGCCACGCGCATCTACCGGCAGCGTTGCCGATCCTCAAACGACAGCATCCTGCGACTGACGTGCTGATCGTCGCCGACCGGCTCGATCCCCAGCTGCTGCTGGAAGCGATGCGGGCGGGCGTGACTGAAGTGGTTGCCGCTCCGCTGGTGGCGAGCGACATCGAAGCCGCGATCAACCGCCTGGCGGTCCAGCGATCGGTGACAACGCACAGCGGTATGGCGCTGGCGTTTGTTGGCGCAAAAGGCGGCGTGGGCACCACCACCGTCGCCGTCAACGTGGCAACCACGCTGGCGCGGCTCGTGCCAGGCAGCACGTTGCTGGTGGACCTTCATGTCACCAACGGTGATGCCGCCGTGTTCCTTGGTGCCGAACCGCGGTTCTCGATTGTCGATGCGCTCGAGAACACGCATCGCCTCGACGAGGCGTTCTTCAGAAATCTGATCGTCAAGACGAAGGCCGGCGTGGACCTGCTGTCCTCGTCAGAACGGGTGATGACCTCGCCGCTCGACGTTCGCCGTATCCGGACGCTGCTGGAGATGGCGGAGCGCCACTACCGCTACGTCGTGCTCGACATTTCCCGTTCCGACGCCGCAGTCCTCGACGCGCTCGAGGGCGTCAAGCAGATCGTCGTCGTCGCCAACCAGGAGCTGGCGACGGTTCGCAGCGCCAGCCGGATGGCCGCGACCCTTCGCCAGCGGCATGGGAAGGACAAGCTGACGGTGGTCATGAGCCGGCCGGACCGTCTCGCAGAGATTGGTCACGAGGATGTGGAACGCGCCGTGGGTGTCAAGGTGAAGCACATCTTCCCGAGCGACTACCGGCGCGCGCTCGAAGCATTGAACAAGGGGCGCCCGCTCGCCCTCGAGACCCACAACGAGCTCTCCGGTGCGCTGGAGCGTCTGGCACGCTCCCTGGCCGGCCTGGAAAAGCCGGTGGCAGCGGCCAAAGCGGCAAAGGGGTTCGCTCTGTTCGGAAGCCGGAAAACAGCGATTGCAGGAGCCTAAACACGTGTCCTCATCTTTTGCCATGATCCCGACGACGTCAGATCTCCGCGGCCTGCCCAAGCAGTCGGCGGATATCCGCAATCCGCAGTATCAGGCCCTCAAGGGGCGCATCCACGAGGAACTGCTCGGTCGCTTGAATCTCGAGCGCCTGGCCAGAGTGAAGCGCGAAGATGCTGAGCCGGAGATCCGCAGTCTCATCAGCAACCTTCTCGATCTGGAGAGCCAGAACATTCCGCTGAGCCTGTTCGAGCGCGACGCGCTTGTCGTCGACGTGCTCCACGAAATTTTCGGCCTCGGGCCGCTCGAAGGGCTCCTCGCCGACCCCGAGATCTCCGACATCCTGGTCAATCGTCACAACCAGATCTACCTCGAACGGAACGGCCGCCTCGAAGAATCCGACGTGGTCTTTCAGAACGATGCCCATCTGCTGCGGATCATCGAGCGCATCGTCAGCATGGTCGGCCGGCGCATCGACGAGTCCAGTCCGATGGTGGACGCTCGTCTCCAGGACGGCTCGCGCGTCAACGCCGTGATCCCGCCGCTGGCGCTGGACGGGCCCTGCATGTCGATCCGCCGCTTCAGGACCGATCGCATCGGTGCGCAAGACCTGGTCGAGCGTCAGTCGTTGACGCAGCCGATGCTGGATTTCCTGCGCGACATCGTGGCGGCACGCTTGAACATCATCGTGTCGGGTGGCACCGGCGCCGGCAAGACGACGCTGCTGAACGCGCTGTCCAGCTTCATTTCCGACCGCGAGCGGATCGTGACGATTGAAGACGCCGCGGAGTTGACGTTGAAGCAGCGGCATACCGTCAGGCTGGAGACGCGGCCGCCGAACATCGAAGGCCAGGGCGCGGTCCGGCAGCGGCAGCTCGTGGTCAACGCCCTCCGGATGCGTCCGGACCGCATCATCGTCGGCGAGGTCCGCGGTGAGGAAGCGCTCGACATGCTGCAGGCCATGAACACCGGCCATGACGGCAGCTTGACGACGATTCACGCCAACACGCCACGCGACGCGCTCTATCGATTGGACACGATGGTCGCGATGGCGAACCTGAACATCCCCGATCGCGCCGTGCGGAACCAGATTGCCTCGGCCGTGAACGTGCTCGTGCAGGTCTCGCGGATGGCGGACGGCACGCGAAAAGTGACCTCGATTGCGGAGATCACCGGCATGGAGCAGGACGTGATCACGATGCAGGAGATCTTCCGCTTCGAGCGGACCGGCCTGACCCATGAGGGCAAGGTCACGGGGCGGTTCCGCGCCACCGGCGTCCGGCCGAAATGCGCGGAGCGGCTCGAGACCATGGGCGTGCGTCTACCGGCTGACATGTTCGAGCACGTGCATCTGGTGGCCTGAGAGGAACTGACATGGTATTCGCATTCGTAACGTTTGGCCTCGTCCTCGGCATCCTCCTGGGCGTCTACTGGCTGCTGATCGTTCGGCCGGAGAGCGCCCAGGAGTCGGCGGTGGTTGCCCGTATCGGTGGGACCACCACCACCTTTAAAAAAACGGCGGCTCTGCTGAAAGCGCCGCAACGCCTGAGCGATATGCGATCGCTCGACAACGTCCTGGCGCGGGCCGGCCGACTGGTGGCGCCGCTGCAGCGCAGCATCGACCAATCGGGGTTGAAGGTGACCCTCGGCACGATTCTGCTGGCGTCGGCGTTGACCGCTGCCCTCGCCTTCTTTCTGGTGCACACCTTCCTGCATCTCACGCTGGTCGCGGCGGTGGTCGGGGCCCTGGCGGCGTATCTGCCGTTTGGATTCGTCAGCTACACGCGGAGCAAACGACTGCTCAAATTCGAGGAACAGTTCCCCGAGGCGATCGATCTGCTGTCGCGGGCCCTCCGGGCGGGACATGCCCTCACGACCGGCCTGAGCATGGTGGCCGAGGAGCTGCCGGATCCCATCGGGCCGGAGTTCCAGACCCTTTACGACCAGCAGAACTTCGGGATGCCACTCTCGCAGGCGCTGAAGAATTTCGCCGATCGGGTCGCGTGCCTGGATGCGCGGTTCTTCGTGACCGCCGTGCTGACGCAGAAGGAGGCGGGAGGCAACCTTTCCGAGGTTCTGGACAATCTCGCCGCGATTATCCGGGATCGGTTCAAGGTCAAGCGTCAGGTCAGGGTTATTTCCGCACACGGCCGCATTACGGGGTGGGTGCTGTCGGCGCTGCCGACGACGCTGGCCTTGTTCTTCGCCTTCAGCAGCCCGGAGAAATACGCCACCTTCTACCGTGATCCGCTCGGGATGCAGTTGATCGGCGGCGCGCTCCTCCTGCAGCTGATCGGCGCCTTTGCCATCAAGAAGATCGTGAACATCGAGTACTGAGGTCAGCATGTCACCGCAAATCGCCATTGTCCTGGTCGCAGTCTTCGCTTCGATCGCACTCGCGATCGGCCTGGTCGCTTCACTCGTCTTCCGATGGAGCGCACCAGAAAGCCGCGAACTCCGCAAGCTCGCCTCTCGGGGCGACCGCGGCGTCCTCACCCACATGGAGCTCACGGAGGTCGCGGCACCGTGGGTCAGACATTTTCAACAGGTCGCGCCGAAGTCTCCGAAGGAGATGTCGAAGCTGCGCCGCCGTCTCACGGCGGCTGGGTATCGCAGCCTCACGGTAGCGATTGTCTACGGCGCCGCTGAGATCATCCTGCCGTTCGTGTTCGGCGGCAGCGTTCTCCTGGTGCTCGGGTTCTCGAAATGGTACGTCGCGCTGCTCGGCGCCGCCGTGGGCTACATCGCCCCGAGCATGTGGCTTGGCCGCAAGACCGCGCTCCGGCAGAAGCAGATCCGCAACGGCCTGCCCGACGCACTCGACCTGATGATCGTCTGCATCGAGGCCGGCTCCGGCATTGACCAGTCGCTGGTCAAGACCAGCGACGAGCTCGACATCTCGTATCCGGCGCTGGCCGAAGAGCTGCGGCTGATTACCACCGAGATCCGTTCGGGTAAGCCACGGCTCGAGGCGTTCAAGAATTTTGCCTCGAGGACGAAGGTCGACGAGGTGCGGTCGCTGGTCGCGATGCTCGTGCAGACCGACCGGTTCGGCACCAGCATCGCGCAGGCCTTGCGCACGCATGCGGAAGTCTCGCGGACCAAGCGCCGGCAGAGCGCAGAAGAACGGGCGGCGAAGATCGGCGTCAAGCTCGTCTTCCCGCTGGTGTTCTGTCTCTTTCCGGGGCTCTACGTAGCCATCCTCGGACCGGCGGTGGTGGACTACGTTCGTGTATTCAAGCCGGGCATTTCGGGTAACCGATAACAAGGAGGACAGCATGGATCAAACGATGGTGCTCTACGTGGTTTCGGCAGCGCTGCTGGTGTTCTACATGTTGCGGCGCCGCAGCCGCATGTCGCGGGAAGACTGACAGAGACGCAGCCGGAAGGACGCGAGGGAGACGAAGGGTTGTCTGCCGTGCGTCGAAGAAGCCTTATGAGCCGCGACGAGGAGTCGCGGCTCGCTCGTCAGCTCGTTGCGCAATCGCTTCGCCGCACACCT
>Ga0190270_10001716_pt1 | contig 10345 bp, 6 predicted proteins | sample Popmic320T_FD_133748 | JGI IMG/M metagenome (GOLD analysis project Ga0190270, IMG submission 133748) | Populus adjacent soil microbial communities from riparian zone of Weber River, Utah, USA - 320 T | ecosystem: Environmental > Terrestrial > Soil > Riparian zone | place: USA: Utah | collected... | reverse complement strand
TCTTTTAGAATCAATTGTTTGGTCGCAATCAATTCTAACGGGACAGCCCCAAAAGCGCAACACCGAATGCGCCATATCTGTCTTTATCCTCTTGTACTTACGGCGGGCGAGGACAGGAACTAACTTAGGGTAGAACGTCGCAATCTCGACCCGCGTGATGAGGAGCAGGGTTGAACCAGTCGGTTCTGTTTGCTTGCGAGGATCGATCCAACGCACAGGTGCCGGGCCTCGAGTACAGCGATCGAGTCCCAGCGTACATCTCTTTCTATATGAATGGCCGCGGAGCGGTTCTTGCAACATTTGACAACTCGCCAAGCAGCAATGAATGAAGGGCACATCTCCCGCCCGATGGCCGGTTGAGGAAAGGAGTCTCATCATGACGACCATGTCTGCAGAGCGGGAAACGGCGATGACCGCGACAGACGCCGGCACGATGCGCGCGGTCGTGTTTCACGGCGTCAACGACGTTCGCCTCGAGGAAGTCCCGCGACCGCAGGCCGGACCGGGTGAAGCAGTCATCCGCGTCACGATGGATCTGCGGCACCGACGGGACCCCCGACTCCCCACGGTGACGACCCAAGCCTTCCGCGATTCAGGCGGAACCTGGTCGCCCCAGACCATCCGCCTCAGGAACAGGTAATCCGGATCGCCCCCCCCGAAAGAGTCGCCGCGCTCTCGCAGAGTCTGGCCGCAAGCCGCGGCCGGGACGCCTCAGCTCACCGTCACGGCACTCAGCGTCAATACGCCGGTTGCGCTCATGGAGACGTTTCTGATCTTTCGCGAGTGCACGACTACTGACTGGCCGTAGATCAGCGGCAGGAGCGGGGCTTCTTCGCGGATGATCTTGTTGATCTCCTGCTTGTGCTCCTCGGTCGGCTGGGCGCGGAAGCGCGCGAGCGCGGCGTCCATGACGGGGTTCTTCCAGCGGCTGAGGTTCGAGTGACGCTCTCCCTCGAAATTCTTCGACCAGAGCAGCGTCTCGAAAAAGTCGGCGGGGTCGGGCGTGTCGGCGATCCAGCCGGCGAGCGCCATGTCGTAGTTGCCGCGGACGAGATCGTCGAAGAACTGTTCGCTGGTCTTCGTCTCGCGCAGATCGACCGCGATGCCTACGTCGCCGAGCTGCCGCTGCACGGCCTGCGCAAGCGGCAGTGGCTTCGGCAGGTAGGGACGCGGCGCCCAGGGGACGAGCAGCGACAGTCGTTTCGGCTTCGCCCCGCTCGCGTCGAGGAGGCGGTTTGCCTCGCGGCGATCGAGGACCGGGAAGCCGCTCGGGCGTCCCATCATCGGCGGGAGGAGGTTCGGGGCGAGGAACGCGGCCGGATTCTTGTCGAACGAGCGCGTGGCCAGTTCGTGCACGTCGAGGGCGAGCGAGATGCCGCGCCTCACCGCCGCGTTCGCGAGAGCGGGCCGCTGGCAGTTGAAGAAGAGGACGCCGGTCGAGTTGCCCGGCTGCAGCGACAGCGCCATGCCGGTGATCTGGTTCGCGGAGACGTCCGCCATCGTCAGCGCGGTGGTGAGATCCACCTCGCCGGCGCGCAGCGCGTCGAACAGCGCCCGCGGCGTGCCGTCTTCCGCGGCGGCATAGACGTGGAACTCGATCTCGTCGACTCCACTCTTCCCCTCGTAATGAGGGTTGGGCACGAGACGGAAGCTTTTCGCCGCCTGCAGCATGCGCAGGTTCGGACGCTGGTCGAACATGAACGCGCCGGTACCGAGGAGTTGCGAGGGGCGGTCGAGGACGATGGAGGTGACGGCCTGCGTCAGCGCGAGGTCGAAGCGCGGGTTCGGCTCGGTGAGCGTGAACGCGACCCGATCGCCTTCCACGTCGATCTTGGCCTTGCTGGCCAGGACCTTGGCGCCGCGCAGCGAGCGCGCCGCGATGTCGGCGGTCAGCGGCGTACCGTCCGAGAACTTGATGCCGGGACGGATGGCCGCGGAGAACTTCAGCTTTCCGTCGACGCGCAGCGGCTCGAAGAGCAACGGCTGGACCTTCGGCTCGCCCGCGGCGCTGGTGACGATCGAGTATGGCGTCTCGTAGATCTGCCCGAGGACCATGCCGCTGATGCTGTCGATCGCCTCGCGGAGATCGAGCTTGGTGATCGCGCTGAGGACGCCGACACGAACGATCCTCGACCTGGCCGTGGTCACGGCTGAATCCTGCATTCCCGCTCTGCCTCCGGACGTAGGGGTGGATTGACTCCTGAAGTTTACTACGCGCTCGTGGAATCGGGCGTCCGGTATGAGACATCGGCGACAGGCGCCGTTTTTCCCTATACACTTCTTTCCATATGCAACGCGTGCGGCTCCTCGTGGTGCTCCTCCTCATCGGGGTGGGCGGCGGCGCCTACTACTACGCCCAGCGGGCTCCGGAACGGCTCACGCTGACGGGCATCGTCACGAGCAACGACGTGATCGTCAGCCCGCAGATCGCGGGGCGGATCGACCGGCTGTTCGTGAGGGAAGGCGACGTCGTGAAGAAAGGGCAGCTGGCGGCGCTGCTCGTGCCGGACGAGCTGCGGCAGGAGAGCGCGTTCTTCACGCACAGCGCCGAGGGGGCGATGTCGCAGGTGCGGGAAAGCGCGTCGGCGCTGCGGCTCCAGGAACGGCAGACCGCGGACGAGATCCGCCAGGCGGAGGCGACGCTCGCGGCGGTCGAGTCGCAGCACAAGGCGGCGGAAGCGGAACTCGAGAACGCACGGCTGGCGGCGGAACGCCTGCAGAAGATGTCCGCGCAGGGTGTGATGGCGGCGGAACAGTTCGACCAGGCGCGCACGGCGCACGACGCCGCACGGGCGCGCGTCGCGTCGCTGGCCCGGCAGGTGGACGCGCAACGCTCGAGAGTCGCGCTCGCGCGGACCAACGCCGAACAGATCTCGGTGCGCCGCAGCCAGCTCGAGGCCAACGAGCGGCAGCAGGCCGCCGCGAACGCGCAGCGCGCGAAGGCCGACGTCCGGCTGGCTTACACCGAGCTGCACGCGCCGATCGGCGGCATCGTGGACGTGCTGGCCGCGCGCGCCGGCGAGTTCGTCGACGCGGGGCAGCCGGTGGTGACGCTGATCAACCCCGACGACCTCTGGGTGCGCGCGGACGTCGAGGAGACCTACATCGACCGCGTGCGCATCGGCGACAAACGGATCGTGCGCCTCCCCTCCGGCGACGAGCGGGAAGGGACGGTCGTTTACCGCGGCGTGAACGCCGGCTTCGCCACGCAACGCGACGTCAGCCGCACCAAGCGCGACATCAAGACCTTCGAGATCCGGCTGCGCGTGCCGAACGGCGATCGCCGCCTGGCCGTGGGGATGACGGCGTACGTGCTGCTGCCGGTGAAATGAACGCCATCGAAGTACGGAACATCGTCAAGCATTTCGGGCAATTCGTTGCCCTGAACGGCGTCAGCTTCGACGTGCAGGCCGGCGAGATCTTCGGCCTCCTCGGGCCGAACGGAGCGGGGAAATCCACCCTCATCCGCATCCTCACCACGCTCATCCCGCCGACGTCCGGAACCGCGACCATCGGCGGGTTCGACATCGTCACCCAGCCCCATGGCGTGCGCACGTCGATCGGCGTCATCCCGCAGGCGATGACCAGCGACCTCGATCTCACGGTCGAGGAGAACCTGCTCATCTTCTCCAAGCTCTACGGCGTGCCGCGGGCGAAGCGGGGGCCGCTCATCCACGAGCTGCTCGAGGCGGTCGAGCTCCTGCAGTGGGCCGACAAGCCGGTGAAGCTGCTCTCCGGCGGCATGCGCCGCCGCGTCGAGATCGCGCGCGGGCTCGTGTCCGAGCCGCACGTGCTCTTCCTGGACGAGCCGACCACCGGGCTCGACCCGGTGTCGCGCGTGGCCGTGTGGGAGATGCTGCAGCGGATCAAGTCGCGGCGCGACCTGACGGTCCTGCTGACCACCCACTACATGGACGAAGCGGACCGGCTCTGCGACCGGATCGCCATCGTCGATCATGGGGAGCTCAAGGCGCTCGACTCCCCGATGAAGCTCAAGGCCGCGGTCTCCGGAACCAACGTGATCGAGGTGAGCTTCGCCGCGCCGCCGTCGTCGTGGGGGGAGACGCTGCGGGCGCTGCCCGAGGTCGATGACGTCGCGGCCGACGGCGGGGTGTTCCGCGTCCGGTCGCACAACGGCCCCGGCACGACGATGAGGATCATGGAGACGGCCGGCCGTGCGGGCGTATCGGTGTTGTCGCTGGCGGTGCAGAGCACGACCCTCGACGACGTGTTCATGCACTGCACCGGCCGCGCACTGCGGGACGAGCTGCAGAAACCGGACGCGCAGGAGAGCCAGTTCCTCGTGCGGAGGGGCTGAGGCGCGACCATGCACCGTACCTGGGCAATCATCGAACGCGAGCTCCGCCGCTTCCGGCGCAACCCCACCATGATCGTCCTTTCGATGCTCCTGCCGATCGTCCAGCTCTGCATCCTCGGCTATTCGTTCGGCGGCAACGTGAAGCACCTGAAGGTGGGCGTCGTCGACCAGGATCACGGCCTGCAGGCGGTGAAGATCCGCGAGCTGGCGGGGGCCATCCGGGCCGGCGCGCGGACGTTCGAGACCATCGATTACGCCGACCAGGGAGAGGCGCTGACCGACCTCCGCAACGGGCGGATCCAGGCCGTGCTGGTGATCCCTCCCGACTTTTCGCGCCGCGTCTACCAGCGGAACGCGCCGCGGCTGGCGCTCATCGAGGACAACACCGACAGCTTCGTGTCGGCGACCATCGTCACGCAGATGAACAGCCTCCTGGCGGCGTTCAACCTGCCCGATCCGCCGCTGCGGGTGGTCCGGCAGACGTCCCTCCAGGTGGTCGAGGTCTATCCGTACGTGCCGTACATCCAGTACCTGCTGCCCGGCTCGATCGTGATGTCGATCTTCACGATGGTGATGATCGGCGGCGGGATCAACTTCGTCGACGACAAGGCCCACGGGCTACACGAGGGCTACCTGGTCACGCCCGTCACCCGCTTCGAGCTGATCGCGGGGTTCAACTCCGCCGGCACCATCAAGGCGGTGATCGCCGGGACGGCGCTCGTGCTGGTAGGGTCGTTCATCGCCGGAGTGCCGAATCCGCTCGATCCGATGCGGCTGCTGCGGCTCCTGGTGGTGGTGCTGGTCACGGCCTTCGCGCTGATCAGCCTGATGTTCCTGCTCATGGTGCGCACATCGAACCCGATGGTGCCGCGCGCGATGTTCGGCGTCCTGAGCACGGTCCTGTACTTCCCGAGCGGTGCCGTCTATCCGCAGCAGGGCTTTCCCCCCTGGCTGCAGGTGATCGCGGTGCTGAATCCGTTCACCTACTCCGTGCGCGCGCTCCGGAGCCTGCTCCTCAAGAACACCGGCTTCGCCGCCATCGGGGGCGACCTGCTGTACCTGATCGTGTTCTCGGTGATCGCCATGACGGCGGCGACGCTGCTTTTCAAGAGGACACTTTGAGGAGTCCGGCTTGTCCGCTCTTCGGGATGGCAGTACCATCGTTCGTGCCGCCGAACAGGATGTAAGGAGAAAAATGGCCGGGGCGAAGCACCGCCCGCCAATCCAGACCGATGCCGGAACGGGAAGAAGACACCACCATCTACAAGGTCGTGGTCAATCACGAGGAGCAGTACTCCATCTGGCCGGCGGACCGGGAGAGCCCCGCGGGCTGGCGCGACGCGGGGAAGGAAGGCCTGAAGGCCGATTGCCTGGCTTTCATCAAAGAGGTCTGGACCGACATGCGGCCGCTGAGCCTGCGCAGGCAGATGGATGACCGTGGCAACAGCGCATGACCTCCTCCCCACCCCACGGCCAGCTCGACGCGGATGAGCTGCAGCAGATCCTGGTGGAGTGGAACCGGCACGACATTCCGTGCCCGCAGGACCTGACGCTGCACGGCCTCTTCGAGGCGCAGGCGGAGCGCACTCCCGACGCCATCGCGATCGTTTTCGAGGGGCGGGAGCTGACGTATTGCGAGCTCGATGCGCGGGCGAACCAGCTCGCGCATTCGCTCGCCGCGAGGGGCATCGTGCCCGAGACTCGGGTGGGGCTGTCGCTCGACCGCTCGCCGGAGATAATGATCGCGCTGCTGGGCATCCTCAAAGCCGGCGGCGCGTATGTCCCGATCGATCCGAGCTACCCGCAGGCGCGCATCGACTACATCGCCGCCGATGCGAATGCGCGGTGCGTCCTCACCCGGGCCGACTTTCGCGACCTCGACTCGTATCCGGAACACTCACCTGCGGTCGAGGTGCTGCGGCAGAACCTCGCCTACATCATCTACACCTCCGGCTCCACCGGCCGCCCCAAGGGCGTGATGGTGATGCATCGCAGCGTGGTCAATCTCACCTACGCGGCGGCGAAGCGGCTGGAAGGCTTGCCGGGCACGCGCGTGCTGCAGTTCGCCTCCCTCAGCTTCGACACCTCGGTGTGGGAGATCGTGATGGCCTGGGGCCGCGGCGCGGCGCTCGTGCTCGCACCGAAAGAACGCCTGCTGCCCGGTCCCGATCTCAGCGCGCTGATGAACGAGGCGGGCGTGGACATCGCCACCATTCCCCCGGCCGCACTCGCGGCCATGTCTCCGGATTCGGTTCCGCTCTTGAAGACCCTGGTCAGCGCCGGCGAAGCGCTGTCGTGGGCGCAGGTGATGCCCTGGCTGAAAGGGCGCACCGTACTCAATGGCTACGGTCCGACCGAGAACACGGTCGGCGCGGCGATCGGCCTCGTGACCGCCGATGAGCCGATCACCCTCGGCCGCCCGTTCCCGAACATCAAGCTGTACGTCCTCGACGGCGAGCTTCAGCCGGTACCGGTCGGTGTGGCCGGTGAGCTGTACGTCGGCGGCGCCGGTCTCGCTCGCGGCTACTTCGACCGCCCAGACCTGACCGCCGAACGCTTTCTCCCCAATCCCTTCGGCGCCGACGGCAGCCGCATGTACCGCACGGGCGATCTCGTGCGCTACCGCCCCGACGGCAAAGTCGAGTTCCTCGGTCGCGCCGACCATCAGGTCAAGATCCGCGGCTTCCGCATCGAGCTCGGGGAGATCGAAGCAGCGCTCGAGCGCCACCCCGCGGTCAACCAGGCGCTCGTCCTCGCCACCGGCGACGACGAAGCGAAGCGGCTCGTCGCCTACTACACGACCCGAGGCGACGGCCCGTCCACCTCGGAGCTGCGTGCGTTCCTGAAGGAATCGCTCCCGGACCACATGGTGCCGAGCTTCCTGATGGCACTGGACGCCTTCCCGCTCACGCCGAACGACAAGATCGATCGCGCGGCCTTGCCCGCTCCCGATGTGGCTGCCGAAAAGCACGTCGCTCCGCGAACGCCGACCGAGGAGACGCTGACCGGCATCTGGCAGCAGGTCCTGCGCGTCCCGCGCGTCGGCGTGAGCGACCACTTCTTCGAGATCGGCGGCCACTCGCTCCTCGCCACGCAGGCCATTACCAGGATCAACGATGCGTTCGGCCTGGCGCTGCCTGTGCGCGTGCTCTTCGAGACGCCGGACATCGAAAGCCTGGCCCGCCACATCGAAGGCGCGGAAACCACTGGCCGAACCTCGCTGCCGCTGGTGCCGGTCGATCGCAGCGGCCCGTTGCCGCTCTCTTTCGCCCAGCAACGCCTCTGGTTCCTCAATCAGCTCGAAGGCCCGAGTTCCACCTACAACCTCGGCATCTTCATCCGCCTGCGTGGTGTGCTCGACGAGGACGCGCTGGTTCGCGCGCTGGAGACCATCGTCGAGCGCCACGAAGTCCTGCGCACGCGCTTCCGCGAAGTCGACGGCGTCCCGGTGCAGGTGATCGACCCCGTCGACACGTTCACTGTGCGCCTGCGCGACGCCGAGGAGGGTCGTTCTGCTCTCGTGGGCGAAGTGAATGCGCTGATCGACGAGGAGCTGCACTATCGCTTCGACCTGAGCCGCGATGAGTTGTTCAAGGCGTTGCTGGTCGAGGAAGCACCCGAGTTGCACCTGCTCGCGCTCATCTTCCACCACAGCGTGGCCGACGGCTGGTCTGCCGGCGTGCTGATGGAGGAGTTGGCCGCGCTGTACACCGGCGCTCAACTGCCGCCTCTCACGATTCAGTACGCCGACTACGCGCACTGGCAGCGGCAGTGGCTGACCGGCGAGGTGCTGGCCGCCGAGACGGAGTACTGGCGCATGGCGCTTGCGGGCCTCCCGCCGCTGCTCGAGCTGCCCACCGACCGTCCCCGTCCGGCAGTTCAGAGCTATCGCGGCGCGCAGCAGCCGTTTCACCTCTCCGCCGAGCTCACCGCGCGGCTCAACGCGTTGAGCCGGCAGTCGGGCGCGACGCTCTTCATGACCCTGCTGGCCGCGTTCGACGTGCTCCTCAGCCGCTACAGCGGCCAGACCGACATCGCGGTCGGCACGCCGGTCGCGAACCGCGCCCGCCCCGAGCTCGAGCCGCTGATCGGCTTCTTCATCAACAACCTCGTGCTGCGCGCCGATCTCAGTGGCGACCCAACCTTTGCCGCGTTGCTCGCGCAGGTCCGCGAGACGGCCCTGCACGCCTACGCGCACCAGGACATGCCGTTCGAGGTGCTGGTCGAGCAACTGAACCCGGCCCGGTCGCTGGCGTACACGCCGCTGTTCCAGGTCATGCTCGCGTTGCAGAACGCACCGTTCTCGATGCTGCAACTGCCGGAGCTGGAGATCGAGCCCATCGCGTTCGAGCAGCGGGCCACGAAGACCGACCTGACCGTCTCGCTGACGGAGACGGAACATGGGCTCGACGGGTTGGTCGAATACAGCACCGACCTCTTCGATCGCACCACGATCGGGCGGTTCGTCGCGCATTACGTGCGCCTGCTGGAGGCGATCGTCGCGAACCCCGAGGAGCGCGTCAGCCGCTATGAGTTACTGAGCGGGGAAGAGCGCGAGCAGATGCTCGTGGAGTGGAACCGCCACGACATCCCCTGCCCACAGGACCTGACGCTGCACGGACTGTTCGAGGCGCAGGCGGAACGCACTCCCGACGCTCTGGCCATCATCTACGAGGGACAGCAGCTCACGTATCGCGAGCTCGACGCGCGGGCGAATCAGCTCGCGCACTCGCTGATCGCGCGAGGGGTGGAGCCGGAGGCGCGGGTGGGGCTGTCGCTCGACCGCTCGCCGGAAATACTGATCGCGCTGCTGGGCATCCTCAAAGCGGGCGGCGCGTACGTCCCGATCGATCCGAGCTATCCGCAGGCACGCATCGACTACATCGCCGCCGACGCGAATGCGCGCTGCGTCCTCACCCGTGCGGATTTCCTCGACCTCGACTCGTATCCGGAGCACTCACCGGCAGTCGCGGTGTTGCCGCAGAACCTCGCGTACATCATCTATACCTCCGGCTCCACCGGCCGCCCCAAGGGCGTGATGGTGATGCATCGCAGCGTGGTCAATCTCACCTACGCGGCGGCGAAGCGCCTGGAAGGCTTGCCCGGCACGCGCGTCCTGCAGTTCGCCTCCCTCAGCTTCGACACCTCGGTGTGGGAGATCGTGATGGCCTGGGGCCGGGGCGCGGCGCTCGTGCTCGCGCCCAAGGAGCGCCTGCTGCCCGGTCCCGATCTCAGTGCGCTGATGAACGAGGCCGGCGTGGACATCGCCACCATCCCTCCTGCCGCACTCGCGGCCATGTCTCCGGACTCGGTGCCGCAATTGAAGACGCTGGTCAGCGCCGGCGAAGCGCTGTCGTGGGCGCAGGTCATGCCCTGGCTCGAAGGGCGCACCGTCCTCAACGGCTACGGCCCGACCGAAAACACGGTCGGCGCGGCCATCGGTCCCGTGAGCGCGGACGAGCCGATCACCCTCGGGCGTCCCTTTCCCAACATCAAGTTGTATGTACTGGATCGTGCACTCCAGCCGGTCCCGGTCGGTGTAGCCGGAGAGCTGTACGTCGGCGGGGCCGGTCTCGCTCGCGGCTACTTCGACCGTCCCGACCTGACCGCCGAGCGCTTCCTCCCCAATCCCTTCGGCTCCCCCGGCAGCCGCATGTACCGCACGGGCGATCTCGTGCGCTACCGCCCCGACGGCAAAGTCGAGTTCCTCGGTCGCGCCGACCATCAGGTCAAGATCCGCGGCTTCCGCATCGAGCTCGGCGAGATCGAAGCGGCCGTAGAGCGGCATCCCGCCGTCAACCAGGCGTTCGTCCTCGCGACCGGTGAGCACGAAGCGAAGCGCCTCGTCGCCTACTACACGACCAAGGGGGAGCCGCCGTCCACGTCGGACCTGCGCATCTTCCTCAAAGAGTCGCTGCCCGAGCACATGGTGCCGAGTTTCTTCGTGGCACTCGATGCGTTCCCGCTCACGCCGAACGACAAGATCGATCGCGCCGCGCTGCCTGCGCCGGAAGCAGGGACGAGCAC
>Ga0190270_10001715_pt1 | contig 10345 bp, 6 predicted proteins | sample Popmic320T_FD_133748 | JGI IMG/M metagenome (GOLD analysis project Ga0190270, IMG submission 133748) | Populus adjacent soil microbial communities from riparian zone of Weber River, Utah, USA - 320 T | ecosystem: Environmental > Terrestrial > Soil > Riparian zone | place: USA: Utah | collected... | reverse complement strand
GTGCTCTGGCTCTGCAAGGGCTTCCAGGCGCGGACCGGCGCGCTCGGGCACGAGCCTCCTCTACAAGCTCCTGTGCCTGCACCCGGACGCCGCGTTCATCTCCAACTACGTCGCGCGGGCCCCGTGGGCGCCCTGGCTCGCGTCGGTCAACCGGATCGCGGCTCGCGCTCCCGAACGGCGTCACCGGGTCTGGTTCGGCGGGTCGGGGACCAACGCCTACGTCTACGGGGAACGGCGCCCGCTCGCGGATCGTCTGTTCCCGATGCCGGTGGAGGGGGAGCCGGTGTTCGCCCGCGCCGGCCTGCCACCCGACGCGATGCCCGCCGAGGCCCGGCGCAGCGAGGCCGAGCGCCGCCTGCGCGCCGCTATCCGGTCGGTGCGCGCGGCCGACGGGGGTGCCGTCCTCGTGAACAAGCGGATCGCGAACATCTACCGGGTGCCCGCCCTCCTGGGTGCGTTCCCCGCCGCGCGGTTCGTGGCCCTCGTCCGCGACGGACGGGCCGTGGCCCTCTCGTTGTCGAAGGTCGATTGGTGGCCGTCATCGACCGTGGTCGGGTACGGCGGGACGCCCGAGCGATGGGCCGCCCAGGGCGGCGACCCGTGGGAGCTCTGCGCCCGAAACTGGGTGGACGAGCTCGCGGCCATGGAGCGGGGGCTCGAGGTGGTCCCGGGCGGGCAGATCCTGCGGCTCCGATACGAAGACGTGATCGCGGCGCCGCGAGCTCGGCTCGGCGAGGTGCGCGCCTTCGCGGGGCTCGACGACAGCGCGGCATGGGACGCCGCGATCGATCACGTGCGGTTCCCGGACCGCAACGACGCCTGGCTCGACGTGCTCGACCCCGCCGCGCGCGCGACGATCGACGAGATCCAGGGGTCCGTGTTGGAGCGGTACGGCTATGGCGACTGAGCCCCGGATCGCGTTCGTGCTCGGCACCGGGCGGTGCGGGTCCACGCTCGTCCACGAGGTGATCGCGCGGCACCCCGACGTGGCCTTCCTGTCGAACCTCGAGGACCGCCTGCCGCTCCCCGCCGCGCTCGGCAGGTGGAACAACGCGGTGTACCGGTCCCTCCCGGCGTCGTTCACGCGGAAGGGCCGCCTGCGGTTCGCGCCGAGCGAGGGGTACCGCGCGCTCGACCGCGAGGTGTCGCCGGCGCTGTCGGCGCCCGAGCGCGACCTGGTGGCCGAGGACGCGACGCCCTGGCTCGCGGCGCGGACGAGGGCGTTCGTCGATCGGCGCGCCGCCGCGCAGGGACGCCCGGCGTTCGTCCACAAGCTCACCGGGTGGCCCCGGGCGGGGTTCCTCGACCGGGTCTTCCCCGACGCCCGGTTCGTGCACGTCGTCCGCGACGGACGCGCCGTGGCGAACTCCTTCCTCCAGATGACGTGGTGGCGTGGGTACGAGGGCCCCGATGCCTGGGGATGGGGGCCGCTCGCGCCCGAGGACCGCGCCGCGTGGGAGGCGTCGGGCCGGCGGTTCCCGCTCCTCGCGGGGCTCGAATGGAAGCTGCTGATCGACGCGTACGATCGCGCCGCGGGCCTGCTGCCGGCCGACCGCTGGCTCGAGGTCCGGTACGAGGACTTCGTCGCCGAGCCGCGCGAGGTCACCGGCCGCCTCCTGGCCTTCCTCGGGCTCGAGTGGGAGCCACGTTTCGAGCGGGGCTTCGCGCGGTACACCTTCAGCGGGGACCGCACCCAGGCCTATCGCGCCGACCTCGGGGACGATGATCTGGCCCTCCTCGAGGGCGCTCTGGTCGCCCATCTCGGGAGCCGGGGGTACGTCGGAAACGACCAGGCCGAGGACACCATCCGGAGTCCCGGGACCAATGTCCGGCAGGGTGAGGGTTGACTTCAAGTGCGCCTGGATGGAACGCTCAGCCGCCGGCCCCCACGGGTGCCGCACGCAGATAGATCAACCGGGAGGGATGTTTCACCGTGGACGCAGAGCGCACCGTGACAGCCGCACCAACCGAGGGGTCCGTCCGCGTCCGCCGACGCATCGCGATGGCGCTGGCGCTCCTCGTCGCCGTCGTTCCGATGCTCGTCTCGTCGGTCGACCGCGCGATCGCCACGGCGATCACCCCGACGCCTATGAGCCCGCTGCCGACGCCCGACGTCGACGGGCACGCGGGTTCTTACGCGTGGGGCGTCGCGACGATGCCCGACGGTTCGATCGTCGTCGGCGACTACTGGAACGGCCGGGTCCTGCACTACGGGATGAACGGGGCGGACCTCGGTGTGCTGTTCGACATCTCCGGCGGTGGGCCCGTCGGCCCCAACACCACGCCGTACGGGCTGGCCGTGGACGCCGACGGGGTCGTGTACGTCGGCACCTACTACCTCGTCCCCAAGATCCCCTCGGTGATCCAGCGGTGGGCCCCGGACCCGGTGACGGGTGACTACCACCAGATCGCCCCGATCTCGTACAGCGGGTTCCAGTACCCGTCGCGCGTCGCGGTGGGCGATGACGGCCGCGTCTACGTCGCGGACATGTACGCGAACAAGATCTTCGTCTTCAACGCCGCAGGGTCCTTCCTGTTCTCGTGGGGCTCGGAAGGGACCGGCAACGGCCAGTTCCGCCAGCCGCGCGGCATCGCGCTGGACGGGTCGAACCCGCAGCGGGTCTACGTCGCCGACGCGAACAACGTTCGGGTCCAGGTGTTCAACAGCACGAACGGCGCCTACCTGTTCACGATCAAGACCCGGCTCAAAGGCAACCTCCGGGGTCTCGCGATCGATCGCGACGCCGGCAAGCTGTACGTGGTCAGCATCGGCGGTCAGACCGTGTTCAAGTACGACCTCAGCGGCGTGTGGGAGCGGAACATCGGCACCGCCGGCGGCCTCTCGCAGACCACGTGCTGCAGCACGCCGGGCGGACAGTTCTCCAACGGCGGGCGCGAGGTCGCGGTCGACGGCAACGGCAACGTCTGGGTCGGGGACATGCCGAACTTCCGGGTCCAGGTGTTCAGCCCCACCGGGCAGTTCCTGTTCGCGCGGCCCGATCCTCCCCAGCACCCGCCGCACGGCGGCTTCAACGCGCCCCGCGGCGTCGGAGTGGACGCGGCCGGCAACGTGATCGTCGCCGACACCTACAACCAGCGGCTCCAGAAGTTCGACGCGAACGGCGATTGGGACTGGTCCCTCGGCGTCCGCGGCATCGGCAGCGCGAACGGCTACTTCCTGAACTACCCGGGCGCCGTGAGCACCGATCCCGACGATCGGTCGATCGTCATCGCGGACACCCAGAACAACAAGGTCAAGAAGTTCACCGCGGGCGGCACCTTCGTCTGGCAGATCGGCGGCAACGCGGGCGCGGGCCCCGGCCTGTTCTCGCAGCCCGCGGGGGTGGCCGTGGGGGCCGACGGGCGGGTGTTCGTCGCCGACACGCGGAACAAGCGGGTCCAGGTCCTCAACGGCGCGACGGGAGCGTTCCAATCGCAGTTCGGCTCGGCGAACCTGACGACGCCGACGGGCATCGTGGTGGACCACGCGACCGGCAACGTGTACGTGACCGACCCCGGCCGCAAGGCGATCCAGGTCTTCAGCTCGTCGGGCGCGTTCATCCGCTCCATCACGAACACGCAGATGCGGCGCCCCTACGGGGTGGCCGTGGACGACACCCGGGTCTTCGCGGTAGACCGTGGCCAGAACAAGTTCTTCGTGTTCAACAAGGGCAGCGGCGCGTTCATGGGTTCGTTCGGTGGACTCGGAGGTGGCATCGGCCAGCTCCGCGACCCGCAGTCCATGGCCTACCACGGCGGCAAGATCTACATCTCCGACGTCCAGAACGACCGCATCGCCGTGTGGTGCGTCGACTCCAGTTGCTCGACCTAGGAACGAAAGGACCAGACCCCATGATCTCCCCCCGAACCCACGGATCCCGCCGCCGCGCGGCCGCGGTCGCGGTCGCCGCACTGCTCGCCGCCGCCTTCGCGTCGGTGCTGCCCGCCTCGGTGACGCCGGCGGTCGCCGCGCCCATCGCACCGCCGTACGTTCGGACGATCGGCGTGCCGGGTCACTCCGAGATGTACCCCTCGGGCCTGGACGTCGATGACAACGGGAACGTCGTCGTCGCCGACACCGGGAACGACAAGGTCAGCTTCTACCCGGCGGGATCGACCAACGCGGCCTGGGTCGTGGGGGTCCGCGGCGCCACGGCGGGTGGGAGCCCGAACGGGTTCCAGAACCCGCGCGACGTCGCCGTGGACGCCACGCGCGTCTACGTCGCCGATACGGACAACAACACCGTGCAGGTGCTCGACAAGAGCGACGGCAGCTTCATCGCGAAGATCAACCACGCGTTCACGACCCCCATCGGCGTGAGCGTGGGGGCCGACGACGACGGGAACAAGCTGATCCTCGTGTCGAACGGGGGGTCGGGCAAGGTCGACCTGTTCACCGGCGGCCTCGGCTTCGTGCGGTCGTTGAACCCGCTGATCGGCAACGCCGGGACCCGCGACGCGGCCACCGACTCGAACGGCAACGTCTACACGATCGACTACCGCGGGAACCGCGTCATCAAGTACGGACCGAGCGGGAACGTCCTCACGACCTTCGGCGGCGGGGCCTCGGCCCCCGTCTGCGAGCGGATCACGGCGCCCTACGGCATCGACATCGACGACGAGAACCACGTCTACGTCGCGTCCTCGACCGTGGGGACCGTCAAGGAGTTCCAGGCCAACGGCACGTGCCTGGGTTCGATCGGGACCCGCGGCGCCGCCGGGAACCAGCTCCTGCAGCTGCGCCGCGTGGCCGTGGGCGAGGGGACGAACCCGCTCGTCTACGCCGCCGACCTCTGGGGGCTGAAGATCCTCATCTACCAGAGCAACGGCACGCTCACCGGGACGAAGCTCGGGACCGGCAACTACCCGGCCGCCGGCGGCCTCAACGAGCCGCACGGCATCGCGGTGGGCGGCGGGTACGTGTTCGTGACCGACACCGTGAACCAGCGGATCCAGCGCTTCGACGTGAACGGGTCGAGCCCGATCATGTGGGGCGACAAGGGCGTCTCGGAGACCTCCGCCGCCTTCAACTGGGCGCAGGGCGTCGGTTACAACCCCGACAGCGGCAACATCTGGGTCGCGAACACGCGCAACAACCGCCTGGACGAGTTCGGCCCGAACGGTGGCAACGCGCCGCTGCGTCGCCTCGGACAGCGCGTGGGGACGGGGACGCCGAACTTCAACTGGCCCATGGACGTGGTCTTCACCCCGACCGGGCGCATGTACGTCGCCGACTCGTTCAACAACCGGATCCAGGCCTTCGCGGTGACGTCGACCGGCGTCACGCACCTATGGACGACCGGCTCCCTGGGGGCGGGCACGAACCAGTTCAGCCGCCCGTTCGCGCTCGACTACGACGGATCGTCGGCGACGCCGAGGATCCTGGTCGCCGACACCCGGAACAGCCGGATCGTCTCGCTCAACGCCCAGACGGGCAACTGGCTCGGCGTCCTGCCGATCGCCAAGGGTGTGCAGGCGGGGCGGATCAGGTCGCCGCGCGGGGTCGCGGTCTCCGGGACCGGCGAGATCTGGATCTCGGACACCGGCAACAACCGGATCGAGAAGTTCAACGCCGACGGCACGTTCGCGAACGTGATGGTCGGGACGAAGGGCAGCAGCAACGCCCAGTTCAACTTCCCGCAGCGGATCAAGGTCGTGGGTGGCCTGGTGTACGTCGCCGACGCCTTCAACGATCGCATCCAGGTGTTCCAGGCCACGTGAGCGTGGCGACCAGACGAAAGGACGAGTAGATGGGCAACCCGACAACTCCCCGCCGGGGCCGGATCAGGCGCCGGGTCGCGGTGGCTTCCGTGGTCTCCGTGTTGACCGTGGGCCTGCTGGCGACGTCGGTCCCCGGCAACGTCGCGGTCGCTGAGACGGCGGCACCGACGATCACCTCGCTTGGTTCGGTGCCTAGCCCGGTGGTCAACGGCAAGACCGCGCTCTACGCATGGGGCGCGGCGACGCTGCCCGACGGCACCGTCGCGATCGGCAGCATCTGGCAGGCCAACGTCCAGCGCTTCTCGACGACCGGGCAGCGTCTCGGCGTGCTGTTCAAGCTCCCGAACGGCGAGAACCCCTATGGCCTCGCCGTCGACCCACGTGACGGGACCATCTACGTGGGCGCGAGCTCCTGCTGCTGGGTGTACACGTACGACCGCAACCCGACCACCGGTGCATACACGCAGGGGCCCACGATCACCAACAATAACTTCAAGTACCCCTCGCGCGTCACGGTGCGTGACGACGGATGGGTCTACGTCGCCGACATGCTGCAGGGGCAGATCTTCGTCTACGACGCCGGGCTGAACTTCCGGTTCACGATCGCGACGAAAGGTGGGGCCAACGGTCAGCTCCGGCAGCCTCGTGCGATGGTGTTCGACGATCAGGGCCGGCTGTTCGTGGTCGATGCCTTCAACTTCCGGATCTCGGTGTTCTCCGAGACCGGGCAGTTCCTGTACAAGTTCGGCTCCAAGGGGACGCAGCCCCAGCAGTTCGCGGGCAGCGACATCCGGGGCCTGTCCATCGACCGGGATAACGGGTGGCTCTACGCGGTCGACGGCAACTCGAACCTCATCAAGAAGTTCGCGCTCGACGGGACGTTCCTGATGAACTTCGGCGGGACCGGTGGGCGCACCGGGGTGGTGCAGTGTTGCTCCACGCCGCTCGGCAAGTTCACCGATGGCGGCCGTGAGTCCACGGTGGACGGCAACGGCAACCTCTGGGTGATGGACATGCCGAGCTTCCGCGCGCAGGTCTTCTCCCCCAGCGGGACGCCGCTGTTCGCGGCCACGGGCCCCGACGCGTTCCCCAAGCCCGGCGGGTTCAACTATCCGCAGGGGGTGGCGCTCGACAAGGACGGCAACGTCATCGTCAGCGACACGCGGAACTTCCGCATCCAGAAGTTCTCCTCGACGGGCCAGTTCGTGTGGCAGCGCGGGCTCCGCGGCCGGTTCTCCGGCTACGCGCTGAACTACTCGCGCGGGGTCGACACCGACCCGCGGAACGGCGACATCGTGCTCGCCGACAACTTCAGCTCCCTGATCAAGAAGTTCGCTCCCGACGGGACCCATGTGTGGACCGCCGGCGGGGCGGGCGCGGGCAACGGGCAGGTGGACCACCCGTCGCAGGCTGCCGTCGGTCCCGACGGGACCATCTACGTGGCCGACTCGTGGAACAAGCGGATCGCGGTGTTCAGCGCCGGCGGGACGTGGCTGCGCAACATCACGTCCTCCGCCGGGTTCACGATGAAGGATCCCCGTGGCGTGACCGTGGACCAGGCCAACGGCGACCTCTACGTGTCGGACTGGTCGGGCAAAGCCGTGTACCGGCTCCGTAACGACGGGACCCACATCTCGACGTTCGGGACCAGCGCCGGCCTCGGGGCGATCCTGCAGAGCCCGAGCCAGTCGGCCGTGGACGACAGGTACCTGTACGTGGCGGACACCCCGTCGCTGCAGGTGAAGATCTATGACAAGTCGACCCGCCAGTACGTGGGGTCGATCACGGGCCTGAAGGGACCGCACGCGGTGTCGGTCGGCGCCAACGGGCTCGTGGTCGTCGCGGAGCTCTACGCCGGCAAGGTCTCCAAGTGGCGCGTGACCTGAGCTGAGATCGGCTCGGACGGGACCCCGGCCCCCAGGGCCGGGGTCCCGTCGCGTCCGGCCTCACCCGCCGTCCGCGAGGTAGCGGAGCTCGTCGCGGTTCACCGCGTCGAGGACGTCGGTCCCGTACACCTCCACGTAGTCCGCGCCGTCCTGCAGCGCGACGGTGAAGGCGTCGTGCAGGCTCGCCGCGGTGGGGGCGTCCCCGATCATCTGGTAGCCCACCGTGGTGATCCCGTTCACGTCGCGGATCACCTGACGGTACGGTCCGATGAAGCCGAGCGCCGCCGCCCGCAGGGCGTTGGACTGGATCCACGCCCGCTTCCCGCCGTCGGAGGTCGCGCCGGTCACGACGGGACGCACGACGTTCGTCGCGAGGAGGCTCCCGAACGGCTCGGTGATGTCGAGGTTGAACGGCGTGCGGGGGAACGCGCGTCGGTACGACCCGATGATGTCGCGCCATGCCCCGATGAGGCGCGCGTCCGTGTAGCCGGCATCGAGCCACGCGCCGACGTCGGTCGGCAGGGTCATCTCGCCGATGAATCCGCCGCCGCTCATCTGGACGCTGTACAGGCCGGCCGCGCCGTCGTAGCGCGCGCCGAACGCCGCGATGAATCGATCCCAGAGCGCCAGGTACCTTCCGTCCCAAGGGACCGGCATCGTGACCTGGTCGGGGTAGTTCGCGGGGTTGTAGAGGAACCGGTCCGAGAACCGGATGGTCTCAACCTGCGCGGTCACCCAGTCCGGCGAGAAGATCCCCGCGATGACGCGGATCATCGCGACCTTGCCGGCCGCGCGCGCCTGGGCGATCGTCTCGTCGATCTTCGCCCAGCGGTAGTCACCGGGGGACGGCTCGATCCCCGCCCATCCGATCCGCAGGCTGATGCCGTGCACGGTCGGCATCGCGAGCGCCTCGTCCACGCGGTTCGCCGGGGTACCCACCGAGAAGACGTGGACGCCAGCGCCCGGTGCCGGCCCGGGATCGGGCGTCGGCGACGGGTCGGGAGCGGGCGATGGATCGGGTGAGGGCGAGGGTTCGGGCGACGGTGTCGGTGTCGCCGTCGGCTCGGGTGAGGTGGTCGGCTCGGGCGAGGGGCTCGGCGGGGGCGTCGTGATCTCCGTGCGCCAGGTGATGCGCGCGTGGCCGACGAACCGCGTCCCGACGTGCCGGGTGCGGTCGGCGACCGTGAACAGGTATCGGTCCTCCTTCAGCTCGAACCGCCGCGTCAGGGTGAACCGACCGCTCGCGGACGCCTCGGGCGCCAGCCGGTCATCGGCGCGGCGCACGCCGTGCCGCAGGCGGGCCCGGTCGTTGAACCATCGGACGTGCGTGTCGACCGTCGCGTCGGCCGGCACGGCGAAGGCCTGTCGCCAGGTGCGGTGACGAGGCCCGACGTGGCCCTCGACCCGGACGGTCTCGCGGTGGACCTCGAAGCGTTCGCCGGCCTCGGCGCGCTGGGCGGGTCGGTGGCTCCCGAGGACGCCGACGAGTCCGACGACCAAGCTGAGGACGACGAGCCACGCCAACGCCACCCGGAACCGCATCCGCACCCCTTCGCTGCCTCGTTCCGACAGGCATCGGCGGGCGGGCGAGCACGCGGCATCCAACTTTCGTACCTGATCTGGGGTAGATCCGGGGCTAGGTCGTTCGTCCGAGACCTGTCGCCGACGGCCGGCCTGACCTGCGAGGACGCGGGACCGCGCCGGGCGGGAGCGTGCTCGTTCCCCGTCGAGGCGCCGTTTGACACCCCCTCCTCGCCCGGTAGGGTGTGCCCCAATCCAGCCGCCCCGGCTGGATCTCGCATTTCCGGAGGACGTTCGAAAGGAGGGTCACCCCGAGGGCCACGTGCTTCCGCTCCACCACAGGAGAGAGGAGATCTCATGCGAATGAGCGTCTATTCCGACCTGGCGAGCAGCATCCCCCCGGTGGCGAGATCCACCACGTCAGGAGCTTCCTCCCGGCACCACCTCCCCTTCCCGCACCGCCCGAGCGACGGCCGGCGTCTGCCGAGCCGTAACGTTTCACCACGCGGCGGCGCCGGGACGCACACGACCCCCGAGGCATCCACATGAGGCGACTCATCGTCATCACCCTCGTGATCGCGCTGGCCAGCGGCATCGCGGGCGAAGCGATCACCGACCACCCGCCCGCCGCCGATGCCGGCGGCCGATGGCCCGTCAAGATCTTCACCGTCAGCACGCCGTACAACCGGATCGGGGCGGCGCTCTCGAACCGGTACGTCAGCGGTCTCAGCGTTCGGTTCACGTGGGCGCGGATCGAACCCCGCCCGGGCAGGTACCGCTGGGGCATCATCGATGACGCCATCCGGCGCGCGAGGTCGGCAGGCAAGCTCGCGATGATCCGCGTGATGGCCGGGATCTACAGCCCGGACTGGGTCAAGCGTCAGACGCCCACCCTGACGTTCGCCGACGAGTACCTCTACAACGCGTCCGCGTACCCCTCTCAGGTGACGATGCCCATCCCATGGAAACGCTCGTTCCGGCACCGGTGGGAGCGGTTCGTGAAGGCGCTGGGGCGTCGGTACGACGGACGAGCCGGCCTGTACAGCGTCCAGATGGCGGGCGGGGGGTTCATCGGTGAGATGACGTTGCCCACCGACATCGACAAGTGGCGGCGTGCCGGCTACACGGATCGGAAGTACATCCGCACCTGGAAGCGGATCATCACGTACTACCGTCGCGCCTTCCCGCACACGCCGATCAACCTCGACATCGTCGAG
>Ga0190270_10001714_pt1 | contig 10346 bp, 10 predicted proteins | sample Popmic320T_FD_133748 | JGI IMG/M metagenome (GOLD analysis project Ga0190270, IMG submission 133748) | Populus adjacent soil microbial communities from riparian zone of Weber River, Utah, USA - 320 T | ecosystem: Environmental > Terrestrial > Soil > Riparian zone | place: USA: Utah | collected... | reverse complement strand
TGGCTTTTCGGAGTCAGCGCTGGAGGCCAGGAACACTGTGAACAGGCCTCGGTCGGGGATCGCGCTGCCGGCGGTGACGGCCAGCCGCTGGGCGCCGGGACGGGCGGTCAGGGTGCCGGAGTCGCGGTCGTAGACGATACGGGGGCGCAGCTCGGCGAAGTCCGTCGAGGGGTACTTGCCGGAGAGCAGATCCAGTGTCGCCTCGAACGCGCTGCGCGGCAGCGTCGCGAAGGGCGCGCCGCGGCGCACGGTGTCGAACCAGGCGTCGGCGTTGATCGGTTCCAGCGCGCATGCCGCGACCGTGTGCTGGGCCAGCACGTCGAGCGGATTGGCAGGCACCCTCATCGTCTCGATCTGACCACCCAGCATCCGCTGCACGCTGACAGCGCAGCCGATCAGGTCGGTGCGGTGCTTGGGGAACAGCACGCCCTGGCTGATCTCGCCGACCTGGTGACCGGCCCGGCCGATTCGCTGCAGGCCGCTGGCCACCGACGGCGGTGTCTCCACCTGGATCACCAGATCGACTGCGCCCATGTCGATACCGAGTTCCAGGCTGGAGGTGGCGACGACGGCCTTCAGACGCCCGCTCTTGAGTGCTTCCTCGACTTCGGCGCGGGATTCCTTGCTGACCGAGCCGTGATGGGCGCGGGCCAGCAGCGGCTCGGCGCCGAACGTCTGCCCGCTGGCCATGACGTGGGCGGGTGCGCCACCGGCCACGCCGGGGTTCGGCCCACCCAACTCGATCCCGGTGCGTTCGGCGTGAATTTCGTTGAGCCGGGCGGTGAGTCGCTCGGCGAGGCGTCGGGAGTTGGCGAACACGATCGACGAGTTGTGCGCCTCGATCAGGTCGACGATGCGTTCCTCGACGTCGGGCCAGATGGAGTTGTTCTCCAGATTCGCCATGTCCGGCACCGGCACCTGCACGGTCAGATCGAACGTCTTGGCCGCCGGCGGGGCGACGATCGCCGTGGGTCTGGAAGCCGTAGAAGTACCGGACAGGAAGCGCGCCACCTCCTCGGCCGGGCGCACCGTCGCCGACAGGCCGATCCGCTGGGCGGGTGTCTCCAGCAGCGCGTCGAGACGTTCGAGGGACACCGCCAGGTGCGCGCCGCGCTTGGTGGCCGCCACCGCGTGCACCTCGTCGACGATGACCGTCCGCACGCCTGCCAGCGTCTCGCGGGCAGCCGACGTCAGCATCAGGAACAGCGACTCGGGGGTGGTGATGAGGATGTCGGGCGGTTTGGTGATCAGTTCGCGGCGGCGATTGGGCGGCGTGTCGCCGGAGCGCACACCGACGCTGATTGCCGGGGGTGGTTGCCCGGTGCGTTCGGCGATGCGCGCGATGCCGGTCAGCGGTGTGCGCAGGTTGCGTTCCACGTCGACGGCCAGCGCCTTCAGCGGCGAGATGTAGAGGACCCGGGTGCCCGTGGTGCCTTCCGGCTCCCGGGCCAGGTCATCGATCGCCCACAGGAACGCCGCGAGCGTCTTACCCGACCCGGTCGGGGCGATGACCAGCGTGTTGTCGCCGTCGGCGACGGCATTCCAGGCCTGGGCCTGCGCGGGAGTGGGCTCGACGAAGGTGCCCGTGAACCACTCGCGCGTCAACGGGCTGAAGCGAGACAGTGGGTCGACCCTGCGGGGCATTGCTCCATAGTGCCCGCACCCACCGACACGTCCTCGGCGAGCGTGAGGGTGTGCTCATCGCCTGCCGAATCGTCGCCGGCAAGAGTCAGCGCTCGTGGTCAGGCCGTTGTCACGTCAAAGTCGGCAATTTAATACAGTTGGGGCCTAAGATTCCAGTGTGGTGGCGGGGGACTGGCAGCCTCATATTCCGGCTGCCACAATCGGTCGACCGCGGATCGCCGACGGCGTGGTCCGCCGTCCGGCGGTAGTGCAGCCGATGTTGGCGGCGGGGGACGGCGACCTGGTTGTCGTCGCCGCGCCCGCCGGCTACGGCAAGACGATCGCCACGGCGTTGTGGGACGAGGCCGACGAGCGAGAGTTCGCGTGGGTGCGGCTAGATCACCTCGACGACGACCCCGTTCACCTGCTGCTACATATCGCCACCGCCATGGAGAGTCTCGCCGGGATCGACCGTGGCCTGCTTGCCTATCTGCGCGGTCCGGGCCGTGCACCGAACACCCACCTGGTGCCGGCGATCGTGCAGGCACTGGAAACGTACGGACCACTCGTGATCGTGCTCGACGACGCGCACGAACTCTGCGCGCCGGACACGATCGACACGTTGCACGCCCTGATCCACGCCGCACCCGCATCGACGACCGTGGCCCTGCTCGGCCGATGCTCGCCGCCACTCGACCTGGCACGCCGCAGGCTGCAACGAAGAGTGGTCCAGCTCGGCATCGATGAGCTGCGGTTCGGGTGCGTGGAGGCCGCTGCCGCCCTCGAGGCTGTGAGCGGACCCTGCGATGACGCCACCGCCTCGGCCGTCATCGACCAATGTGAGGGGTGGGCCGCGGGTGTGATCCTGGCGGGGATGGCGCTTGGGGGTGGCGCGGCGGTCGAGACCGTGACCGGGCGGCACAACCTCGTTGTCGACTACCTGGTGGAGGAAGTACTCGAGCGCCTCGACGACGGCATTTCTTCATTCCTGGTCGAATCGTCGGTGCTCGACCGGTTCAATGCAGAGCTGCTCGACGCAGTTCTCGAGCGCGACGATTCCGCTGCGATGCTGACCGAGCTGTCGAGCTCGGGAAATCTCTTCTTGATTTCCCTCGACCAGCACAGAGTCTGGTATCGATACCATCGCCTGTTCGGCGACGTGTTGCGCACCCGGCTGCGGGGCGCGCCCACAAGGCTGCGTGAGCTGGCAACCAGGGCGGCTGATGTGCTGGAATGCCGCGGGGATACCGACGGCGCGTTACTGCAGGCGCTGGCAGCCAGCGACCGGGCACGCGCGGCGTCGCTGGTCGGCCGCGAAGCCGTCCGGTTGGGTTTCGATGGCCGAGCCGGTGTGCTCGCCCGACGGTTGAGCTGGCTCGATAAGCAGACATTCGCCGAATACCCGGATGCCGCGGTCGCACATGCCTGGCTCGGCGTCACCACAGGCGACGCTGACCTGATCCAACGCTCGTTGGTACAGGCGCATCGCGCCGATCGCGGCCAGTCCATGGCAGACGGCACCCCTTCGGTGAAAGTCGCTGCGGCACTGGTCAGTTCACTCGTCGGAGTGGGCGGCGTGCACGACGTCATACGCCACGCAGACGTGGTGCGAGCCGCCGGTGACAATCTGGTGAATCCGTGGTGGGGCGCGGCAACCGTGATGAAGGGGACGGCAGAAGCCATGCTGGGCAATGCTTCTCGGGCCCGGACACTGCTCGAGTCTGCGCTGCCGGTGACCGATGATCTGCCCGGATTCCAAGCCGCCGCGCTGGCTCACCTGGCACTGCTCGACCTCGCTGCCGGCGACGACGACGGTGCTGCCGAACGCAGCGTCGCGGCCCGCACGCTGGCCGACAAATACGACCTGTGTGACGTGGTACCGATGTTGGTCGTGTATGCGGTGAGCGCCGTGATGGCCGCGCGCGTCGGGGACCTTGCCGGGTCGCGGGAGGCGATTTGCGCGACCGAGAAACTGCTCGATCGACTCGGGCATCTCGCCGCGCGGACCGCGCTGCTCGGCCACGGATTGCTGGCGTGGACGGCTGTGGTGATTCACGACTCCGACTTGTTGAGCAAGCATCTCGACGCCGCCGATCGCGCGCGACTGCGCGAGCCCGATGCGGTCGCGCTGACGCAGCGCGTGGAACAGGTCCGCGCCATGGCGGCCGGCAGCTGCCGTCCGCTGACTGCCGCCGAGCTCCGGGTGCTGCCCTACCTGGCGACCCACTTCTCGTTGCAGCGGATCGCCGAGGAACTGGTGGTTGGTCGCGAAACCGCCAAGAGCCAGGCGACGTCGATCTACCGCAAGCTCGGCGTGGCATCTCGCGCGGGCGCGGTCGCCGAGGCGAGACGGCTTGGCCTGCTGTCAAATTGACGTGATCTCGGCCCCGGTCATCGTTGCCAGGTTGCGCCAGAGGTTTCGCAGGCTGTCGGTGCCGCCGAACAGCGTCGTGAAGTGAGTGGAATCGGTGAGCACGATGTCACCGGCCCGATCCCCGGTGGGCGGCATCCAGATCAGCGCGTTGAACTCGGTATTGCCCGCCGCGGTGAAAGGGTGCGGCCGGTGCAGGTCCACAGGTTGGCGGGCCAGCACCCGCAGCTGGTCACTTTCCGGGGCGGTCAGCGCATAGTGCGGAAGGTGCTGGTGAAAGCTCAGCGTTGGTACATCGTCGAGGAGTCGGGGTCCGTCGAGGTCACGGAAGGTGATCAGCGGCGCAATGTCCTTGGTGCCCGCGACGACGGCCGGCCGCAGGCCCCAGGTGTTGTGAACCGGAACGTCCAGGGCGTGCATCAGTGACCGGGTGTACTGGCTGAAGCGCTGTTGGCGGGGGACCAGGCGATCGCCGTGGTGTTCGTATTCCATCTGTCGCTGGGCGAGGTCATCGGTGAAGCCCACGTCGTGGTGCGGCGCCAGCAGCAGACAGGTGCCGTCGCGGCGCAGCCATTCGCCGATCGCGCCGACTTCCTCCTCGGTCACTTCCAGCCCGGAGGTCAGGTGGTCGAGTCCGAACACCATCAAGGTGTCGGTATCGTCGAGGATGCGGTCGTCGATCGGCTGCGCATAGCCGGCCTGATCGACCCGCTGGAACACCGCGACGGGATGCCCGGTGAGTTCGCCGGCGAGGTCCTGAAAAGACAACGTCGACCGGTGGAAGAGTTCCAGCGTTCCCGCGATGCCTTGCAGGAAGTTTGCGGCCTCGAACTCGGGTTTCTCGTAGGCGGGGTAGATGACGTTGCGCACCTCGGTCATGGTGGAGAAGCGATTCGCCATCGCCGCTGGATCGCGCTGGGCCTCCCAGGGATAACTCCAGGTCCAGTAGATGCTGATGCGCCGGCGCCCGTCGTCGGGCCGGGTGACGTGGCCCTGGTTGTAGGTGCGGGCCGGTCGTGCGCTCATCGTCGCCTCCCTAACTGTCGAGGCTCGCGAGGTAACCCAGGGCGGTCACTCCCGGCAGGAAGAAATACGCCCCGCCCCTGAGGGTGGTGAACGCAGGAATCCCCTTGTGCACTTTGCGGATCGGGCGCTTCGGCACGGTGAAGTCCAGGGTGCCGTCCTGGGTGCCGCAGATCGGATCGTGTTCGTTGCCGAGTTCGTGGAAGGCCCTGTCGTTGATCCAGACGTTCTGCGCGAACTCGAATTGACGCACCAGGCTGGCGCAGATGATGAACGCGGCGATCCCGCGGTCCGCGTCGTCCTCGGGTGCCCCATCGGGCAAAGCGGGTCCGTAGGTGGCTCCACGGCGAATCATCCGTCGTCGATTCATGTTGTGCGCGGTGTCGCGTGGATTGAGGCGTCGCGCATGGGAGCCGAGTGGGCAGGCGTAACCGTGGGGGTCCATCAACTTGTAGTCGAAGTCGTTGTTGCGCATCGGGTCCGCGCCGAGTTCAGGATCGTCGGCGTCCGGGGCCAGCACCAGGGGCGCGCCGCTGCGCCAGCGGCCCATGAACTTCGCCGCCAGCAATTCCTGCTGTTCGAGGGTGTCGGCGTTGTCCGCCAGGTACGCACGAAAGCTTCCGACGTGCTCCTGCAAACGGCGATACGCCATGTAGCTGCCGTTGCGCGAAAGCACCTGAGGCTCAGGAGTATTGTTCGCAGGTCCGTACTCGTCGGGGTAGCCGAGGATGAACTCGCCCGGTTCCAGGGCGTGACCGGACCCGGGCGTGGGTTCCTCGCCCGAACCCTTGATGACGGGCTGGGACAGCCGATCGCGAAAGCCGAAGTGATCGTGGGCGTAGTTGAATGGTGGATTGGCGTTCAGGTCGAGATAGGACACGGTGCGCACGCCCTCGCAGCGGGCGACGAGCTTGTCGTGTTCACCGATGCAGCGTCGGTGCTCGTCGTCGTCGCGCGCGAACAGGATCGCGATGGCGTGCACGTCGTCGCCTGCCAACCCGCCAACCCAGTGTTCCGGGGCGTTCGGTCCCGTGTCACCGAGAATGTCGGCCCGCGCGGCCATACCCTCCCGGAATTCATCGGGGAACGTGGCCAGCGCATCCTCGGACACGCCCAGCGCCCGCAAGCCAGTCCAGGTGAAGGCCAACGTGATCCAGCGTCGGGAGCTGTCCATGGTCTCGGTCGCATCGGCCGCCGATTGGACGCGGTCGAGTAGCTCGGAGAGCCACGCGCGCCCACCTTTGGCCGTGTCGAACGTCAGGAACTCGTAGCGCCCGGTCATCGCAGGCGTCCGGGTCAGCAAGATGTGCTGGATGTCGTCGAGCTCGAGTGTCACTGCATCTGGTCGAGCATGCTCGAGAAAGCGGCTTTCAGGCGCAGTGCCTTCTTGATCTCATCTGCGGTGACGTAGGGATACTCGCCGTACTCGAGGAAGCTGGGGCACTGGTGCTCCCGCACGAACTCGATGAAGGCCTCGGGATTGGTCTTCCAGTCTTCGGGAAAGCCCTCCAGATTGGTGAACACCGTGGTGATCCCGGTCGCGCTGAACAGCCTGATCGCATCCTCGGTGTACTTGTCGAAATCGGTGTCGAAGATGCCCTGGTACTGGAAATGCAGTCCGGAGCCGACGTCGAACAGCACCCAGCGCAGATAGTGCAGCTTGAGGGGCGCAAGCACGTCCGGGCTGCCGGCGATGGCATCCTCGATCTGTTTGCCGTAAGCGCGCACCGCTTCCTCACGGCCTTCCTTGACCTTGGCGATGATCGAAAAGCCGTAGTTGGCAGGGGTTCGCGGGTATGTCGGCCCATATCGGCCTCGCTCGAGCTCGAAATAGCCCTCTGGGGGGATGGCCTTTGCGGCCGGCGTTGCCCACGCGCCATCATCTGCGGCCACGTCACCACCTCCTCGAGTTACTCGATCGCATGGTAAGGCCGCTAATCGGGCGCGTCGCCCCCCAAATCGGGGGAATGATCACGGGGTTCCCGAGCAGTATCGTGCTGACACTCGGTGCGTGCTGCAGGAGGGTGGCGGCGGTATGTCCGGTATGGGCGCCATCGCGATGGGAGCTGTTCCGGTCGCCGGTGGTTTCCTACGGCTTCCTCTGTTCATCGTGCACGTCGTGGCAGTGCTCGTCGCGGCGGGGTTCGCGTTGCGCGGTATCCGCTCGACACTGCGACGGCCGCGGCGGGGAACCCACTGACCTGCAAGGGTCGGTCAGCTGCCTTCGTCCAGGCAACTCGGAGGCCGGCCGTGGGTGAGGCGGGCCCTGGGACGGAGTCGGTGCCGATTTCACCCGTTGTGGGGGATGTCCTCTCGGCGTGTGGTTTCATAGGCTTCAGACGGCTAGCCGTGGGCTCGCTGGGTTTGCGACGGTCCCGTTCGTGAACAGATGCAGCAGGAGGTAATTGATGCGGTTGCCATGCTTACTTGCCGCCCCCGTCCTAGTGGTCGGCGGGCTCTATTTCGCACCATCACCGACTGCTTCGGCCGAATGCACGACCACCGGGAACACCACCGTCTGCTCGGCCGGCGGCGCTGGTGGCGAGAGAGGGCCCGTTGTGCCTTATCCGTGCGGGTACGACTACTACTGCAACGACGACTGGGGCTGGTTCATACCGTGATATCGATCCGGGGCCGAGGATTGACCGGATGGCGGGCAGCGGCAGACGATGATTCAACAAAACGGACAGAGGAGCAATTGATGGTGTCTCACACGACCTTTGCGCGACGCGTGGTGCTGGCTGCCGTCGGTTGCGGTGCAGTGCTGTTCAGTACCGCGGTGCCCGCGCAGGCCCAGCCGGCTCCGCCGAACTGCACGGCGGCCGATTTGGCGGGCATCATGTCCGGCATCACCGCCTCCACGTCGGTGTATCTGTTCACCAATCCGCCGGTCAACGATTTCTTCACGACTCTCGGGGACCTCGACAGCCCAGAGGCGAAGAAGGCGGCGCTGACCACGTACCTGGATGCCAACCCGCGGGTGAGGGCCGACCTGCAGGGCATCCGCCAGCCTGCGGTGGACTTCCGGGCTCGCTGCAACATTGCCCCCCCGGCTCGCTAGGCCGCTCGACCCGTAGCCGGTTCACCCGTTGTGGGGGATGTCATTTCGGCTGAAGGTTCCTACGCTGCGAGCAGCTAGCGGCCCCAATGGCGGGTCCGTGAGCAGCCCGGGGTAGGAGTGTCATGATGCGATCGTCGTACTTGCTCGTCGCACCAGTTCTGGTGATTGCCGGAATCGCTGCCGCGCCAACTGCTGCAGCTGAGTGCGTCACCAGCGGAAACACCACCACCTGCTCGGTGGGCGGCACCGGATCCGGCCCCACGGTGCCCTATCCGTGCCAGTACGACTACTACTGCGACGACACTTACGGCTGGCAATTCGATCTCGACGCCGACCCCGGGCCGGGTATCGGCCTTCCCGGCACACCCGGCAACCGGCCGGGCGGTGGTGGTGGCGGTCGCCCCGGCGGTGGCGGTGGTGGCCGGCGATGACGTTCGGAGCGGGGCGTGGCTGCGCACCCTCAGCCTCCGCGACCCTACGCAGTAGGAGTATCGTGATCCGATCTACTTGCTTACTTGTGGCACCTGTCGTCGTCATCGCCGGGCTCTCCATCGCGCCAATTGCTGCGGCAGATTGCACGAGTGCCGGCGGGACGACCATCTGCGCGCAGGGCGACTCGCGCGGCGCGAACACCGGTGGTGGTCCCGGGACCGGCCCTTACGTGCCCTATCCGTGCGATTACGACTGGTACTGCAACGACGATTACAACTGGGATATCGACCTTGACTGGGATCCCGGGATCGGCATCGGAGGTCCGGGTATCGATCCGGGCCCGGGCGTCGGGCTGCCAGGTCGGCCGGGGAATCGACCGGGCGGCGGCGGCGGTCGCGGAGGCGGCAGGCGATGATCCATCCGAACGGACAGAGGAGCAATTGATGGTGTCTCTTACGAGCTTCGCGCGGCGGGCGGCGCTGGCTGGGATCACTTGCGGTGCAGTGATGTTCAGTTCCGCGATACCGGCGCAGGCCCAGCCGCCGCCACCGAACTGCACGGCGGCGGATTTGGCGGGGATCATGTCCGGCGTCACGGCCGCGACGTCGGCGTATCTGTACACCCATCCGTCGGTCAACGATTTCATGACGTCTCTCAAAGACGTTCCCAGAGAGGAGAAACGGGTGGCGTTGACCACCTACCTGGATGCCAACCCACAGGTGAAGGCCGAGCTTCAGGGTATCCGGCAACCCACGGTGGACTTCCGGAACCGCTGCGGCTGAACGCCTTTCAGCGCTGCCCGGCTGACATCGCGCCGGCGAGCACGGCCGGGATGCCCGGCACGCGTCCCACCGCGTCGCGAAGTCCATGGGCGCAAAAGTCGGCGATGAAGTCCGCGTCCATCGATGAGTCGCTCAGTCGCTGCCGGCGAAATAGTGGTACGTCAACGCCCGGGAGACGCCGGCACCCTCGGCGATCTCGTCGATGCGCACTTCGTCGTAGGGGCGTTGGCCGAACACCTCCGCGCCGAGTGCCAGTAGCTCGTTGCGCCGATCCTCAGGGGAGAGCCGGCGCCGTGATTCCGCCAGGACCCGGTCCTACTTGACACATGTATAACAGCGACGGCCGCGGGAACAACGGCTTACACCCCGCGCAGCGTCCGCTGATACCGGCGCATCCCGGCAATCCAGCGGTCGTAGTCGCCGCCCTTGTGCCGGTACATGTCGAGCAGTTCGGCATGCGGCAACACCAAGAACCTGCCCGAGCGCACCGCCTCGACCGTCACGGCGGCGACGTCGGACGCACTGATCACGCCCGCCGAGAACTCGACCGACGACGCCCCCAGCCGAACGTCCGGGTCGTCCATGGCGCGGATTGTCTGCAACAGCGGCGTCTCCACGCCGAGCGGGCACACGCAGCTGACGCCGATGCCGTCATCGCCATAGGTGATCGCCAGCCATTCGGCGAACCCCACCGCGGCGTGCTTGCTGACGGCGTACCCCGCGGCGCCCAATTGGGTCAACAGACCCGCCGCCGAGGCCACCGACACGAAGTACCCGGATCCGACCGAGCGCCAGTGCGGCACCAGCAGCCGGGCCGCCCGGATGTGGGCGCGAAGGTTGACGTCGAGGATGACGTCCCAGTCGGATTCGGCTCCCAGGCCGGGCTTTCCGATGACACCGGCGTTGGCGACGTAGATGTCGACGGGTGCGAACTCGTGCCCGGCCAGCGCGATCAGCGCCTCGATGTCGGCTTCGTCGGCCGCGTCGGCGCGCAGCGCTGCCGCCTCGCCGCCGGCGGATCGGATCGCCGCGGCCGTCGACTGCGCGCCTGACT
>Ga0190270_10001713_pt1 | contig 10348 bp, 7 predicted proteins | sample Popmic320T_FD_133748 | JGI IMG/M metagenome (GOLD analysis project Ga0190270, IMG submission 133748) | Populus adjacent soil microbial communities from riparian zone of Weber River, Utah, USA - 320 T | ecosystem: Environmental > Terrestrial > Soil > Riparian zone | place: USA: Utah | collected... | reverse complement strand
GCGCAGGTCAATTACGCCAAGGTCGCGCGCGAGACGGTCAGGGAGATCGGCTATACGAGCGCCGAGTACGGTTTCGACGCCGACACATGCGGCGTGATCGTGGCCGTCAACACTCAATCTCCGGACATCGCAATGGGAGTCGATACCGGAGGCGCGGGCGACCAGGGGTTGATGTTCGGCTACGCCTGTAATGAAACGCCGGAACTGATGCCGGCCCCGATACAGCTCGCGCAACAACTCGTCCGCAAGCTGAGCGACGCCAGACGCAGCGGAGACATCGATTACCTCCGCCCAGACGGCAAATCGCAGGTGACGGTCGAATATGACAACGGCAAGCCGGTTAGAATAGACACAGTCGTCATCTCGACCCAACACGGCCCGGAAGCCGCCACGGAACAGATTCGTGAAGACATTATTGATCACGTAATCAAGCCCACCATTCCCCCGAACCTTCTCGACAAAGACACAAAATATTACGTGAACCCGACAGGACGCTTTGTCGTCGGCGGCCCGCAGGGCGACACCGGGCTGACCGGGCGCAAAATCATAGTTGACACCTATGGCGGAGCGGCTCCGCACGGAGGCGGGGCGTTTTCAGGAAAAGACCCGACGAAGGTCGATCGCTCTGCTTGCTACATGGCCCGTTACATCGCCAAGAACGTCGTGGCCGCCGGCATCGCTGATCGCTGCCAGGTTCAATTGGCCTACGCCATCGGCGTCGCCGACCCCGTGTCGGTTTACGTAGACTGCTATGGCACTGCGAAGATCGATGAAGCCAAACTCTCGGAAATCATCCGCGCCAACTTCCAGCTTACGCCGAAAGGCATTATTGAATCGCTCGATCTGCGCCGCCCAATTTATAAGCAGACGGCCGCGTTCGGACACTTCGGACGCAGCGATGTCGACGGCTTCTCCTGGGAGAAGACCAATCGCGCAGAAAAACTGCGATCTGACGCCGGGTTGTAATTGCAAGGGTCTGATAACGGATAGCCAAAAACGAGCAAACCCGGAAAACAAAACAAAGAAGGCGCACATAACTAGCGCCAAACAGTGCCAAAAAGAGCTAAAAAGAGATAGATAAGAGGTAGACAGTGGAGAACCAGAAACAAACGCATTATGAAGTAAAAGACCTATCCCTCGCCGACGAAGGGAAGCTCCGAATTGAATGGGCTGAGAGAGAGATGCCAGTGCTGCGCATGATCCGACATCGCTTCCAGGAAGAGAAGCCGTTGAACGGATTGCGGCTTGTCGCATGCGCGCACATAACAACAGAGACGGCAAATCTCGCGCGCGCGCTGAGCGCCGCGGGGGCGGATTGTGTGCTCATCGCCTCGAACCCGTTGAGCACTCAGGATGATGTGGCGGCGGCGTTGGTGAAGCATTACGGAGTGTCCGTCTTCGCAATAAAAGGCGAGTCCACTGAAACGTATGTCCGTCACGTTCGCGTCGCGTTGGATCACAAACCGAACTTGATCATTGACGACGGCTCCGACGTGGTCGCGACGATGGTTCAAGAGCGCCCGGAGCTGATACCGGACATTATCGGAACGACCGAAGAGACCACGACCGGGATCACGCGGCTCAGAGCCATGTTGCGCGACGGAAAGCTGAGCTTCCCGTCAATCGCGGTCAATGACGCGCAGACCAAGCACTTCTTCGACAACCGCTACGGCACCGGCCAGAGCACGCTCGACGGCATCATCCGCGCGACCAATATTCTCCTATCAGGCAAGGCCCTGGTGGTTGTGGGCTACGGCTGGTGCGGAAAAGGCGTCGCGATGCGCGCCCGCGGAATGGGCTCCAATGTGATCGTCACCGAGATCAACCCCATCAAAGCGCTCGAAGCGACGATGGACGGTTTCCGCGTCATGCAAATCGCCCAGGCCGCGCCGCTCGGCGAGATATTCATCACGGTCACCGGCAACCGCCACGTGATCGATACCCAACACTTCGAAGCGATGCGGGACGGGGCGATCGTCTGCAACTCCGGCCACTTCGATCTCGAACTGAACCTTGTCGGATTGAAATCCGTATCTACCGACGTCAGAAAAGTACGACAGTGGGTCGAGGCGTACAAGCTGAGAGACGGAAGGGAGATTATGGTGTTAGGCGAAGGCCGCCTGATCAACCTCGCCGCCGCTGAAGGGCACCCGGCTAGCGTCATGGATATGAGCTTCGCCAACCAGGCGCTGTCCGTGGAATTCCTGGTCAAAAATAAAGGTAAGCTCGACGCCACAATCCATCTGCTGCCGGAAGAAGTAGACACGGAGATCGCCAGACTGAAGCTGACGGCAATGAAGGTTGCAATTGACGAATTGACGCCGGAAATGGTCGAGTACATGAACAGTTGGCAATCAGGAACCTGAGATCGCCGGCAGCAAGCGCGACGCAAATGATTAAGCCCGGAACGCTTCCGGGCTTCAGCCAATGGTTGGGTATTACAGATCTTCCCACTTGAACGGGCAGCATGTAAGAAATGCGCCGGCGTGGCTCAAACTGTCCAGTTTGAGCCACGCCGGCGCATTTCTTGGTCTTCTTCGATCACATCACATTTCCTGAAATACTTTTCCGATTTTTACATCAGTTATCGGGGGAGGATTTGACGAGGGACAGAATTCCCGGTCTCAACGCCACCCAGGGCTAAATCTGACCGCGGACATACGTCTCGAAGCGGATCATCCACCCTGCCCCGTCGCATCGGCCTGCGGACGCAACGATCCTTGCTCAATTTTGCCTGCGTGCCCCCGACGTGCGGCATCCGGGTGATGCCGACGCGCATACGCCTATGGCGCAGCAGATTGAAAACCGCTGCGCCACATCGATAAAGCCCCATTGGAGGCCGCGTCTTGTTCAATCAAACCACGCCATTTCCCCGCCCACAGAACCAACGCCCGCCGACTACCCGCCGCGCCGGTCTCGCGCTTATCCAGGTGGGACTGTCAGCCTCATTATGCCTATGGCCATGCCCGACACTTGCACAAGCAAGCCCCAGTGAACGCAGCGGGGCGCAAACTCCTCAAGAGAGCATTTCACTAGAACTCGGCAAGCCGATTGAGCGAGAGCTGTCCGGCGGGCTATCGCATTCCTACAAGATCACGATGACCTCCGGCCAGTTCTTGCGCATAGTGATCGAGCAACGAGGGGTAGATGTGGCGGTGGCGTTGTCCACGCCTGACGGCAAGAAGATCGCCGAGGCGGACAGCGAACGCATGAGCGAGGGATCAGAGACTGTATCAGCGATCTCGGAGTCGGCTGGCGCATACTTGATCGAGGTGCTCTCTCCCAAGAAAACAGCCAAGCCGGGACGCTATGAGATTAAAGTAGAAGAATTGAGAATCGCGACCGACGAGGATAGGTACCGAGTCGCCGGAGAGGATCTTTTTCGAGAGGCAAAGGAACTGCAAAACGGAACATTAGAGGCCAAAAGAAAGAGCATCGAAAAGTATCAAGAAGCATTGAATATGTATCGAAGGGCAGGCGACCGCGGTAGTGAAGCTGGCGCGCTCAACAACATAGGCGAGGTCTATACGTTCCTGGGAGAAAGACAGAAGGCGCTGGAGAAGTTCAATGAAGCGCTGCCGATCTTCCGGGCGGCAGGTAATCGCAGTGGGGAGGCTATCGCACTCACCAGCATAGGCCAGATTCATCAGCAACTGGGAAATATGCAGAAGGCGCTAGAGACGTACAATGAAGCTCTGGCGATTTTACGTGCGGTAGGTAACCGCAGTAGTGAGGCTATCGCACTCGGCAGTATAGGCCAGGTCTATCGGCAACTAGGAAATTTGCAGAAGGCGCTGGAGACATACAATGAAGCTCTGCCGATCTTCCGGGCGGTAGGTAACCGCAGTGGAGAGGCTGGCACAGTCAGCGGCATAGGCTCGATCTATCGGTTAGAGGGAGATCTGCAGAAGGCGCTGGAGAAGTACAATGAAGCGTTGCCGATCTTCCGGGCGGTAGGCGATCGCATGTGGGAGGCTGCCACAGTCAGTGACATAGGCTCGATCTATCGGATGCTGGGAGAGATGCAGAAAGCGCTGGAGAAGTTCAATGAAGCGCTGACGATCAATCGGGCGATAGGCGGCCGCACTGGTGTGGCCAACGCACTCGGCGAGATCGGCCTGGTCTATTATTTACTAGGAGATATGCAGAAGGCGCTGGAGCCGCACTGGTGTGGCCAACGCACTCGGCGAGATCGGCCTGGTCTATTATTTACTAGGAGATATGCAGAATCACGCCGCTTCGATTGAGGCGGCGTGATTCTATCATCTACCGCCCACGTTTTTGGGTTGGCCGATCACTACTGCAGCCGGTGTCTGACGAAAATCAGGTACAGTCCAACTGCCATGAACAAAATATGAGGCCCCCAGACGGCCATTCCGACCGGCAGGTTATTCTGTTTGCCGACGGCCTCGAAGAGCTCCGTCAAAAGCCTGAAGATCAGGCCGATTCCGACGCTCAGCGAGACGCTGACCAGCGGCCCTGACCGTCTCGCCTGCTTCGCGCTGATGAACGGGATCGCCAGAACAGCCAGGACCAGGCAAGAGAAGGGAAATGCGGCTCGTCTCCTCAGGTCGATCTGCAGGTCGAGCGTTGATACGCCAAGGTCTTTGAGCTGCGCGATATGTTTATACAGCTCCGCGTCGCTCATCTTGATGGACTCATTCGTCATCCGGTTGAACAGATCAACTCCTTCACTAATTTCGATGATCTCCGGTTGCGACTGAATGACTTTCCTCTCGACCGGCGAGTCGGGATTGATCGTCTCTTTCCAACCGCTGTCGGCCTTCCAGGTCGTCGGGGTCACCTGAGCCGCCCTGCTGAAATGCGTCGCCGATCGGATCACCCCACTGGAGCCGTCAAGCCGGTATATGGACGTGTTGATGAGGCTGTTGTCCGGGTCGACGCGCTGAAAGCTGTAGATGGCGTCGTTTTTGTCGAACACCCACTTACTTCCGAGAGCGATGGTGGTTTGCTCTACCAGCCTCCCTTTGATCTTGTTGTAGCGCGCGTCCTGTTCACGGTTGGTATGAGGCAGCACGAAATTCGACAGCGACCAGAGGGAGAGGCTCAGCGCGCCGGCGGTCACGATTATTGCGTTTATTGTGCGAGACCTGTTTTGCCCCGCGCTGGCGACGACGACTAATTGATTCGATCTCGACAGGACGTTGAAGCTCATCAGGAGCGCTACGAGCAGCGCGAATGGCGCAAAAGTGTAGAAGAGTTGCGGCGCCAGGTACGCGAGGTATGAGGCGGCATATGGCAGTGGAGTCCCGCTCTTGACGATTGAGGGGATAAGATCAAAGAGGGTAAAAATGGTGGCGGTCACCACCAGCGCCGAGGCAGCGAGGGCGAAATATTTAACGATTTCGCTTATCAAAAGGTAGTTGATCAGGTTGAGAGATATGACTCGAACGCCGCGGGACAGTTTGGGCGCGCCAAGTTGGTTCTCGGAAGGGAGCGGGCGGGCGGATCTCTGATCGCTGACGACGCCCGGAGCGAGCGGAAGTTTTATAAGAGACGGAAGGCCCGACCATGGCGGTCTGCTCGAAGCGAGTGATTTCAAGATGATCGCGCCGTATACGATGTTTGAGAACCACACTCCCAACCAGACGGGAACAGTCCCCGACACAGAGAGATTATGTCCCATCACCAGTAAGAGGTAGAAACCCATCGCCATGAACAGGATTACGATGACGGTCCGCGGACGGGTCGAGAAGCGCTTCCCTTGAACGGCCAGTATGAATGTCATCGCCGTCAGAGTCAGGCAGGCGAAAGGGAAGGCGAACCGCCTGTGCATCTCCGCCAAGGCCTGCCTCTGTTCCTTATCTGTTTTAGCCACCGCGGCAAACTCCGATATTTCCTGCAAGGACATCAGGTTGAGTCTGGCCGAGCCGGAATCCTTGTCGGCGTCGGCTATTTTCGAGTTATCTACCAACTTGACGATCAATTTGGCGAACTGCGCCGACGACTGTGAAGATGGGGTAGTGGTTTGGGAGTTGGTGGCGGCATGTCCCTGGTATTCCAGCGACACTCCGTTGAAGAGTTGCGCCTCCAGGGACAGCGATTGGCCGGATTCGATCCTGAATTGTCCGCGCTCCGCCGTATGCAGACTGGAAACACCCCCGGGGTCGATTTTCAGAAGAAATACCCCGAGCCAATCGTTGGTGTGAGGGTCGACGTTTTGGACATATAACAGCAGGTTGGGAAAGTTCGTGACGAAGGTGTGCGGCTTTATACGCGTGTTGGCTTCCTGCAGCACAATTTGCGAGATCAGCCACTTCTGCCTCTTCAAGGCGGTGGGCGCGACGTACGCCGACAGATAACAAGTGATCATCGTTCCTGCAAGGCCAATCGCCAGGAACGGACTTGCAATGGCTCTCTGGCTTATGCCCAGCGATTGCCACGCAGTCATCTCGTTGTCAGACGACAAGCGACTGCAGGCGATCACGGCGCCCAAAAGTAGAGAAACAGGCAAGGTGATGACTACGATGCTGGGTATAAAACCCAACAGCAATTTTTGCGTAACCTCGGGGGAAGACTGGAAAGACAACACCAGGTTCGAGTACTTGCCGAGTTGCTGAACAAAGACCAGCGTGGTCAATATGAGGAACAGTATGCAGACCAGAGGAATGATTTCCTTTATGGTGTGCCAGAACATCCTCCATTTAATGAATCCGCCCATTTTTGATTTATATAAACTGTGGCTCTTGATAGGGGCGTTTTATCATAGATTGGCCGCCTGCCATGTGATCATGGAATGGGCGCCCACCTGTAGAATTCCGCGAAAACAAGCCTAATCCTACACCACTGACCTCTTGAACTGGAAGAATAAGGTGGCTAATCTCACCTGTACCCATTTAAATACCCCTCACGGCTGGACCCGGCGCGCCTCTCATTAAAGCGCCGCCCGCATGAGTCGAGAAAATTTTCGCTTTCGCGCCAACCAAACGGCGCGCCTTGTGTCTATGTAGACGACTTCTGAAAAGGATGAGAATCAGTGATCCAGGAAGATAAGTTGATCGAGCGCGCGCAGGAAGGCGATCAAGAAGCCTTCTGCTTGCTGGCTCGCTCTTACCAGCGGCGCATTTATGCGTTAGCGCTGCATTACACCCGCGACCCGCACGAGGCGGAGGACTTGTCACAGGAGGTTTGGCTGAAGGCTTACCGCGCCATCGGCGGCTTCCGCGGCGAGGCGGGCTTCTATACCTGGCTGCGCCGGATCACGGTCAACACGTTTCTCAACCATCAACGTGAGATGAAGACGATGTATAGCAGTGGAAAGAAAGCATTCAGACTGGGCGAGATGGTCTCTTTGGATGAGTTGGGGCTGACTCCCGCGGAGCCGCGGCAGGCGCACGAAGAGCGATTGCAACAACAAATGATGGTCGAGAAGGTGATGGAGGGGCTGAGCGAACTGACGGCGCAGCAGCGGCTGATCTTTTTGCTCAAGCATCGCGAGGGGATGACCTACGATGAAATCGCCAGCGCCTGCGCGGTCTCGACGGGAACGGTAAAAAAAGCGTTGTTCCGCGCGATTAATCGGCTGCGTGAACGCCTGGGGGTGAAATTTGGCGCGGCGGAGGACGTATCCTACGCGGCGCGTGAGCGGCGCTGAATCGCGCCGAAGCTAGTGAGTGGTTATGCATGACTGTGTGAAGACAAGGGAGATGTTGGTTGATCTGGTCTTTGACGAACTGGGGCCTGAAGCCAGGCGGCGCGCGCTCCTGGAGCTTGAAGGTTGTCCCGATTGCCTGGCGCAATACCGGTCCATGGCGGATGCGCTGCGCGTGTTTGATCAAGTGACCGAAACCGCCATGCCCGAGGAAAGTTATTGGCCAGGCTATGAGACCCGATTGCGCGAGCGGTTGCGGACTGAGCGCCCGCGTTGGACTCGGCGCTTGGCGGACTGGATAGGCGGCTTCGGGCTGTTGGCGATGAGGCCGCTCCCGGTGGGGGTTGGGCTTGCGCTGGTCTTTCTGGCGATCGGTTTGTGGACGTGGCAACGACGGCAGGCCGTGGGACCTTCCCCCGGCGCCCCTGATGTCGCTGCGAAGACTCCGACCCCGCAGCCGAAGGTTGAATCGCATGACCAAGTCGTTGCAACAACGCCAAAGCCAGGCGAGAGGCCCGTAAGGCGAAGGTCGGTTCATCAGACAGCCGCGAAGTTGAATGGCATGGCGCCCGCAGTTCGGCGCGAAGGGCGAGACGGGAAGAAAGTCGAAGACGTTATCGTTTCGAGAGGATCTGATCAATCGTTGATCGCCGCCTCGCTCTTCACGCCGGAAACGATCAGGCATTTCGAAAAGGCGCAATTGATGCTGCGCTCGTTCCGCAACGCGAGCGCCGTGAAAGGGTTGGCGGCGACCGATCTGGCTTACGAGAGACAATTGTCAAGGCGGCTGCTCTACCAGAACATCCTGTTGAGGCGTGACGCCGAGATGAAGGGCAACCTGCCGGCGGAAGAGGCGCTCAGCAGCCTGGAGCCGTTCCTGCTCGACATCGCCAACCTGCCGGACAAGCCGTCGTCAATCGAACTCGGCGGCATCAGGGAACGCTTGCAGCGCAAAGAGCTGATCGCTTCGCTTCAGATATCTTCGGCGCAGCCTTCGGCGCCGGCGTATCGAATTCCGTAAAACGGTCAGAGTGAAGGGAAGGAAATCAATTATGCGGTACGACATTCGCAATCATCAACAGCTTCGCAGACAGCTTCTTTTGGGCGGCCTGATTTTATTATCGGCCCTGGTCGAGGGCGGCCTGTTCGGGCATAGCGCCCGAAACGCCGTGGCCGGGGCCTCCGCCCAGGAACTGAGCAAACTCAACCGCTTCATACAAAGCTCGAACGCGAAAGACGAGGCGATGAAAGTCTTTCGGCAAGGCCGCGACCAGATCGAAGACGAGAATTGGAACGGCGCCGCGGCCACGTTTATTTCTTTCGTCACCGACTACCCGAAACACAAGGACGTCGACGCCGCGCTCTACTGGACGGCCTTCGCGCTGAAGAAGCAGGGAAAGTTCGCGGAGGCGGACAGGCAGTTGGAGCGGCTGATCCGCGAGCGCCCGAACTCGAACTGGCTCGACGACGCGCGGGCGATGCGCCTCGAGATCGCGGGCCAGACAGGGAACCGGCAGGTGGTCGAGAGAGAGCTCGACAAGAACGACCTTGAGATCAAGGCGATCGCGCTGCAAAGTCTATTTCAATCCAACCCGGACCGCGCGGCCGCCTTCGTCGCCGACATCCTCAAGCCGGGCTCCGGGGCGGACCGGAGGTTGAAAGAGAACGCGATCGATCTGCTCGGACAGCACGCCGGGCCGAAGACGACAGCGATGCTGATGGAACTGGCGCGCGATCAATCTGACCCGAAGGCCGACCCGAAGGCGCGCAAGAAGGCGATCTTCTGGCTTGGACAGAGTGGCGACGAGGGCGCCTTAGATCTGATCAAAGAGGTCGCCATGCAGCCGAACGACACGGAGATCGTCAAGGCCGCGCTCTTCGCGCTCTCGCAGCATTCCAGCCCCCGCGCTTACGAGCTGTTGGTCGGCTTCGCCCGCGGCGCCTCTTCGACTGAGCTTCGGCGTGACGCGATCTTCTGGGTCGGCCAACGCGGCCAGGAGTCGGCGGTCGACGACCTGACGAAGATCTACGATGCCGAGCGGGACGTCGAGATCAAGAAGCACATCCTCTTCGCGCTCTCGCAACACCACAGCCAGCGCGCCCGCGGCAAATTGAGCGAGATCGCGCGCTCCGGCGGCGACGTCGAGTTGCGCAAGCAGGCCATCTTCGGCTTGAGCCAGCACAGCGACGAGGCGAGCGTGGAGGAGTTGATCAAAATCTACGACGCGGATTCCAACACGGAGATCCGCAAACAGGTTCTCTTCGCGCTGACGCAGACCGGCAGCCCCCGCGGGCGGGCGAAGCTTCTCGACGTCGCCCGCGCGGCTGATGATATCGAAGTGCGGAAGCAGGCTATTTTCTGGCTTGGCCAGCAGGACGGAGGTCAGGCGGTTGATTTCCTGGCGCAGTTGTACGATTCCGAGAGCAACGCCGGAGTCAAGGAACAACTCATCTTCGCGCTCGGCCAGTCCCATCAGAAGGCCGCGTTGCGGAAGCTGATGCAGATCGCAAAGGGCGACGCTTCGGTGGAGATGAGGAAGAAAGCGATCTTCTGGCTCGGGCAGAGCCACGACCCCGAGGCCGTGAAATTCATCGAAGAAATTCTCAAATAAGGAGGGTATGAAGATGATCGTCAGAACGTTTTTCCTGGTTGCGCTGGTAACGCTGGCCTGCTCGCAGGCTGGCTCGGTCAAGACGCCTTGGGCCGTAGCCGCCGCCCCATTCCACATTGACAGT
>Ga0190270_10001712_pt1 | contig 10349 bp, 9 predicted proteins | sample Popmic320T_FD_133748 | JGI IMG/M metagenome (GOLD analysis project Ga0190270, IMG submission 133748) | Populus adjacent soil microbial communities from riparian zone of Weber River, Utah, USA - 320 T | ecosystem: Environmental > Terrestrial > Soil > Riparian zone | place: USA: Utah | collected... | reverse complement strand
GTTGCGGTCTTCGTGATCGCCCAGGCGCCTCTCGTTGTCTTTCCGGTCGTCCTCGCGACCGTGATCGCGGCCTCGGTCGTGCCCATTTCGCGCGCGCTGAACCGCCGAGGATGGGGCAACAGCCGAGCCGCCGCGGCGGCCATTGGCGGTACGTTCCTGCTGATCGTCGTCCTGATCGGCGTCGCTGTGGTCCAGATCGCCGGCCCAGTGGTTGACGCGGCCCAGGCGGCGCTCGCGGGCGCCTCCGACCTCCAGGACGATGCCGACGGGAAGTTGGCGTGGGTTGCGTCGCTCGCGGAGACCTTCGGGGGAAACCTGATCGGCACGATCCAGGCGGTTCTGGAGGTGATCGCCGCGATCGGCGTAGTGCTCCTGCTGTCGGCGTTGCTCGCCTTTTACTTCCTTCGTGACGGAGCTCGCGGCTGGGCGAGGGTGATCCAGCGTGCGACCGACTGGCGGCGCGAAGCCTTGAATCGTGCCGGCGGCGACGCCGTCGCGATCCTCGGCGGCTACATGTTCGGCACGGCCATCATCTCGGCAGTCGGTGCGGTCTCGCAGCTCGCGATCATGCTGATCCTCGGCCTGCCGTTCGCGGTGCCGGTCGCCATCCTCTCTTTCATCGCGTGCTTCATCCCGTATTACGGCGGATTCATCACCACCGGCCTGGCGTTCCTGATCGCTGTTGCCTACGGCTCGCCGACGCAGATCGCGATCATGTTCGTGTACACGATCGTGTTCAATCTCATCCAGGGCAATGTCGTCACGCCGCTCGTCTACAACCGAGCGGTAAACCTTCATCCGGCAATCGTGCTGCTCGCGATCCCCGCTGGAGCGGCGGTAGCAGGAATTGCCGGCATGTTCCTGGCAGTTCCGATCTTGGCCGTCATCGCGGCGACGTGGCGCACGGTGCTCTATGTGCTCGACGACCAGCCAGCCGCCTCCCGGTTTGCTCCGCCACCCCCCGATGAGGCGACAAGCATTGGGCCGATCATCGAGGGAAGCATCCCCGCCGCGGCCGAGTAGTACGGACGGCGACGATGGCGGTTGACGGTCCTCGTGTTCCCCGGAGGACGCGGCTCGTCGAGGCGTTCGTGTCGCCCGACAGCTATGGCCTCGTGCTCGTGCTCATCGGCGCGACCTACGCGTTGATGATGTCGCAGGGCGGATCGCGGCTGCTCGGGCCGCTCGTCGTCCTGGTCCAGATCGCGACCGTGTGGTTTGTGCTCCGGACAGCTCGAGCCCAACGCGCCGTACGCGCCGCTGCCCTGGTGGTCTTCGTCGTCGCCGGGGTCGTGGCGGTCACCGGTGGCGTGCTCGGCGGCACTGGATCTGTGCTTGCGATCCTCGTTGCGAGCGCGGTCCTGTACCTCATCGCTCCGGTCGTTCTCGTACGGCACCTCATCGGCCGTTCGGTCGTCGACCGCGAGACCGTCCTGGGAGTGATCGCGGCGTACTTGTTGATCGGGATGTTCTTCGCCTTTGTCTATCAATCGGTCGGAGCCTTCGAGGCGGATCCGTTCTTCGGCGCCGGTGGGGACGCGAGCCCGTCGCAAGCGCTCTTCTTCAGCTTCACGACGTATTCGACGACCGGCTATGGAAACCTCGTTCCGGCCGGCAGCTTGGGCCAGACCCTGGCCGTCGCCGAGATGATCATCGGCCAGCTGTTCCTGATCACCGCGCTCGGCAAGGTCGTCTCCGTGTGGTCGCCGATCAGGAAGAACGGGGACCATGCGAAGGCCCTTGGAGAAGACTCGGGGTCGTCCTAGCGATTGCCGTCCGCGAGCGTCTGGCGAAGCGCGGCCAGCTCCGAACGGATGCGCGCGAGCTCCTCCGACAGCGTCGGCTCCTGTGGGTCCGCTTCGACAGCATCGTCGGGCTCCGGCTGGGGGACAAGAACGCTGGCGAGGATGCTGGCGAGCGATCCGATGATCCCGACACCGGCGAACATCACGAACACCCCGACGGCACGTCCCAGGGTGGTCACCGGGTACTGATCTCCGTACCCGACCGTCGTGATCGTGACGAAGGCCCACCAGAGCGCATCGCCGCCCGTCGTGATGTTCGCATCGGTGGATCGGCTCTCGAACTGGACGACCAGGATCGTCGAGACCGAGAGGACGACGAAGGCCGACAGGACGGTGATGAAGAGTGCGTACTGGCTGCGGTTGCGGAGGAGGTCGTTGATCAAGGCCTGCCGATTGCTCCGGCTGAGCAGGCGCGTCGCGCGCAGCAGCCGGCTGATGCGTGCCAGCCGGAGCAGACCTGCGGCGGGGAAGAACCCGAAGGCGGGGATCGAGCCGAGGAGGTCGAGCCAGCCGCGCCGCGAGATGAAGTACTCGCGCTTGGGGTGTGAGTTCGCGAGATTCACGCCGAAGTCGACCAGGAACACGACGCAGATGAGGTTGTCGTAGAAGAGCAGGGCCGTGTCCGTCGCTTCGTCGAGCGGTAGGAGCAGCAGGACCATGATCGCGAGGGCGAAGACCGTGAGCACCAGGATGAAGATGCTGTACGCGTTGCTGTCGTGCTGCGATTCGGTTGCCTGCGTCGATGCCCCGGGGCTAGTGTCCATCGCGGTCCGCCTCCTCAAACTTCGATTGCGCGTCGTTAGCCAGAAAGGGCTCGCTGAAATGGCGAGACCTGCGCAGTGTTGGCCGTTTTCAACCGTCCAGGTACGTCGTCCATGCGCATCGCCCGGATCCGGGGAATGGCCTCTGGGGTTGCCTCCCCCGGCTGATGCAGTAGGATTCTTAAAGCGTCGGTTCGCCTGTGCCCCGGGTGCCGAGCCCCTTCCGAAGCAGGGGCGTCGTGGACCGGCACGCGGGGGTGTCCTACGGAGGACCCATGGCTGACCCGGCGACCCTTGAAGGTTTCACTGTCCGAGCCTGTTCCGCGGTCGCGCTCAGGTCGATCGGTCTGAAAATCGCCTCGGCAACGCGTGCATGACGACCGCTCGCGCTCCGAAACCACGAACATCGCGACACGAAGTCCGACTGCTCGCGAGCGGGTTTCCGGTGCTGGAGACCAAACTCGTCCCGCCTCCACCACGGACCGGACTCCTGAGACGGGTCGCGCTGATCGATCGCCTCACGGCGAGCACCGACGTGCCGATCGTCGCGGTTCTGGCCCCGGCCGGATACGGAAAGTCGACCCTGCTCGCGCAATGGTCGGAGAGCGATCCGAGGGAGTTTGCGTGGCTGTCGATTGACGAGCGCGACAACGATCCGTCGGTCCTCCTCGCGTACATCGCCTACGCGCTCGGCGGCGCGTCCTCGCTTGGGCCGGATGTTGCCGGAGCGCTGGCCTCGCCCGGTCCGTCGGTCTGGACGGCCGCCGTACCACGCCTCGGGGCTGCCCTCGCCGCGCTGTCGCGCCCGTTCGTCCTGGTGCTCGACGACTTCGACCGTCTCACCCAATCGGATCCCGCCGACATCCTCGTCGCACTCGCAAGCCACCTTCACGGGGGGTCACAGTTCGTGCTTGCCGGCCGGACGGCAGGTCGCCTGCCGCTGCCCCGGATCCTTGCCGGCGGGCGCGGGACGCTGATCGACGCGACCGATCTCCAGCTCAGCGACGATGACGCGGGCGCCGTTCTCCAAGGTGCCGGTGTGGATCTTTCGGCGGAGGATGTTGCATCGATCAACCGGAGCACGGAGGGGTGGCCGGCCGGCCTCTATCTCACCGCATTATCGATCCGTTCGAAGGCCGCTGACAGGACAGCAACCGTCCGCGCGAGCCCGATGACCGATGGGCTCGTTGCCGACTACATCCGGACCGAGATCCTCAGCCGCCTCACCGACGACGAGCTGGGATTCCTACTGGACGCCTCGGCCCTCGAGCGCCTGAGCGGGCCGTTGTGCGACAACGTCATGGATCGCGACGACTCGGGCCAGCGCTTGGACGACCTTGCCCGTGCCAACCTGCTCCTGATCCCACTCGACGACCGGCACGAGTGGTACCGATATCACCATCTCCTTCGGGAGCACCTGCTCGCGGAGCTGCTTCGGCGCAATGAACCTCGGGTCAAGGCACTGCACGTTCGCGCGGCCGCGTGGCACGGGTCGCACGCCGACGACGAGACCGCGCTCGACTACGCGATGATGGCCGGCGATTTCGACCTGGCCGCACGCCTCCTGCCGCAACTTGCGCAGCGAGCCTACAACTCCGGCCGGGTCAGCAGTCTCCGCCGCTGGTTCGAGGCCATCGATCGAGGTGGTGTGCCACTCGACCACACCGACGTGGCCGTAACCGGGGCCATCCTCTTCTCCCTGCTCGACGACGTTGACCAGGCCGACCACTGGGCGCAGTACCTCGCCGGTATCCCGCTCGATGGGGCATCCGATCCCCACGGTGCGGCCATGCTGAGGTTTGGCCGCGCATTCCTCTGCCGCAGCGGGGTCGAACAGATGCGGGACGACGCCGAGGCAGCCATTGCGACCTTCGCTGAAGACGACCAATGGCTCCCGCTCACGCTCCTGAGCCTGGGGGTCGGGGACCTGGGATCGATCGGACCGGAGCATGCCGACAAGACGTTCGAGAGGGCGGTGCGCACCGCACGCAAGGCCGGGATTGCCCAGGGGACCGCGGCCGCCGCCTCGGTCTACCGCGCGGTGATTGCGATGGGCCATGGTGCCTGGGATGCCGCGGCCGGGTTTGTCGCCGAGGCCCGGAGCGAGGTGATCGAGGGTCGCGTGGGCGAGCAGGTGCCAGGCGTCCTGACCGACGCAGTCGATGCTCGCATGGCGATCCATCGAGGAGACCCTGAGTCGGCTCGCTCGCATCTCGCACACGCGCAGCGACTGCGACCGCTCTTGACCCGCGCCCTTCCGTGGGTCGCCGTGCGTGCCCGGCTTGACCTGGCCCACGCCCGTCTCGCTCTCGCCGATGCGCCCGGCGCGCGCACGCTCCTCGCCGAGATTCGCGATGTCCTCGCTCGGCACCCTCACATGGGCGCTCTCGTCGATGAGGTCGCGACGATTCAGCAACAGGTCGAGACGATGCGTGGCGACGTGATCGGGGCGTCGACGCTCACGACCGCGGAGCTCAGGCTCCTTCCGCTGCTGACCACACACCTGTCGTTCCGGGAGATCGGCACACAGCTGTTCGTCTCGCACAACACGGTGAAGACGCAGGCAATCTCGATCTACCGCAAGCTCGATGCGTCATCCCGGAGCGAGGCAATCGAGCGCGCCGTCCAGGTCGGCCTGCTCGAGCCGACGGCGCCGGCCCACCGTTTCATCCCGTAGGGGTGATGTAGGGCATCCACTTGCGGCGTCGAATCAAACGTGCCGCTAAGACCATCGCCACATGACGTCTCAACGGGATCAGCTCCGGAGACTGTCGCTGCACGACCCGAGCTACCTCGACGCACTGCTCTCCACCGCGTCCCGGGACGAGGGACACCTCCGTCTCGACGCCAGAAGTCGCGCCCTGGCGCGCCTCGCGACGCTGTTCGCACTTGACGGCTCGGTCAGCACGTACGGCTGGGCGACGTCGGCGGCCCTGGGCGTCGGCGTGACCTCGGACGAGATCGTCGAGCTTCTCGTCGCCATGGCCCCGCTGATCGGGACCGCGCGCGTCGTCTCCGCCGCTCCGAAGCTCGGGTTGGCGCTCGGCTACGACGTGGAAGCGGACATCGAGGGCCTGGACCGCCAACTGGAGGCGACCGAGGTTTCCGTCGAGCGGATCGACGCCGGCATCGGCCAGAGGTAAGCCCCAGTAGCACACCCGATCATGCGAATCGGTCGCCCGTTGGACGACGAACGTGAGGCCGGCATCGAGCGCTTCGATGCCGGCCTTTCGGTCTGCCGATCAGCTCGGTGAGCCGGTTCCGGTGTTTGAGCCGTACCCCGGAACGCGCCCGCGCCCACCGATCGCTCCACCCGCATAGGACGCCAGGTCGGCGGCCACCGCGAGGCCGATCCACAGCAGGTCGAGCCCCTCGACTCCGCCAGGCGACACCAGCACGTACATCAAGGTCGTCCACGGCAGGAACAGGAAGCCGAGGAACGGAAGGAAGAAGCTGTCGAAGGCGACGGACCAGCGCAGGGGCTCAACGATCCACCAGAAGATGATCACGACCCGCGGGCCGAAGAGCAGCAAGCTCAGGAAGAGACACATGACGGGGAGCACCTCCGACTCAAGACCGGTTGAGCGCTCACGGCGCCCGGACTCTCGCATGATCCCGCCTGCCGGCTTCGGGCGGCATCACCCGCAGCGGATGAAACGCCCGGACCTCAAATGTTGGATCCTCACGCCATGACGACGCAACCGCCTGCCGAGCCGCCCGCAAAGGACATGACCTGGATCCCTGGCGGCACGTTCATGATGGGATCCGAGGACTTCTATCCCGAGGGGCGACCCGTCCACGAGGTCACGGTCGACGGGTTCTGGATGGATGAGCACCAGGTCACCGTCGCCGAGTTCCGTCGGTTCGTGAAGGCGACTGGGCACGTCACTCTGGCGGAGCGACCCCCCAACCCGGCGGACTATCCGGACGCCGATCCGGACCTCCTCGTGCCCGGAGCGCTCGTGTTCCACCCGACGAGCGGTCCCGTAGGCCTAGACGACTACCGCAACTGGTGGTCGTACGTCCCCGGCGCCAGCTGGCTGCACCCCGAAGGCCCAGGCAGCGACACGAATGGCCGCGATCGGCACCCGGTCACGCACGTCGCTTGGGAGGACGTCGAGGCCCACGCCGCGTGGGCGGGGAAGGAGCTGCCGACCGAGGCCGAGTGGGAATACGCGGCTCGCGGCGGCCTGGAGGGCAAGGTCTTCACCTGGGGCGACGAGTTCAAGCCTCGCGGCCGGATCATGGCCAACACCTGGCAGGGCGAGTTTCCGTGGCAGAACCTCCTAGAGGACCGATACGAGCGCACATCGCCCGTGAAGTCCTTCCCGCCGAACGGCTATGGCCTGTACGACATGGCCGGCAACGTGTGGGAGTGGACGGCTGACTTCTACACGCCGCGGCACCCGGACGAGATGAGCCACGCGTGCTGCGGTCCACCCGCGAATCCTCGAGTCACCTCGCCGGACCAGAGCTTCTACGTTGGCCAACCGGGCGAGAAGTTCCCGAGGCGGGTCGTCAAGGGAGGGTCACATCTCTGCGCCCCGAACTATTGCCTCCGGTACCGGCCCGCGGCCAGACAGGCGCAGACGATCGAGACATCGATGGGCCATCTCGGCTTTCGATGCATCGTTCGACACAAGTGACCGATCGGCCCCCAGGCCCTCCGACCGACGAGCCGGAGGAGGAACGGGGTCGTTCGCTGCGCCAGGCGGCGACGCTGACCGCGATCGTTGGAGTCGTCCACGCGATCCTCTTCATCGTCGCCTACTTCCTGCTGGCGCAGGTTCCAGGTCCGGAGGCGACAGACGAGGAGATCTACGCGTACTACTCGAGCTCGTCCGGCAGCCTCCCGAGCCTCGTCGGGCTGTACATCATGCCGTTCGCCGCGATCGCGTTCATGTGGTTCATCGTGGCGCTGCGAATGTGGGAGACGTTCTCGGTTCGCCGCGAGAACCTCCTCTATTCCAACCTCCAGCTGGTGAGCGGCATCCTGTACGTCGCGATGCTCGCCGTGGGTGCCGCCGCCCAGGGCGTGTTGGCGGCAAGCGCTGCGTACGCGACCGGGCCGATCGATCCGGTCGTGGCACGACAGTTTCCCCAATACGGCAGCACGATCCTGATTGTCTTCGCGACGCGGATGGCCGCGATCTTCGTCTTCACCACGTCGAGCATCGGTCGAACGACCGGCGTACTGCCCCGCTGGTTCGCGTATGTTGGCTATGTCGTCGGCCTCTTCATGCTCCTCAGTGCAACGCTGCATCCCGCCCTGGCATTGGTCTTTCCGACCTGGCTGCTCGGGCTCAGCGCGATCCTGCTGATCAAGGCGCGCGCGATTCCGCGCGATGCGAGGTTGCCGTCCCTGGCGCCCGCCGGCGTGCTCGGCCGAATCTCACCTGATCGGGATGATGCTGGTCAGACGGGCCGTCAGTAGGGTCACCGGAGGGGGATGGTTTCATTAACACTTCAGGTATGGACGGGCGACGCGCCCGGGCTTAGCCTTCAACTGACCACCTATCCGCCCACAGCGCGGGCCCGAGCGCCCGATTCAGGAGTGTTGCATGGCCATCGGACCCATCGAGCTGCTGGTTGTGAAGTTCCCGGGCAACCAGTTCAAAGGCGAGATTGCGCCTGCGCTGCGGGAGCTCGTCGACAGCGGGACGATTCAGATCATCGACCTGATCTTCGCGATCAAGGACGAGGAAGGAACCCTCGCAGTCCTCGAACTGGACGCCCTCGGCGATGAGACCCTCGCGGTCTTCGAGCCGCCGCCGTCGGAGCTGAGCGGCTCGCTCACCGAGGATGATGCGCGCAGCCTGACCGGTAGCCTGGAGAACAACTCCTCCGCCGCGATCATGCTGTTCGAGAACGTCTGGGCAACGAAGTTCGCGGATGCCCTGCGCAACGCCAACGGGCAGCTCGTCCTGAGCGAGCGGGTCCCGCGAGCGGTCATCGACGAGCTGATCGCCGAGGTCGCGGCCGCCAAGGAATCAGAGCAGGCCGGCGCACCGGCCTAGACCCAGCCAAGCGAAGGAGAGCACCGATCATGATGAGACGCCGTCGAGGCGGACTGGTGAGGGGAGTGGCGCGCACCGCCGTCGTCGTGGGCACCGCGTCCGCAGTTGCGGGGGGTGTCCAGCACCATCAGCAGCAGAAGTACGCCGCGCAGGACGCGCAGGCACAGGATCAGGCTCAGATGCAGGCCGATGCGGCGGCCTATCAGCAGGAGCAGATGGCCGCGGCGCAGGCGCAGCAGGCCGCCGCAGCCACCGCGGCCGCAGCAGCCCCGCCCGGGACACCCGACCTGACCGCTCAGCTCATGCAGCTCGGACAGCTGAAGGACCAGGGCGTTCTGTCGGAGGAGGAATTCCAGGCCGCGAAAGCCAAGCTGCTCAGCGCATGACTTCGGCCGATCCCGGCCGATGCGCTGTAGCCGGAATGTGGGCGCGAGCGTAGAGCGTCGAGGTATCGGCCGCCCTTCTGGCGCCGGAACCAATCGCAGGAACGGCCGACGTCTTACGAGTCAGGGACCAGTGTGGCTCCCTGTCTCGTTGTAGCCCTTGAAGTCCTCCCCCGGCTTGATGTTGGGGTACTCCGCCACGCTCTTCTGGTACTCGGCGACGTGCTGCAACGCGGCGCCGAGCATCCAGGTCATGTCCAGCCTGGCGACCATGAGGTTGTGATCCTCATGGGGATCGCTGGTCAGGTCGTAGACGAGTGGCCAATACGGCGTCTCGATGGGTGTCTCGAAACTGTCCGCGTAGCGGAGCACGACCTTGACGCTCTTCCATTTCACGGACATCGGTCCCGCGTCAGGCCCAAAGAAGACATACGCCTCCCGCCCCGTCGTCGGACTGGTGCCAAGCATGAACGCCGAGGCATCGGTGCCGTCGATTGGGCGATCCGTGGGCACGCGCTTCGACTCTCCCACGATCCCTGCCAGCGTCGGCAGCCAGTCGTGCGCCGTCAGCATCTCGTGCGAAACAACGCCTGAGGGCACGTGGCCCGGCCATCGGATCATCGCTGGAACCCGCATGGAACCTTCATAGGGCGGGTTCGCAAATGCGCCACGCCAGGGACCGTTCGAACCGCCGGCCGGGGGCGCAAGCAGACCCCCGGATCCGTTGTCGCTGCTGAAGATCACGATGGTGTCCTCCTCGGCGCCGGCTTCCTCGATCGCGTCGAGGATCTGTCCGACCCGGAAGTCCATCTCGGCGATCATGTCGGAGTAGCCGCCGCCGCGTTCCGCCGATGTTTGGTCGAAGTCGGGATGCGCCCTGAAGGGCGGGTGAAACTGACTCAGTGCCGCGTACACGAAGAACGGTTTGGCGCTCTTGGCCTGCCGGGCGATGTAGTCTGTCGTGCGCTTGGTGATCATTTCGTCCAGGAAGGGACGCACTTCGAGATCGAGTTCGCGCACGGCTTTGGATGGTTTGCCCTTGGTGCCCTCCCAGATCTTGGGCGACTCGCCATCAGTGGCCCTTATCAGCTCCCGGTACAGGGCGTACGAAGTCCAACCGGCTTCGTCCGCGCTGTCCTTGTAGCCCCACCATTCATCGAAGCCCTGATCGGTAGGCAGCCGCCCCTCGACGGCGCCGAGGTGCCACTTGCCGTACAGAGCGGTGGCATAACCGGAGTCGGAGAGGAGATCGCCGATCGTGTATTCCCACGGCGCCAATCCATAGGGCAAGTGCGGATCCAGGGGCACCGTGTAACAGCCTGTCCTGACCGACTGCCGCCCCGTCATGATGGCGGAGCGCGTCGGGGTGCATTGACCTTCAAC
>Ga0190270_10001711_pt1 | contig 10351 bp, 9 predicted proteins | sample Popmic320T_FD_133748 | JGI IMG/M metagenome (GOLD analysis project Ga0190270, IMG submission 133748) | Populus adjacent soil microbial communities from riparian zone of Weber River, Utah, USA - 320 T | ecosystem: Environmental > Terrestrial > Soil > Riparian zone | place: USA: Utah | collected... | reverse complement strand
TTCTACTCCAAGGACAGCTTCCTCAACATCCACTACGAGAACGCAGAGATGGAGAAGCTGCTTGCCGAGGAGAAGGCCTCGAGCGACGACGCGACGCGCGAGGAGGCGTTCGCAGGGATCCAGCAGATAGGTGCGGAGGACGCGCCCACGGTCCCGTACATCGAGCTCTCGCAGGTGGCCGCGGTCCAGGACGGAGTGGAGGGAGTGGCAGACACCCTCGATCCCTCCTACATCTTCCGGCTCTGGCTGATCTCGAAGGAGTAACGGATCCCGCCCGGCGAGCCCGTCGCGTGAGCGCGGGACTCGCCGGGTAGGGACACCCCATGCACCGCCAGGGGACCTCGCTGCGGGCCTACGTGCTGACCCGGCTCGCCCTGGCGATCCCGACGGTGCTGATCCTGCTGACGATGGTCTTCCTGCTGATGCGGGTGGCGCCGGGGGACCCGATCACGGCGGCGCTCGGTGGTCGCGTCTCGGCGGAGGAGCTGGAGCGCCGCCAGGAGGCCGCCGGCCTCGACAAGCCGCTGATCGAGCAGTACGTCGAGTACGTCGGTAACTCGCTCACGCTCGACCTCGGGACCACCATCAACGACGATCGCGCGGTCACGTCGATCATCGTCGACAACGGCTCCGCGACGATGGAGCTGACGCTGGCGGCCTTCTTGGTCGCAATCCTTGTCGGGGTGCCGATCGGGCTGCTCGCCGGCCGCTACCGCGACACCGGCATCGACATCTCCGGGCGGATGTTCGGGATCGTCGTCTACGCGGCCCCGGTGTTCTTCACCGGCTTCCTGGCGCAGCTCCTCTTCAGCAACGTGCTCGGCTGGCTGCCCAGCTCGGGACGGGTGAGCCCGGTGGTCGAGTTCGAGCTGAACCAGGTCACCCACTTCTATTTGATCGACTCCATCTTCAGCGGCAGCTGGTCGCAGTTCTGGGACGTGCTCTCGCATCTGATCCTGCCCGCCGTGACGCTGGGCCTCCTCGTCAGCGGCGTCCTGATCCGCCTCGTCAGGGTGAACCTGCTCCAGACCATGAAGGGCGACTACGTCGAGGCGGCGCGCGCCCGGGGGGTGCGGGAGCACCGCGTGGTCGTGAACCACGCCTTCCGCAACGCGCTCGTGCCGGTGGTAACGGTGGCCGGCCTGCAGTTCGCGATCCTGCTGGGCGGTGCCGTGCTCACCGAGCAGACCTTCAACTGGCCCGGGATCGGCGCCGAGCTGGTCCGTTACCTGAACGAGCGCGACTACATCGCGGTGCAGGGGATCATCACGGTCTTCGCGCTCGCGGTCGTGGTCGTCTCGCTGGTCATCGACCTGGTCAACGCCTACGTCGACCCGAGGGTGAGGTACTGAGGGTGCGCCGTCCACGCTGGTGGAAGCCGGTCGCGAACGCCCGCGGAGTCCCGCGCTGGATCCTGCTCACCGGCGTGGGCCTGGTGGCGTTCTTCCTGCTCCTTGCGATCTTCGCCCCGCTGATCGCGCCGTACGGCTTCGACCAGGTGACCGCCGACGGGGTGCGGTTCGGCAAGCAGGCCTCGCCCGACGCCCAGCACCTGTTCGGGACGACGGTGCAGTCGACGGACGTCTTGTCCCGGGTCGTGTGGGGATCGCGCACCGCGATCGAGGTCGTGGTGCTGGCAGTCGTCTTCTCGCTCGCGATCGGGGTGCCCTTGGGGCTGATCTCCGGCTACGTCGGCGGCAGGCTCGACCGCGTCCTGGTGCTCATCAGCGACGCCCTCTTCGCCTTCCCCTACCTGCTGCTCGCGATCGTGATCGCCTTCCTGCTCTCCGACACGCTCGGCCAGGGAGTCTTCACGGCGGCGATCGCGATCACGGTGGTCTACATCCCGCAGTACTTCCGGGTCGTCCGCAACCACGTGATCAGCGTCCGCGAGGAGCCCTACGTCGAGGCGGCACGGGCCCTGGGTGCGCCGCGGCGGACGATCATCCGCAAGTACGTCCTCTCCAACGTGATTCAGAACGTGCCGCCGATCGCCACCCTGAACGCCGCCGACGCGATCCTCACCCTCGCGGCGCTCGGCTTCCTCGGCTACGGGATCCAGCCCACCGAGGCGGCCGAGTGGGGCTACGACCTGCAGCGCGCGATCGACGATGCCGGCGCGGGCATCTGGTGGACCGGCCTCTTCCCGGGCCTGGCGATCGTGCTCCTCGTCACCGGCTTCACCCTGGTGGGCGAGGGCCTCAACGACGTGCTCAACCCGCTGATCCGCCATCGCCGCATCGAGCGACCCGAGATCGCGCCGGCCGGCGGCGGAGGCGCGCTCGCCCAGATGGCCGACGAGGGATTCGGCAACCCGGAGGTCCGACGCCGTGAATGAGCCACTCCTCTCGGTCCGGGGATTGCGCGTCTGGTACGGAACGGAGGGACGGCCCGTGCGCGCCGTCGACGGCGTCGACTTCGACATCTCCGCCGGGGAGACGCTCGGGCTCGTGGGCGAGTCCGGGTGCGGCAAGTCCACGCTCGGCCGGGGTGTCCTCGGGCTACTGCCCGAAAGCGCCGCCGTCGAGGGCCAGGTGCGCCACCGAGGGCGCGACCTGGTGGGAATCGAGCCGCGGGAGCTGCAGGGGATGCGGGGACCCGAGCTGGGGCTGATCTTTCAGGAGCCGATGACCCGGCTCGACCCGCTGCTCTCGATCGAGGACCACTTTCTCGAGACCCTGCGTTCGCACGAGCCCGAACTGGAGAAGGACGAGATGCGCAGGCGCTCGATCGAAGCGCTGGCCGGAATGGGTATCCCCCCCACCCGCTTCGGCCAGTACCCGCACGAGTTCTCGGGCGGCATGCGCCAGCGGATCATGATCGCGCTGGCGCTGGTGCTGCGGCCCAGCCTCATCGTCGCCGACGAGCCCACCACGGCCCTCGACGTGATCGTCGAGGCGCAGATCCTCGGCATCCTCGCCGACCTGCGGCGCAACTTCGACACGGCGCTCCTGCTGATCACCCACAACCTCGGCATCGTCGCCGAGGCCTGCGACCGGGTGGCGGTGATGTACGCGGGCAGGATTGTGGAGGAGGGGACCGCCGGCCAGGTCTTCGCCGAGCCGGCTCACCCATACACCAGGGAGCTCCTGCGCTCGATCATCTCCCTGTCGACGTCGTGGAGGGGGCTGCACTACATCCCCGGCGCCCCTCCGGACCTGATCGACCCGCCCTCTGGCTGTCGCTTTCACCCGCGGTGCCCGAACGCGATGCGCGTCTGCCCCGAGCGCGACCCGGTGCCCCTGGAGCTTCAGGGGGGGCAGAGGGTGGAGTGCTGGCTCCACGGGCCCGAGGAGGACATCCCCGCCGGCGGCAAGGAGCCCCTGGAGCGCGAGGAGATCGCGCTGGCGGAGGAGGCCTGAGATGAGCTCGCTGCTCGAGGTGCGCGGCCTGCGCACCCACTACTCGCTTCGGGGCTCCTTCCTGGACCGCCTGCGCGGCCGGGAGGCGGGGTCGGTGAAGGCCGTGGACGGGGTGGACTTCAGCCTCGAGCGGGGCGAGGTGCTGGGGCTCGTGGGCGAGTCGGGATCCGGCAAGACCACCCTGGGCAGGACGCTGCTGGGCCTGGTCGACGCGAGCGAGGGCTCGATCCGCTTCGAGGGGAGCGAGATCGCCGGCCTGGGCGACAAGCGCTTTCGCGACCTCCGCCGGCGCCTGCAGATCGTCTTCCAGGACCCGCACGCTTCGCTCAACCCCGCGATGACGATCGGGGCGTCCGTGGGCGATCCGCTGCGCTTTCACGGCGTCGCGTCCGATCCCGACGAGATCGACCGCCACGCCGCCGAGGCGCTCGAGCGGGTCGGCCTGGCCCCGGCGGCCCAGTTCATGAACAAGCATCCGGGCGATCTCTCGGGTGGGCAGAAGCAGCGCGCGGTGCTCGCCCGGGCGATCATCCTCGACCCGGACGTGCTGATCGCCGACGAGCCGGTCTCGATGCTCGACATGAGCGTCCGGGCCAAGATCCTCGAGCTGATGCTCGAGCTGAAGCAGGAGCTCGACCTCACCTACATCTACATCACCCACGACCTCGCCACGGCCAGGTTCCTCTGCGACCGGATCGCGATCATGTACCTGGGCAAGATCGTCGAGATCGGCCCCAAGGCGGAGATCTTCGACAACCCCCGCCACCCGTACACGCAGGCGCTCCTGCGGGCGATCCCGGAGCCGGATCCCGCTCGCACCGTCCCCCGCGACCTGCCCCCGGGCGAGGTCCCCGACGCCGTCGAGCCGCCGCTCGGCTGCCCCTTCCATCCCCGGTGTGCCAAGGCGTTCGAGGTCTGCGGCTGGGAGAGCCGCGACGTGCGCACGATGCTCGAGGCGCACTGGACTCGCCTGCCCGAGCCGGAGTACGAGCGCGAGCGCGAGCTGTTCGGCGACCTCTACGAGCTCGACCGGCCCGTGGGCGAGGCCGTCGTCCCCGCCGCCGACGGGCGGGTCGACGAGGTGGCCGCGCTGCTCGGCAGGCTGCGCGCCGAGAGCCCCGACGACCCATTCTGGCGCGGCGTCGCCGAGCTCCGAACCCGGGACGGCGGGGTCGCGGTCCGCTTCCACGAGGGACTCGTGCCACGCGAGCTCGCGGCCGGCGAGGCGCGGGTGCAGTGTCACCTCTACGACGAGGACGCCCTGCGAGCCGCCGAGGCCGCGCGGGCCTCATAGGTTAGGTTCCTCAACCAGTGGAGGCCCGATCTCAAGAACCCGCCATGAGACCGCCCCGCCACGGATGGGACGCGGGGCTCCTGGCGGGCGCAATCGGCGGCGGGATCGCCGCCCTGATCGGGCTCGCGCTCGTGGTGGGCGGGCTCGGGATCATCGCCGCGCACGCCTTCGTACGCGACGACGACGGGTTCTACACCTCGGGAAGCGAGTTGCTCGAGAGCAGGGGGTACGCGGTCGCCACCGAGGACATCGACCTTGGAAACGCCACCGACACGGCGCCGGACGAGCTCCTGGGGCGCCTGCGCGTGACCGGCCACAACGCCGGAGACGACCCGGTGTTCATCGGGATCGCCCGCAGGGGCGACGTCGCCGGCTACCTCGCGGGCGTCGCCCATTCGGTGCTCACGGACGTCGACGACCCCGAGTACCGCCAGGTGTCCGGCCGTCGCCCCGCGGCGCCGCCCACCGCGGAGACATTCTGGGCCGCCGAGGCCCAGGGCCCCGGCGAGCAGGTGATGGAGTGGGATGTCGAAGGCGGCACATGGTCGGTCGTCCTCATGAACGCGAACGGGGGCCGTGACGTCGCGGTCGACGCCAAGGTCGGGATCGAGATCGAGTGGCTGATCTGGGTGGGCGTCGGCCTGCTCCTCTTCGGCCTCGTGGCCATCGCGGGCGGCGTGCTGGTGATCGTCGTCATGCGGCGCGACGCTGCCGGGCCGCCGCCGGTCGGACGGTAGCCGCGCTCTCGAGCGTTCTGCGCGAGGGGTTCGAGACCGTTCTCGCCGCCCGGGCGCGCGCCCGGCGCCCGAGCCGGCCTCCCTGCGAGGGCCGGCCCGGGCGCGCCGGGCACCCCCTGACCCACCTAGATAAGGAATCCGGCGAGGAAACCGCCGAGCATCAAGGCGAAGGGAAGGGCAAGCCAGGTCAGGTCCTGGTCGTGTGCCATCGGCACTCCTTCTGTTTCGTCCCCCAACGGCGGAGCCGAGCCTCTCACCCCGCGTGCGCCGACGCCACGGAACTTTTCCGCCGATTCGTTGCGGAGAAGTACGGACCGCTTACTACTATCGGCCTGCATGGAGGCCACGGGAGAGAGCTTTTCGCCAACCGACCGACCGCTGATCCTGGCGGTGGACGACGACGTCGGCGCGCTGCGCCGTCTCACCCGCGAGCTCAAGCAGCGCTACAGCTCCGACTACGAGGTCGTCTGCCAGCGCTCGGCGCTCAGGGCGCTCGAGGTCCTCGACGAGGCCCGCGCCCTGAGCAAGGAGGTGGCACTTGTCCTGGCCGACCAGGAGATGCTGGAGCTGCCGGGCGACGAGCTGCTCGTCAGGGTGCGGCGGATCCACCCCGCGGCCAAGCGCGGCCTCCTCGTCCACTGGGGCGACTGGGCCAACCCGGACCGTGCCAAGGGAATGGTCGGAGGGATGGCGGCGGCGAAGTTCGACTACTACGTCCTGAAGCCGTCGCGGCCGGGCGAGGAGCAGTTTCACCGCATCATCTCGGAGTTCCTCTACGAGTGGGCACAGCTCCGCTCGCCCGCCGAGAGCGAGATCACGCTGGTCGGGGGCGAGTGGGCGCCGCGCACGCACGAGCTCCGCAGCCTCCTGGCCCGAAACGGGGTGCCCCACGCCTTCGTCGAGAGCGAGTGCGAGCGCGGGCGCCGCCTCCTCGCCGAGGTGGGTCACGACCCCGCCGGCGGGCCGGTGGCGATCGTCCGCAACGGCGCCACGCTGATCAACCCCACGAACGTCGAGCTTGCGAAGGCCTTCGGGGTCGAGACCGAGCTCGGGGAGCAGCGCGACTTCGACGTCGTCGTCGTGGGGGCCGGGCCCGCCGGCCTGACCACGGCCGTCTACGCGGCGTCGGAGGGACGGAGCGTCCTGGTGATCGATCGCGGCACGATCGGGGGACAGGCGGGTTCGAGCTCGCTGATCCGCAACTACCTCGGCTTCTCGCGCGGCATCTCGGGCGGCGAGCTGGCGCAGCGCGCCTACCAGCAGGCCTGGGTGTTCGGCGCGAGCTTCCTCCTCATGCGCGAGGTGCGCTCGCTGCGCTCCGACGGCGAGCGCCTGCGCCTGGAGGTAGAGGACGAGGAGGTGACCGCCGGAGCCGTGGTGCTCGCGACCGGCGCCTCATACCGCCGCTTGGACGTGCCCGTCCTGGAGACCATGACCGACGCCGGCGTCTTCTACGTCGCCAGCACCCAGGCTCAGGCCCTGACCGGCGAGGCCCTCTTCGTCGTCGGCGGCGGCAACTCCGCGGGGCAGGCCGCGATGCACCTCTCGCGCTACGGGCGCCGGGTGACGCTGCTGGTCCGCGGCCACACCCTCGCCGACAGCATGTCCAGCTACCTGCGCGACTCGCTCGAGGCGACCGAGAACGTCGAGGTGCGCCACCGGACCGAGGTGGTAGATGCCATTCCGGATGAGGACGGCTGGCTGGACCTCTTGACCCTGCGCGACGTCGACACCGGCAGGCGCGAGACGCTCGACGCCGGCGGCCTTTTCGTCCTCATCGGGGCGGAGCCCAACACCCGCTGGCTCCCCGACGAGGTCGAGCGCGACGAATGGGGCTACGTCCTCACCGGCGCGGACCTGCTCCACGAGGGGGCGATGCGCGACACATGGCCGCTCGACCGGCCTCCCCAGATCCTCGAGACCAGCATGCCGCGCGTGTTCGCGGTCGGCGACGTCCGCCAGGGCTCGACCAAGCGCGTCGCGTCGGCCGTCGGGGAGGGCTCCATCGCGGTCGAGCAGGTCCACCGCGTGCTCGAGACGGGCGCCACCCCGGCCCCCGAGCGGGCTCCCGCACGCTGAGGGCCCGCCGGCGCTGCGCCCGGATCTACGCGGGGTCGGCCGGGTCGGCGGCCACGGGACGTGGGCTGCGTCCGAGCAGTAGCAGGGCGGTGGCCACCGCTCCAGTGAATGCGACCACGGCGCAGACGATCAGCGCGTCATGAAGGCCGTCCACGTAGGCCTGGACGTCGCCGCCGAGCGCGGCGTCCGCGGGCACGAAGGTTCCCAGCACCGCGATCCCGACCGCCACACCCGTCTGGCGGAAGGTGTCGTTGGCGCCAACGGCTAGCCCGCTCTGCTCCGTCGGCAGTGCGTCGAGCGCGAGCGCGCTCGCGGTCGGGTTGAAGAGGCCGGTGCCGGCGGCCGTCACCAGGAGGCCCGGGAGGAGCACCGTCCACTCGGAGTCCACCTCGAGCAGGAGCATCCCCGCCAGCCCGGCGCCCACGAGCACCAGGCCGAGGGTGGCGAGCTTCGCCGGCGAGGCGTTCGCCCCAAGCTGCGCCGTCATCCCCGAGACGACGAAGACGAGGAACGTCCCCGGGAGATATACGAGGCCCGTCTCGATGGGCGACATGCCGAGGACGGACTGCAAGTAGAGCGTCAGGTAGAAGAACACGGCGAAGAACGACGCCGCGATCGCAAAGACGGCGACCTGCGGTCCTGCGAACTTGGGCCGGCGCATCAGCCTCAACGGCAGCATCGGCTCGCGCGAGCGCTCCTCGATCACGATGAACGCGATCAGCAACACCGCGGCGCCGGCGAGCGCGGCGACGATGCCGGTGCTGCCCCAGCCCTCCTCGTTGCCGCGCAGGAGCGCGAGCACGAGCAGGAACATCCCGCCGATGAGGGTGAACTGCCCAGGCACGTCGACCCCCCTCGGCGCCGGGTCGCGGCTCTCCCCCACGAAGCGCCACGTGATCCACAGCGCGGCCGCGCCGATCGGGACGTTGATCAGGAAGATCGCGCGCCAGCCGAAGAGCTCGGTCAGCGAGCCGCCGATGAACGGCCCGAGCGCGAACGAGGCGCCGATCGCGGCCCCATAGACCGCCAGCGCCTTGACCCGGTCCTCCGGTGCGGGCGTGGCTTGGGAGATCAGGGCCAGCGCCGTCGCGAACATGAGCGACGCGCCTAGGCCCTGGATCGCGCGGGCGCCGACCAGCATCTCGATCCCACCGGCCGCACCGCAGAGCGCCGACATGGCGGTGAACGCAACCAGGCCCCAGACGAAGATCCGCCGGCGGCCGATCCGATCCGCGATGGCACCGGCGGTCAGCACCGTCGCGGCGAGCGGGATCGTGTAGGCGTCCACCACCCACTGCAGCCCCGTGAGGCCGGCGTCGAGGCCGTCCGCGATGTCCGAGAGCGCCGTGTTGACGACGCTGATGTCGAGCATCAGCATCGCCGTCGCCAGACAGGCGACGGCAATCGTCATTCCGCGGTTGTCGCCGTTGCTGCCGTTCATCCAGTCGCCGACCCTGCGGCCGCCACCCTAGTCAGCAGCTGACGTTCACGCAGTTGGCGATGCCGTTCCCGGTGGCGCTGTTGCCGCCGATGTCGGTGACCCCGGTCGCCGGGACGAGGATTCCCGGGTCGTCGTTGTTGTTGGCGACGTTGTCGCCGACACCGCCCGTCGTGCCGTCTTGGAACTCGATCCCCTCGTCGTCGTTCCCGTTGAACCGGCCGTCCTCGACGCGAACGTCTGCGTCGCCTCCCGGTTGGTGACTTTCACCGTATCCGAGTTAGAGTGGCTCTCGCAGGGGACGCGATTTGCGACCGGACTGAACTGAGGGGTGGACGTTGACTGACGCGATGCGCATGAGTGGGAAGAGCAGTTTGAAGCTGGCATTCGGCCTGGCACTGGTGGTGGCGGGGGCCTTCGCCCTCGTCGGCCTGCCGAGCGCCGGCGCCAAGGGCAAGGCAAACACCAAGGTGACCATCCAGGGCGGCGGCGGCCTGGTCGAGGGCGAGGTCAAGAGCCCCGACGAGAACCAGTGCGCCGACCAGCGCAAGGTCCTGATCTTTCAGGTCAAGAACGGCGACGCCGATAAGGTCGCTTCCGACAGGGCAACGCAGAACGGCGACCGCTACCAGTGGGCCAAGGCGTTCGAGGGCGGCAAGTACTTCGCCAAGGTGAGGTCGACCAACAAGTGCGAAGGCGACCGCACGAGGACGGTCCACGCAGGACACCTGTAGCCCATGAAAGCTGGAAGGGGCTGACGCGAGCACATGAGGTGGCTGAACGAGTTACCCCTTGGGTTCCGCCTGTACTTCTGGTTCTGGACGCTCTTGGTGCCTACCGGGGTGGCCCTGTTGCTCGCTGGTGCGGTGGTGCCGGGACTCGTCCTGTTGGTGCTATTCGTCTTGGATCAAGCCATATTCGTCCCATTGATCGTGGCTCGTACCCAACGGCAGGAACGAGCAGATTCCGATCAGGATTGAGCCCGATCGCCTTCGAGTGGGCGATCACCGTCCCGTCAGCGAGCGGGCTGCCGTAGCGGAGGGGGTGGGCTGCCGTAGCGGAGGGGGTGGGATTCGAACCCACGTCAGAGGAGTAATCCCCTGAAACGGTTTTCGAGACCGCCGCATTCAACCGCTCTGCCACCCCTCCAGGTGGACGGTCAGGCTAGCGAGTGGGGGGCGCTTCGCCGTAGCCGCTTCGGGTAATCCGCTAAGGACGGCTCGATCGAGTGGAAAAGGAGTGGGCGATGGCGGAGTACGGATAGGTTCCGGTGCGGGTCGTAGTCACAGGCGCGACCGGAAACGCCGGCACCAGCGTCCTGCGCGCGCTGGCCGGTGACCCCGAGGTGAGCTCGATCGTCGGCCTCGCGCGCCGGCGGCCGTCGCTGGAGATGCCCAAGGTCGACTGGGCCGTGGCCGATGTCGCCCGCGATGAGCTGGTC
>Ga0190270_10001710_pt1 | contig 10351 bp, 13 predicted proteins | sample Popmic320T_FD_133748 | JGI IMG/M metagenome (GOLD analysis project Ga0190270, IMG submission 133748) | Populus adjacent soil microbial communities from riparian zone of Weber River, Utah, USA - 320 T | ecosystem: Environmental > Terrestrial > Soil > Riparian zone | place: USA: Utah | collected... | reverse complement strand
CGAGGAAGTCGCCGAAGCCGGGCCTGACCGGCGTCACGAGATAGAGGCGCTTATCCGCCAGCAACGGGGCGGGCGACGACGAGCCGGTCTGCATCCTCGAGCTCGACGTCCGCGTAGCGGGCGCGCTCGACAGGCTCGCCGTTTCGCTCCACGAGCGCGTAACCGGCCTCGAGCCCGAGGCGTGCGAGCAGGGTGGCGACGGTCTCGCCCGGAGCGAGCTCCTGCTCGCGCCCGTTGACTTCGACTGTCAAACCGTCTCTCCGACCGGGCTCGACGGTGTTGGCGCCTGCTCCTCCATGACACCCGCATGGAAGGCCGTGCGGCCGGCCTCGACCGCGAGACGGAAAGCCTGCGCCATGGCAATCGGGTCTTCCGCCCGTGCGATGGCCGTGTTGACGAGCACGGCATCGGCGCCCATCTCCATCGACTCCGCCGCGTGCGACGGGGCGCCGAGGCCGGCGTCGACGACGACCGGAACCTCGGCCTGCTCGACGATGATCCGGATCGAGTCGCGCAGCTTGAGGCCGCGCCCGCTTCCGATCGGCGCCGCAAGCGGCATGACCGTCGCGCAGCCGACCTCCTCGAGCTTCTTGGCCAGGACGGGATCCGGAAGGACGTAGGGCAGGACCGTGAAGCCGTCCTCCACGAGCGTCGCCGCCGCCTTCAGGGTCTCGACCGGATCAGGCAGGAGGTAGCGGGGGTCCGGGATGACCTCGAGCTTGACCCAGTCCGGCAGGCCGCCGGCCCGGGCGAGCTTCGCGGACCTGACCGCCTCGTCGGCGGTCTCGCAGCCCGAGGTGTTCGGGAGAAGGAGCACCTCCTCCGGCAGGAACGAGGTGATGTCCTCGCCCGGTGCATCGAAGTCGATCCGCCGCACGGCGACGGTGACGATCTCCGTGCCCGAGGCGGCGACCGCGTCGCGCATCGTCTCGAAGGTGTCGTACTTGCCGGTCCCGAGAAGCAGGCGCGAGCCGAACTCCCGGCCGGCGATGGTCAACGTGTCGTGCATGGTCTTCCTTCCCAGGCTAGCAGCGGCTTTGCGGCTCCTAGCGCCCCCGAAACTCAGGCTCGCGCTTTTCGGCGAAGGCGGCCATGCCCTCTTTCTGGTCCTCCGAGGAGAAGAGCATCGCGAAGAGGCGGAGCTCGGTCTCCATGTGCGCACTCGCCTCGCCCGTCAGGTAGAGGTTCGTTGCCTCCTTGGCGTACGCAAGGGCGAGCGGGCTCTTCTTCGCCAGCTCGTGGGCCAGCTTCATCGCGGCCGGCACGAGCTCGCCCGGGTCGTAGATCTGGTTCACGAGGCCCCAGTCGTGTGCCTCCTGGGCCTCGACCGCGCGCCCGGAGAAGACGATCTCCTTCGCAAAGCCGAGCCCGACGATCCGCGGTAGACGCTGGCTCCCGCCCCAACCCGGGATGATCCCGAGGTTGACCTCCGGCTGGCCAAGCTTTGCCTCCCTGGAGGCGAGGCGGATGTCGCAGGCGAGGGCGAGCTCGCAGCCGCCGCCGAGCGCGTAGCCGTTGATCGCGGCGATGGTCGGCTTGGGGATCGTCTCGAGGAGGTTCGCGCACGCCTGGCCGAGCTCACCCCAGCGCCTCGCCTCGAGGACCCCGAGCGACTGCATGTACTTGATGTCCGCGCCGGCAACGAAGGCCTTGTCGCCCGCGCCGGTGAGGAGGACGACACGCGCCTCCGGATCGGCAGCGAGGTCTTCCAGGTGGTCGCGCAGCACCTCGGCGTGCTCGACGTCGAGCGCGTTCATGGCATCGGGCCGGTTGACGGTCAGGACTGCGACGCCGCCGTCACGTACGACGTCGACGCTCACGGCGTAACCGGTACTCGCTCGCGGAGAAAATCGACGATCTCCGAGACGGGAGCCCCGGGAGTGAAGACCTCGGCAACGCCTTGCCGCTTCAGCTCCTCGACGTCCGGCTTCGGGATCGTGCCGCCGACGACGACGACCACGTCGTCGACGCCGTTCGACTTCAGTCCTTCGAGAATTTTCGGGACGAGCGTCATGTGCGCGCCCGAGAGGATGGAGATGCCGACCGCGTCCGCGTCCTCCTGGATCGCAGTCTCGACGATCTGCTCCGGGGTCTGATGCAGGCCCGTGTAGATGACCTCCATGCCGGCGTCCCTGAGCGCACGGGCGATGATCTTCGCCCCCCGATCGTGGCCGTCGAGCCCCGGCTTGGCGATGACGACCCGGATCTTGCGCTCGCGATTCATGGCGGTCGGTCAGTATATGAACGTGAGGCTCACCGTCATCGGGTCATCACCGGCCTGGCCGAACCCCGGCAGCGCGCAATCGGGGTACCTCGTGGAGAGCGCAGACGAGCCGCGGCGGAGCCTTCTGCTCGACTGCGGCCCGGGCGTTCTCGGACGCCTCCGCGCGAACGGAGGCAGGCGCGTCAACGCGGCGGCCATCACCCACTTCCACCTCGACCACTGGGGCGACCTCGTCCCATGGGCATGGCTGAACGCCTACGGCCCGACGGACGAGCACATCCCGTGCAGCGTGTGGCTCCCGCCCGGCGGCCGCTCCCAGCTGGAGGCCTTCGCAGGCACCTTCGGGAACCCCGGCATGTTCGACTCCGCCTTCGACCTCAACGAGTTTGCGCCGGGGACGCCGTTCCAGGCGGCCGGCTTCGAGGTCGAGGCGCACCGCCTGCCGCACTACACGATGGAGGCCTACGGCTTCCGCGTGCGGGAGGGCGACAAGCTGCTCGCCTACTCCGGCGACTCCGCTCCGACCGAGGAGCTCTCGGCACTCGCGCGCGGGGCCGACCTCTTCGTCTGCGAGGCGACCCTGGCGCGCTCGGACAAGGACGGCGAGCCCCGCGGGCATCTGTCGGCCGACGAAGCCCTGGCCGCCGCCGACGGCCCGATCCTCCTCACGCACAGGCCGGTCGAGCTCCCGGTCCCCGAGGGCGTACGCATGGCAACGGACGGTCTCGTGGTCGAGGTCTCCGGCCGATCGCCTGTTTGACAAGGTAGAGAGAGGCCCACATCATCCGATGAGCCCGTGTGTGGCGACGGACTGCTGGGCGTCGACCGTGTACACGAACCATTCGAGATGGTTCGTAAAGTCTTGGTGGCCATAATGACTGATCCGAATTTCCCCGCGGACAACGGAACCTGGGAGCCCGATCCCGAGGTGGTCACCCAGCGCGTCGAGGGAGACACTGTCCTCGTGCACCTGCGGACGAACGAGATCTACGCACTGAACTCGACCGCGTCGCGGGCGTGGGATCTCCTCGCCACCGGGATGAATCGCGAAGCTGTGCAGGAGGAGCTTCAGCGCGAGTTCGACGTCCCGTCTGACCAGATCCGCAATGAGATCGACACCCTCATCGCGAACCTCATCGAGAAAAAGCTTCTGCGACCCGCGGTGAGCTAGTCGTGTCGGTCGCCGTAGCGGAACGGCGCGTCGCTCCGGACACGTCCTCCTTTCTCCTGCGCTACCAGCCGGGGCGCGACCTGCCGGAGGTCTCGTCGCCGGGGGAGGCTGCGCCTGCGGAGGTTGCGCGGCTGAACTCGGCCGTAGCCGTCTTCGATGGCCACGTGTTCGACAGAGAGGCGCTCGCCGCCATCTCCGGAGCGGATCCCACGAGCCCAGATGCGGAGCTCGCGCTCCGCGCGTACTTCGAGCTGGGCTCCGCCGTCCTCGGTCGCATCGACGGTGTGTTCGCTCTCGTCATCTGGGATCCACGCACGGGGTCGATCCTCGCGGCCCGAGATCCGTTGGGGCACCATCCGCTCTTCTACGCGATGGGACGGGACGGAGCCTGGTACTTCTCGGACTCGATCGTCGCACTTACCCGTGCTGGCGGAGTGTCGACGGCCCTCAACCGGCCCGCGCTTGCCGCGTCTCTCGTCAACTACCACCTCGACGCCGCCGAGACGTACTTCGAGGCCATTCGCCGTGTGCCCGCGGGGCGAGCGCTCACGACGGGGCCCTCAGGAGCCACAAGCGAGCGTTACTGGGATCCTGCGCCGAACGAGCAGGCCGTCGAATGGATCACCGAGGCTGACATCCCGCACTTCTCGACGGTGTTGGAGCGTGCGTTGGGGCGAGCGCTCTCCGTCGGCCGGCCTTCGATTTTCCTGAGCGGCGGCATCGACTCGGTGGCCGTCGCGGCCTACGCCTCCGACGTCGCAAGCGCGACCGGTATCGAACCCCCCATCGCGCTCTCGCTCGTTTTCCCCGACCCCAACTTCAATGAGGAGCGCGTTCAACGGCTCGTTGCGGGCCAGCTCGGGATGCCGCAGACCGTGGTTCCGTTCGCGGAGGCCGAAGGACGCGACGGGCTCGTCCTCGAAGCCTTGCGCACCACGAGCTCGTGGCCGATGCCGCTTGTGAACATCTGGCACCCTCTCTACACGCAGCTCGCGCTTGCGGGTCGCAACCAGGGCGCCCGGACCGTGTTGACCGGGGCGGGCGGAGACGAGTGGCTCTCGGTCTCACCCCGCTGGGCGGCCGACTGCATGAGGGGGTTCCACTTCTCGGAGTTACACCACTTCTGGCTCACCTTCCGGAACTCGTACACGGTCCGCAAGTGGCCAGTTCTCCGCAACTTGCTGTGGAAGTACGGAGCGCAGGTGATCGTCCGGGACACCATGCGAGGCGCGGCGGGCCGCGTCGCACCAGGGCGCCTGGAGGCGGTTCGTCGCCGTCACATCCGCGAACGAATGGATCCCTGGCTGGCTCCTGACACAGAGCTTGCGAACAGCGTCGAAGAGCGCGCTGTGGCGTGGAAGCAGGACCGCCACAGCCAGGGCGCCTACCTGAGCGACGTCGTCCCGTACTTCGAGAACATCGTTGTCGCGATGGAGCGCGAGGAGGCCTTCGAGCGAGGACGCCGCCTTGGCCTCGAGCCCTTCATGCCCTTCTGGGACCCCGAGGTGGTCGATTTCCTGGTGCGCACGCCGCCACGCCTCCTGCATTCCGGGCATCGTGCCAAGGGGATCCTGCGCGGGACGCTTGCCAGGCGATTTCCCACGGGCGGCTTCGAAGATCAGAAGAAAATCCTGATCACCGATTTCTCGACCGCGATGCTCACAGAGCAGATCCCACGGGCCTGGGAGGAGTACCATGGAGCACCAATACTTTCGGCGAGTGGAATCGTCGACGAAACCGCATTACAATCAGCCTTCCGAACTTCGCTGATGAAGTTGCAAGGGAGAGAGAGAGGCGACGAATCCAACGTTCTCGAGTTTTCGATGCTCGCTCACAAGCTGTGGAGCGTGCTGAACCTCGAAGCATGGGCTCGTCAATGGACATGACCACGATGGAGGGGGTGACAAAGCGATGACGTTCGAAAGAAGTCTGTCGACGTGGGAGCCGATGGAGCTTCGACACCTCGTCGACGTTGCCGGCGTGATTCAGGGCGGCTCCGGCGGTGGGCCGGCGCACGGCAAGTCGATTCCGAGCCCCGGCGATCCCGGCGAGCCCAATCTGAAGCCTTCGGGTCTCGAGTAGCAGCGTCAATCGCTAGTCACCGCCCGGCCGCGTCCGTGCTGGAGACGCGCCGGGCGGCTGCGTACTCTTTGGCTGGTATGACCACGACACTCACGCTCGCGATCGAGCGAAGCCTGATCGCGGCGCCCCAGCCGGACGTCAGCGATCCCGCCACTCTAGTCTGGGTCGACTACGAGGGATTCCCGTCGGCGTACTTCTACCGAGCCGACGGCGAGTACTGGGCGTATCTGCCTGTCGTCGGCGCGTTCCGCTCGGAGCCGGACGGACGGGTTCTCGCGCTCCCGAACGAGGACGCTTCGGACAGTCTGGTCGTGGACACGTACCGAAGAACGATCGCGCCGATGACCCTGCAGCTGCTCGGCCGCCAGGTCCTGCACGCCAGTGCGGTCGAAACGCCGGCCGGAGTCATTGGCTTTTGCGCCGACTCCCAGACCGGCAAATCCACTATCGCGTTCGGCCTCGGCCGCAGCGGATACCGCGTCTGCGCCGACGACGCGCTCGCCTTCGAGACCGAAGGTTCAGATGTTCGGATTCTCGAATTGCCGTTCTCGGTGCGGCTGCGGCCGGCGTCAGCGGCGTACTTCGGCGTTCCCGTACCTCCCCCGCCGCTCCTCGACGCCGACGGTCGCATCGTCGTCGGAGAAAAGACCGCGTCGCTTTCCGCGCTCTGCATCCTCAGGCGCCAGAATCAAGGTAAGGACGTCGAGCTCCGCAGACTTGGCGCGGCCGCGGTCATTCAGACCCTCCTTCCTCACGCATATTGCTTCACGCTTCTCGACGAGGAGCTCAAGCGTCGAACGGTGGAGGAGTACCTGAGACTCGCTGCACGGGTGCCCGTCTACGAGGCGCGCTTCACCGCGACGTTGGACGAGCTTCCCAGCTTGCTCGCCGAAATAGAGCGCGTCCTCATTCGCAAAGCCGCATGAGCGTCTTCGATCGGTTCTCCCGCCTCCGGACGGCCGTGTCGGGGCCGAGCGATCTCCTGCTGTCCGGCCGCATGGCTGCCTGGGCCGGCCTCCTGCCAGTTCTCAAGCGCGTGCTTCCGCTCCCCCGCCTCGTGACCCTGATGGCTCCACGCCACCGCCACGCAGCCGACGAAAGGCGTCTCGCGTTCGTGGTGACCGTCGCCCGCTGGCTCTACCGAACTCGCGCCCTACGGGACAACTGCCTCGAACGCAGTCTGATCACGTACCGCTATCTCCCGGCCGGAAATGAGGAGTCCCGGCTCGTCCTGGGCATCCGCAAGGGAGAAGTCGGGCCGCCGGGCCATGCGTGGCTGACGCTTCGCGGGGAAGCCGTACACGACTCGGCGACGACGCTCGAGGGGCTCGTCGCGGTCGTCGCCTTCGATCTCGAAGGCCGGCGGTGCGCCGTTCCCGAGGCCGTCAGCCCCGCGCCGCCCGGCGCGCCCGCATGATCGCGGCCAGCGCCGGAAACAAACGGATGAATATCCAGATCGGCCGCCATACATAGGCGAGCGCGAGGCCGAGTGACCCACGCCTGGCGAGCGGCGACCACGCGCGGAGGAAGGCTGCCGAAGGGAACGCTTCGCGCCAGACGAGCGCGGCCTTCGCCTTCCACCCGCGGGTTTCCGAGAGCCGGAGCAGGCCGACCGCGGTGGGTGGCGGGGTCGCCGCCCGAAGTTCCGTCTCGGTCCGCGTGGGCCCCTTCGTCAGCTCGAGGCGCGTTTGCATCTCCCGTCCCGCCGGCTCCAGGGCCAGGCCGTTCCAGAACGCCGGCTGAGCCCCGACCTCGGCGGCGAGGCGCGCGGCTTCCGCCCAGGTGTTCTCGGGAAAGTGCTCGAGCGCCCTGCGTAGGTCCTCGCGTGGCTTCGGCTCTTGCGCACCGTGTTGAGCCGCATGAAGAGTGACGTGCAGCGCGCGTCCGGCCCGATTCAGACCCTCTACATCCGCGCCGCCAAGGCTGAAGGTCTCCGTACCGCTCGTCAGCGCCGCCCAGATTACATCCGGGTCCGCATGAGCTCCGATCAGCGTGGTGTGCAGGTCCACGTCGACACCGGCGCGGCTCCAGATCCGACTGTGCGGATCATCGTGTCGAAGCTCGAACCCGAGCTCACCGAGCACGGCTTCGGCCGCGCCCACGGATTCCCCGGCGACCAGGACGTCGACGTCGTTGTAGGGCCGAACGCCGTCGTAAAGCTCGGAGAGCGTCGGTCCCTTTAGCAGCATGCAGCGCACCCCCGCCACGCCCAGCGCGCCCACGATGCGGGCGGCAGTTCCCTCCAGAGTCAGCCGACGGGCGGCGGCCAGGGCCATTCGGTTGTCTGGATAGGCGCTCATCAGTACTGGGAGATCGTTCCCGCCCGCCGAGACTGGAGCAGCGCGCGGCCGAAGCACCACACGCCGATCGGAAGCCCAATCACCGCGAACACGATGAGTGCCACGGCATCACCTCCCCACCCTCCTCCCTCGAAGATCGCCGAGCGCAGGCCGTCGTACGCAAACCGAGTCGGCACGACCGAGCCGATTGTCTGCAGCCAGCCCGGGAGGACGGCGATCGGGAAGAAGGCCCCGCTGACGAGGCCCATCGCGAACGTGATCGCGCCCGTCAGGACCTCCCCTCTCTTCATCACGAGCACGAGAGCGCCGAGGAGCACGCCGATGCTCGCGAGGGCGGCGCCCGAGGCGATGAGAACGGTGACGAAGCCGACCCAGTCCGCCTGCGTGAAGCTCACTCCGAAGAAGAGCCCAGTGAGGAGGAGATAGAAGGCGGCACGGATCATTCCGAAGCCGAACTGGAACGCGGCCAGGCCGAAGGAGAGCTCGGGAACCGTTATCGGCTGCGCCGTGAGCGCCTCCAGCGTCCCGGTGAGCTGTTCCTCGCGAATCCGATGCGCGAGCCCGCCGCTCGCTGCCTGCAAGACGATGGTGATCGCGATGCCGATCGAGGCGAACGCGAAGTAGCTCGGCGCCCCGCTCAGGTCTGCCGTCGCCACGTCGGTGAACGTCTGCGAGATGAAGTAGAAGACGAGCAGGTTCACGATCCCGTAGAAGAGGTCGAGGACGAATGCGAGCCGATAGGAGCGCTGCACGAGGTAGTCGCGGCGGACAAGCGCCGCGATCACACCGAGGCGCGGGAGGCTAAACGGGAAAGGAAACGCGTTCGTCACAGAGCTTCACGTCTTCGTCGAGATGGGTTGCGATCAGAGCCGCCGCATGCGGACGACGCTCGAGAGCGGACCACAGGCGGCCCCTCGCCTCGGCGTCCAACGACCGGGTGGGCTCGTCCAGCAAGAGGACGACAGGATCTCCGAGGAGCGCGCGGGCAATGCCCAGCTGCTGCACCATGCCGGTCGAGCATCGATCGACGCGCTGAGCCGCGATGTCTGCGATCTCGAGCTCCTCGATCAACGCGTCGACTGACCGGACTCCCTCGCGCTGGTTGTCGTACCGCATGCGAGCGAAGAACAGAAGATTGGTCCTGCCGCTCAGTCGGAGGTAAAACGAGCGCTCCTGCGAGAGCGATGCACCGACCAGGCGGCGGGCGGCAAGCTCGCCTGCCTGGTGCCCGCCGACCCGCACAGAGCCCGCCGACGGGACGAGCGTCCCGGCGACACAACGAAGGACGGTGCTCTTCCCGGAGCCGTTCGGCCCCCAAAGGGCGATGCGCTGGCCGGCCTCGACGGCAAGGTCGAGCGACCGCACCACCTCGCGCCTACCGAAGCGGCGGTTGAGGCTCTCGATCGAGAGCACTGCTCCGTTGCTCTTCACAGGGCCTCGATTAAAGAAGGGTCTAGAAGACGGGGGTCTCGCGCCAGACGCCCCAGCTCTCGCGCAGAGCATCACACATTTCGCCCATGGTGACGTACGCGCGGGAGGCGTCGATGATCGCAGGCATGAGGTTGGTGTCGGCCTCGGCCGCGCCCTGCTTGAGCCGGGCGAGCGCCGAGGAGACCGTGGCCGAGTCGCGCCGCGCGCGCAAGGCCTGAACGCGCTCGATCTGCTTGCGCTCGAGTGCTGCATCGATCTTCAGGATCTCGAGCTCGCGCTCGTCGGTGTCCTCGAACCGGTTCACGCCGACGATGACGCGGTCGCCGGACTCGACCTCGCTCTGGAAGCGGAAGGACGCCTCGGCGATCTCGCGTTGGAAGAAGTTCTCCTTGATCGCCTCGACGACCCCGCCGAGGTCGCGGATGCGCCCGAAGTAGTCGTAGGCCTCCTGCTCCAGCCGGTTGGTCAGGTCCTCGAGGTAGTAGGAGCCGCCGAGCGGGTCGATCGTCGAGGCGACGCCGGTCTCGTGGGCGATCACCTGCTGCGTGCGAAGCGCGAGCTTCACCGCGTGCTCGGTCGGGAGCGCAAGCGCCTCGTCGAAGGAGTTCGTGTGGAGCGACTGGCAGCCGCCCAGAACCGCGGCCAGCGCCTCGAGCGCCGTCCGGACGATGTTCACCTCGGGCTGCTGCGCCGTCAGCGAGACGCCGGCGGTCTGCGCGTGGAAGCGCATGAGCCACGAGCGCGGGTTCTTCGCGCCGTAGCGCTCGCGGAGCTCCCTGGCCCAGATCCGGCGGGCGGCCCGGTACTTCGCCACCTCTTCGAAGAAGTCGATGTGCGCGTTGAAGAAGAACGAGAGCCGCGGGGCGAAGTCGTCGACGTCGAGCCCGCGCTCGATCCCCGCCTCCACGTAGGCGAACCCGTCGGCGAGCGTGAAGGCAAGCTCCTGGGCGGCGGTCGAGCCGGCCTCGCGGATGTGGTAGCCCGAGATCGAGACCGGGTGCCAGAGCGGCACGTTGCGCGCGCAGTACTCGATCATGTCCACGCAGAGCCGCATCGACGGCTCGGGCGGGAAGATCCACTCCTTCTGGGCGATGTACTCCTTGAGGATGTCCGTCTGGATCGTGCCGCGCAGCTTGTCCTGGG
>Ga0190270_10001709_pt1 | contig 10352 bp, 6 predicted proteins | sample Popmic320T_FD_133748 | JGI IMG/M metagenome (GOLD analysis project Ga0190270, IMG submission 133748) | Populus adjacent soil microbial communities from riparian zone of Weber River, Utah, USA - 320 T | ecosystem: Environmental > Terrestrial > Soil > Riparian zone | place: USA: Utah | collected... | reverse complement strand
GGTTCGGCCGCCGCGTGTCATAGAGCCGACCAGGACATGCCGCCTCAGGACATTTGGCTCCGGCTTGGTATTGTTCGTGCCGACACTCGACCTTCTTCGCTCCTCGATATTGAGCCGTCGCCCTCCGCCCGTGCCCTTTGGCAGCCGCTTTCCCCTCGTGCTGCGACCTCTCGCTCCTCTGGCTTTCACTGACAGGATCGATTGCTTCATCCCTTGCAGGCTTTTCTTCTTCCTTGCCGCCACTCGCCTTCCGCTTTTCCGTGTGACGCCCGAAGATCAGATCTCGCAGCCGTTTGATCGACATATTTTTCCGTTGCAGGAGATTGACCAGGGCCATCACCGTTCGTAACAAGCGCTCGATCAGTTCGACATCTCTCCGGTCTATATTGGATTGTTTCAGGCGCTCGATGACAGCCTCGATTTCGGCAGGATCGGTCTTCGGTATCTCTTCGCCTTTAGCCATTGGCGGTCGTTCTCTCCGATGCTAAATTTTTACAGCGACAACCTCGGCTTCTTCCTTACCATACGCATCTTCTCGGTGTCACGATTTTTATGGGAGATTCCGATTTTTTTCTTCCCCATACTTTTTTACAGAAAGGACACGAATATCCGGCTACCCAGGGGCTTTTTCCAATCCAGTAAGCAAAATTCGCCGGGTTGTACCCCATCCTTGATATATCAGGGGCAGGCCAAGAAGACATATCTCTAGGTGACCCTGTTGCTTCCGAAAAAGAAGCATCTCCTGTTTCGTTCATAGGCATCATTTCAGTCTCCTCCATAAGCTTCATCAAAATTACCTGGCAGGAATGTGCGCCGGCAAAGAGCCAAGCGGAGAACCGCTAATTCGAAGTCCTGACCAGGCGGAACCCGATGATGTCGTAGCGTGCATCAGGGGCAGGATGGGCGCGGCTCGACGATGTGGCGCGATCAGCCGAATAGCTATAACAGCCGCCCCGTGTCGCCTTTCTTGTGCCGGTAGCGGGGCCAGGCGGATCCGTCGTCGGGCTGCTTTTGTAATACTCTTTATCGTACCAGTCCTGACACCACTCCCACACATTCCCGTGCATATCGTGCAAGCCCCACCTGTTCACCTGCTTTGTTCCCACCGGATGCGTCTTCCCGCCGGAGTTCGCTCCATACCAACCCATCTCAGCCAAATTTCCCGTGCCGCCGTAATCCACGGTCGTGCCAGCCCGCGCCGCGTACTCCCACTCTGCCTCTGTTGGCAGCCGATAAACATACCCGTCCTTTTTGGCATTCAGGGCCTGGAGGAACGCTTGCACGTCCTCCCACGACACTTGCTCTACAGGCAGGTCTGCGCCTTTGAACCGGCTCGGATTGCCGCCCATCACAGCTTCCCACTGTGCCTGCGTCACTTCATACTTCCCGATCTCGAAGCCCCGGCTGATGACCATTTTGTGAGGCGGCTTTTCACTGTCCCCCCCATTGGCCGACCCCATCACAAATTCTCCCGCCGGAATTTTGACAAAGGGGCTTGCGCTCTTCGGCTTTGGCGCATCCTGGGTCACCAACGTCAGGCTTACCGGCCATAACAACGGCATCACGATCATGCCTTTCACGAACTTGCCCGTCAGCGCCGCGACCAACGTGAAGCAGGGCGGCTTCTTCAACATCCGCGCGTCGAAGCGCAAGTCTTGCCAAAGGTCTGCAATCATAATTTGTCCTCCTGTTTGTTCCGAGAATGATAGGTTCAGGCGCGACCCGCCGCTCCACGCGCCGCAATCCGTGCGTCAATAATTCGCCGTCGTGCAATTCCGCTCGCACCTGACAATAGGCGTCAGCTTCACTCACACCGCTGGCGAGCAACTCCGCATAGGATTCATCAAGGTGCTGCGCGAGTTCCTCGACGATGGCGGCCTCGCGCGTTGGTGGGAGTTGCAAATTCGCCAGCCGCCGTCTGATTTCCGGTTTCCAGTCAGGCATCGTTGCGCTACTTTGGGCTTTCGAACTGCGTGAAAGTTTCATTTGGAGACGCGCAGATTGGAGAAATGCGCGACCGTTCCCGTTCCAACCCACAATGCAATCTGCCCTGCGCTTTGTCCGTGCTTGAGATCGTTGACCACCAGGACAGGCTGCGGCTCGTCATGCACGTACAAGCGCGCCTTGTCGCCGCGCACCTCGATCTTCACTTTCGTCCACTCGCCCGGCGCGAGGTCTACGTAACTTTCGTACTTTTCTGGGAACTCCTTGCGCAATTGCTGCCACGGGAAGTCAGGGTAAGAGATGTACTGCGTCGAATGGTTGCGCCGCACTTGATCGTCGGCGCGGCCATTCGTCGGGCGCAGGTAAAAGCATTCGTATTTCGCCGCGTCAGGCGAGACGCGGAAAGCTACGCCGACGAAGCCGCGCGCGCCTGCCCCCGCAGCGGCGCCAGGTTCACCCGTCAGTTCGATTTCGATCACGCCGTCCTGAAATTCAGTCTTATTCAAGATGACGAGCTGAATTCCGTCTGCGACGTTGGCCGGCGCAGCATCAGTCGCGCGCAACGCTTTGCGCCCCTTGTAGGTCACCTGTTCCGTTTTTACATTGCGGGGCTGCAGCTCGTTGGGATTGTCCAGTGTAATGGTTGTGGTCTTGATCTGTGTGAACCCCGTACTCAACGCCAGCGTCCAAACAGCGATCAAGATAAACATGGGTTGTTTCATCAACCGGCGCGCACGGAAGCGCGGGTCTCGCCAAAGTCTTTGCATAATTCCTCCTTGTTTAAATTATTGACTTCTTAAAGCGATCATCGGATCAACCTGCGTCGCCCGCCGCGCCGGAAGCCAACAGGCCAGCAGCGCTATGGCGCCCAGCAACAGCGCGATTCCTGCAAACGTCAAGGGGTCGTTTGTGCCGACGCGAAACAATAGACTGGACATCCATCGCGTGAGGAAGAACGCCGCCGACAAGCCAATCACAATGCCGATCAGCACAGGCGTCATGCCTTGTCGGATGACCAGCCTGGACACGTCACGGCGTTGCGCGCCGAGCGCCATTCGGATGCCCAGTTCACGTGTGCGCCGGCTGACGGAATAGGCCGTTACGCCGTAAATGCCGATGCCGGCGAGCAACAGAGCAATCACCGCAAAGAGCGCGAACAAGACGAGCGACAACTGCCGCCCGGCGTTTGCATCCGTCAGCACGTCCGCCATCGTCTTCACGTCGGAAACCGGTTGCAGCGGGTCGAGTGATTGCACTACGCCGCGCACGGCGGCAGCGACGGCGGCGGCATCCAGCGACGAACGCACGGCGATCCGCAGCGTCGGCCAGGGGAATTGCAGGATTGACATGTACAAATGCGGACTCGCATCGAGGTGTAATCCGTCGTGCTTCACTTCGCCGACGATGCCGACGACTTCGGCCCAGGCGGTGTCTAAGCGGGCCAGCTTCATTCGTTTGCCGAGTGCGTCTTCACCCGGCCAGAGCGCGTTCGCCGCGCTTTCGTTGATGACCACGGCCAGGGGCGCATTCTCGTCATCGCGCTCGGTCAGCGTCCGTCCGCGTAACAGCGGAATTTTCATCGCCCGAAAATACGCGGCGTTGACGGTATGTCTGCCGACCAGAATCCCTTCGCCCGGCTTGAGCGGCGGGCGGCCTTCGACGGCCGGATAGGTTGACGAAGCGCGGCCCCGAATCGGCAAATCGTTGCTGATGGCGATGCCTTCCGTGCCCGGCAATTTTTCCAGCCGCGCGTTCAGCTCCCGGATGAACGCCCGGCTGGCGGCGGCTCCGTCGTATTTCGCCTCTGTTGGCCAGACCAGCATCGTCGTCAGCCGCGCGGCATCGAAGCCGGGGTTGACCTTTTGCAACCGCCAGAAACTTTTGACGAGCAAACCCGCGCTCACCAATACAACCAACGCCAGCGCGACTTCCGCCGCGACCAGCGCGCCGCGCGTGCGATGGCTGGCTCCGGCCCCGGCGTCGCGTCCGCCTTCTTTGAGCGTTTCATTCAAATTCACCCGCGCGGACGTGAGCGCCGGAAGCACGCCGAAGACGATTCCCGTCAGCAACGACGCGCCCAGCGCAAACGTGAGCACACGCCAGTCCAAACGGATTTCCGTCAGACGCGGCACGGCTGCCGGGCTAAGCGCGACGAGCAAGTGCAAGCCCCACCTTGCCAGCCCCAAGCCGCAAATGCCGCCCGCGACCGCGAGCAAAACGCTTTCGGTCAACAACTGCCGGATCAATCGCCCCCGCCCCGCGCCCAATGCCGAACGCAACGCGAATTCTTTGGTCCGGGTCGAGGCGCGCGCCATCGTCAGATTTGCGACGTTGGCGCAGACGATCAACAGCACCAGTCCGACCGCGCCGAACAGCAGCAGCAGCGTGGGCTTCGTATCTCCCACGACAAATTCGTGCAGCGCGATCAGCCGCACGCCTTTACTGCCATAAACGTCTGGATATTCCTGTCGCAGTCCCGCCGTGATCGCGTCCATGTCCGCCTGCGCTTGCGGCAGGGTCACGCCGGGTTTGAGCCGCGCAATCACGCTCAAATAACTGTTCCGCCGCACACCGGTGATGTCATCGCGCGAACTTGTGGCGAAGTCCGGCACGATCTGGCGCGGATTCGTCCAGAGATCAACGCCCGCTTCGCGGAAGTCTGGCGGCATCACGCCGATGATGGTGGCAGGCTCGCCGCTCAGCGTCAGCGACTGGCCCACGACGCTTGCCTCACCGCCGAACCGTTGCTGCCAATACCGGTGACTCAGCAAGACCAACCGCGCCGCGCCAGCCTGTCCATCTTCCGGCGCGAAACTCCTTCCCAGACGCGGCGCGACACCCAGCAACACAAAATAATTGGCGGAAACGATGCGCCCATCCACACGTTCCGGTTGCCCCGTACTGCCCAGCGCAAAGCTCATGTTGCGGTAGGCCGCCATTTGCGCAAACGACTGATTGCGCCGCTGGTAATCGAGAAAATCGGCAGGCGTATGCGGAGCCTGCTTCCGTGCCGCCTGCTCGCCCCAGACCCAAACCAATTGCTCCGGTTCGTGAAACGGCAGTGGCTTCAGCACAACGTGATAAACCACGCTGAAAATCGCCGTGTTCGCGCCGATGCCCAGCATCAGCGTCAGCACAGCAATCAAGGTAAAGCTGGGTTGCTTCAGTAACATTCGCGCGCCGAAGCGCAGGTCTTGCCATAAGTCTGCGATCATATTTGCCCTCCGATTGGTTCCCCAAATGATGGGTTCAGGCGGGAACTGCCGCTCTACACGCCGCAGTTCCCGCGCCAGCAAATCATCCTCGTTCAAGTCTGTCAGCGCTTGGCGCTGCGCTTCGGCTTCACTCATCCCACACGCCAACAACTCCGCGTAGGATTCATCCAGATGTTGCGCGAGTTCTTCGACGATGGCGTTCTCGCGCGTTGGCGCAAGTTGTAGCCTTGCCAGTCGCCATCTGATTTCTGGTTTCCAGTCAGGCACGTTTGCTTTTCCTTCTCCGCTTTATTGCTTGATGCAAGCTCGGCTCACTCACAACGCAACGCGACCAGCGGGTCTACCTTCGTGGCTCGCCGCGCCGGAATCCAGCAGGCCAGCAAGGCCACGAGCGTTAGCAGCAGCGCAATCCCGAAGAACGTCGCCGGATCGGTTGCGCTCACGCCGAAGAGCAGATTCTTCATTGTTCGCGTCAACGCCAATGACGCGACCAGTCCGAGTGTCACGCCAACGAGCGCCAGCTTCATGCCCTGTCGGATCACCATGCTGAGTACGTCGCTCGCCTGCGCGCCGAGCGCCATCCGCACGCCGATTTCACGCGACCGTTGGGCGACCGCATACGACATCAAGCCATAAATCCCCAGACTGGCGAGCGCTAGCGCGACGAGGGCGAAGACGGTAAGCAAGAGCATGGAAAATCTGCGCGCCGCGACCGATTGCGCGACGATTTGCTCCATCGTGCGCACGTTGAAGACCGCCTGATCTTTGTTCAGGGCGGCAATCTTGCCGCGCACCGCCGAGGCCAGATTCAACGGTTCTGCTTCGGTGCGGGTTAGCAGATTGATGGCGCCCCTCGACAGCGATGGCAACGGAGTCTGATTGAAGTTGGTATAAAACTGGGCTGGGCCTGTACCTGCCTCTAGTCTGTCCAGGCCGTAAGGTTCGACGTGCCGGACGACACCCACAATCTCTAAACTCGGAGTGTCGGACCCAATGGACTGCTTCAATCGCTTGCCCAGCGGGTCTTCGTTGAGGAAGTACTGCCGGGCGAGCACTTCATCAATGACGATCACGGGCGGGCTGTCGCGGTTGTCCTCGGCAGTGAAGAGGCGGCCTTTGATCAATGCAATGCCCATCGTCTGGAAATAATCAGGACTCACGGAGTAGCGTTGGCCGAAAGCTTTCTTCTCGGTAACTGGTCGGCCTTCAATGAGGAAAGTCGGGTGATTGACATCTCTTCCAAACGGAAGTCCGTCTGACACTGCAACCGATTTGACGCCGGGCAGGCCGCGGACGTTTTGCTGCAACTGCTCGAAGAAGTTCGCCACTTGCTGACCGTCGCTGTTTCTGACGGAAACGCGCATTGCGAGCAGATTCCGCGCATTGAAGCCCGTATCCACCTGTAGCACCCGCCGGAAGCTTTGCAAGAGCAAACCCGCGCCCACCAACAACGTCAGCGTCAACGCGACTTCGCCCACCACCAACACGCTGCGCAACCGCTGTCGTGGCCCGGACGAACCGCGCTCGCCTTCCTTCAATCCTTCCGTCAGATTCGGACGCGAAGCATGCAACGCCGGGAACAATCCAAACAGCAATCCGGTCAGCAAGGAAACCGTCAGGGTGAAGAGGAGCACGGGCGCGTCAACACGGGCTTCCTGCAAACGCGGAATGCCGTCCGGCAATTGCGCCGCGATCAAACTCGTCCCCCAGAATGCGAGCAAAATGCCGAGCAATGCTCCCAACGCCGCGAGCAGCACGCTTTCCGTCAATAGTTGCCGCACGAGCGTTGCGCGACTTGCGCCGAGCGCCACGCGCACGGCCATTTCCTTTTGTCGAGCGGAGGCGCGCACGAGCAGCAGATTGGCGACATTCGCGCAGGCGATCAGCAACACCAATCCCACCGCGCCCAGCAAAATCAACAGCGGTTGCCGCACGTTGCCCACCACGCTTTCGTGCAGTGGCGTCAGCAACACGCGCCGCCCTTTGTTCGTCGCCGGGTATTGTTCTTCCAGCCGTGCGGCGACCAGATTCAAATCCGCTTCGGCCTGTTGCTGCGAAACGTTTGGTTTCATCCGCGCGACCACATCCGTACCGGGATCACTGCCGCGATTCTTGAAACGTTCCGCTGAGAGGCCGAACGGCGCCGTCACATCGGCGTCCGCACCGTATTGGAAATGCGCGGGCATAATGCCGACAACGGTGTAGCTTTGCAGATTGAGCGTAAGCTGTCTCCCGATAATATTCGGATCATTCCTAAATCTCCGCTGCCAGAAACCGTAACTCAAAATCACGGTCGGCGTTGCGCCCGCACGATCTTCTTCGGCGAGAAAGTCGCGCCCCACCAGCGGCTTGATGCCGAGCGTAGCAAGGAATTCCGCTGAGACGAGTCGCCCCTGCAAGCGTTCCGGTTCGCCCGTACCGGTGAAGTTAAAACTCTCGTTGCCGCGCACGGCTGCGATGGAAGCAAACGCCGTCTGCTGCGCGCGCCAATCCACAAAGTTGGGATAGGACGGCGAGAACCCGGTTCCGCCACCCTCGCCGCGCTCTTGCACGATCACCAATCGCGCTGGCTCCTGATAAGCCAACGGGCGCAGCAGCACCGCATTGACAATGCTGAAGATCGCCGTGTTCGCGCCAATCCCTAACGCCAGCGTCAGCACGGCAATCAAGGTGAAGCCCGGTTGCTTCAGCAACATTCGCGCGCCGAAGCGCAAGTCTTGCCACAAGTCTGCAATCATATTTGTCCTCCGGTTTGTTCCGAGCACGATGGGTTCTGGATTGGTGGATCGTTCAACGCGCTGCAATCCGCGCATCAATAATCCACCGTCGTACAATTCCGCTTGCGCGTGATGATAGGCGTCAGCTTCGCTCATCCCGCTGGCTAGCAACTCCGTATAGGATTCATCGAGGTGCTGCGCCACTTCCTCGACGATGGCGTTCTCACGCGCGGGCGCAAGTTGCAAACCCGAGAGGCGCTTGCGAACTTCGGCTTTCCAATCAGGCATTTTCCAATCCCGTGATTTGGTTGATCGCCACCACGAAAGATTGCCACATGCTGCGTTGCGCCTTGAGCACCCGCTTGCCTTCCTTCGTCAGCTTGTAGCAACGCCGTCGCTTCTCGCCGGGCTTTTCCACCCAATGGCCTGCGATCCAGCCACGTTTTTCCAGCCGGTAGAGCAAGGGGTATAACGATCCCACTTTGAATTTCAGCACGCCTTTGGAACGCGCTTCGATCAGTTTGCCGATTTCGTACCCGTGGCGGGCACGGGTTTCCACGAGCGAGAGGATGAGCAATTCAGCACTGCCTTTTTTCATCTCGCGGTCGAGCATGGGTGAATGTATATGCTTCATAGCGATATACTACATAGCAGCGCACGAAGCGTCAAAAGTTTGGACTGATGATTGAAAAAAAGTTGGCAGGTTAGGCATCACGCCGCCTTAGCTGAAAATCGGCGGAATAGCGGGGTGAGTAGTAGTAGTTGGATTCGTAGCAAATGAAAATGCCAAAGGTCAGATCGCCCACCGTGAAGATGGGCAGTTCGTTTCCCGCCGCATACACCGACGGCAATGCATTTGTTTCCTGTGCAAGCGATACGGTCCGATATGCCTTCCTTCCACCGCGCGGCTGTGTTCCTGAATGATCGCTTGAACCGCCTCTCCCGCCGCCGACTCCTCCATGAAATCGCCGGCCAGACAGTCATTGGCGAGCAGACGTTCGACCTCGGCCAGCAGCCCCTGATCGCCGGCGCAAACTTCTTGCAAATAGGCATGTCGCTTCTGTGGCGGCTCATCGAGCGCGGCGTGGAAAACCTGTTTGCCCTGTCCCCATCTGGCTTCCCTATCAGTAATTACCCTAGTTCCGTCGTCCATCGTTCACTCCAACGAGAGCGCATCGCTTTGGCTGATCGCGCCGTAAAGCCATGCTTTGGCCACCCACCACTCGGGTGAAAGTGATGGGGAGAGTCCGCTGATTCCACCAGATAACGGAAGTAGCAACGCAGCTTATTTTGCTCCGCCCGATTTTGTACGGTGGAATAAAGCCATGAACTGGCCAGCCGCTAAATTATTAATTTTGCGCAGCGGATCGACCAACGAAAGCGCGGTAAAGTTGCGCACGGGGAGTCTGAGTCGCTCGCTTCGAGGCGGCGTGACGCTTAAATAAATAAAGTCGCGAACTGTGGAGGCGGGCGAACGCTCGATGAGGACAAGCGACGACTCTCGACTAGTCGGCGGTTCACATCAAAATGAAGTTCAGCGTCTCAGCAGGTGAAGACCGTCTTGCCGCGTGTCTCGCCTTGCCACATTGCGCCGAATCCTTCTTCGGCTCGATCCATCGGCAGAACGGCGCCGATCTCTGGCTTGATCCCGGCTTGGGCAATCAGGCGTATCATATTCTCCATGTCTTTAAGAGTGCCCATGATCGAACCTGTGATGGTGAGTTGGTCAGCAAACACCGGAAGGAGATTCAGCGCCACTTCAAACCCTGTAGTGCCGCCGACCGTCACCAGCGTACCGCCGCGGGCAAGCGATGAAATGCTGTGAGCCCAAGAGTCCGACCCGACGTTATCAATAATTGCCGACACCTTCCGTGGAAGATGCGCATTGGAAGGAAAGCTTTGATGGGCGCCAAGCCCTTTGGCCTGCGCTTGGCCTTCTTCCGAGCGACTTGTTACCCAGACCTCGAAGCCGCCCGCCCGGCCGAGCTGGACGAGAGCAGTCGCCATTCCCCCTGTCGCGCCTTGGACCAGCACTGTCTCGCCAGCCCGAAGTCCCGACTTGGTAAAGAGCGCACGGTAGGCGGTCAGCCAAGCCGTGCCGAGGACCGAGGCGTGAAGGGGCGAAAGGTTCTTGGGCAGAGGGATTGCGTTTCGCCTCGGCACGGCGACATAGTCCGCGAACGTGCCGTGGATAAATTCACTGGGGATGTGCCACCCGGGGTCGAGCGTCTCGTCACCGCGCCAGTCGTCGCTCCCTATCAGCGGGTAAACGACGACAGGGGTACCGTCGTCCAGGGCCCCGGCGGCATGAACCGTCAACCCTGGCAATTCATTGTAGTTGATGACCGCGAGACGCTGCGCCAATTGGGAGCTGTGGCGCGAACCGGGCCATATATCGCGCGAGCGCCATTGGCGATTGTCGTGGCGATTGAGAGGACGAAATTTTCGGTATCCGACGCAAGCCGAGCGATCCAAT
>Ga0190270_10001708_pt1 | contig 10353 bp, 8 predicted proteins | sample Popmic320T_FD_133748 | JGI IMG/M metagenome (GOLD analysis project Ga0190270, IMG submission 133748) | Populus adjacent soil microbial communities from riparian zone of Weber River, Utah, USA - 320 T | ecosystem: Environmental > Terrestrial > Soil > Riparian zone | place: USA: Utah | collected... | reverse complement strand
CTAAAAATGAATGCCTCTTTCCCAGGGTTGCCAAAGCGCAACCCTGGGCTGGAGCTAGCGAACGCTTTCAGCGTTATTCACTCGTACCTTCAGTTTTCACACACTCGATCTTTTAACGCAGCCAGGTCAGCACAGGATTGCGTCGTCCATTGCGACCACGCTTCGGCTTTCGCTGGAGATCTTCCATTCCATCGTTCGAGCCAGATCCACTCTGCCGCTGCCATATGCAACAGAGTTCCGAAGATAGATTGGTGGCTAATACCAAAATCGCGGCGCAAACCCTCCTCGGGCAATGTCGCGGCGACATCCATCGCCAGGTTGTTGGCCCATTCTGTGTAGTTGAATAGTTGATTGATGTCTGTCAGATCCATGCTCACCTCGGTTAAGCTTCCAGTTGTAATTTTGGTTGAAAAGCGTATCACACAGGGGCGCTGTTTTGCGCCGGAGCGCAGGACGCGACGTAAAACGTGACTGGCTCTGTCCCATTCTCTCGACTTCACGTATGATTCGTCTCATTCGTTCAATCACTGTGGAGCTAATAAGATGAGCGATCGCAAATACAATCAGCGCGGCTATATGCAAAGCGATCGCGAATCGCAGCGACCAAAGCTGCAATCAAAACCTCAGGATCGAGAGGGCCCGCGCTCGCCACGTATGATGGCATTTGGCGAGGCGTTGAACTGCTCCGCGTGCGGAGCAAAAGCTCAGCCAAACATAACCGTCGACAGCTCTTGCCCAAAGTGCAACGCTGATCTCCACAGCTGCCGTCAGTGCACATACTTCGATCCAGGCGCGCGCCTGGAATGTACAAAGGCGATCGCCGCGCGGATAGTCGACAAGCACGCGCGCAACACCTGCGAACTGTTCGCGGCGCGAATTGTAGTCCAGCGCCAAACTTCCTCCGGCCCGCCGACGAGTGCGCGTGACGCATTCGCGAAACTGTTTAAAAAGTGAAATGTTTCGGAGGTTGCTGCTTCGTCGCAACGCCGATTTCGTCGGGGGTGCGTCGTCTATTATCAGGCACCTGTAATCCCAGGGTTGAAGCAACCCTGAGCTGCAATTAGCGAAAGCCTTCGGCGTATATTATGTTTCACATCCTCATTCCAAACTGCATCAGTTCCGGAACTTCCGTTTTCTTTTCCAGGTGAGCGTGTTATTTTTAACAGCGAATTTCCCCCATTAGCAGCGCCTTATAGTTGTTAACCTAACCTATCGTCCTCTGTCGATTCGATTAATCGTCTGAAAGGAGCGGTATGTTATCGAACTCTCGATTTTTCATCCGAACCCTCCTTATCGGTCTTGGCTTCACCGCGACCTTGATTGTTATGACATCGAGTGCGGCTATTGAGGGTATCCACCACAAACTAAACAGCGGGGCAAACCGCGTCGATGGATTGGCCGCCTGGGAGCAAGTCTATTCAGTTTTGATTTCCCCGCGGTGCATCAACTGTCACACGGCAACAAACTATCCCCAGCAAGGGGATGACCGCCATCGCCATTTCGCCAACGTGGTCCGCGGCGGCCACGAAGGCAAAGGCGTGCCCGCGCTGAAATGTGTGGGTTGTCATCAGGAAGTTAACGCCGACAGCACGGGCGTGCCGGGTGGGCCCAATTGGCATCTGGCGCCCTTGTCGATGAAGTGGCAGGACACGAATGACCGGCCATTATCGAGTGCGGCAGTTTGTCGAGCTGTGACCGATCGATCGCGAAACCACAATATGGATGGACGCGCACTGCTCAGACATAATGAAGAAGACAAACTGGTGCTTTGGGGATGGAATCCGGGACGAAGGCCGGATGGAACGATGCGAACCTTACCGCCACTGACGCATGCGGAGTTCGTTAACGCCACTCGTACCTGGGTGGAAGCCGGGACCCCATGCCCGCGCGGGAGATAGGAGGCAAGCGATGGCAACTTATCAACTTAATGTGAATGGCCAGTCGAAAAAGGTAGATGTTGATCCCGGAACGCCGCTCCTCTGGGTCTTACGCGAAGATCTGAAAATGACCGGCACAAAATATGGTTGCGGTATCAGCGCTTGTGGCGCGTGCACCGTGCACGTTGACGGCATCGCCACCCGGTCATGCGTCGTTCCGGTTTCGCTGATTGGCAATCGAAAGATAACAACGATTGAAGCGATCGCGCAGGATCCGGTGGGCCGGGTAGTGCAGGATGCCTGGGTGGAGAAGGACGTGGTCCAATGTGGTTACTGCCAAAGTGGACAAATCATGAGTGCGGTCGCGCTGCTAAAAGCCACACCTAAACCCACAGACCAAAATATTGAAGAATCAATGGGCGGAAATCTCTGCCGCTGCGCCACCTACGTGCGAATCCGCGAAGCCATCAAAAGCGCGTCTCAACAATTGTAAGGGGGACCGACGATGCGAGCAGCAATGAAAAAGAAAGATGATTTGCATCTGGACCGGCGAAGTTTCTTGTGCGCTTCAACGGCGGCCGCTGGCGGATTGCTGGTTTCACTGTATCTGGATTTCCCCGCATTCGCGCAGGAAGGACGACCGGCGCCGCCGCCGAAGGTCTACCCACCGGATGCGTTCGTTCGCATCGAGCCCAATGGAAAAATCTTCATAACTGTAAACCGTCTCGAGTTTGGCCAGGGCGTGCAGACTTCGCTGCCGATGCTCCTGGCCGACGAGTTGGACGCAGACTGGTCTCAAGTGGTCGCGGAGTTGGCGCCGGCCGCAGAAGTTTATAAAGACCCTGTCCGCGGAATCCAGATGGTGGGCGGTTCAGGATCGATCGCAACCTCATTTCAGCAGTACCGCGAACTTGGCGCCAAGACTCGGGCGATGCTGATTGCCGCCGCCGCAAAGCGATGGAACGTCACGCCTGACCAGTGTCGCACGGCAGACAGCGTCGTTCATGGATCAGGCGGCCAATCCGCCAGGTATTCGGAATTGGCGAGCGAAGCCGGGCGCCAGCCCGTGCCCGCCAGCGTGCAACTGAAGAAGCCTTCGCAGTTTCGATTGGTTGGAAAGCCGGTTCGGAGACTCGACGGCAGACCAAAGTGTGACGGATCGCTCAAGTTCGGTTTAGACCTCGACCTCGCCGGCATGAAGGTGGCATTGGTCGCGCACCCGCCGGTGTTCGGGGCACGCGTTAAAAGTTTCGACGCCGCGGCGGCGCGTGGAATCGAAGGCGTACGCGACGTGTTCGAAATCCCACTTGTCAAAGGCAGCGGTGTTGCCATAGTGGCCGACAAGTTCTGGCCGGCGAAGCAAGGACGCGATCACCTGAAGATCGACTGGGACTTTTCGGGCCTAACGCGAGCCGATAGTTCCAAGTTGCGCGTGCAGTACAAACAACTCGCTCGCACCGCGGGCTTTAGTTCGGTGGCCCGCGGGGACGCGAAGGCTATTGAGAACATTGCCGCTTCGAATCAGATTGTCGCCGAATTTGAATTCCCTTACTTACCTCATGTACCGATGGAGCCTTTGAACGCCACCGTCAGGTTCGATGGCGACCGCGCGGAAGTTTGGGTTGGATCACAGTTTCAGACGTTGGACCAGGCTGCGGTGGCCGAAGTGTTAGGGCTAAAGCCGGAGCGGGTCACGTTCCACACGGAGATGGCCGGCGGGGGTTTCGGACGGCGGGCCACTGCGGATTCGGAGGTGCCACGCGAGGCCGCCCAGATCGCGAAGCGCATGCGGGGAACCCCGGTCAAGCTGGTTTGGTCACGCGAGGATGATGTACGTGGCGGCTACTACCGGCCTATGGTAGTGCACCGCGTCGAGATCGGAATCGGAGCAGATGGCATGCCTTCGGCGTGGCGACACGTGATCGTAGGCCAGTCTCTTTTAGCCGAGACGCCTTTCGCAATGATGATGAAGGACAATATCGACCCGACAACAGTTGAAGGCGTAAACGACACTCACTACATCATCCCCAACTTTCACGTCTCCGCACATCATCCGAAGGTGAACGTACCAGTGCTGTGGTGGCGATCGGTCGGGCACACACATTCCGCTTTCGTCATGGAGACGCTGATTGATGAGCTTGCCGCGCGCGCCAAGACAGATCCGTTTTCCTATCGCCGCAAACTCCTTAAGCCCGAAGCCAGGAAGCTGCGCGCGGCACTCGACCTCCTGGAGACAAAGAGCTCCACCTGGCGACGGCGGCTGCCGAAGAATCAAGCAGTCGGGATCGCCTGCCACGAATCATTTGACACTGGCGTGGCCTGCGCCGTCGCAGTCTCGATTGAGAACAAGCGGCCCAGAATTCACCGGGCTTCCGTCGCAGTCGACTGCGGCTTGGCGGTCAACCCGCTCAGCATTGAGAGCCAATTTCAGGCAGGCCTTGCGTTTGGCATGTCCCAACTCATGGCGAAGGGTGCGATCACTTTAAAGGACGGCCTTGTAGAACAGAGGAACTTTGATGAATACGTCCCGCCTTACATGCCGGATGCGCCGGTCGCGGTTGACGTCCACATCGTGCCCAGCACGGAGAAACCCACAGGCTGCGGCGAACCGCCGGTGCCGGTGATCTCGCCCGCGGTAGTCAATGCCCTGACCAGGCTGACCGGGAAACGCTACCGCAACCTGCCGCTCGTTGCCGTCTAGTCGTCTTGCACCTTGACGTGTTTTGCGACTCGTCCCGGAGGGACGAAATGTTTATAGAACACGGATCATAAACGGATTCCACTTCGCTCCATAGGAGCGAAAGGTTGGCAGCCGAAGAGCGCATTTCGCTCCTCTGGAGCGAGGCAGTTCTTTTCGGCAACTTACCTATAAACATTTCGCCGCCCTGCGGCGACGATCGTCTTCCGCGACGTAGTACTGAGTACCGACTTCAGGACACTGTGTTAAGTGCAGAAACGATCTGACGCAGGTAGAACTTGTCACTTCACTGGCAGCCGGTTAGTAATGAAATCCGCAACTCGGCTAGCGCCGGGCGGGTCCATGTTTGCCAACACCGCGATCACGTAGCCTGGGCCGGGGCAGATTTTGAGTTCGCCATTCATCCCAGGGGCGCCGCCGCCGTGGCCAAAACATCGCGTGCCGTTAACGACCGTATCTGCGAATCCATAAGCGTACTTAAATCCCATCGGTGTATCGACTTTCCCCGTCGTTAGCGATTCCGTGTACTGCGCATTGAGCAGCTTGTGTGTTTGCAGTGCGGTCGCAAACTTCAATAGATCTTCCACCGTTGAGTAGCCACCCCCTGCGGAAGTTCCGCGGTAAGGAAGAGAGTCAGTGTTGGGCCGCAAGCCACTGCCACCCAATCTCGTGTAGCCCATGCTTCGCTCCGCCACCAGTTGCTCCTCCGGTTCGGAAGCGGTGCCAGTCATTCCCGCCGGCTTGAAGATCTGATCACGTACGTAGTCGTAATAACTCTGACCGCTAACTTTCTCTATCAACACTCCCAGCAGAAGAAAACCGTAGTTGCTGTACTGCCAGCGACCGCCTGGCTCGAACTCCGCTGCGCGATTGCCGTAGAGCTTCACATAATCCTGCAAGGTCTTTAGTTCAAGACGATTCTTGTCGAACTCAGGACCAAAGATGTCGCCCGTGCCTCCGGTGTGCGAGAGCATTTGTTCGATCGTTACTTTTGAGGCAACGTCTTTATTTGGGTAATCGGTCAGGTATTTGCCGAAGGGCGCTTTCAGATCGAGTTTGCCGCTTTGCGCCAGTTGGAGAATGGCAACGGCGGTGAACATTTTGTTCATCGATCCGAGTCGAAAGCGCGTCTTCAAAGTGTTCGGAGTTTTCTTTTGCCGATCTGCGAGACCATACGCCTGGGCAAAAATAGTCTTGCCATTTTTTGCGACCAGGGCCGCGCCCGAAAAACGATCAGCAACCGCGGCGTCATCCATCGTCTTTCGTAGGGCAGCAATCAGTTCGCTGTCGCTCAGGTGCGGAAGAGCAAATTCGGCCGGTCGTGCGATCCCTTGCAAAGCGAGTCTGGTAATCTGGTGTTGCTCGGTGGCGTCGACCTCAACAGTGAAACGAGCAAACTGATCCGACGCGCGTTCCTGGACCAGAGCTACGATCTTCGTGGGTGTCGACTCCTCGACCTTCTTTACATCGAAACCGCCGGTCACCTGTCGCATCCCCATTTCGCGATCAGCACGCTCCAGGCGAGTGGGGGCATTCTTGCGAAGGAACTCCTTATGTTTTTCGGCATCTCCTGCATTGAAAACTTCTAACCAGGCTTTTGCCTGATTGCCGGCAGGTGTATCGGGAAACTGTGTTTGGGCAAGGCAGGCTGGAGCGATGAATAATAGAACTGCGGCGGCGAATAGCGAATAGTTTCTTTGCTTCATGAGTCCTCTCTGTACAAAATTCCCACTTCAAACTTTCGGTGAAGTAAGACGTGGGTTGTTCAAGTCTAAGTTTGAAGTCCTGGAAATGTCGACAAAACGTGACAGAGGCATGAGCCGTGCCCATCCCCTACTCAGTCCTCAGCGCCGTCGTCGGATCCAGTGCGGCGGCGCGCAGAGCTGGAAGCCACGAAGCCATCACCGCGATGAACATGAAGAGCACCGAAACGGATACGAACGTAACGGGATCGGTGGGTTTCACCTCGACCAGCATGCTCGCGAGAACACGTGTGAGTGCAAATGCTGCGACCAAACCAATCACAATCCCGATCACGCTAAGGTAGATTCCCTTCCCTACCATCAACCGAAAGATGCGCGACGGAGCTGCGCCCAGAGCCATCCGCACTCCGATTTCTGCAGTTCGCTGGCGGACCGAAGTCGCAAGCACGCCATACAAACCCACGCCGGCAAGCAGCGCTGCAATCGTTGAGAAAACGCCAATCAGCAGCAGCGAAAAGCGTGTCTGCGCCTGCGCTTGGATTACCCGTGAGTCCATCGGCTGCATTTCGTTGATCAGTGTCTCCTTGCCGGCCTGGCGCACCACCTCGCGGACGGCGCCGGCAAGGGCGGCAGGATCTCCATCGGTCCGCAGGGCCCACCATGAAGCGGCCTGGTTGTTCACGTATCCGTCCGTGACGTAGAGCTGTTCGCGGCCCGGTTCGATCAGAGATGTGTTGCGCTGATGGCCCACTACACCAATGATCTCTCCCCATTGGGCCTCGGGCGTGCGAACGCGAAAGAGGATACGCTTGCCCACAGCCGACTCATTTGGAAATGCCTTGGCGGCCAGTGCCTGATCAACGATGAGCAGGTTGCGGTCAGGCGAGCTGTCGTCCTGCGTGAAAGTCCGTCCGGCGATAAGTTTGGTGCCCATGGCCTCGAAATAGCCGGGCAGAACGATCTGAAGATCCGCCGCTTGAAACTTGCTCGGATCACCCTGCGCATCGGCTCCGCCCCAGCGCACGGGACTAAAGCCGCCGCCGAGCGGCAAAGGGTTTGACGCAGTGACACTTCGCACACCAGGGATCGCGCCCAGTTGTTCACGAAGCTGGCGCTTGAAGTTGCCAACCTCCTGAGGCGTGTTGCCGATGTTGCCGAGAAGTTGAAAGGTCAGCAGCCCGCGCGGGTCAAAACCGAGATCCACGCGCTGAATGGCCAGGAACGTCCGGAACATTAACCCCGAGCCAATCAGGAGTACGAAGGCAAGCGCCACTTCCACCACGACCACAGCGTTACGCAGCCCGGCAGCACCGAGTGCGCCGCTTCGTCCACTCGTGCGTAATATGTCCATGAGGTTTGGTTTCGCGGTGCGGATGGCGGGAATAATGCCAAAGATCACAGCGGACAGGAGTCCGGCTAATATCGAAAATCCCAACACCTGCAGATCAATTCGGACCGCGTTAAGGCGAGGCAGATTCTCCGGCGCGATCGCGAGCAACTGCTGAATACCTAAGTAGGCAAGCGCGACACCCAGGGCCGTTCCCAGAGCTGCGATCAGCAGCGCCTCGGCGAATGTTTGCCGGACCAACGACCACCAGCCGGCGCCCAGCGCGGCCCGAACGGCCAGCTCTCGTTCGCGCGATGCAGCTCTCACCAACATCAGATTAGCTACGTTTGCACATGCAATCAGTAGCAGGAAAATCACCGCACCCATGAGCGCGAAAATCGCTGGTTGAACTTCGTCGACAAGGTGCTGCTTCATCGGCACAAGTTGGAAGTATTGACCGGCGGTCTTAGCGATGGTGTTTTCGTCGCGGATTTTTTGAGCGACGGTTTCTACTTCAGCCTGGGCTTGCGCCATCGAAGCACCTGGCTTCAGCCGCCCGATAGCGCGCCATTGCACATTGTTACGGTTGGCAACGTCATAGGGGATACGAGCGGCAAGAAACAGACTCGGGAACTGTTCCAGGTTCGCTTTTGGGGGAAACAGCAATTCAAAACCTGGCGCCAAAACGCCAACGATGATGGGCGGTGGCCCAAAGGCGGCGGCGACTGGGAGCGGTTTACCAATCACAGATCTATCGCCGCCAAACCGCTGTTGGAAGTATTCGTTGCTGAGAATAACCATGTTTGGTAACGGAGGTGGTCCGGCGTTATTTGCGGGGGCATTGCCGGCTGGAGGCCCCAGGGGCGGTGGCTGTGGCGTTCCATCAGATTCCTGAAAATCTCGGCCCGCGATGATCGAGCCCCCCATCATTTGAAAGAAATTAGTCGAGACCGCGGCCGCTCGGATCCGCTCAGGCGTACCGTCCAAACCAGGAAGAGTGAAGCGAAACGTGTTGACGGCAGCGAAATCCTCGAAATTGTTTTTTGCGCCGTTGCGCAGGTCGAGAAAGTCGACGTTCGAAACGGGAAAATCTTTGACGTTGCGTTTCTGCAGGTCGCCGCGGGCCAGGACCAGTCGCTCTGGATCCTTGTAAGGAAGTTGCCGCAGCAGTACGCCGTTAGTAACACTAAAGATGGCGGTGCTGGCTCCGATAGCGAGAGCGATAGTGATCACGACTGTGATCGTAAATATGGGACTCTTGCGCAGCGTTCGAAACGCGTAGGAGATATCGTTTAGCATGGGCGGCAGTTTAGACCGACTTCCGATTTTCGGCCAAGGGAAAATGGTAAAAATATTACCTTGGGTTCATCCGATTTATGGAGGTTCATCCGATGTTACGACGTGTAATATGTTTTGCATTCCAAAATCTAAAACGGACCCCGGGTGGTACTGACTTTATTCTGCCGAGGTGCGGCAAACAGCTTCTGCCAATAGAATGGAATTACTTCAATCATAAATAGACAGAAAGAGAGTCATGCAAAATACTAAAGCTTTCGGTGCCTACGCCGCTGACAAGCCGCTCGAGCCCATGGACATCGAGCGTCGCCAGACTGGTCCACGCGACGTTCAGATTGAAATCGCCTATTGCGGCGTCTGTCATTCGGATCTTCACACTGTGCGATCGGAGTGGGACGGGACGTTGTATCCATGCGTTCCCGGCCACGAGATCGTGGGCCACATCACTGCGGTAGGCGGCGAGGTCAACACGTTTAAGGTTGGCGATACGGTCGGCGTCGGATGCCTGGTGAATAGCTGCGGGCATTGCAACGGCTGCGACGACGGCCTGGAGCAGTATTGCGAGAACGGATTGATCGCTACTTATAACTCCGTAGTGGCTGATGCTCCCGGCCATACACTGGGCGGCTACTCGCAGCGGATCGTGGTCGATGAAAAGTTCGTGCTCAAGATCACTCACCCTGCGGAACAGCTCGCCGCGGTCGCGCCACTCTTATGCGCGGGTATCACAACCTATTCGCCGCTGCGCCATTGGAAGGCAGGTCCCGGCAAGAAGGTGGGCATTGTCGGCATCGGTGGTCTGGGCCACATGGGGATCAAGCTCGCCCACGCAATGGGCGCGCGTACCGTTGCCTTCACGACATCAGAGAGCAAGCGCGCCGACGCAAAGGCGCTTGGCGCCGACGAGGTAATTGTGTCGCGAAATGTTGCAGAGATGGACGCGCACGCAAACAGCTTCGATCTCATTCTCAACACCGTAGCTGCGAGTCACAACCTCGACGCTTACACCAATCTTCTGAAACGCGACGGGACGCTGGTGCTATTAGGCGTGCCTGAGGTAGCCCATCCTTCTCCCGACGTCGGGCCGCTGATCTTCAAGCGAAGAGCGATCGCCGGCTCGCTGATTGGGGGCATCGCCGAGACGCAGGAGATGCTCGACTTCTGCGCCGAGAAAGGTATCGTTTCAGAAATAGAGATGATCCCAATCCAGAAGATCGACGAAGCATACGACCGCATGCAGAGAAGCGACGTTAAGTATCGCTTCGTCATTGATAACGCGTCTTTGGCAAACTGATTAGGCGGGAAACAATAGTGAGCTTGGGCTCCAGGGTGGGGTGACCCCCATTCGTGAGACAGTCGATAGATTACACACTTGGTTGTCTCAAGATTTTGCTTTTCAAAGTGATCATTGTTCTACAGAATTACGCCCAGCTGGTGAAGCGGAGGTGAGCT
>Ga0190270_10001707_pt1 | contig 10355 bp, 7 predicted proteins | sample Popmic320T_FD_133748 | JGI IMG/M metagenome (GOLD analysis project Ga0190270, IMG submission 133748) | Populus adjacent soil microbial communities from riparian zone of Weber River, Utah, USA - 320 T | ecosystem: Environmental > Terrestrial > Soil > Riparian zone | place: USA: Utah | collected... | reverse complement strand
ATCAGTCCGAAAATCGCTATAAAAATTAACCGGCTTGCCATTATAAGATAGAATGACATCGTGTTTTTTCAACCCGGCTTTTTCTGCCTGTCCACCCTTAATGACGGTATCAACACCTACAAACGGAAAACGCGGTTCAATAAATGTAACTGCCTTATACCTGATCAGTTTCCCGGCAAAATCGTCCGGAATCTGGATGGTGACTGGCTGTCCATCCCTCTCCACTTCGATAGTCTGTGATCCCTTTAGAATCACAGTCAATGGAATCATCCTGAATTTCTCCACCTTCTTTCCATCCAGTGAAATCACGCGATCCCCATCTCTCAGGCCAATGCTTTGCGCCAGCGAATCTGTTCCAATTCCATAAGTAAGGCTGTCGGCAGGAATATACCTGTCGCCCCAATGCCACAGCATCATTGCATATATAAGGAAGCCGAGTATCAGGTTCACCACTACTCCACCCACCATAATGATCAATCGCTGCCAGGCTGGCTTACTGCGGAATTCCCAGGGTTGAGGAGGTAGCTTTAACTGCTCCTTATCCATACTCTCGTCAATCATGCCTGCAATCTTCACATAACCTCCAAATGGAATCCAACCGATACCCCATTCCGTTTCACCAATTTTCTTTTTCCAGAGAGAGAACCATGGATTGAAAAACAGGTAGAATTTTTCTACGCGACATTTAAATATACGTGCAGGAATGAAGTGTCCAAGTTCATGGAGAACAACAATAATAGAAAATGAAAGAATAAACTGAGCCGCCTTTATACCTACTTCTGACCAGTTAATTACTAATAAATCCATTACAATGATTGGGTTTCTAGACTCTAAACGCTAAAACAGCCTTGCTATTTCGGGATTAGATTTATTGTGTTTATAATTTGATTAAAGAAGCCGCAAAATTACGGGCCTCTGCGTCGCTTTCAAAATACTCTTCCAGCGTGGGAGATTCCACGAAAGAAACGTGTTGCATGGTTCGTTCGATCATTTCTGTCATATCCAGGAACCCTACCCGGTTCCTGAGGAATGCATAAACTGCAATTTCATTTGCGGCATTGAGGACACAAGGAAGATTTCCGCCCTTCTTTAAGGCCTCAATAGCAAGGAGCAGGTTACGAAATGTTTTGTAATCGGGATCTTCAAACGATAACGTATTCGGCTTCCTGAAATCATATCTCGGAAATCCATTACCGATCCGATGAGGGAATGAGAGTGCATATTGAATGGGAAGCTTCATATCTGGAAGTCCCATTTGCGCCTTAATACTTCCATCCTGGAATTGAACCATGCTGTGAACTATGCTCTGCGGATGCACAAGCACCTGGATCTGGTCTGGCTTTAAATTGAACAACCATCGGGCTTCGATCATTTCAAGGCCCTTATTCATAAGCGTTGCAGAATCGATAGAGATCTTGGCTCCCATATTCCAGTTGGGATGTTGCAGCGCGTGATCTCTCTTCACATTCACGAGGTAATTCGGCTTCTTTCCTAAAAATGGTCCTCCTGAGGCAGTGAGTACAATCTTTTCAATTGGATTGCGCATCTCTCCCACGAGGCACTGAAAGATGGCAGAATGTTCCGAATCAACCGGGATTACCGGTGCGCGGTTCTCCACCGCTTTCTTCATCACAATATCCCCTGCCACCACCAGGGTTTCTTTATTTGCAAGTGCAATGGCTTTCCCGGTTTCAATTGCTTTCATTGTTGGTTTCAAGCCAGCAAATCCAACTATTGCGGCAAGCATCATATCATAACAATCCATTCCTGCAACTTCTTCCAATGCATCTTCTCCCGCAAATACTTTGACATCGGTACCTGAAAGCGCCGTTTTTACTCTCTGGTACTTTTGTTCATCGCCAATCACCACCACATTGGGATTAAATTGTTGCGCCTGCCTTACCAATAATTCATCATTGTGGTGTGCCGTCAGAACCTCAACAGAAAATTTGTCTGGATGCGATGCAATCACATCAAGGGCCTGTTTTCCTATCGAGCCTGTTGAACCAAAAATGGCAATCTTCTTTATGTGTTGTTCATCTGCCATGCGCAATGGAGAAAAATGAAATTAAAAGAAATTGAGAACAAAAAACTATTCAAGAAAATTTTCCAGTGCCGACGCCAACTGCCTGTCGTTGCTTAAACGGGGAACTTTATTTTGTCCTCCCAATTTGCCAATCGATTTCATATAATCAATGAAACCATTCTTTCTAACAATCCGAATATTGAGTGGCTGGAGAATATGGCCACGAATCAGGTCGTCGTAATATATATTTTTTTCCCTGAGATTAACATCCACCTTCCTGGCAAAACTGCTGAGATCTGGTGGTTTGTTAGAGAATTCTACAAACCATTCATGGTATGACTTGCCTTGTCCCTGTTGAATTACGGGCGCCACTGTAAATTCAGTGATTTGAGCCCCTTCCTCCTTTGCGGCCTTCATGAGGCTATATTCCACTTCCTCACCTATTACATGCTCTCCAAATGCAGATATGAAATGCTTGATACGGCCAGTTACCTGTACCCGATACGGATCCAGGGAAACAAAACGGATGGTATCACCAATATTATAAGACCATAAACCTGCATTATTATTAATGATCATTGCATAATTCTCTCCCTCTTTTACATCCTTTAAAGATAACCGAGTTGGACTTTCATTTAAGATTTCATTTGCCGGAACGAATTCGAAGAAAATTCCACTATTGGTATTCAACAAGAGTCCTTCGATATCCTGTGAATCCTGGAATGCAAAAAAACCCTCGGATGCGGGAAAGGTTTCTATGGTATCTATTTTTCGGCCAATACTTTCAAATAGCTTCGCACGATAAGGCGTAAAGTTTACCCCTCCGTGCACCAAGACCGAAAGGGAAGGAAAGAGCTCCTTGATTTTTTTACTACTCACCTGCATTAATCTGTCAAAATACATTTGCATCCACGGCGGAATCCCGCTGATTAGTGTCATATTCTGATTGATCGTTTCTTCCACAATCTTATCCAGTTTGGTCTCCCAATCCTCAATGCAATTGGTTTCATAAGAAGGAAGCTGATTGGACCTGAGGTAACTCGGAATATGATGATTTACGATGCCACTCAATCTTCCAGTAGGAACGCCTCCTATTCTCTCCAGTTCCGGAGAACCTGAAAGAAAAATAAGTTTCCCATCTGCAAAGGAAGTATTCCCGGTTTCTGCCATATAACAAAGCAAGGCGTTGCGGGCAGTATTAATGTGATTAGGGATTGAGTCTTTAGTAATGGGAATATACTTCACGCCGCTGGTGGTGCCCGACGTCTTTGCGAAGTAAATAGGCATTCCCTTCCATAATATATTATGCCTTCCTTGTTTTATCTGCTCGATGTATGGCTTGTATTGCTCATAGTCCCTGATAGGAACCGCCTGTTTATATTCTTCGTATGTCTTTACTTCGGGAAGCTTATGGTCGGCTCCAAATACCGTTTTTGAACCAGTTTTGAGCAATTCTTTAAGGATCCCCTCCTGGTCGGGAAGGGCGGTTGCCATGTTCTTCTGGATCCGGTTATATATATAGGAAGCAAACGGTTTTGCCAGGAATGATTTGATCTTCATAATCTAGGCTGCATCTTAGGCGGCAGCAAACGTAACGAAATTGGGAAACCGAACAATTGAGAAAATGGGAAAACTTGTCCCACCTAAGCGGGATTGACAGTTTTGGCTTAAAATTCCAAAATTTCCCATTCCCAAAATTCCAAAATTGCCTTGGTTCCCTTACCTTTGCCGTCCTTAATTTAAAGCTATGTTTGCAGTTGTTAAAATAGCCGGTCAGCAGTTCAGGGTCACCAAAGATCAAACGTTGTACGTTCCGCATCTTGGAGGGGAAATCGGCGATAAAATTGAGCTTGGAGATGTGTTGATGGTAGATAATGATGGAAAGCTCTCTTTCGATAAAGACGTAAAGACCAAGATCCAGGCTGAAATCCTCAGTCATGTGCAGGGCGACAAAGTGATTGCCTTCAAAATGAAGAGGAGAAAAGGATTCCGCAAGAAGCATGGACATCGCACCCAGTATACCCAAATCCGGATCAATAAAATAGCTTGATATAAGATTTCATTGAAGTGTACGAATCTCGAATTTGTACACTTTCATTCTCGAAATGCCCCCTTCGTTAAAACTATGGCGGGCAAAAGCAAAATCTAAAAATTTCTTATCATGGCACATAAAAAAGGTGAAGGCAGCGTAAAGAACGGCCGCGATTCACAAAGCAAAAGACTCGGCGTAAAGATCTTTGGAGGTCAGCCTGCAATTGCTGGAAATATTTTAGTTCGCCAACGTGGTACCGAATATCACCCAGGAAAGAACGTTGGTGTTGGAAGAGATTTCACACTTTTCGCATTAACAGATGGCGTTGTTGAATTCAAAAAACGAAGAAATGACAAAACATTTGTGAGTATCCTTCCGGTTGAGGCCGGGGCCTGAATTCTTTTCTGTGGAAAAAAAATTTTGACAGTTGCAAAAAATTTATAATTTTACTATCGTTAAATGTTTTACTAACCATTAAAATTCTAAAAAATGGCAACTGCAAAGAAAGCTAAAAAGAAAGCAGCTCCTAAGAAAGCCGCTAAAAAAGCTGGAAAGAAGAAAGCAGCAAAGAAAAAGAAGTAGTTCTCTTCTGTTTTCTGAACATATCAAAGTCCCGGGAGTTCTCGGGACTTTTGCATTACCCCCTCCCCCCAGAGCTTCAATCTTGCTACTTTGATTAATTCGCCCCCTAAAGGGGAGTGATTGTTACAAGTTACAAGTTGCAGGGATCAGCTTCAGTTTTGTAAATACATTCCAATTGGGAAAAGTTTTACCTGGGAAGAAATTGGCATTCTCACTCATTCCTATTAATAAGCGACTCCCATGAAACCTGAAACCTGCAACCTGTAACCTGTAACCTGAATCCCCCTCGTTCCGTAACTTGAGTTCATCAATTAACCAGCATGTTCAAGAAACTCCTCGTCGCTAACCGTGGTGAAATTGCGATTCGCATCCTGAGAGCAGCTACTGAATTGAATCTCCGGACCGTGGCTGTATACACATTCGAGGATCGATACTCACTTCACCGGTATAAGGCCGACGAAGCCTACCAGATCGGCAGAAATGAAGACCAATTGAAACCCTATCTCGATATTGAAGAGATCATCCGCACGGCAAAGAGAGAAAAAGTTGAGGCAATTCATCCTGGATATGGATTCCTTTCTGAGAATCCTCAGTTTGCCAGGAGATGCCAGGAAGAGGGAATTATTTTTATTGGTCCGTCTCCCGAAGTCATGCAACAACTGGGAGATAAGATCTCTGCCAAGCAGGCTGCCCGTATCGCCGGTATTCCCATGATCACCGGAAGTGAAGCCGATGTAAGTAATCGCTCCATTGCACATCAGGAAGCCTTGCGGATTGGTTATCCAATCATCATTAAAGCATCTGGTGGTGGAGGTGGAAGAGGAATGCGTGTGGTCAGGAATGAAGCCGAACTGGAGCATGCAGTAAAAGAAGCAATGAATGAAGCGAAGGTGGCTTTTGGAAATGACAAGGTCTTCTTTGAAAAATTCATCGAATCGCCAAAGCACATTGAAGTGCAGATCATGGGGGACAAGCATGGGAACATCGTTCACCTCTTTGAGAGGGACTGTTCGGTTCAGAGAAGATTTCAAAAAGTAGTAGAAGTGGCTCCTGCTATTTCACTCAAGCAGGAGACTAAAGAAAAACTTTACGAATATGCAGTTACCATATGCAAGCAGGTTAATTATGATAATGTAGGTACAGTTGAATTCCTGGTTGACAAGAATGAACAGGTGTATTTCATCGAAGTGAATCCGCGCATCCAGGTAGAGCATACCGTTACAGAGGAAGTGACGGGCATCGATATTGTAAAGAACCAGTTGCTGATTGCTGCTGGTCATAAGTTGACTGACCCAATCATAAATATTCCCTCTCAATCAAAAATTTCTTGCTCGGGTGTGGCAATCCAATGCAGGATCACAACAGAAGATCCCGCCAATAATTTCAAGCCCGATTACGGCACCATCATCGCGTATAGAAACGCAGGTGGACCAGGAATTCGGCTGGATGAAGGAAGTTCATATCCGGGCGTAAGCATTTCTCCTTTCTTTGATTCACTATTGGTAAAAGTCACTGCTTCGGGCAGGCATCTCGAAGAAAGTTGCGAACGCCTCGTTCGCACGCTGAAAGAATTCCGTATCCGTGGCGTAAAAACCAATATCCCCTTCCTTGAAAATGTGTTGCAGCATCCCACCTTTCAATCAGGTAAGGCGGCAGTTGATTTTATAGATAGCCATCCCGAACTTTTTGAAATGTCGCCCCGGCAAGACAGAGGTACAAGGGCATTGAAATATGTGGCGGAAGTAATTGTGAACGGACAGCCTGATATTTCCAGGATCAATCCGAATGCATCTTTTCGTATTCCTAATGTGCAGGCTGTACAGCAAACGGAATTACCAAGAGGTTCCAGGGACAGATTGACGGAGCTTGGCCGTGAAAAATTTATCGAATGGCTACTGAACGAAAAAAGGATTCAATATACTGACACCACTTTCAGGGATGCGCATCAATCATTACTGGCTACGCGCGTTCGCACAATCGATCTGCTGAAAATTGCAGAAATGGTGTCCAGAAATCACCCGGAAATTTTTTCATTGGAGATGTGGGGCGGCGCCACCTTTGATGTTGCCCTCAGGTTCTTGCATGAATGTCCATGGCAGCGATTGCAACTCATGCGTGAACGGATTCCCAACATTCTTTTTCAAATGCTGATCCGCGGAGCAAACGCTGTTGGATATACGGCTTACCCAGACAATCTGGTAGAGAAATTCATTGAAGAAGCAGGCAAACGAGGAATTGATATCTTCCGCATTTTTGATTCGCTCAACTGGACGGAAGGCATGCAGGTGAGCATCAGGGCAGTTCGGGAAAGAACCAACAGCCTGGCGGAAGCATGCATTTGTTACACAGGCGATTTTCTTGATCCCGAAAGAAACCATAAGTTCAACCTGCAGTATTATCTTGATCTCGCGCGGAAATTGGAAGATTCCGGCGCCCATATGCTCGGCATAAAAGACATGGCAGGATTGTTGAAACCCATGCAGGCAAAGATGCTAATTGGAGAATTGAAAAAAGTTGTTGGTATTCCCATTCACCTCCATACACACGACACCTCTTCCATCCAGGCAGCAACCTACCTGAATGCTATTGAGGCCGGCGTTGATATCATTGACGTAGCAATAGCTTCCATGTCGGGTCTTACTTCTCAACCAAATTTCAATTCGATTGTGGCTATGATGAAAGGACATCGCAGGGAAACCAGGATCGACCTGGAAAAATTAAATGCACTCTCCAATTACTGGGAGGATGTTCGCGAATGGTACTATCCATTTGAATCTGACCTCAAGGCCGGCACGGCAGAAGTATTTGATCACGAGATCCCGGGCGGGCAATACAGTAATCTTAGACCACAGGCAAGATCGCTCGGACTGGAAGAAAAATTCGAACAGATCAAAAAAAACTATGTGGTCGTGAATAAAATGTTTGGGGACATAGTGAAGGTGACTCCTTCTTCAAAAGTTGTGGGCGACATGGCTTTGTTCATGACGGCGAATAATTATTCTGAGAACGACATTCATGAAAAGGCAGACCAACTTTCATTTCCAGATTCTGTAATAGGCCTGATGAGGGGTGACCTTGGTCAAACTCCGGGCGGATTCCCCAAAGAATTACAAAAAATCATCCTGAAAACTGAAACCCCATTCACCGATCGGCCAAATGCTCATCTGAAACCAATAGATTTTGAAGAAGCCTGGCGGTTGTTCCGACAGAAATTTGGTAGTGGATATAAGAACACCGATCTCCTCTCCTATTTATTTTATCCAAAAGTATTTGAAGAGTATCACCAACACCTCCGTCAATTTGGAGACGTGTACTATCTGCCAACACCAGTATTTTTTTATGGATTAAAAATAAATGAAGAAGCCCTGGTAGAATTAGCTCCAGGCAAGAGCATCCTGGTAAAATTCATGTACATGAGTGAGCCCGATGAAGACGGAATGCGGCATGTGTTCTTTAAATTAAACGGACAAACCCGCTCTATAGAAGTAAAGGACAAACAATTCAAGGTCACTAAAAAGGCGAATAGAAAAGTGAACAATGCAAACGAAATTGGAAGTCCTCTCCAGGGTAAACTCTCGCGCATTCTGGTCAAAAAGAATGAGAAGGTGGAAAAAAACACTCCACTCTTCGCCATTGAAGCAATGAAGATGGAATCTACGGTTGTTGCATCACGTTCCTCAACCATCCAGGAAATCCTGCTAAATGAAGGTGCACTAGTTGAGCAGGATGATGTGGTGTTAGTGCTTGCTGCAGATTGATATTGCTACTCTATATTAATTAAGGGGCTAAAGCCCAATCATGGTTTTCCATCAAACCCCCGCCTAAAAGGCGGGGGTTACTAATCTTGATCGTGCTTTAGCCTCGTCTTCATTGTTGCACCGGACGTGGAGTGCTCACAAGTAACCCCGCACTTTAGTGCGGGGGTTTAAAGAATACTAAGTCGGGGCTTTAGCCCCAGTTCAGTAAATTTGACCATGATCGACAACTACTATATCGCAGACCAATTCTCTCTGCCTTCTAAGCTGATGGACATCCATGCCGAAAACTCCTTCAAATCAAAATCCTATTCCATTACGGCATTTAATATTGAAAAATTACCAGGAGAACTAAAGGAGATGCCACCAGAAAAAATTGCATCGATCAAAGGCTTTGGTGAAAGCACTGCCAAAAAAATACACGAGATTGTATCTACCGGCGAGTTGAAAACATTGAGAGAATACATTGAGAAAACACCACCTGGTGTAATTGAAATGTTGAAGATTAAAGGCATTGGCCCCAAGAAAATCTCTACTATCTGGAAAGAAATGGGGGTCGAAAGTGTTGGTGAGCTGCTCTATGCCTGCGAAGAGAACCGGTTACTGATGTATAAAGGATTTGGTGAAAAAACGCAGGAAACTGTCAAGGAATCAATTGAATTCTACCAAAAGAATCAGGGCAGTCATTTATATGCTGAAATAGAATCTTACGCATTGGCTATCGACAGAAAAGTAAAGGATCAATTCAAAGAGGAAAAGTTTGAATTGACCGGAGCCTTCCGCAGGCAAATAGAGGTGATCAATGAACTGGAATGGGTTACCACCTGCCAACCAGTTTTACTGGATAATTTTTTCCTTGCCAATAATTTCCTTAATGAAGGACAGGTAGGAAACACCATCTCCTTCAAGGGACAGGAAAATGTTTTGCTCAAATTTCATTATAGTGAAGAAAAAAATTTCTACTCAGACCTTTTCTGCAGCAGTTGCAGCGAAGGCTTTTTGAATGACTGGAAAGAGGCGATTGGAGAAAATACATATGCCAATATCAAGAATGAGGAAGAAGCCTTCACCAATAATAAACTACCGTTCGTTCCTGCATTTGCAAGGGAAAAAAAGGTCAGAAGAGAGTTTGATTCCAATAGGGTGATTCAACCAGGAGACATAAGAGCGCTGATTCATTGTCATAGTAAATGGAGCGATGGAGTGGAGTCCATAGCAGGCATGGCCAAAGAATGCATGCGCAGGGGATGGGAATACATGGTGATCAGCGACCATAGTAAAAATGCAGTCTATGCAAACGGATTAACCGAGGAGCGCATCATTGCCCAGCACGGAGAAATAGACGAGCTGAACGAGAAACTCAAGCCATTTAAGGTATTCAAAAGTATAGAATGTGACATCCTTGGCGATGGCACCCTGGATTACCATGATGGCGTGCTGGCTTCTTTTGACCTGGTGATCACCTCCATTCACTCCAACCTAAAGATGAATGAAGAGAAGGCTATGATGCGGTTGTTGCGGGCGATAGAAAATCCATACACCACTATTCTTGGACATATGACTGGTCGTTTGTTACTGAGCAGACCTGGTTATCCCGTCAATCATGAAAAAATCATTGAGGCTTGTGCAAAACACCAGGTGGTCATAGAATTAAATGCTCATCCTCGCAGGCTTGACATGAGTTGGGAATGGATTGAAGAGGCAGTATCAAAAGGAGTGTTGATCTCAATCGATCCAGATGCGCATTACCTGGGAGGATTTGATGATGTTCGGTATGGATCGCTGGTTGCGCAGAAGGCGGGACTCCCGAAAGACAAGAACTTAAGCAGTTTCTCTGTGAATGAATTTGAGAAGTACCTGAAGAGAAGACGATCATCGAGGGGGATATAGTCACCTAGGCAACACGCTTCGAAATTGGCAACTGGCAACAGGCAATTTGCAACTCATAATATCGGTACCT
>Ga0190270_10001706_pt1 | contig 10356 bp, 12 predicted proteins | sample Popmic320T_FD_133748 | JGI IMG/M metagenome (GOLD analysis project Ga0190270, IMG submission 133748) | Populus adjacent soil microbial communities from riparian zone of Weber River, Utah, USA - 320 T | ecosystem: Environmental > Terrestrial > Soil > Riparian zone | place: USA: Utah | collected... | reverse complement strand
CCACCAGGATGAGAGACAGCGCCTTCAAGCGAACGCTTCGCGAGCTGCCCGTCGGCACAGAGGTGGAGGTCGAGCAGCCAAAGGGGAGCTTCGTCCTTCCGGGAGACACCTCACGCCCACTGGTGTTCATCGCGGGCGGGATCGGGATCACCGTGTTTCGGAGCATGCTGCGCTACATCCGAGAGGAAGCGCTCCCCTATCGCGTGACGCTGATCTACTCGAACCGCGACCGCGACTCCACGGCGTTCCTCGACGAGCTCCGCGAGCTCGAGCAGGAGATCTCCGACTTCCGGCTCATCCTCACCATGACCCAGGATCCGGGCTGGGACGGGGAGACCCGAAAGGTGGATAGGCAGTTCGTCAAGGACTACCTGGGAGAAAACCTCGCCCAATCCACGTTTCTGGTCGCCGGCCCGCCGCCGATGGTGGAGGGAGCGCAGAGGGCGCTCGAGGCGGCGGCGGTGCCGGAGGAGAAAGTGATCGCCGAGAGCTACAGCGGCTACTAGGCGCTCACTCGCTCGCCGCGTGGCTGCGGAACGATCCTGATGTACGGCTTGGGCGTCTGCCAGCCGTCCGGGTAGGTCTCCTTCGCCTCGTCGTCGGATACCGAGCCGGCGATGATCACGTCGTCGCCCTGCTGCCAGTTCACCGGCGTCGCGACCTTGTGCTCGGCGGTCAGTTGCAGTGAGTCGATCACGCGGACGACCTCGTCGAAGTTGCGACCGGTCGTCATCGGATAGACCAGCACGAGCTTGATCTTCTTGTCCGGGCCGACGACGAAGACGTTGCGGACCGTCTGGTTGTCCGCCGGCGTGCGCTCGCTCGCCGCGCCCGAGGTGTCGGCAGGGAGCATGCCGTAGAGCTTCGAGACGTTGAAGTCGGCGTCGCCGATGATCGGATAGTTGGGCGCGTGGCCCTGCGTTTCCTCGATATCGGCGGCCCACTGCTCATGGCTGTCCGCCGGGTCGACGGAAAGGCCGATGATCTTGACGTTCCTGCGATCGAACTCGGGCTTGATCTTGGCCATGTAGCCGAGCTCGGTCGTGCAGACCGGAGTGAAGTCCTTCGGGTGCGAGAAGAGCACCGCCCACGAGTCTCCGATCCAGTCGTGGAACTGAATGGTTCCTTCGCTGGTCTCCGCCTGGAAGTCCGGAGCCGTGTCGCCGATCGTCAAAGCCATGCCGCACCCTCCTGTGACCCGCATTTGGTAGGACAGAGAGCGTAGCCGGTCATCGGTATCAAGAAGGAGGATCGTGTGGGCAAGATCGTCGTAACGGAGTTCATGTCGCTGGACGGCGTCGTCGAGGACCCGGGCGGGGCCGAAGACTTCAAGCACGGAGGCTGGAGCTTCGAGTTCAGCCGCGGAGACGAGGGCGACAAGTTCAAGCTGGACGAGACCATGTCGTCCGAAGCCCTGCTGCTGGGGCGGGTGACCTACCAGGGCTTTGCCAAAGCCTGGCCGACCAGGGACGGCGAGTTCGCAGACAAGTTCAACACGATGCCCAAGTACGTCGTCTCCTCCACCCTGGACGAGCCCGAGTGGAACAACTCGACCGTGCTCAAGGGCGACATCGCCGCCGAGGTTGCGCAGCTGAAGGCGAAGCATGAGGGCGACATCGTGGTCCATGGCAGCCCTCAGCTCGTGCAAACGCTCCTCGAGCACGACCTCGTGGACGAGCTCCGGCTGATGGTGTTCCCGGTCCTGCTGGGAACCGGAAAGCAGGCCTTCGGCGAGACGAGCGACAAGAAGTCTCTACGGCTAGCCGACTCGAAGGTGGTCGGCGACGGTGTGGCGATCCTGATCTACGAGCCGGCGACCTAACAGGGCTCGTTCCAGCGCCGGATCACCGGCGTCCCCCGCTCATGGCCGAGGATCGAGATCGTCGCCGGGTCGAGGGCGAACAGCCGGCCCTCCGTCGGCGGGAGACTGAGCCAGCGGGCGGCGAGCACGCGCAGCAAGTGGCCGTGCGCGAAGAGGGCGACGTCGCCGTCGACAGCTCGAACATCGGCGATGACGGCGTCGACGCGGCGTCCAACATCGGCGGCGTTCTCGCCTTCGAGAACGCCGCCGCGCCAGAGCGACCACCCGGGCACCTCGGCCCGGATCTCAGGTGTCGTCAGCCCCTCGTAGGCGCCGTAGTCCCATTCCATGAGCTCCTCCCGGAAGACGGCGACGTTGCCGAGCCCAGCGAGGCGGCACGTCTCGGCCGCGCGCTCCAGCGGGCTCGTCAGCACGAGCGCGAACCGGCGGCCGCGCAACGCTTCACCGACGCGCTCGGATTGGCGCCGACCCTCCTCCGTCAACTGGATGTCGGTGCGGCCGGTGTGCTTCCCGTCCCGGCTCCAGAGCGTTTCGCCGTGGCGCACGAGGACGACCTCGGGCCCATGCATCAGTGGGCGCGCCGGCGCTTCCCGATCCGCAGGCCGCCGGCCTCGGCCGGGTGGTAGAGGCCCGGCTCATCCTGGCGGAACATCGTCACGACACCGTTCGTCTCGAGGATCGCATTGTCGACTTCACCGAGGTCGGCGAAGCCCTGACGGCGGGCGATCGCGCGGAGCTCGGGAAGCGAGATGCTCGCCCGTCGGAGTGCCGACGCCACCGGTTTGCCCTTCTGGATCAGCACCGACGGACTCCCCTCGAACAGGCGCGAGACGAACGAGGAGCTGAAGGCGGCTCGATTGAACAGCTCGTTGATCCCAAACAGCGTGACGGCGCCGATCACGGCCCCGGTGACGGTGATGTCGTTGCCAATGATCCCGTTCTGGACGGCGTTCGCGACCAGTAGGAGCACGACCAGGTCGAGGGTGTTCGCTTGACCGAGCTCGCGTTTGCCGACGACCCGCAGCGCGATGATCAGGAAGACGTAAATGAGGATCGCGCGCAGGACCTTCTCGCCGACGCTCAGCTGGAGATCGAAGATCGAGTCCCACATCTCCCCCTGGTGCTACGCGGAGCGGCGGGCGAATCCTCCCGGAGGAGCGCCGGTCAGCCTTCCGAGGTCGACCGACCGCGCCTACGACCCTACCGCGCAGACCGGTGGCTAGGATCCGCCCGGTGGCGCCCGGCGACGTTCAGCTGGCTTTCGCGCAGGCGGCGGCCGAGGACGGAATCGTGTTGGGGAGCCAAACGTTCGATTGGCTGTGCGAGCAGGGGCACGTCGGCCTCGAACGCGTCGCGAAGGTTCGCCGCGACCCGGCGCTCGTCGCGCCGGTGAAGGCAGCGGTCGAGCAGCTCGACGCGATTTACGCTCGCCTCAAGGGCGATATCTCTGTCCTGCACGCGTCGCGCGAGAACTTGCTCCTCGCGGTCGATCTGGTGCACGAGCCGACCGAGACCGTGATCGAGGTCGACGAGTCGCCTCATTTCACCTCGTTCCGTCTGGCCGCCCTCGAGCTCTATCCCTCCGATGTGACCGTGGGGTTCGACCTCGACGAGCACAAGGAGCTGTGCCGCGGCTGGGGCTCCAAGACCGACGGCCTCGAACGCGGCCTGGCCGCCAAGGGGTTCGGATTCGGCGGCGTGCAGCGGGAACGGGCGTACCACGATGCGCTGCGTGACCTCGCCACTCCGGCCATGGGCCACCCACCGCTCGTTCGGATCGCGGCCATGGACGGCGATGGAGCAGCTGCCTACCACACGCATCGAGCATCGCTTCTGGCGCTCCTCGAGCCCTAGCTAGGAGCGGTCGGGGCCTTCGTACCCGTCGATCACCGAAACGTTGACCGTCGAGCACTGCCCGCAGCGAATGCGGACCTTCTTCGTCATCTGCACCGGCTGCATCGCCACGGCCAGGACATTTCCGCACATGACACAGACGTAGTCGTCCGGTCCGTTGCCGTGGAAGACGGGCCGGTCCGCGTCCTCCTGGATCGCGGTCCCGCCGTCGTACGGGACCTCGCCTTCCCGTACCTCTCGCATCGCGATCGTAGCCATCGACTTGGGCGGATCAGATCTGTGCGAGCTTGCCGGCGAAGTCCGTGATCAGCGCGTCCAGCACGCCGACGACGACCCCCTCGCCCATCGACGCCGCCTTGCCCGTGATCTGTGCATTGGTATGGATCGTCCCTCCGCCCTCCGTAAGGTCGAACGCGACCTCGGCATTCGCGTGACCCTGGCCGCCGGCCTCCTTGGACTTGACGCTCATCACGACGCGATGGGCTGCTGCGTCCTGCTCGACGATCTCAACGGTGCCGGTGAACGTCATCGACATGGCGCCCATCTTGATCTTGATCTCGGCCTTGACGGAGTTCTCTCCGGTCGTCTCGAGCACGCTGCCCCCCTCGACACACGGCACCACACGCTCGAGGTCGAGAATCGCCGCGAAGCTCTCGTCGATCGGCTTTGCGGTGGAGAACGGATGGTCCAGCTCAACTGCCACGAGGCGACCTTATCGGAGCATCTTCTAGGGTCCGCGCATGCCAATCGGAGCGGGCACGTACAAGCTCGGGCCCGAAAACGGCACTCTCTCCGTGAGGACCGGGCGCACCGGCGCCGCGGCTCAGGCCGGACACGATCTCCTGATCCATGTCACCGCCTGGCAGGCGACACTCGAGGTCGGCGAGGGCGGCGCGCAGACCATCGCTCTCGACGCAGACGCCACGTCTCTTCGGGTGCGTGAGGGAACCGGCGGCATGCAAGCGCTCGGCGACGTCGACAAGGCGAGCATTCAGCAGACGATCGACGAGGAGGTTTTGAAGCGTCAGCGGATCGAGTTCCGCTCGACCGCAACGGAAACCTCCGGCGACGGCCAGATCAACGTTCAGGGCGAGCTGACGCTGGTCGGCGAGTCCCGACCGGTCGCGTTCGACTTCACGGTCGACAAGAACGGCAGGGTCAGCGGCAGCGTCGTCCTCACGCAGACCGACTGGGGGATCACGCCCTACTCGACGCTGTTCGGCGCCCTGAAGGTCGCAGACGAAGTCGAGGTCGCGATCGACGCCAGACTGCCTTCGACTGTCGAGACGTGGATGTCGGCCGAGGAGGGGATCGAGCGCGGCGAGCTGAAGCCGGCGCTGCTGGAGCTGTACCTGATCTCGCGGGGGTCGGTCGAGGCCCAGTACCGCGCTTACCAGGCCTGTGTGAACCAGCGGAACGAGATCCTCGAAAAGCTCGCGGCGGCCGACCGCCGGGGCGCGAACCAGGTCCACTCGGAGCTGCGTGCGTTGAAGGTCGAGCTGTCCTTCGCGATCGGCGGGGTCAAGAACCACCAGATCTACTTCGAGCACCTGGGCGGCTCCGGCGGCGATCCGAAGGGCCCGGTTGCCGACCTGATCATGCGTGACTTCGGCTCGGCCGAGGCGTGGCGCGCCGACCTGAAGGCGACCGGGATGGCCGGCCGCGGCTGGGCCTGGACGGCGTACGACTGGGACGAGGGCCGCCTCTTCAACCTCATCGGCGACGCGGAGAACGCCTTCCCGATCTGGAACGCGACGCCGCTCGTCGCGCTCGACGTTCACGAGCACGCGTACTTCCTCGACTTCCAGACCGACCGCGGCGCCTACATCGACGCGTTCTTCGACAACCTGGACTGGGCGGTCGTGAACGACTGGGTCTCGCAGTACCAGATCCCGCTGAGATACCTGCCGCTGCAGCGGATCTGATCAGTCGCTGTAGACGGTCTGTGCGTCGAGCCCACCCTCGACCCCAGGCGGCAGGGCGCCTGTGCCGTGAGCGTAGAGGGCGATGTCCTCGACCGTCTTGACCTGCGTGGGGTCGTCTCCATCCCCGCTGATCCACGCGCCGTTGAACCACTTGAGGGTCTCCGGTGAGGTTTCCAGCGCCATGCCCGCGAGCAGCTGCCCCTTGGCGCGAATCTTCTCCGTGGCGCCGACGATCGCCGCAGATGTGCCCTCGGAGGGTCTGGTGTTGTAACCGTGGCCCACGCCGAACCGGTCGGTGTCGGCGGGAACGACCTTGACGTCAAGTGCAGGGACGCCGAGCTCGGCGGCGACGAGCTGCGAGTACCTGGCCTCGTTCCCGTCGGACTCGGTCGTCAGGCTGAGCACCATCTTGCCGGTCGGGTGCACGCGCAGAAAGACTGCTCGGTAAGCCTCGTCAGCCATGGCTGAATCGCCTCCTGGTTCGTGGTTCGGTGATCATCGCTCGCTCTCGAGGACGGCGGGTAGGCCTTCGTTCGCGAGGCGCTGGCGCTCCTGGTGGGCGGTCAGCGCGTTGTGCTCCTCCAGGTCGCAGAAGGCGGGCTGCGGTCCGCCCATCGGGTTCGCGGGCACCGCAGGCCGCTCGCAGCCCGGGTAGATGCACAGCTTGGGCTCAGTCGGCTTCATCGGTCACCCAGCCCGGCGTCGTACGGCCCCTACTCGGGCCGTGCCCGCTCGGCATCCCGACCGAGCTGCCCGGGACGGGGGTCGCGCTGGCCCACGGCTCGCCCTGCTCGGCCTCGACGGCTGGCGGCGGCTTCCAACGCGTCGTCGGCGAGCCCCACAGTTCGTCTCCGATGGCTGCGGCGACCTCACCGAGGGCCTCGAAGTTGTGGCCGCTCACGAGCGCGTCGCAGTGCGGCAGCGCGGCGACCATGCCACCGGACTGCACGGAGAAGGCGCCGGCGCTGACCCGCGGATTCACCCACACGATCCGGTGGGCGAGGCGCGCAAGGCGCGCCATCTCGCGCCCCACCAGCATCGGGTCGCCACGCTCCCAGCCGTCCGAGAGGATCACGATCACTGCGCCGCGGGCCATGCCGCGGCGTCCGTGCCGATCGTTGAACTCCCGCAGCGCGTCGCCGATCCGGGTCCCGCTCGACCAGTCCGGCGCGGCCACGGCGGCGCGCTGGATCGCACGCTCCGGATTCCGCGAGGCCAACGCGCGGGTCAGGCGGGTCAGCCGCGTGGCGAACACGAACGCCTCAGCGTTCGGGCCGCTGCCGGCGGCACAAGTCAGGAACTGCAGGTAGGCGCGAGCGTACGGCTCCATCGAGCCGGAGATGTCACACAGCAGGACGAGCCGCCTGCGGGCGACCCGCCGGTGTCGACGCGCGAGGCGGATGGGATAGCCGCCCGTGCGAAGGCTGGCGCGAAGAGTCCGCCGCATGTCGATGCGCTCCCCGTGGCGGCCTTTCTCGTAGCGGCGCGTGCGTCGTGGCGGGGCTGCGAGCTCGAGGCGCGACATCAGCCGGTAGAGCTGCGCGAGCTCGTGCGGCTCGAGCACGTCAAAGCTCTTGTGACCGAGCAGCTCCTCGTCGCTCGCCATCGCCAACGGCACTTCGAACTCGGCCGGTTCCTCTTCCTCGTCGTGCTCGCTCGACGGTGACGACGACATGCTCATGCGCCGAGCCTCCGGGTCCGGGCGCGACACCTTGTGAGCGGACCTCGGCCGGTCGTCCGGCAGTGCGAGGGCGGTGCGCGCATCTTCGAGGTCGACGCCACTCTCCGCCCGGCTGCCGAAGACCGAGAAGAACACGGCGTCGAAGGCCGCAACCTGCGCCGGATCCGACACGAAGACGGAGCGTGCGGTCCAGTACAACCGCCGGCGCGCTATCGGCCGGACGAGCGTCAGCGCCCGCGCGAAATCGACCGACCGTCCCGGGGTGATGGGCAGCCCGACTTCGTGCAAGCGCCGGCTCAATGCTCCCACGAGCGGCGGAAGATCGAGGTTTATCGTCTCGACCCCAAACCCCGGTTTGCGTGAGCCCGCGTCAGTCACCGGATCGCACGCGTTGCTCGAAGCCACCCGCGCGGATCACCTCCTGGTCCTCGCTGTACTTCAACACCGACCCCAGGGTGCGCTCCACGGCTGCGGCGTCCAAAGCCTCGACGCCGAGCAGGCTCAGCGCCGCCAGCCAGTCAATCGCCTCGGCAATCCCCGGGGGCTTCTGTACATCGCTGTCGCGCATGCGTGCGACGGCGTCGGCCACCTGTACCGCCAACGTTTCCGACGCGCCCTTGACGCGGCGACGCACGATCTCCACCTCGCGCTGCGGGGTCGGGTACGCGATCCAGTGGTAGAGGCAGCGACGCTTGACGGCGTCGTGCAGGTCGCGCGTCCGGTTGGAGGTCAGCACAATGATCGGCGGATGCGTGGCCTGGATCGTGCCGAGCTCCGGAATCGTCACGCTGGCGTCGGCGAGCAGCTCGAGCAGGAACGCCTCGAAGTCGTCGTCGGCGCGGTCGATCTCGTCGATCAGCAGCACCGCGGGCCGCGGGCCGGGGTGCTCGAGGGCGCTCAGGAGAGGGCGACGGATGAGGTAGTCCGGACCGAACAGCTCCTCTTCGCCGAGCGTCGAGCCGCTGGCGTCCGCAAGGCGGATGCTCAGCAGCTGGCGCGTGTAGTTCCACTCGTACAGTGCCTCCGCCACATCGATCCCCTCGTAGCACTGCAGGCGGATCAACGGCGTGTCGAGCACAAGGGCCAGCGACTTGGCGGCCTCGGTCTTGCCGACTCCCGCCTCGCCCTCGAGCAGCAAGGGCTGCGGCAGGCGCAGGCTCAGGAACATCGACGTCGCCAGGCCCTCGTCGACGAGATAGTCGACGTCGCCGAGGCGCCGCGCGAGCGTCTCGATGTCGGGCACGAGTTGGCGGATCTCGCCGGCCCCCTCGCCCGTAACCTCGCGCGGGCTCACGCGAAGGTCCGAGCGCGGGTCATCACTGCGGAGGCTCGGGTCGCCCCTGCATCGCCGCCCAGACACGAGCCGGCGTACAGGGCATGTCGATGTGGTCGACGCCGTGCGTCACGTGCAGCGCGTCGATGACGGCGTTCACGATCGCGGGCGGCGAGCCCACATTCGGCGATTCGCCGACGCCCTTGGCCCCGAGCGGGTGGTGCGGGCACGGCGTGACCGTCTCGCCGAGCTCGAAGTCTGGGCACTCGAGCGCGGTCGGGATGAGGTAGTCCATGAACGACGAGTTGAGGCAGTTGCCCTCCTCGTCGAACGTGAGGACCTCCATCAGCGCGATGCCGACGCCTTCGGCGAGGCCTCCGTGGATCTGACCGTCGACCACCATCGGGTTGATGCGCACACCGCAGTCGTCGACCGCGATGAAGCGCCTGACGGTGACGTGGCCGGTGTCGGGGTCGATGTCGACGACGGCGATGTAGGCGCCGTAGGGATAGGTGAGGTTGGGCGGGTCGTAGATCACCTGGGCGTCGAGCCCGCCCTCCATTCCGTCGGGCATCGGCTCGCCGCTGTACGCCCGATGCGCGATCTCCTCGATCATCGCGCCCTTCTCAGGGTCTCCTTTCACGTACCAGCGGCCCTTCTCCCAGGCGAGATCCTCCGGCCTGGCCTCGAGCATCGTCGCCGCGATCAGACGCGCCTTGTCGCGCACCTTGCGAGAGACGACCGCGACTGCGCCACCAGAAACCGGGGTCGAGCGGCTGCCGTAGGTGCCGAGACCGTACGGCGAGCGATCTGTGTCGCCGTGGCGAACCTCGACGTCCTCGGGCGGGATGCCGAGCTCCTCGGCGACGATCTGCGCGAACGTCGTCTCGTGGCCCTGCCCTTGCGGCTGGCAGCTGATGCTGACCACCGCCTTGCCCGACGGGTGCACCCGCAGGTCGGCGCCGTCGTTCATCGCCAGCCCGAGGATGTCCATGTGCTTGCGCGGCCCCGCGCCGACGCCTTCGGTGAAGAAGGTCACGCCGATGCCCATCAGCTCGCCCCGCGCGCGCTTCTCCGCCTGCTCGCGGCGGAGATCCTCATAGCCGGCGATGTCCATTGCCACGCGCATCGTCTCGGCGTAGTTTCCGGAGTCATACGTCCAACCGGTCGTGGTCTCATACGGGAACTGCTCGGGGCCGATGAAGCTGTTCATCCGCAGCTCGATCGGATCGACCTCCATCTCGAGCGCGAGCGCGTCGACCATCCGCTCGACGAGGTAGACGGCCTCGGTGATTCGGAATGAGCATCGGTACGCCACACCGCCTGGCGCCTTGTTCGTGTACACCGCCTTGACCTGGACGTGTGACGCCTGGAGGTCGTACGACCCGCAAACGATGTGGAAGAACCCGGCCGGGAACTTCGTCGGCTGCGCGGTGCTGTCGAAGGCGCCGTGATCGGCGATGACGTCGGCCCTCAGCCCGGTGATCTTGCCGTCCTTCGCGCAGATCTCGCCGCGCATGATGTAGTCGCGCGCGAACCCGGTGGACACGAGGTTCTCGGTGCGGTTCTCGACCCACTTGACCGGTACGCCGGCCACGATCGAACCGGCGATCGCGCACACGTAGCCCGGATAGACCGGGACCTTGTTGCCGAAGCCCCCGCCGATGTCCTGGCACTGGATCCGGATCATGTGCTCCGCGAGCCCCGCAACGTGTGCGTAGACCGTGCGGTGGGCGTGCGGCGCCTGGTTGCCGTTGTAGATGTCGAGCTGGCCGGTCTCCGGGTTGAAGTCGGCGATCAT
>Ga0190270_10001705_pt1 | contig 10357 bp, 11 predicted proteins | sample Popmic320T_FD_133748 | JGI IMG/M metagenome (GOLD analysis project Ga0190270, IMG submission 133748) | Populus adjacent soil microbial communities from riparian zone of Weber River, Utah, USA - 320 T | ecosystem: Environmental > Terrestrial > Soil > Riparian zone | place: USA: Utah | collected... | reverse complement strand
CGGCATGAAGGCGAAGACCTGCTTCTGGACCGGGTCCATCGGCGCCGGATTGAGCCGGAACTGCAGCCACATGGTGATGCCGAGCAGGATCGGCAGCACGCCCAGTGCGAGGAACGCCGGCGGCTGGAAGGCGAGGTAGCCGAACAGGTTGACCGGAGTCAGCGGATCGGGCGCCGAGAGGTCCCGGATCCAGAGCGTGAACGGCTCGTGGCGCATCTCGACCGCCAGCAGCAGCACCTTGTAGAGCGCGTAGAAGATCGGGATCTGCAGCAGGATCGGAAGGCAGCCCGCCATCGGGTTCACCTTCTCCTCCTTGTACAGCTTCAGCATCTCCTGCTGCATGCGCGGCTTGTCGTCCTTGTAGCGCTCCTGCAGCGTCTTGATCTTTGGCTGGAGCACCCGCATCGCCGCCATCGAGGCCATCTGCCGCTGGGCGATCGGGAACAGCAGCGCGCGCACGATCACCGTCAGGCAGATGATCGCCACGCCGAAATTGCCGATCATCGCGAACAGCCAGTTCAGGAGCGAGAAGATCGGCTTCATGAACCATTCGAACCAGCCCCAGTCGATCGCCTGCTCGAGCGGGGTGCCGAGCGACTCGGTGTAGCGGTCGAGCATCTGCACTTCCTTCGCGCCTGCGAAGAGGTGCGAGCGGTAGCGCGCGGTAAAACCGGGCTGGACGATCGCGGGCGCGGCCTGGAAGTCGGCCTGGTAGCTGTTCGTCGCCGCATTTCGCCGGAAGGTGGCCTCGACATTGCTCGACTGGGCCGGGACGACCGCGGCGAGCCAATAGGTGTCGCTGAAGCCGAGCCAGCCGCCGCGACTGTTGAAGATGCGATCGCCCTGATCGACCACGTCCCAGTCGTTGCCGTAATCGGCACCGCCGTTGAACACCCCGAGCGGACCGACATGCGCGGTCCAGGGATCGGGGTCGGGCGACCGGCCGATCCGTTGGACCAGCGCGAACGGCCGGGCAGCGACCGGACCGGGACCGCGATTGGTGACGCGCTGATCGACGCTGAACAGATAGCCGTCGTCGACGCCGAGGATGATCTCGAACAATATGCCGCGGCCATTGTCCCAGGAGAGCGTCACCGGACGCCCCGGGGCGAGGCGCTCGCCGCTCGCGCGCCAGACGGTATCGGGCCCCGGCGCGGCGAGGCCGTCGCCCGTCCAGCCGAAGCTGCCGAAATAGGGGTGGGCCGATCCCTCGGGCGCGAACAGCCTCACCGGCGGCGAGTTGGCGGCGATGGTCCGGCTGTGGGCGGTGAGGAGGAGGTCGTCGATCAGGGCGCCGCGCAGGTTGATCGAGCCGGCGAGGCGGGGCGTCTCGATCCTGAGGCGCGGCGCGGGCGCGACCCGCGCGGCCGGCCGGGCGGCGGCGCCCGGCGCGGCCGCCGTGGGCGCGCCGCTGCGCTGGGCGACCGGGACCTGCTTGCCCTGAACGACCTTGGTCGACGGTTCGCTCGCGGTCGGGAAATAGCTCTCGGTAAAGAGGCCCCAGCCGAACAGCACCAGCGCCGACAGGACCACTGCCAGGATCATATTCTTATGGTCGTTCACTGAGGGTCCTTTTCCCCGCATGGCACCGGATCGTAGCCGGATCCCCCCCAGGGGTGGCAACGGGCGAGGCGCCTGGCCGCGAGCCAGCTTCCGCGCAGCGCCCCATAGCGCCGAAGCGCGGTGATTGCATAGGCCGAGCAGCTGGGCTGGAAACGGCAGCTCGGCGGCAGCACCTGCGACGGGCCGATCTGCCAGCCGCGCGCGATGAGGATGAGCAGCCGCGCGATCATTTCGAGGAGGGCCCACCCTGATCCCGAGAATCAACATCCGCTAGGGCTGAGCCTGTCGAAGCCCGGATCCCTGCAACCCGCCCTTCGACAGGCTCAGGGCTAGCGGTGTTGGCGATTTTTCGAAGGGCCTTTCCGAGCTCTGCGCGAAGCGTCGCATAGTCGCGCTCGACGCCGCCGGAGCGGCCGATCAGGACATGGTCGGCGCCGCGCACCCCCGCTTGCGGCAGCAGCTCGCGGGCGAGGGCGCGGAAGCGGCGTTTCATCCGGTTGCGCACGACGGCGCCGCCGATCTTTTTGGTGACCGTGATGCCGAGGCGCATCGCCGGGTCATCGTCGCCGCGGGGGCGGACGAGGAGAACGAAGCCGGGCATGGGCGCGCGCCTGCCGCGATTGGCGGCCAGAAAATCGGCGCGGCGGGTGAGCGTGGTTAGGCCGACAGGCGCTTGCGCCCGCGGGCGCGGCGCGCCGCCAGGATCCGGCGGCCCCCGACCGTCGCCGTCCGCGCGCGGAAGCCGTGGCGCCGGCTGCGCACGAGCTTGCTGGGCTGGAAGGTGCGCTTCATCACTCATTCCTCAAGACTTGAATTGAAAAGGGCCACCAACTCGGGGTGGCCTCGCTCGTCGGCGCGGATAGGCAAAGAGAGCGGCAAAGTCAATCGCTCGCAAAGGGCTGGGCCTCGGCCTCGACCGCGACCTGGCGCGCCTTTTCCAGCTCCTCGCGCCGCTTGGCGCTCGCCCGGCGCATTCCCCAATCGGCCCAGCGCCCCTTGTTCGGGTGCCTGCGCTTGAAGCGCACGTAGAGCCGCTTGGCCCAGGGACTGTTCTGTAGGACCAGCGCAAGTCCCACTGGGAACAGAATGATGAATCCGGGACCCGGCAGGGGGCCGATCAGCACGGACGTGATCATCACCAGGACGCCGACCACGACGAGCCCCTGCCGCACCAGCGGCACGCGGGTCAGCCCGCTCAATCTCTCGCGAAACGTCATTAGGTCCAATCTGGTGTCGATGGGGGCTTCCGTCAAATCGTCGGAAATGCTCAACATCGGAGCGAATTTCATCCAAAACGGATGAAATGCGAAGGGGGTTCATGGTCGCGCACGTCGCCACGGTCGCGTTTCTCGGCCTGGAGGCGCGCGCCGTCGAGGTGCAGGTCCAGATCGCGAGCGGGCTTCCGGCCTTCGTCGTCGTCGGCCTGGGCGACAAGGCGATCGCGGAAAGCCGGGAGCGCGTCCGCGCCGCGCTCGGGGCGATCGGGCTCGCGCTTCCGCCCAAGAGGATCACGGTCAATCTGTCGCCCGCCGATCTGCCCAAGGAAGGCTCGCATTACGATCTGCCGATCGCGCTCGGCCTGCTCGCGGCGATGGGCGCGGTCGACAAGGAGACCATCGCCGGCTTCGTCGTCGTCGGCGAGCTCGGCCTCGACGGCCGGATCGCACCGTCTCCGGGAGTCCTCCTCGCCGCGCTCCACGCCTCCTCGCTCGAGCTCGGCCTGATCTGCCCGGCGGGGCAGGGGCCGGAGGCGGCCTGGGCGGGCACGATCGAGGTGATCGCCGCGCCCGATCTCATCGCATTGCTGAACCACTTGCGCGGCGGCGTCGCACTCTCGCCGCCGCGCCCGGGCCAGGCCGATCCCCCCGGTCCTGGCCCGGACCTCTCTCAAGTGAAGGGGCAGGAAACGGCCAAGCGCGCGCTCGAGATCGCCGCCGCCGGCGGCCATAATCTGCTGATGAGCGGCCCGCCCGGCGCGGGCAAGTCGCTGCTTGCGAGCTGCCTTCCCGGCATCCTGCCGCCGTTGACGCCTTCCGAGACCCTCGAAGTCTCGATGATCGCGAGCGTCGCCGGGCAGCTCGTCGACGGCCGCCTGGTGCGCGCGCGCCCGTTCCGGGCGCCTCACCATTCCGCCTCGATGCCGGCGCTGGTCGGCGGCGGGCTCAAGGTCAAGCCGGGCGAGGTCAGCCTCGCCCATCTCGGCGTCCTCTTCCTCGACGAGCTGCCCGAGTTCCAGCGCAACGTCCTCGATTCGCTGCGCCAGCCGCTGGAAACCGGTGCGGTACAGGTCGCCCGCGCCAACGCCCACGTCACCTATCCCGCCCGCTTCCAGCTGGTCGCCGCCATGAACCCCTGCCGCTGCGGCCATCTCGGCGATCCGACTTTGGCCTGCTCGCGCGCCCCGCGCTGCGCCGCGGATTATCAGGCGAAGGTCTCCGGCCCGTTCCTCGACCGGGTCGACCTGCACGTCGAGGTCCAGCCGGTCGCCGCCGTGGACCTCGTCCTGCCGCCGCCCGCGGAAGGCTCGGCCGAGGTCGCCGCACGCGTCGCTGCCGCCCGCAATGTCCAAACCATGCGCTACGAAAGATGCGGCATCCGCACCAATGCGGAAGCCGATGGCGAGCTTCTCGACGAGATCGGCACCCCCGACGAGCCCGGCCGCCGCCTGCTCGGCCAGGCGGCCGAGGCGATGCGCCTGTCGGCCCGGGGCTATCACCGCGTACTGCGCGTCGCGCGAACCGTCGCCGACCTCGCCGGATCGGCGGAGGTGAAGCGCGTCCACGTCGCCGAGGCGCTGAGCTATCGCCGGCTGGCGCCGCGCAATTGAGCCCTAAGCCATTGCGGACAGTCATTTAGCCTGTCAGTCCTGCCGGTGGAGGACGGCGAATATGAAGCTGGCATCGATTGTGATCATAGGCGCGGCGCTATCGGCGGCAGGCGCGGCGACCGCCCAGACCGCGGCCCCGGCCGCCCCACCGGTCCCGCCGCCCGCGGCGGCGGCGCCGGCCCAGCGGGAGTATGACCTATCCAGGGCGGAACGGACCGCCCTGGCGCCGCTGCTGGCTGCGCACGGTGCCGCGAACACGGCAATTGCACAGGGCCAGTCGGCGGACTGGGCCGCGGTGGAGGCACTCCTCCCCGCGGCCGCTGCCGCCGCTCAGGGCGACGACGCCAAATATCTCGTCGCGCGAGTGCAGCTCGCCGCGGCGCTCGCGACCAACAACGACAGCCTCAAGACCGTCGCGCTCGACGCGCTGATCGCGAGTCCGGGCTCGACCCCGGACGAGCTCAGCCGCTATCTCAATGCGCGAGCGGAGATGGCCTTTGCGGCGGAGGATTTCGCCACGGCGGAGCGACTGTTTGAGCGGCTGCTGCAGCTCAGTCCGGGCGACCAGCGCCTGACCAACAACCTGGTGATCGTGCGGCGGCGGATGGGCAATTCGGCCGGTGCGCTGCAGGCTGTGCTGCAGGTTCTCCAGACCCAGGAGACGGCGAACCAGCGGGCGGACGAAGCGACGTACCGCCGGGCGCGCGACATCGCCCATGCGGCGCGCGACCGCCGTGCGCTCGATTTCGCGACGAGGCTGGCGCGTCATTATCCGACACCGGCCAATTGGCGCGACGCGCTCTACCTCTATCGCGAGATCGCGCGTCCGCCGACGGCCATGGCGCTGGACCTGCTGCGGCTGACGCGGACCGTCGGCGGGCTTTCCAGCCAGAACGACTATCTCTCTTTCGCTCAGATCCTCGATCAGGGTGGGTTGCCGGGCGAGACCAAGTCCGTCATCGAGGAAGGGGTTGCGCGCGGGGTCCTGCGCGCCGGAGATCCCATCGCCGCCCAGTTGCTGACGACGGCCAACCGCCGCATCGGCGAGGACAGCGCCGGTCTCCCGGCCCAGATCGCGCAGGCGCGCAGCGGCGCCGCCGGCCGCCCGGCCCGGGTCGTGGCCGACGCCCTCTACGGCTATGGCCGCTTTGGCGAGGCCGCCGAGCTCTACCGCGTGGCGATGACCAAGACCGGAGAGGATGCGGGCATTCTCAACCTGCGGCTCGGCGCCGCCCTTGCCATGGCAGGGCAGCGCGCGAACGCAGAAACCGCGCTGCGGGCCGCAACCGGCGATGCGGCGAACCTTGCGCAATTGTGGCTGGCCTGGCTTTCGCGCCGCACCGACTGAGGTGAGCGGGCAACCGCTACCACGCCGGTGGCATGCAGACGATCGACGGGAGACGATGCTCAGGACCGCAGGAAGCGGTCGACGGTCGCTGCGAAGACCTCCGGAGCGACCAGCGCGCTGACGTGGCCGGTGACGGCGAAGTCGACATGCTCCGCCCTCGGATAGTGGCGGCGCAGCTCGGCGCGGGCGCGCTGGTCCACGAGCGGATCCGTACTGCTGTCAATGATGAGCATTGGCGCAGCGAGTGCGCCGAGCGGGTTCGCGAGCGAGTCGCGGATGACGCGCTGTTGAGTGAGCAGACCGTCCAGTACGCCCGGCTCGGCGAGCGCTTCGGCGACGGCCCGGACCATTTGCGCATGGGCTTCCGGCCTGGCGTTGCTCAGCGGTTCGAGCGCCAGGCGGGCGCGGCGCATTATGCCCGCGCGGACGATCGACCGCGGCAGCAATGGCCACAGCTTCAGTGCCGCCGAGAAGCGCCATCGGTGCTTCGGCTCGAGCAGGAAGCTGTGCGCGAGCACGATCTTGCGCACCCGTTCTGGCGCGCGCGCGGCGATGGATTGCGCGAACCAGCCGCCGATCGAAAAGCCGATGAGGTCGACCCTCGCAGCGCCGGCGGCCTCGCTCAGCACGCGTTCGAACAGTCCGTCGAAGTCCGAAGCTCCGGAATACTCGACGCGCCGCAACCGGCGCCCCAGTCCCAGGATATGCAGCGCCTCACCGCCGCCGTCGGCAATTCCGAGCCCGCCCGGAAGCACGATCAGCGGTGGCTCGTCCGCCTCAGTTCCCACATCCGTTTCCCGTTCAACGCCCCAGCGCGTGGTGCGCGGCGATCTGCTCGGGCGTCAGCCTGAGGAAACGCGCTGCATTGTCGTAGAGGATCGCTCGCTTCTGGCGACGGGTGAGGAACGGTGCATCCTCGATGGTCCGGACGCCGCGCTCGATCGCTTCCGGCCAGACCATCTGGTCGGAGCCGAACATGATGCGGCTCTCGAATCCGGCTTCGACGATGCGCTGGAGGTAGCGGTAGAAGGCCGGGCGCGGCTGGGTGAAGACGATGACGCCGACGTCTACGTGCAGCTGCGGATGGGCGTAGAGCATGGCCAGCAGATCGTCGATCATCGGATAGCCGGCATGGGCGATGTACAGGCGCAGGCGCGGGTGCCGGACCAGAACCGGCTCGACGGTCAGCGCGCTGTGCAGCCGCGCGCGATAGTCGGGAGAGTCGAGGTAGATGACGCCGGGCGGGCCGGTGCCGATATGCAGGTTGACCGGTATGTCGAGCTCCTCGGCCATCGCCCAGAATGGCTCGAGGCGCGGGTCGTCCGGCGCGATGCCGCGATATTGGGTCACCACCTCGCCGAAAACCTGCATCCGCCCCTCGGCGTGCAGCTGCCGCACGCGCTCGATCGTCTCGTCGGGCTGGAGCGCGAAATGGAGGGCCGGAATGAACCGCTCCGGCCGGCTTTGCCGCCAGGCGTCGACGCGTTCGGGCGTACCGCTGACCACGCCGATCACATTCAGCCGGTCCATGATTTCGATCGATCGGCGCATCAGCGCGTCGTCGGTCATCGGGGACACGAGCGGATTGCGGCACCGTCCGAGCATCGCCACGAACTGGTCGAGATAGGGCCGACGCTGGTCCCAGGCGTCGAAGGTCGGACGGGGCGAGCACAGCCGCGCCGGCGGCGGTCCCTGGCCGTCCGCGGCCATGGCATGCATGTGCATATCGATGATCGGCGGGCGCGGACGCGCCTCCGCCGGCGCGGCGAGCGCGGCCAGCAGCAACAGGAGCAAGAGACGCATAGGCTACCTCCGGCGCGTATCGTAACGCCGCCGGAGGCTCGTGTCTTGCGAGGCCTCTAGTTCGAGGGCTTGGCCGGCGGATCGGCCTTGGGGAGCTCGAGGTCCGGCGTCTTGACGTCGACATTGACGTTGAGGTCGTCGCCGGCGCCGCCGAGGAGCCCGCGGCCGAACAAAAGGAACAGGACCACCACCGCGACCAGGAGGAGCAGTACGGCGAGCAGGGTCCCGCCGCCGCCGCGATCGCCGCCGGTGCTGACGACGGTGGTCTGGCGCTCGACGACCGGCTCGCGCTCGACCTCGACGATGCGTTCGGGTTCATCCATGACTGATACTCCTTTGCGCGGGCAACGCGGAGGCGGGCGGCCGGTTCCTGCGGCCTCTGGACGCACTGCCGCGGCGCCGGTCTAGTGGCGGCGTAATGAATGAGGGGAATTCCATGACCGACCGCTTCGCCGCCGACCGCCGCACCATCCTCGCCGGAGCCGCCGCCGCGGGCGCGGCCTTGCTCGCGCCCGCGGCGGCCTACGCCCAGCCGCGCCGCGTCCGCGAAATGGAGGCGCTGCGCAGCGCCGCCGAAGCCGGCCGCGAGGCTTCGATCGAGCGTATCCGCGAATGGATCCGGCTGCCGACCATCGCCGCCGAACGGCTCAACATCGAGCAGGGCGCCGACCATATGGCGCGGCTCGCGACAGAGGCCGGCTTCACCCGCGTGCGCAAGGTGCCGACCGGGGGCGTGCCGACCGTGTTCGGCGTCCTCGACGCGGGCGCGCCGCGCACCGTCGGCATCTATTTCATGTACGACGTCAAGCAATATGACGCGTCCGAATGGGCGTCGCCGCCGCTCGAGGCGCGGATCGTCGACCATCCGCTGGGGCGCGCGATCCGAGGACGCGGCGCGGTCAACCAGAAGGGGCCGCAGGGCGCCTTCCTCGCGGCGCTTCACGCTTTCCGCGCTTCGGGGCGGCGACTGCCTGTCAACCTCGTCTTGCTCGCCGAGGGCGAGGAGGAGATCGGCTCGCCCAACTTCATCAACGTCCTGCGCGATCCCGAGGTGCTGGCCGCGATGCGCCGCGCCGAGGGCGTGATCATCCCGTTCGCGCAGCAAAGCCCGAACGGCGCCGCGACGATCAATCTCGGCGCCAAGGGCATCATTGAGCTCGAACTGGTCTCGACCGGCGCGCGCTGGGGCCGCGGGCCGGCGCGCGACGTCCATTCGAGCCTCAAGGCGCAGGTCGACAGCCCGGTCTGGCACCTGGTCCAGGCGCTGAACACCCTGGTCGCGGACGGTGGCAACACGCCCGCGATCGACGGCTGGTTCGAGCGGGTGCGGCCGCTGACGCCGCGCGAGCGGGCGCTGATCGCAGAGGCGGCGGCGACGCGCGACGAGGCGGAGGCGAAGCGGTCGCTCGGCGTGCCGCGCTGGATCGGCGACCTTCCCTGGCGCGAATCGATCGAGCGGCTGGTCTCCCAGCCGACGGTCAATATCGAGGGGCTGGTCGCCGGCTATACCGGACCGGGCGGAATGACGATCCTGCCCTCGCGCGGCGTCGCCAAGCTCGACTTGAGGCTGGTGCCGAACATGAACGTCGCAGACTCGCTGCCGAAGCTGCGCGCCCATCTCGAGCGGCGCGGCTTCGGCGACATCGAGGTCAATATGTCGGGCGGCTACGATCCGACCGAGACCGCGGAGGACAGCCGCGTGATCCGCGCCCAGCAGGCGGTCTTCACCCGGATGAACGTCGCCCACAGCCTGTTCCCGCGGCTCGCCGGCTCGTGGCCGGGTTTTGTCTTCACCGGCGATCCGCTGCGACTCCCGGCCGGGCAATTCGGCCTCGGCACCGGCGGCGGCGCGCATGCGCCGGACGAGTTTTTCGTCATCGAGCCGCGCGACAGCCGCATCGCCGGCCTGGTCGACCAGATCGTCGGCTATGCCGAGTTCCTCTACGCCATGGCCGAGGCGCGCTAGTCCCGCGACAGCGCGAGCCTCCCCGCGAACAGCAGGAAGACGATTCCGGTCGCGCGGTCGAGCAGGCGGATCGTGCCCGGCCGCCGCAGCGCCGCCGCGATCGGGCGGGTCGCGAAAATGAGCGCTGCGAACCATGAGAGGCCGATCAGTGCGTGGATCGCCGCGAGCAGCAAAGTCGTCGCCGAGACGTTTGCGCCGGCCGGAACGAACTGGGGCAGGAAAGAAACGTAGAACACGCCCACCTTCGGGTTGAGCAAATTGGTGAGCAGGCCGCGGCGGAACCAGATTGCGGCGCCCCCAGCTCCTGAGTCGGCGCCTGCCGCGGTCCCGAACCCGTCGCGTCTTGACAGAATGAGCTTGAGCCCGAGCCAGACCAGATAGGCCGCGCCTGCCCATTTCAGGATCGTGTAGGCGAGTTCCGAGGCGGCCAGAAGCGCGCCAAGGCCAAGTGCGACGATCGCACCCCAGGCGAGGCAGCCCAGGCAGATGCCGAGGCCCGCGTAGAAGGCACGCCGGGCGCCTTCGACGGTGGCGGTGCGCAGGACGAGCGCCGTGTCGAGACCCGGCGTCACCGTCATCAAAGCGGCGGCGAGCGTGAACGCGACCAGCGATTGCTCAAGGGGCGACATGGTGCGGCGGTCCTACTCCTCCGGGAGAAAATCCGGCACCGAGAGATAGCGCTCGCCGGCGTCTAGCTGAAGTCCAGCACGCGGTTGCCGGAGCCGATCTCGGTAGGTTTCCAGCGGATTGTCGCGAGCGTCGGGCCCGAGCTGATGCCGACGAAGATGCTTTCCTCGCGCGCGGCGCGGCGCGCTATCGCCTCAGGCGGTGATGTGGTCGCCTGGGCTTG
>Ga0190270_10001704_pt1 | contig 10358 bp, 10 predicted proteins | sample Popmic320T_FD_133748 | JGI IMG/M metagenome (GOLD analysis project Ga0190270, IMG submission 133748) | Populus adjacent soil microbial communities from riparian zone of Weber River, Utah, USA - 320 T | ecosystem: Environmental > Terrestrial > Soil > Riparian zone | place: USA: Utah | collected... | reverse complement strand
CGGAGGCCGAGCTCCTACCGGCCGGGCTGACCATCGTGGGCTCCGACCTCACCGACTGGTCGACCGAAGATTTCCGCGAGCACATCGCCGGCAAGCTGCAGGAGCACGCCGCCGTGACGCCGGCCGCGCGCGATGCAGTCGTGCGGCTGCTCAGCTTCCAGCCGGGCGACGTGACCGAGCCGGAGGACGTCGGCCGCGTCATCGGCACCGGTCATTCCGACACGCTGGTCTACCTCGCGCTGCCGCCCAGCCTGCTGCCGAAGGTGCTGCCGGCACTGGCCACGAGCGGCATGGGCAGCTCCGACGCGGTGGCAATCGAGAAGCCCTTCGGGACCGACCTGGCATCGGCGCAGCACCTCAACGAGATCCTCCGCATCAAGCTGCCCGAGCCGACGATCTTCCGGATCGACCATTTCCTGTCGAGCGAGTTGGTCCGCCGCGTCGTCGCCCTGCGGTTCCTCAACCGGATCTTCGAGCCGATCCTGAACGCGGTGCACGTGGAGCGCGTGGACATCAGCTGGCTGGAGAGCCTGACGCTCGAGGGCCGAGCCTCCTACTACGACGGTGCTGGCGCACTGAAGGACATGGTGCAGAACCACCTGATGGAAGCGCTGGCGCTCGTGCTGATGGAGCAGCCGGCCAGGGTCGACGCCGACTCGTTCCGGGCAGTGCGCGTCGAGGCGCTGCGGGCCGTGGCCACGCCCTCAGCAGAGGACTCAGTCCGGGCGAGGTACACGGCGGGCACCATCGGATCAAGGCAGGTCCCGTCCTACGTCGACGAGCCCGGCGTGGACCCGAGCCGGAACACCGAGACGTACGCGTCCCTGACGCTCGAGGCGAACAGCCCGCGGTGGTCCAGGAGATGCTCCGCAGTGACGCGATGCTCTTCATCCGCGGGGACGAGGCCGAGGAGGCCTGGCAGATCGCCGACCCCGTGATGCAGGCATGGTCAGCCGGAGAGGTGCCGCTGCAGGAGTACGCCGCGGGGGGAGCAGCGCCCGACCCGCTCGGTGCTCGGACCGTCAACGATCCAGAAAAGTGAGGTGGCCACCATGAAGGTCATCATCGTCGGTGGCGTCGCTGGAGGAGCGTCGTGCGCAGCCCGTCTGCGCCGGCTCGACGAGCACGCTGACATCCTCATGGTGGAGCGCGGGCCGTACGTCTCGTTCGCGAACTGCGGACTGCCGTACCACATCGGGGACGTGATCGAGCACGAATCCGACCTGCTCGTCGCCAACGAGCAGGTCTTCCGCGAGCAGTTCGCGGTCGACTGCCGGACCGGCTGCGAGGCGGTCGCGATCTCATCGGGCGACAAGACCGTCCAGCTGCGGGACGTCGCGAGCGGCGAGGTCGCCACCGAGGCCTACGACAAGCTCGTGCTGTCGCCGGGCGCGGCCTCGATCCGCCCGCCGCTGCCGGGCATCAACCTGCCCGGCATCTTCGAGGTGAGGACCGTCCCGGACGCGAGGGAGACCCGGCAGTGGCTCGAGCGCGGCACGAGCTTCCTCGCCGGCATGGGGAAGTACTCGGGCTTCCAGACCGTCCGCCCGCCGCTGCGCGCAGTCGTCGTCGGCGCGGGGTTCATCGGCCTCGAAACGGCGGAGAACCTCGCGCACCGCGGGTTCGACGTGACCGTGGTCGACATGGCCGACCAGGTCCTCGCTCCGCTCGACCGCGAATACGGACGGATCGTGGAGAAGTTCCTCGAGCGCCACGGCGTGCGCGTCGCGCTCGACGATGGGGTCGCCGGCTTCGAGCAGTCCGAGGACACCCTCACGGTCGCCACGCAATCGGGACAGCGCTACTCGGCCGACGTCGTCATCCTCGCGCTCGGCGTGCGACCGGACACGACGCTCGCGCGAATGGCCGGCATCGAGGTCGGTGAGCTCGGCGGCATCCGTGTCGACGAGCACATGCGGACGAGCGATCCCGACATCTTCGCGGTCGGGGACGCAGTCGAGGTCCGGGATTTCGTCACCGGTGAGTGGAGCCTGATCGCGCTGGCGGGGCCCGCCAACCGGCAGGCCCGCATCGCAGCTGATGTCATCGTCGGCCGCGACTCGCGCTTCCGCGGCACGCAGGGCACTGCGGTCGTCGAGCTCTTCGGCTCGACGATCGCCTGGACGGGAGCGAACGAGAAGACGCTCCGGCGCCTCGGAGTCGACGACTTCGAGAAGGGGTACCTGTATCCGAACGCGCACGCGGGCTACTACCCCGGCGCCAAGCCGATCGCGATGAAGGTCCTGTTTCGCAAGTCCGACGGGCGCGTGCTCGGGGCGCAGGCGGTCGGCGAGGACGGGGTGGACAAGCGGATCAGCGAGCTGGCACTGGCGATTCAGATGGGTGCGACCGTCTACGACCTCGAGGAGAGCGAGCTCTGCTACGCACCGCCCTTCGGCAGCGCCAAGGATCCGGTCAACTTCGCCGGGATGGTCGGGGCGGCGGTCCTGCGTGGCGACCTGCCCGTGAGCCATTGGGAGTCAGTGGAGGACGGCTTCTTGCTCGACGTGCGCGAGCAGGTCGAGCTCGCCGTCGAGTGCCTCCCGGAGGCGGTCAACATCCCGCTCGGGCAGCTGCGGGCGCGGCTCGGCGAGCTGCCCCGCGACCGCGAGATCCACGTCGTCTGCCGCTAAGGCCAGCGCGCGTACTACGCCACACGGATGCTCATACAGAAGGGGTTCCACGCGAGCGTCTTCATGCCGGTCGGCAATGGGCCGCGAGTTAACCCAAACAGGGCGATGAGGGCGCACGCCTTCACGCATACGGTCAGGTCAGACCGCCGGACGTGGCAGCAAGGGCGTCGCGGCGCTCCATGAACCACAGGAAAGGAGCACTGACATGGCCACCACCGAGGAGCACAGAGTCGCGACCACGGTCCCCTTGGACTGGAGCGAGGTGTGGTTCACCAACTGCCCGATGGTGTCGGCGAACAACGTCGACCAGGAGCTGGGCTGGTGTCGCGAGGAGTTCAAGAAGATCGGCGTCGAGTACGCCTACTTCCGCCACGCGCCCGAGAACAACTGGTACCCGCACTACATCCACAACCTCGACAACCTGATCCGCTTTGGCGGTCTGTACCCGCCGATCCACGTCCATGCCGACATCCGCCGCACGGTGCTGCTGGGGGCCACCTGGGTCTATGAGGGCGGCGGCATGCTCGTGCGCGCCCGCGACGAGATCTTTCGCATGAAGCACCTCAAGGGCAAGAAGATCGGCATCTCCAAGAGCCTGAACACCATCAAGAACGACTGGTGGCGTATCCAGGAGCACATGGGCATCGAGAACATGCTCCGCCTCAACGACATGACCATGGACGACATCGAGCTCGTCGAGTTCCCGTACGCGGATGACTGGTACGACAAGCCCGAGATGCTGGTCCCGCCGATGAACAACCCGTCCGAGCTGTGGATGCGCCGCGACCACAAGCACGACCTGGCCTTCCGACCGCTGGAGACGGCGCTGCTGGGCGGCAAGGTCGACGCGATCTACACCCAGAGCAAGGTCTTCCAGCACCTGCAGGAGGCCACCGGCCAGATCAAGATGATCGAGGACCTGTCCAAGTACCCGGACTGGACCATCCAGGTGGCCAACACGCCGGCCGTCATCACTTGCACTGACGTCATGGCGCAGGAGCACCCCGAGCTGGTGATCGCATACATGAAGGCGATGATCAAGGTCGGGCGCTGGGCGAACGAGCACAAGCGCGCCGCTGGCGCGATCCTCAACCGGCAGACGTTCTACCGCGACGCCGAGGACACCTACCAGGGCATCAAGGACGTCGACATGGTCCCGAGCCTGAGCGCGCAGAACATGGAGTGCATCAGGATCGGCAAGGACTTCATGGTCAGCCACGGCTACATCAAGCGCGACTTCGACGTCGCCGGGTGGGCGGCCCCAGAGTTCCTGGAGCAGGCGGCGACCGAGGTGCTCAAGGAAGAGTGGGAGCGCAGGAGCTGGAGCAAGCTGCCCGAGGGCGGGGGACTCGAGGTCGCGGGCACGCGCCTCGGCTAGCCGACAGCGCGCTCGACAACTACAAGCGCTGGTCCGCCGCTCGTAAGGGCGGTGGTCCAGCCCACCACTTAGAGGAGGAGCCATGACGCAGACAGCCGCAGAGATGGTTCGCCAAGCGATGGCCGAGATCGACACCGTGTCGCCGAACGACGCCTTCGACGAGATGACTTCCGATCACATGGCGTTCCTGGACATCAGGGAACCGGTGGAGTGGGAGGACCACATCGCCGGTGCGGTGCAGGTGCCACGAGGACTGCTGGAGTTCGTGGCCGATCCCGCCAGCCCGAAACACAACCCTGAGCTCGACCCGGGACGGCGCGTGATCGTCTACTGCCGGTCGGGCACCCGCGCCGCGCTCGCAACGCGGACGCTGAAGACGCTCGGGTTCGAGAACGTCGCGAATCTCGAGGGCGGGTTCAGCGCCTGGAAGGAAGCCGGCCTCCCGACCGACGAGCACCACACCGACTTTTAGCTCTCACGCCCCGCCAAACCGGCTCGCGCGCGCGACACGTCCGTGCGAGCCGGTGCGGGGCGCACCGCATCGGACGGGTGACTCGCCTGACCCGCGCGCATTGTGAGTTCATCCATTCGGGGTGATGCGACAGCGGCTCGTCGAGGGCACGCTCGCCGCAGCGATCTGCGAACACACAGGAGCGTTTCGATGCCGCTGAACGAGTACCCGCCCGGCACGCCCTTCCCCGGCGTCATCGGCCGCACGGCGGAGGAGTCCACGCCCGCGTGGCCCGCCCTGACGCGGGCGCCGAAGGGCGCGCCGAACGTGCTGTTCATCGTGCTCGACGACACGGGCTTCGGCCAGCTCGGCTGCTTCGGCAGCCCGATCGAGACGCCGAACCTCGACCGTCTGGCGGGGCGGGGGCTGCGGTACAACAACATGCACACGACGGCGCTGTGCTCGCCGAGCCGGTCGTGCGTGATCACCGGCCGCAACCATCACAGCAACGGGATGGCGTGCATCACCGAGGCGGCGACCGGCTACCCGGGCTACAACGGGCTCGTGCCGTTCGAGAACGGCTTTTTGTCGGAGATGCTCCTCGACCACGGCTACAGCACGTACATGGTCGGCAAGTGGCATCTGATCCCGAGCAGCCAGGAGACGGCGGCGGGGCCCTACGGCCGCTGGCCGCTGGGCCGCGGGTTCGAGCGCTTCTACGGGTTCCTCGGGGGCGACACAAGCCAGTGGGACCCGGACCTCGTCTACGACAACCACCAGGTCGAGCCGCCTCGGACGGCCGAGGAGGGCTACCACCTGACCGAGGATCTGGTCGACAAGGCGATCGAGTTCATCGCCGACGCGAAGCAGGTCGACCCCGACAAGCCGTTCTACCTGCACTTCTGCCCGGGTGCGACACACGCGCCGCACCACGTCCCGAAGGAATGGGCGGACCGCTACGCCGGCGCCTTCGACGACGGCTGGGACGCCTACCGCGAGCAGGCGTTCGCGCGCCAGAAGGAGCTCGGAATCGTCCCGCAGCACGCAGAGCTCTCGCGCCACGACCCTGACGTGCCCGTGTGGGAGTCACTGAGCGACGATCAGCGCCGCCTATACGCCCGGATGATGGAGGTCTTCGCCGGGTTCCTGACCCACACCGACCATCACCTCGGGCGCCTGCTGGACCATCTCGAGTCCAGCGGCGAGCTCGACAACACGCTGATCATGGTCATCTCGGACAACGGCGCCAGCTCGGAGGGTGGCCCGACCGGCACGACGAACGAGGCGCAGTTCTTCAACAACGCGCCAGAGCCGTTCGAGGACAGCCTGGCCGCGATCGACGAGATCGGCGGTCCGAAGCACTTCAACCACTACCCGTGGGGCTGGACGTTCGCGGGCAACACACCGTTCCGGCGCTGGAAGCGAGAGACCTACCGCGGCGGGGTGTCCGACCCGTTCATCGTGAGCTGGCCCAAGGGCATCGCCGCGACCGGCGAGGTGCGCGAGCAGTACGCGCACGCCATCGACATGGTGCCGACCGTGCTCGACGTGCTCGGGATCGAGCCGCCGGCGACGATCCGCGGCGTGCCGCAGTCGCCGCTGCACGGCACCAGCCTCGCGCACACTTTCGACGACGGCGCGGCGGCGAGCCGGCGCACGACGCAGTACTTCGAGATGATGGGCCACCGGTCGATCTACCACGACGGCTGGCGGGCGGTGTGCCCGTGGCCAGGGCCGTCGTTCGCGGAGGCCGGCAAGGGGTTCGGCGAGCCGATCTCCGCGGACACGCTCGCGCAGCTCGACGCCGAGGGCTGGGAGCTCTACCACGTGGCGGAGGATCCAGCCGAGAACCACGACCTCGCCGGCCAGCACCGCGATCGGCTGATCGCACTGATCGCCACCTGGTACGTGGAAGCGGGCAAGTACGACGTGATGCCGATCGACGGCAGCGGCCTCGCGCGATTCGCGGCGGAGAAGCCCTCGATCGCCGCCCCGCGTGACCGGTTCATCTTCTATCCGCACACGCAGTCGGTGCCGTTCTTCGCCGGCCCGCGGGTGCTCAACCGCCCGCACAGCATCACCGCCGACGTGGAGATCCCGGCCGACGGCGCTGAAGGCGTGCTGCTCGCGCAGGGCACCGCTGCCGGCGGCTTCACGCTCTACGTCAAGGATCGGCGGCTGCACTACACCCACAACTGGGTGGGGCGCGACCTGTTCCACGTCGAGTCGGACGCGGAGGTGGGCGCCGGTCGGCATGCGCTGCGCTTCGAGTTCGAGCCGACGGGACAGCCAGATCCCGCGAAGGGTCACGGCAGCCCGGGGCGGTTGCAGCTCTACATCGACGATGAGCTCACCGGCGACGGCGAGGCGCCGTACACGACGCCGTTCGCGTTCAACCCCGGCGTGCTGACCTGCGGGGCCGACCCGGGCTCGGCCGTCACGACGGATTACGAGGGGCCGTTCCGCTTCACCGGGACCCTCGACACGGTGACCGTCGACCTCAGCGGCGAGCTGATCAGCGACCCCGAGGCGGAGCTGAAGCTGCACATGGCGCGCCAGTAGGCGCGACCCGGAGGCACCGGCCCTACGTTCAGGAAGGCGCTGGAACATCACCCCTTTTGGGCGACAACCGGTCCTCGTCACCGTGCGAGCGTGGCGGATGACCACGACAGAGAGGACGGATCCATGGAAGCCAGCAGCGTGGATGTGCTGGGGCCGGTCGACTACCTGGTGGTCGAGTTCCCAGCCGCGAAGGCCAACTTCTCCGGCGAGATGGCGGCGGAGCTGACATCGCTGGTCGACCGCGAGCTCATTCGCGTGCTCGACCTGGTGTTGCTGCGCAAGGAGGCCGACGGGTCAGTAGAGGTCGCCGAGCTCGAGGATGTAGACGAGGGCGACGTCGGCGCGCTGGCTGCGCTGGAGGCCGATCTGGCGATGCTGCTCGCCGCGGAGGACGTCGAGGAGATCGGCACGGCCCTCGAGCCGGGCAGCATCGCCGCCGTTCTCGTCTACGAGAACACCTGGGCCGGGCCGTTTGCTTGCTCGATCCGCCGCTCCGGCGGCCAGCTCATCGCCAACGGCCGCATCCCGACGCAGGCACTCCTCGCCGCGATCGAAGCGGACGCGCAACCCGTCACGGAAGGAGCCTGAAATGCCACTGGCCAGAGGACGCATGGGTCGACGCCGCGTGCTCGGCGGACCGGTCACGCGAACGGCAGCGGTCGTCGGCACGGCCGCCGTCGTCAAGCACGGTCACGACCGGCGCGCGGACCGCCGCGACGACCGTCGCGACCGGCGCCAGGACCGCGGGATCTTCCGGTAGTCGAGATCGGAGGGAGGCCATAGATGACGTGGGCGCTCGCCCTTGTCGCGCTGCTCGGCGTCGCCGCGGTCTCGCGGCGGCTGTCGGGGACGCCGATCACGCCGGCGACGCTGTTCGTCGCCTTCGGGCTGCTGGTCGGCCCGCAGGTGCTCGACGGGATTGATCTCTCCAGCTCGAGTTCGACCATGCGCGTGCTGGCCGAGGCGACGCTCGCGCTCGTGCTGTTCTCGGACGCGTCGCGCATCGATCTCGCTGCGCTGCGCCGGACGGTCGACGTGCCGGTCCGGCTTCTTGGCATCGGGCTGCCGCTCACCACGCCTTGGGCACCGTGGCCGCGGCCACCGTGCTCGGCGAGCTGAGCATCGAAGAGGCCCTGATCCTGGGGGTCGTGCTAGCGCCGACCGACGCCGCGCTGGGGCAGGCGGTGGTCACCGAGCCGCGCGTGCCGCGGCGGATCCGCCAGGGGCTCAACGTCGAGAGCGGCCTCAACGACGGCATCTGCGTGCCCCGCTGTTCGCGGCCGTCGCGATCGCCGACGTCAATCCGAGATCTCCGGCGGCCGCAGCGCGAGCGCGCTCCTGCTCGAGGAGATCGGCTACGGCGTGCTGGGCGGCGCGGTGGCCGGGCTGCTGGTCGCCATCGTCCTCGCCCATGGTCTGACCGCCGCGCCGCTCGCCGGCCGCTACGCCAGTTGGTACGAGTAGCACCCGCGCGAGCGGCGACCGTCGATGGAGAACACGCCGTCCGAGGTCACCCGGCCACGCGGACCATGGCGGGCGCCCGACGAGGACACGCACGAACGCGAGCGCACGCTCAAACCCGCACCCGGCTGACCGCCGTCGCTTATCACCTACAAGGGGTGATGCGCGTCGCCCGCCGCGCGGGCGACCATGAATGCTCCAATGGTCGACGGAATCAGCGAGATCCTGACGTTCGCGGTCGGTGTGGCGATCAGCCCGGTGCCGATCATCGCCGTCACGCTGATGCTCTTCTCGCAGCGCGCGCGGGTGAACGGACCGGCGTTCCTGGTCGGCTGGGTCGTCGCGCTCGCGATCGTGAGCGGCGTCGCCTACGTCCTCGCCGACCAAGCCGACGCCGCCACCGACAGCACCGCCGGCGACGCCATCGCGTGGGGCAAGATCGTCTTCGGCGTCCTCTTCCTGTTGCTCGCGGTGCGCAACTGGCGGAACCGTCCAGCACCCGGCGCCGAGGCGGAGATGCCGAAATGGATGGCCGGGATCGACGCGCTCAAGCCCGGCAAGGCGCTCGGTCTCGCCCTGCTGCTAGCCGGGGTGAATCCGAAGAACCTGATGCTCGCGGCGGCCGCGGGGGCCGGGCTTGCCCAGCTCGGGCTCTCGACCGGCGACGCCGTCGGCTCGCTGATCGTCTTCGTGATGCTCGGCAGCCTCACGATCGCCGGGCCGGTCGTCTACTACCTGTTCGGCGGCGCCGGCGCGAGGGCGCGACTGGACGAGATGAAGACCTGGCTCGCCGTGCACAACGACGCCGTCATGGCGGTCCTCTTCCTTGTGTTCGGCGTGAAGCTCATCGCCGACGGCCTGCCACCGCTCACATAACGATCAGCAGGACAACGCTTCGCGATCCAGCGCAGTTCAGCGGGACGCAGCTCGCAGGTCGCGCCACGACGCGGCTGACGTCCGGGGACCGGATCGGTAGTCCGCACCCCGGCCCTCAGTAGGCCCGGCGTAAAGACTGCTGACTGGCGCGGATGGCGGAGGGCTCGGTTGGGTCTACGGTCGCTCTGCAGGTATCCAACGGCGACCCCGTTCGGGACATTCCGGGCGGACAGAGAGTGGAGGTGTCCATGTCCACCATGACCAATGGGCAAAGCACGAAGACGCCGCAGGTAACCGGTTCGTCGCTCGAGTACGGGGCGTCCAAGAAGGGCGCGGGCTGGATCGTGTTCGCGACCGCCATGTTCGTGATCGCGGCGTGCCTCAACTTCATCTGGGGCATCGCGGCGATCTCCAACTCGCGTTTCTTCGTCGCGGACGCCTCGTACATCCTCAGCGACCTCAACACCTGGGGCTGGTTCACCGTGGGGTTCGCGGCTGTCCAGCTGCTGACCGCCGCGTCGATCTGGCGCGGAGGTGCCTTCGGGCGCTGGTTCGGGATGTTCGTGGCCGGCGTCGCCGTCGTCTTGGCGATGCTGACGATCCCGGCGTATCCGCTGTGGGCCCTCACGCTGGTCGCGATCGACCTCCTCGTGATCTACGGCCTCGCCGCCTACGGCGGCAACCCGGAGCTGACCCGGTAGTCGAGTCGGCGTGCGCCGCCGGGCCGGTTCTGCGGAGCCGGTCCGGCGGCCCCGGGCGGCCAGGCTCGCCCTCGAGACGCCACGCGAGCCGACCTCCCACGAGCGGATCTCAGCGGCATAGTGGGGACACGGTCCACCTTGGCCCCCTCCCGAGAACGACGAAAGGCCCTGCCTTGCAGGACCTCTTCAACGCGCCCGAGAGGATTCGAACCGCTGACCTTCGGTTCCGTAGACTGCCCTGAAAAGTCAGATTTGGCTCTATAGAGCCAGATACGAGCGGTCGAGTGTGCCTCAGT
>Ga0190270_10001703_pt1 | contig 10358 bp, 10 predicted proteins | sample Popmic320T_FD_133748 | JGI IMG/M metagenome (GOLD analysis project Ga0190270, IMG submission 133748) | Populus adjacent soil microbial communities from riparian zone of Weber River, Utah, USA - 320 T | ecosystem: Environmental > Terrestrial > Soil > Riparian zone | place: USA: Utah | collected... | reverse complement strand
TCGCAGCGGCAATTGTCCTCGCGGCAATCCTGAAATGCCTTTCCATGGTTTCCTCCTGGCGTATCTTTTTTGACTGCGTAGTCGGCCCCTTTTGGAATCTTCGGCGGCTAGTGAGGCAACCAAGCGATGGCGCGAACTTCGCCAAGGCGGCGCCTGAGGGCGCTCCAACGGACCCCGCCGTCGGTACTGCGATAAAGTTGTCCCAAGGCCGTGGCCGCAAAGATCAGATTCGGATCTGACTCATGGGTTGCCAGAAAGTAGACGGAGCTTTCGACGGCGTTCGGTAACTGGACGTCATTCCAGTGACGGCCGAAATCCAGACTCCTGAACAGACGGCCTTGTTGACCCGGCGCACCTTCACCGTTTGTCAGGAACATGACGGGACCGCCGTCCGCCTTTGGTTGTGCGGTCCGCGTATATTGCCAGGGAGAATCGATCATCTGCTGCTCCCAGCGCTGCCCGTCGTTGGCGCTGACGTAGAAGCCCTTATTTGTTGTCGCATAGAGCAAGCGGGAGCCGTTGTTCACGATTGCAAAACCATGAACGTCATCGGTCTTCAGGCCGTCCGATCTTCGTGTCCAGGTCCTGCCGGCATCTTCGCTGTGCCAAGCGCCGCCAATCTCGACGCCGGCCCAAACTTGGTTTCCATCGCTTGGGTCAAAGACGATCTGGGTTATTCGCGTCCAGTGCCTGGCGATCGGGCGATCGCGTCGTTCTTCGGCAGGCGCGACGTCGCGGAAGCCGCTGGTCACATGCGGCGTGATAGGCACGTCGACCTTGGCCCAGGTCTGTCCGCAGTTCTCTGAACGAAAGATCGCCGCTGGTTGCGTCCCGGCCAGCAGCACGTTCGGATTGTCCGGCGCACAAGCCAAAGCAGTCACCAACTGACATTCTGTTGGGGAGGGCATAGCTATGAACTGCTTGCCGGCAACATCCCAGAGATAAATGCCACTATCGGTTCCTGCGAGCAGTCCGTTGGGCGTCTCGAGCAGCGACCAGACGCGGCTGCCGCTGTACAGCCCCGTACTGCTAGGCATTCGTTCGAGCGTCTCCCCGAGATCGGAGCTTTGCCAGATGGATAGGCCGTTGGTCGCTACATAGAGCTGAGGCATGGCGTGCTTATCACTTAAATACGTGCATAGGAAACGGCCGACGTCCCGACTTGTCGCCAGCCAGCGCTATTCCTTCTCTTTCTTAAAGATGATGCCTGCGCGAATCACAGCGTCCCGGAAGATATCGATATCCTTCTGAACGATGGCCGCCATTTGTTGAGACGAATTTGATTCAGCTTCAATGCCTTGCTTCGCAAGTGCTTCCTTCACCTCTGGCATCTCGAGCGATTCGCGCAAAACCGCGTTGAGCCTGTTTACAATGTGAGGCGGCGTCTTCGAAGGCGCGAACATCGATAGCCAGAATGTAATGTCGTAATCGTTGACTCCGGATTCTTGCATCGTGGGGACTTGAGGCAATAGCGCAATGCGCTTTGCGCTCGTGACTGCCAGAACGTTGACCTTTCCTCCTTGTAGCAACGGGAGGGTCGGTGGAATGGTCGCAAGCTGCAGGTCGATGACGCCGGCCGCAAGATCTACAACGGATTGCGCGCTCGTCTTGTATGGAATGTGCATGAACTGCAGTCCCTTTTGCAGCGCGAACGTCAACATTCCAATACGCGCAACGCTTCCTTCGCCCACCGACGAATAGTTCAGGACACCAGGCTTTGACTTCGCCAAAGCCACGAGTTCGTCCACACTCTTTACCTTCAGCTTGGGGGAAACAGCGAGCAGGTACGGTGTACGGCCAATCAAAGAGATCGGCACAAAATCCTTCACCGGATCGTAGGGCAGCGTGCCCGCGTGGACCGTCGGAGCTGCCGCGTAGGAGCTTGGGGTGCCTATCGTTACGGTGTAGCCGTCCGGATCAGAGCGTGCCGCAAGACGGGTGCCGTTGATACCGTCGCCGCCGGCGCGGTTCTCGATGATGACGGGCTGGCCAAGCCGTTTGGACATTTCACGGCTGACAATTCGCGCCACAACGTCGGTGGCGCTTCCCGCCGGAAACGGGATGACGTTGGTTATCGGTCGCTCGGGCCAGTTGGCTTGGGCGGCGGTAGGGCCGCATAGCATCGGTTGCAGCGCCAAGGCCCCGGCAAACAACATCAGCATTCGCATCATTGAGTTTCCTCCAGGTCCCGTTAGGTCAGCTTTTTGGTAGCCACCGCGGATCTGACGTCCCGTCGGATTCGCGCCAGTGCGTTTTCGATCTCGGTGGTGTCCATCTCTCCTTGGAGAGCGCGCCGCGTCGTGGCCAGGAGGTGCTCCTGCATCAAGTGCGAGGCCTGTTCCGCGTTGCGAGATAGTACGGCCTGTACAATCGAGCGGTGTTCCGCAGCAACATCACGATTGGGTACGTTCTTGCTGACCGCCATACGCCGATAACGGTCGCTTTCGTCGAATAGCTGTTCGCGCGCCCGCAACAATCGCGAGAAGGGACTCGCAGAAACCAACGCGCAATGAAACGCGCGATGGTTGATCTCCCATTGCGCATCCATTTCGGGGGCGGGCGCATCGGCACGCAGAAGCGAGCGAGCACCGAGCCGGTGTTCGGCAGCGATGATCTCTGCTTCCCAGTCACGATCGCCGGCCGACATGGCCGACCGCAGGGTCGCAATCTCAATCGTGATACGTGTCCTGGTCAGGTCGAGGAGATCTTCCACTGACACTTGCGCCACCCTAAATCCGCGCTGGCCTTCAGCCGTCACTAGGCCGGTCGACACCAGTCGCGAAAGCGCTTCGCGCAAAGGACTGAGACTGACTCCGTAGGTCTCTCGAAGCCGGTCGAGTTTCAGCCAATGTCCCGGTGGAAGGCGACACGCGAGGATGTCGCCGCGAATGCCTGAGAAGGCCGATTCCGCAAGGGTTTTTGCGCTTTCTGGCACCGGGGCGGCCCTCGTTTCAGGAGAGCACCGTATGAAGAATCATCGATTTTTGGAAGCAATTTATTTTTTCCATTGACGCGGCCAGACGTCACGGGCTTTGATGGCTCAAACACAAGAAGGAGATCGGAATGAACGAAAGGTTTTCCGGGCAGGAAGCAGCTGCAACAGCTCTGAGCGTCATCGCGGGAAGCGGCCGCAAAATCATCGACATCAGCTTGGAGCTTGATGCCAGCAAGTTCCGCATGCGGACTTATGAGGGCTTCAAGAAGGACATGCAGTTCGAAGTCGAGGTCATCAAGGACTACGACGACGGTGGACTAGGCCAGTTGGTGCGTGGAGCGCACATGAGGTTGCATGCCGGAACACATGTCGACGCGCCCTCACATATGGTCAAAGGCGGCAAGGATATTCACGACCTTCCGATCAACATGTTTATCGGTCCGGCCGTTGTTGCAGATGTGAGGCATCGTGGCCCCAAAGAAGGGATCATTGCATCGGATCTCGACAAGACCATTGGCGATCGGTTTCAGCGGGGTGACCGCGTTCTCCTGCGCACCGACATCAACAAGGAGTACGATGGCTCGCCCGAATGGATCGCAAAGGCGCCGTATCTGAGCGACGAGGCGGTTGCCTGGTGCGTCGAACATGGCGTTTCGATTGTCGGCTTTGATTTTTATCACGGTCAAAAGCCTCCCGGCGCCGACCCGACCAGCAGCACATCGCGCAAGCTGCATACCAACGAGATTCTTACGATGCCGTATCTTACGAATCTCGCAGCAATCACCAAGCCACGGGTTACATTGATCTCGCTGCCGCTCAAAATGAAGAACGTGGAAGCATCACCGATCCGTGCGGTCGTGATCGAGGACTGAAGCGCGGGAAATATAGGTTGGCGCGGGCGTGCGATGCCGCGTGCTCGTGCCAACCACGAACTAAGGCCTGGATATCCGCGGATGTTTTACGAGCCGGACAAAGGCAACCACGGGCTTAAGTACAACCCGTTCAAGGCGCTCGTCGTCCCGCGACCAATCGGATGGATTTCGACGATCGGGCCAGACGGCACACCGAACCTTGCGCCTTACAGCATGTTCAATGCGGTGGCTGGCGACCCTCCGTGTGTGATGTTTGCGTCCAGCACCAAGAGCGATGGCAGCTCGAAAGACTCCCGGCACTGCGCCGAAGCTGCGGGTGAATTTGTCGTCAATCTCGCGACCTATGCAACGCGCGAGCCGATGAACCGGACATCTGAGCCTTTGCCGCTGGGCGTCAATGAATGCGACGTGGCCGGGCTCGAACTTATCCCGTCCGTTTTGGTGAAGCCATATCGGGTCAAGTGCTCGCCCGTGCAGATGGAATGCAAATTTCTGCAAACCGTCGAAATGCCCGCGGGAGCGCGAGATCGCAATTTTGTAACCTTCGGCCGCGTGATCGGGATTCATATCGACGACAGCCTGATCGTCGATGGGCGGGTCGATATTTGTCGTGCCCGCCCTATCGCCCGGATGGGATATATGGACTATGCCGTCGTAGACGGCGTCTTTGAAATGGTTGCGCCATCACGGCAGGGCAAGGCTTTCGCAGCCTTGAAGGTTGCTGAGGTCGGCGATCAGCCTACTCGAATCGACCGCCTTCCAGCCAAGTAGGTCGTGAGCAGATTTCTGTTCCGGCGTGCGGGGAATTGCTAGAGTTGAAGGGCGGGATTCGCCGCCAAGGATGCTTGGGAGCTCGCATGCTGCCGCGACCGGAAGCTAAGACCCTGGCCGAGGGAGCGTTCTTCGAAATCAAAAGCGATATCCTGCGGTCGCGTTTCCCGCCCGGCCATTGGTTGCGCCTGGACGAACTGCGGGAAACCTACGGCATCAGCATCAGTCCATTGCGCGAAGCCTTGTCGCGGCTGATTGCAACAGGTTTGGTGACCACTGAAGGACAGCGCGGTTTTCGCGTTGCCGAGATGTCGAGCGAAAACCTGATCGATATCACGAAGACCCGAATCTGGGTCGAGGATATAGCTTTGCGCTCCGCGATCTTGGCGGGCGATCGTCGCTGGGAGGCTGAGATCATTGCCGCTACGCACCGGCTTGGGGATGGCCCCAATGTTCGCAAGGTCGGGTCCGCTTATGCACTCGACGATGACTGGGAGGTCAATCATCGTCGCTTCCACCATGCACTTGTCTCTGCCTGTACCTCTCAGCGGCTCTTGGCCTACCGGGAGCGGCTCTATGAAGAGAGCGATCGCTATCGTCGTGTCGCTGCACGGCAGGGCAGTGGGGGCCGGGATGTTGCCGGAGAACATCGCGCGATTGTTGAGGCAGTTTTAGCGCGCGACACCCGCAAGGCATCGCGACTGATGCAGGAGCACCTGCTTGCAACGATGAAGCTGGTGCTTGAGTTCAGTGTTGGTGATCAGGCCCGTATCGCCCAATTGATCAAGAGCGCTCGTGAGGAGACGTTGGCGCTCCTTGCACAGAGCAAGTAACGGCCGGCGGATCGTCTATTTCAGGAAACTGAGATATTCGTCCACCACGTTCTGCGGCAGCGCGGAAAGCTTCTCGGCAATCATAGCCTGCAGCTGAGGTCCAAACACTGGCCGATCGGTTGGAATGCCGCGACGTTCGGCATCGGCGCGGTAGGCGCTGTCTTCTGTCATCTTTCGATATGATTGCCGCAATATTTCCAGCCGATCCGTAGGAATGCCGGGCGGTCCCATAAGCGGCAACCCGATTTGGCTGGGCGTCAAAAGCAGATCGAGGAGGGCCCGGCCGTCGGGATTTGTCACCACCTCCGACAACAGCGCCACGTTTACAACGTCGGGTGACGATTGAACAACTGGGATGAGAAAGCCTGAGCTCACCATGTCGGGTCGGCTGATCTGCCCTGCGGTCATGAGCCCGTCGACTTCACCCCGCTCGATGGCGATCAGCACCTCATTGAAGCCTGGATAGCCGTGCACGACTTTGAGCGGCCACTGTTCGTATTTTGCGAGCACGCGCGGGATCAGCGCACTTTGCGTTCTCGGCGCCAGCGCGCCGATGACAATCTCTCGTTTAAAAGACTTGAGTTGATCAACCGTAGCTATTCCGAGCGGCTTGCGTAGCCAAAGCGTCGTGCTGTTGCTGCCCGCGCCACCGATGTATGAGAAATCGCGGAGGTCATATTTTATTCCGCTCTGCGCTACGACATTGCTCAGCAGGAACCCGCTGCGAGTCGGCATCCCAAGTGTGAGGCCATCGGGAACGGCTTGATGCCGTAGATAGTTTGCGAGGACGACCGCCCCCGCACCGGGCATGTTCCGCGCAACGATCGCCGGGTTGCCGGGTACGAACTTCATGAAATGGCGTGCGACGACGCGCATTTCGTCGTCGACTCCGCCTCCCGCCGGCATCCCCGCATAGAGCGACATCGTCTTGCCGGCGAAGAACGCTTGCTCAGCGGCGCGGGTGGGGTAGGGCACGCTGCCTGCTACGAGCAATATCGTCAGTGCCAGCTTGGTGAAGCTCGGCTTCGTCATGGCGCGATTTCCTGAATTTCCCTGATCACGTCGGCAGACGTTGTGGTGAGATCCCGCACGAATGCTTCCAACGCGTCCGGCGGGCGATAGCGCATGTCAAGCTGCAATTTTGACGCTTCGGCCTGAAGCGCGGGATCGGCGAGTGCTGCTTTGAACGCATTTCGAAGTCCCGCCAGTCGATCCGGCGGGACTCCCGGCGGTGCGAAGTAGGGGCGTCCGAATTCATCGCTCGAGAACAAGAAACGAAGCATTGCCCGGGCTCGGTCGTCTTTGGCGAAGTCGAAGAAAGACGGAACGTCCGGATGGCTTTCGAGTTTCGAGCGGCCTGAGTGCAAGATCAGGCGGACGCGCTTTTCGCTCAGCAGCGATGCATGCGTGGTCAGCAACGGGCTGTAGCCGCTGCAAAGCCCGTCAATTTCGGCACGCTCCATCGCAACAAGCGCATCGGCATTGCCTTTGTACCCTTCAACCACCTTGAAACGCATCCCAAGGAGGCGATTGAGCGCTGTCGGCACCGCGCTCTGGGTCGAGCCCGATCCGATGCCTCCCACGATGAGTTCGCGGGAAAAGAGATCTCGCGCCGACCCAACCGGACTTCCACTGCGAACATAGCAAACGACCGTGTTGGTTCCGGAACTGCCGATCCATTGGAATTGCTGCGGGTCGGCCTTCATTGAATCGCGGCCGATAACCGCTTGGCTCGGCAGATTGCGCGAGACCGACCCGAACAGTGAGCCGTCTTTGGGAGCGACGTTGTAGATATAGTTGGCCGCATTGTGCTGGCGGCACCGGGCATGTTCTGGACAACGAACCCGGGCTGGCCGGACATGTGTCGTGACATGTGCCGCGTCAGGAGCCTGGCGCCCAGGTCATAGTCCGCGCCAACAGCGTTGCCCACAACGACACGGACTTGCCGATTTCGATAGAAGTCTTCGACGCTGTTCGCGCAAACCCGTTCGGACGCCGATGTAACGGCGAGCGCAAGCAATCCGATCGCGCCTGCTCGTCTCATCTACTGTCCTAGCCGTGGCCGTCGACTTCCATTTTGTAGGAACGTCTGGCTGTCCCTGCACCGGATAGCAGGCAGCCGACGGGCATTGCGCCCGCCAGCTGCGTTTTGCTTATCGAATAAGCCATCAGTGCTCGAGGACGATGGCTCGGACCGGGCTGGCTTCGACGTTGATCATGTTGAGCGGGAAGCACATCAGCGTCACCCGCTCCTGTTTGATCTGATTGAGATTGGTCAGGTAGGGCAGGGTTAAGACGCCACCTGTTGGCAGGATCTTCGACGTGTTGCGGGTTTCGCCCTTCGGCCGTGCCCCATGATGCATGTCGAAGCCCACCATCGAGATCCCCTTGTCGATGATCCAGTGACGAGCCTCCGGTGTCATCGCCGGCGAGAGCCCCTTCCACTCCGAAAGCTCCATGTCGAAGTAACGCAGGTTCACGTCGGTGCGAAGCAGCAGACGGTCACCCTTGCGAACCTTCTTGCCAATTCGCTTCTCAAAGTCTTCAGCGGTGATGGCTCCGCCCGGAACCTTGTCGGTGAAATCCGCAACGATTGCGTCACCGATAAAGCGTTCCAACGGAAGGTCGTGAATATGTTTGCCCGTCGGCAATTGGTGGGCAGGCGCGTCGACATGGCTCCCGGCGTGGACCCGCATGTGCACGGCGCGCACGATTTGCCCGTCGCCGCTCGAATACGGCTTAATGACTTCGAGCTCGAATTGGGCGTCCTTCTCGAAGCCGTCGAGCACCTGCATCTTGAAGTTGGTCTGGTCGAGAACGAGGCTGATATCGACCATGCGGCTGTAGCCGAGCAACTGCCCGGCTTTTGTTTGCGGCATCAATTCCGTCACGCTCATGGTTGTTCTCTCCCTCGTTTGGCCAAGACCTTATTTCCAGGGTCTGGATCATAAGCGTTTCATAGGTTGATCGTCAATTTTTTTGACAAAACCAGAAAATTTCGATTTTTTCACGTGATGCTCCCTGGGCCATACTACATACTGAATCGGCATGGCCTATTGGACATGTGGGCGCTTGAAAGCGGAGACCTTGGTGTCGATCGACGTTTTGGATATGGGCGACCCGATTGAGTTCGGGGATACGCTAGCGAACCAAGTCTTGCGCCGCCTGCAAGGCGATATCTTATCCGGTCGGTTCGCACCGGGTACCAAGCTTCGGCAAAAAGACCTCGGTGATGCCTACGGCACGTCCGGAAGTGCTGTGCGCGAAGCGCTGACGCAGCTGGTCTCGATTGGCCTCGTGGTGGCTGAGCCGCAACGTGGTTTCCGCGTAGCCGAGGCCTCGATCGAAGATTTGATGGATTTGACCAAGAGCCGATGTTGGGTTGAGGCGATAGCGCTGCGCAGCGCTATCGCGAGAGGCGGGCGAGATTGGGAGGCAGCGATTGTGGCGGCAGCCCATATGCTGGGGCGCGAACAACCCAAGCGTATCGCCAAAGTCAGCGCCTTCGAACCGTTCGATACGATCGACGGCCAGTGGCGGCAGGACCACCAACACTACCACGACACGTTGATCTCGGCTTGTGATCTCACAAGTCTGCTGAGCTACCGCAGAAACCTGATCCAGCTGAACGAACGATATCGCCGGCTGTCGTCGCTGATTCAATCCGGACGAAATGTTGCCGCAGAGCACGATGCGATCACAGCGGCCGTTCTGGCACGAGACTCGGACCGAGCGGTCGACCTCATCGAAGCCCACTTCCTGGAGACGACTGCGCGGGTGCTGGCGGGCACAAGCTCTTTCCAGGGCAGCATATCCGACACGATCGGAAAGCTGAGAGCGGAAATTCGGGCCGGGGACGGTCGGCCGCCAGGTCGCGGGCGTTCGATCGCATCAGGAAATACCGCGTTTCAACCAAGAAAGCACAAGGCGGGCCGCTGACGCCCCATCCCGCCTGTTTCACTGTCGATGTCGCAGAGGACGATTTGATGCCGGTAATCGATGTGCACAACCATATCGTCCCGGAGCAGTTTCCGGCTACTCCTTCGCCCCGTTGTTCGGCTTGTTGGCCGTCGATGAAGTTGCGCGAAGACGGCAAGTCCGTTGTTTCGTTCGGCGCAAAGGAGTTTCGGGTTCTCGACAACCGGAGCTGGGACGCAACGCGTCGTATTGGCGATATGGATGAAGAGCACGTGGACGTGCAGGCGATATCGCCGATGCCGGAGCTTTTGTCGTATTGGATGGATCCGGAAGATGCGCTGGCAGTCGGCCGCTACGTCAATGGGGCCATCTCGAAGATGGTCGAACGATTCCCCGGACGCTTCGTAGGCCTAGGGATGGTGCCGCTTCAGGATCCCGAGTTGGCGGCGCGGGAGCTTTTCGTGTTGAAATCGGAATTTGGCCTGCTTGGTGTAGAGATCGGCAGCAACATCAACGGTAAGGCGCCTGGCGACCCGATCTTCGACCCGTTTTATGCGCAGGCAGAACAACTGGAAATGCCGATCTTTGTTCACGCGTTGCATCCGGTCGGTAAGGAACGGGTCGTAGGACCGTCGCGCCTACTTACCTTCTTAAATTTTCCGGTCGACACCGGATTTGCGGCGGCGTCGATCATCACCGGTCGCACCCTCGAAAAGTTTCCGCGGCTACGCATTGCGTTCAGCCACGGGGGCGGAACATTTGCCGCGGTGCTACCGCGGCTGTTGATGGGGTGGGAGCGGAATAAGGAGCTGCGGTCGAGCTTTTGCTCACCAACGGAAATTGCCCGAAAGCTCTACTACGACAATTTGGTATATGACCGGCCTCTGATGAAGCATCTGTTGGATGTCTTCGGCGAAACGCAGATCGTGTTGGGAACGGACTATCCTTACGATGCGCGCCAAGCGTTCCCGGTTGAATTCGCGGATGAGCTATCGCTTTCCGAGCCGGTTTGGGACGCGCTAAAGGGAG
>Ga0190270_10001702_pt1 | contig 10360 bp, 9 predicted proteins | sample Popmic320T_FD_133748 | JGI IMG/M metagenome (GOLD analysis project Ga0190270, IMG submission 133748) | Populus adjacent soil microbial communities from riparian zone of Weber River, Utah, USA - 320 T | ecosystem: Environmental > Terrestrial > Soil > Riparian zone | place: USA: Utah | collected... | reverse complement strand
GTGAGCGAGAGCGCGAGCAGCCCGAGGAGGATCCACATGACGAGCATGTCGCGCGAGAGCGGAAGGCCTCGTTCGAGCCAGAAGATCGCGAACGCCGCCACCCAGACGACGGGACCGCCCCAGCGCAGGATGCGGACCGTCGTCGGCGAGGCAAGCCGGGAGCGCGTGGCGTCGGTCGCGTTCATTCGCAAGAGGCTAGCGGCTGGGCGTTTGTCGTTGAGCCGCTCGTGGCTAGAATCGGCCGATGCCGTTCGAGCAGTATCACGAGCCCCCCGACGAGCTCCCGGAGAAGACGCGGACGTTCGCTCGGATCTGCGTGTCGCTGATCGAAGAGGCCGAGGCGATCGACTGGTACGAGCAGCGCCTGGCTCTCGAGAAAGACCCCGAGGCGCGCGCGATCATGGAGAACGCCCAGCAGGAGGAGTTCAAGCACTTCGCCATGAACCTCGAGTTCCTCTCGCGCCGCAACGAGAAGTGGCGCACCGTTCTGCAGGACGTCCTCTTCAAGGAAGGCGACATCGTCGAGCACGGCGAAGCCGCCGAAGCCGAGCTCGACTAGAGCGAAAGCTGGCGCATGACGGCGATGCCGGCGACCGGCATCGCAGCCGCGAGCCCGTAGGCCAGCGACCACGACCCTGCCTCGACAACGGCGGCGAACGCCGGCGGTGCGACCGCGCTCGTGATCGCGAGAGCGGTCTGCTGGAAGCCGAGCGCGGCGCCGGCCCTCCTCCTCCCCGCGAGTTCGGCGGCCGCCGTGAACGAGAGGCCGTTCCAGCTCAGCGAGAGCGCGCCAGCGACCACGAAGACGGGGATGAGAATCGCGAGCGGCGCCGAGAGGAGCGCGGCTGCGGTCGCCAGGCTCACGCTCAGCCCGAGCGCCAGCCGGCGGAGAGGCGCGATGCGCGTTTTCAGACGGTCGGACCAGCGTCCGGTGACGATCCGCGCCGCCGCGCCGAGTGCCTGGATGAGCGCGAACACGCCGGCGGCCTCCGGCGTGCTCAGGCCTCGCTCGCCGTGCAGGAAGAGGATGAGGAAGCTCAGGATGCTGATCTGCGCGGCGAGGACGAGGGCACTCCCGATCGAGAGCTGCCACATTCGCGGGTCGCGCACGGGATGGCCGATATCGGTTAGCTCGCCCTCGTCGTGCGGCGCCTCGCGGAGCCCGCTCGCGCCCGCGACCGCCGCGACGAGGCACCCTGCCGCGAGCGCGATCAGGCCTGCACGCAGCCCTCCCGCTGCCTCGATCGGCGGCAGGAGAAGCGCGGCGAGGAGGCCGCCGATCGGCAGCGCGGTCTGCCGGATCCCGAGGGCGAAGCCCCGCTCCTCCTGCGCGAACCAGCTCATGACGGCACGCCCGCTCGCGGCGTTCACACTCGCTCCCGAGGCGCCCCCGAGCGTCAGCGCGAGCACGAGGATCCCGAACGAGGGCGCAAAGGCGGCGACCAGCAATCCCGCGCTGCAGCCGGCGAGCCCTGCTGCGAGCACCACGCGCTCGCCGACCCGGTCGGCCAGGAGGCCCCAGGCGAGGAGCGTGAAGACGGACCCCGCGTTGGCCGCCGCGATCGCAAGGCCTACATGCGTCAGATCGAGGTCGTATTCCTTCTGCAGGGCGGGCGCGAGGACCGGTATGCCGAGAAAGACCGCCGAATAGGCGGTCTGCGCGCCCGTCCCGAGGGCGAGGATCGTCCAGCGGTAGCGAGCCACCGCTCCGAGCCTAGCGGCGGAGCGCTATTCCCACTCGATGGTGGCGGGAGGCTTCGACGAGACGTCGAGCGCCACCCTGTTCACACCGGGGATCTCGTTGATGATCCGGCTCGAGATCGTCTCCAGGAGGTCGTACGGGAGGCGCGCCCAGTCCGCCGTCATCGCGTCCTCGGACGTGACCGCGCGGACGACGATCGGGTACGCGTATGTCCGCCCGTCCCCCTGCACCCCAACCGACCGGATCGCGGGCAGCACCGCAAAGCACTGCCAGAGCTCGCGGTAGAGACCGGCGCGGCGAACCTCCTCGAGCAGGATCGCGTCCGCGTCCCGCAGGATCTGCAGCCGCTCCTCGGTGACGTCGCCGATGATCCGGATCGCGAGCCCCGGGCCCGGGAAGGGATGGCGCCAGACCATCTCCTCCGGGAGGCCCAGCTCTTCGCCGACCCTGCGCACCTCGTCCTTGAAGAGCATGCGGAGCGGCTCGACGAGATCGAAATCCATCACCTCGGGGAGCCCGCCGACGTTGTGGTGCGACTTGATCGTCTCGGCGGCGCCGGCGTGGCCGCCGCCGGACTCGATCACATCGGAGTAGAGCGTGCCCTGCACGAGCCAACGGACGTCACCGAGCTTTCGCGCTTCGTCCTCGAAGACGCGGATGAACTCTTCGCCGATCCGCTTGCGCTTCTCCTCGGGCTCGGCGATGCCCTCGAGACGCGCGAGGAAGCGGTCAGCCGCGTCGACGTGGACGAGCGGCACGTGGAAATGACGCTCGAAGGTTTCGACGACCTGCTCGGCTTCGTCCTTCCTGAGCAAGCCGTGGTCGACGAAGACGCATGTGAGCTGGTCCCCTACGGCCTTGTGGACCAGGAGCGCGGCAACGGCCGAGTCGACGCCCCCGGAGAGCGCGCAGAGCACACGGTCGCTGCCGACCTGGTTGCGGATGCGTGCGGTCTCCTCCTCGATCACCGCGGCGGCAGTCCAGAGCGGCGGCGCGTCGGCAACCCGGTAGAGGAAGTTCTTCAGGAGGTCGTTCCCATACGGCGTGTGCACGACCTCGGGGTGGAACTGGACGCCGTAGAGCCCGCGCTCCGGGTCTTCGAAGGCGGCGATCGGTGTCGAGGCCGAGCCGGCGACGACGCGGGCGCCCTCGGGCGGCGCCGTCACCGAGTCGCGGTGGCTCATCCAGGAGATCTGTTCCGCCGGGAGGCCGGCGAAGAGCGCACCCTCCTCGGTGCGGATCTCGGTGCGGCCAAACTCACTGACTCCCGTCGGCTCGACGTGGCCCCCGAGCTCCTGAGCCATGACCTGCATCCCGTAACAGATGCCGAGAACAGGCACGCCGAGCTCGAAGAGGCCGGGGTCGACCGATGGGGCGCCGTCGGCGTAGACCGAGGACGGGCCGCCGGAGAGAATGAGGGCGAGCGGGCGCCGGGCGGCGAGCTGGGCGGCGGGCACGCGGTGCGACACCAGTTCGGAGTAGACGCGGCATTCGCGGACTCGGCGGGCGATCAGCTGGGAGTACTGGCCGCCAAGGTCGACGACGAGGACGGGACGCTCCTCGGGCGGCGGTTGGGGGAGCTGGACGACGACCGCATCGGCCATCAGCCCGTCGCCTTTCTGTGCGCTCCTGGCACGAACTGCGCGCCATGCACGCGCCCGGGGGAGTTACGCTCGAAAGCGGGTGGAGGCACGGGGTGGCCCCGGTGGGAGCGGGCGACGCGGCCCCGCTCGTTCATCCCATCCCGATCCGCTGCGCCTGCTGCAGCGCCTTGCCCTCCGTCTTGATCGACGGCGCCAGCATGATCTCCGCGCGCTGGAAGTCGTGGATGTTCTCGTACCCGCACGTCGCCATCGACGTGCGGAGCGCGCCCATCAGATTGAGCGTCCCGTCGTTCTCGCGCGCGGGTCCCACCACGATCTCCTCCAAAGTCGCCGCCTGCTTCACCTCGACGCGCGCGCCGCGGGGCAGCGTCGGGTGGAACGTCGCCATCCCCCAGTGGAAGCCGCGGCCCGGCGCCTCCTGCGCCCGCGCAAGCGGCGAGCCGATCATGACCGCGTCCGCGCCGCAGGCGATCGCCTTCGCGATGTCCCCGCCCGTGCGCATCCCGCCGTCCGCGATCACGTTCACGTACTTACCGGTCGCGAGCAGGTGCTCGGCGCGCGCGGCGGCCGCATCCGAGATCGCCGTCGCCTGCGGGACGCCGACGCCGAGAACCCCGCGCGTCGTGCACGCGGCGCCCGGCCCGACGCCGACGAGCACGCCCTCGGCACCGGTGCGCATGAGGTGCAGCGCGGTGTGGTAGCTCGCGCACCCGCCGACGATCACCGGAATCGGCAGCTCGGAGATGAACTCCTTCAGGTTGAGGGCCGAGCCGTTCGAGGACACGTGCTCCGCCGAGACGACGGTGCCCTGGATCACGAGCACGTCGAGCCCGGCCTCGAGCGCCAGCTCGTAGTGCTCACGAACGCGCTGAGGGGTGAGCGACCCTGCAGCGAGCACTCCCCCGGCCTTGATCTCTTCGATCCGACGCGCGATCAGCTTCGGCTCGACGTGCCGGGCGTAGATCTCCTGCATACCGCTCGTCGCCTCCGCAGGCGAGAACGACGCGATCTTCTCCAGCTGCTTCTTGGCGTCGGCGTAGCGCGTGAAGATCCCCTCGAGATTGAGCACGCCGAGGCCACCCATCCGGCCGAGCGCGATCGCGGTTTCGGGAGAGACGACGCCGTCCATCGCCGAGCCGAGGAGCGGCAGCTCGAGCAGGTGGCCGCCGAGCTTCCAGCCGATGTCCACGTCGTCCGGATCTCGAGTGCGGCGGCTGGGGACGATCGCGATGTCGTCGAAGCCGTAGGCCTGCCGCGCCTTCTTCCCGAGGCCGATCTCGACGTCCATCAAACGATCCTACCAACCTCCCCCGGACGGGCCGGGGACCGCTCAGGCGTCCTGGCGGACCTGCTCGAGGCGGTCGAGCGTGACGTGGGAACCGAGGCGCTGAGCCTCGCGGAAGTCGAACCGCCCAGGGCCTGCTTCGAGCACGGACGCAGCGCTCGCGGCCACCGAGCTGCGAACCGCGTCCTCGTACGAGCGGTCGTTCATGCGGGCCGCGATGAAGGCAGCGAGAAGCGTGTCGCCGGCCCCGACGGTGGAGACGGCCTCGAGCCGCGGCGCCCGAGCGCGGACACGGACGTTGTCGGCGCGCTCTTCGCGGAAGAGCCCGTAGCACCCCGTATCGAGCGTGATGAGGACGTTTCGCGCGCCGAGGTCTGCGATCTCGTCGAGAGCGCTCGTGAGGTCTTCCTCGTCGACGAACTCGTGCCCCACCAGGGCCTCGGCCTCGCGCAGGTTGGGCGCGACGAGGTACGGCTCGGCCTCGATTCCGAGTCGGAGCGCGTCGCCCTCCGAGTCGAGCACGGTCATGAGCCCGCGGCGATTGGCCTCGCGGATGAGATCCGCGTAGAGGCCGGGATCGACGTCGCGTGGCAGCGACCCGGCGAAGACGACGTACGCCGCGCCCTGCGAGAGATACGCGAGCTTCTCGCGAAGCACGTCGAGCTCGTCCTCGGACACCTCGGGCCCCCACTCGTTGATCTCCGTGTAGACGTTCGAGGTCGGGTCGAGCACGGCCGTCGAGGTGCGCGACTCGCCGCGGATCCGGACGAAGTCGTTGAGGATCCCCTCGTTCGTCAGCTCCTCGACGAGCAGTGTCCCGGCTCGGCCACCGGCGAGACCGGTGCAGACGACCGGCACGCCGAGGCGGCGCGCCGCGCGAGCGACGTTGATCCCCTTCCCGCCGGCGCTCGTCGTGCCCGCGCTCGCGCGATGGCGCTGTCCGAGCTGGAAGTTCGGCACGAGCAACGTGCGGTCGATCGCAGCGTTGAGAGTGACGGTGACGATCATCAGAAGGGCGAGAGGCTCGACAGCATGTCACCGGCCTCGTCGAGCGCCCGCCCAGCGTACCAGCGCACACGCACGGGCAGGCTGGGCTCGCCGACCGTTTCGCTCGAGACGAGCGGCCGGCGCGCGACGACCTTGTCCCCGTCGTAGACGACGATCTCGCCGACGGGATCGCCCTGCGAGATCGGAAGACCGAGCGACTCCGGGGCGACGACCTTCTCCACCAAGGCGTGATCGAGGGGGACCGTGGCGCGCACCCGGTCCTCAGCGACGAGCGCCACCTCGCCGCTGGAGAACGGAACGGCGACCTCGGCATAAGGCTTGTTGCGCGAGATCACCTGTACGCGCCCGTACTGGCCGAAGCCCCAGTCGAGGAGCGCGCCGAGATCACGGTTTCGCTCGCGGCGCGTCGGGCCGCCGAGGATGACCGCGTACATGGTCACGCCGTTTCGCTCGGCGGCGGCGATCTCGCTCCACCCGGCGCGGTCGGTGTGTCCGGTCTTGATCCCGATCGCACCCGGATACGTCTTCAGCAGGTCGTTCCACGCATAGAGCGTGCGCCCACCCGCGATCTCGCCGCCGCTCTGCGCGACGATGCGGCGAAACAGAGCGTGCTTCATGTCCTCCCGGGCCAGCGTGTACGTGTCCATCGCGGACGAGTAGTGGCCCGGCGTGTCGAGCCCGTCAGGGACGACGTAGTGCGTGTGGTCGAGACCGAGCGCGGCAGCGCGCTCGTTCATCATCCGGATGAACTTCTTGACGCTCCCGCCCACGTCGGCAGCCAAGGCGTACGCGGCGTCATTCGCGCTCTGGATTAGCGCGGCGGCGAGGAGATCCTTGACCTTGAGCCGCTCGCCCGCCTGCAGGTCGATCGTCGACTCCCCCACCGAGGGAGCAGGCCCCTCGACGCGCACCGTGTCGTCCTTGTTCGTGTTCTCCATCGTGAGCAGCGCGGTCATGAGCTTCGTCAGGCTCGCCATCGGCAGCCGACGGTCGGGGTTCAGCGCATAGAGCGTCTCGCCGCTGTTGCCGTCCACGAGCAGCGCAGCCGACGCTTTCACGCTGGGCGGAGGCGTAGCGGCGGTGGCCGTCTGGGCTGCGGCGAGAGAGAGGAGCAGCCCGGCGAGGAGGGCAAGACGCCGGAGCACGGACCCAGCGTATAAATTCAGGTCGGGATGGGTCTGGTCGAACGGAACAGCTCGCCAGAGCGCGTACGCGGGCGAGAGCGGGGCTTCGAGATTCAACTCGGCGAGCTCGGCGGCTTCGAGCTGCGGCCGACCCGGCTCTTCCTCTGGCCGGGCTCGGACCGCGAGGCGCAGGCCCGCGTCCTGTCGCTCGGCCGCGCGCCGCGGAACCTTCTCCTCCCGAGGAAGGAGAGCGAATACGTGGCCGGCGCGGTGCGGATGCGCTCCGTCGGGAATCCGCTCATGACACTTGCGCTCGCCGCCGTTCACACGGCGAAAGCCGTCAGGCGACGCGGATCTTCTGACCGGGGCTGAGCGCCAGCGGATCGACGTTAGGGTTCAGCGCGAGCAGGTCGTCCACTGTGGTGTCGAACTTCGCGGCGATCGACTCGAGCGTGTCGCCCGCCTTCACCCGGTAGATCTGCTTCTTCTTCGACGGCGTCGTCCCAAGGCTCGTGGTCGTGTCCGGCGCGCTCGTTGTGGGGAGCACGGTCGTCGGCGTCTGGGAATCGCCGTTCAGGCCCCGCTCGATGAGGACGACGAGAATCGTCGCCGCAAGAAAGAACGCCGCCGGAGCGGCGATGCGGTACACCCACGTGCGGTATTTGGGGTCGGTCACCATCCCGACGCCGCCCAGACCTCCCTCCGGAGCCGCGCGGCCTCGGCCGCGGCCGCCTTGCGCCAGTCGGCCCCGTCAACGCGGAACGCGTAGATCACCGCCCGTGAGACCGGCACGAGCGCGCTCGCCGGCCCGCTCGTGAACGCGCGCGCCACGTCGGCCGGGGTCGCGCCCTGGGCGCCGATCCCCGGCAGGAGGAGAACCGCCTGCGGCATCAGTCGCCGCGCCTCCGCCACCGCGCGGGGATATGTCGCCCCGACGACGGCGCCCACGCTCGAGAGCCCGCGCTCGCCGACGAGCCCCGAGCCCCACTCGTTGACGAGCTCCGCCACCTGCTGCCAGACGCGGCGCCCGTCCGAAAGAGCCAGGTCCTGGATGTCTGCGCTGCCCGCATTCGACGTCTTCACGAGACAGAAGATGCCCGCCCCAGAGCGCCTGCACGCAGCGAGGAACGGCTCGACGGAGTCGCTGCCGAGATACGGGTTGACCGTGAGCGCGTCCACGGGCAGCCGCCCGTCCTCGCCGGCCTCGAGGTAGGCGTCCGCGTACGCGCGAGCGGTCGAGCCGATGTCTCCGCGTTTGCCGTCCGCCACGACGAGGAGCGTTGCTGCGCGCGCGTAGTCGCACACCTCCTCATAGGCCCGAAGGCCGTCCGAGCCGAGCGCCTCGAAGAACGCGACCTGCAGCTTCACTCCGACCACATACGGGGAGACGGCGTCGATCAGTCCGCGGCAGAAACGGGCGCATGCGTCCGCCGCCGCGCCCCGGCTCAGGTACGTCTCGCCGCGAAGCTCGACCGGGAGGAGGTCTGGCCGTGGATCGAGGCCTACGAGCAGCTGGCTGCGCTTCGCGTCGACCGCGTCGGCCAAGCGGTCAGCGAACGTCGAAGCCGCTGTGTCGACCCCGGCTTCGAGGTTCTGCGCCATGGACTGAGCTTACAAGCGTTGTCCGCCGACGCCCTCCCCGAGCAAGCTAGTGCTGCGGAGGCGGATCGTGCGGCGATCCTGGCGCGTCGATCCCCGGTGGATCGTCGGGCGAGCTCGGCCGCTCGAGCGAGTCTTCGTCTTCGTAGGGCGCGGGTGCTCCGTCGGGGATCCCCGGATCTTGGGGCAGGTCCTCATCGGGGGTCTCCGGCACCGGCGGCTGCTCGCTCATCGCCGGGGAGATACCCGCGTTCGAGGTCGACCATGCGCACGACCTCCAGCTCGGCCGGAGGACGACGCAGAAACGACCCGATCAGGAGGAGCTCGTCGGCGTCCTCGGGCGCGACGGACTCTTCCCCGGCGCGAGCCTCCGCCAGCCCCGCCTCCAGCTCGATGCGCGCAGCCGGCCCGCGCGGCAGGATGCGGACGGCCGCCACCCGCCCGCCGGACACGAAGAAGGCGCGCCGAAACCCGGGCTCGACGGCGGGCGCGACGAGGCACAGCCGGGCGGCGCGCAGCCGTTCGAGCTCCGCGAGGTCCTCCACGACCTGCTCTAGCGCCGAGATGCGGTCGCGGAGGCGGGCAGCGTCTTCGTAGCGGAGGCACTCCGAGAGGTCGCGAAGCTTCGCGCGGAGCCGGGGCAACGGCCCTCCGGAGGAAAGCATGGCGAGCTCGCTCTCGCTCGCGCCCTGCAGCGCCCGCGCTGCAAGCTCGGCCCGGCGGCGGCTCCGGATGGGCCCGAGCGAGGACGGCGTCGAGCTGACCACGATCCGCTCGCCGCGCCGCCCGAAGTAGAGGTAGCGGTCTGGACGCGACGAGCGCGCGTTCGCGGGGGGCCGCTCTTCGCGGATCAGGCGCAGCTCCTCGAGCGCGGCCTCGAGCTCGGAGCCGAGGACGCGCCACTCGATGCGCTCGACCGCGGCGAGAGCGGCCTCCACCGCGGGACGCTGCCTGTCTGTCCGAAAGTACGAGCGCAGCCGCTCCCGCAGGTTGCGCGCCCGGCCCACATAGAGGATCTGCTCTCCCTTCCCGACGAAGAGATAGATACCGGGGGACGTCGGCGCGCCGAACGCGAGCGCGCGCTTGTCGTAGACGCGGCGCGTGCGCGGCGCCGCGAGCCGGCCCAGGTCGGCGACGGTCCGGGCGCCCCGTTCCTGGGCGAGGCCGATCAGCCGCAGGAGAATCTCTGCGGTCGCCTCGGCGTCGGGGAGCGCGCGGTGGCACGGCCGCGTCGTGGTCCCGAAGAAGTGCGACAGGGAGCTCAGACTCGCCCGTGCGACCCGGCCGGCCAGCAGGCGTCGCGCCAGCCCGACGGTGTCGATGACCGGCGCGGCGAGCCGGCGGCCCTCGACGAGCTCGACCTCGCGATCGAGGAAGCCGATGTCGAAGCGCGCGTTGTGCGCCACGAGAACCGCCCCCGACGCGAAGTCGAGGAAGCGCTGGACGGCAAGCACGGGCGACGGAGCGCCCGCGAGGTCGCGGTCCTCGATCCCCGTCAACGAGGTGACGACCGGGGGAAGCGGAACCCCGGGGTCGACCAGCGACTGGAACGTGTCCACATGCGTGAGGCCTTCGAGCCGGACCGCTCCGATCTCGCAGATCGCTGCGCGGCCGGGCCGCAGGCCGGTCGTCTCCAGGTCGACGACGACGTACCGAGCCGCTTCGAGCGGCAGCTGCTCCGTCGGGTCGTCCGCGAGCGCGACCGCCGACCCACGCCACGCGAGTCGCGAGTCGCCGCTGACGACGTCGTCGAGGAGGCTGTGCGCAAGGCCCGCGGGCGCGAAGGCGAGCGCGAACAGCGCGCGGGCCGCCTCCTCGGCTGCGACGGGCGCCCGCCGCTCCTCGACCAGATCGACCAGCCGGTCGGCGGCGTCGAAGGTGAGCTGCGCCTCCATGCGAACATATGTTCGCACAACCACCGGCCGGAACGAGAGACGGGGGCCGCGTGGGCCCCCGTCGGAGTTTCACCGGAAGGAGGGGTGTTACTGCTTGAGCGCTTGCTTCAGCTGGCTGCCGGCGGAGAACTTCGGAACGCGAG
>Ga0190270_10001701_pt1 | contig 10361 bp, 13 predicted proteins | sample Popmic320T_FD_133748 | JGI IMG/M metagenome (GOLD analysis project Ga0190270, IMG submission 133748) | Populus adjacent soil microbial communities from riparian zone of Weber River, Utah, USA - 320 T | ecosystem: Environmental > Terrestrial > Soil > Riparian zone | place: USA: Utah | collected... | reverse complement strand
GTATGCCTGGTAGTCCTCCGGAAGCCTGCCTTCCGCTCGAAGTCGAATCTTCCGGAACATCCGCGCAAACCAAACAAGACCTCCGGTTTTTTCGTATGGACTAACAAACATGGTAATCTTGCATTGCCGAACGACCCAAGTTCAGCGACCCGGCCGCGGGACGCCACGATTGCAACAGTGACGCGAGGGCCGGGTTCGCTGCGGCGCAGGGCTAGGTGGCGTGGTCACGGTTGGGATTTATTTCTCCTGCTTCCAGCATCGCGCCACATCATGATAGCGCCCAACACCACCAGCAGCACGCCATACGCGATAAAACCACCATCTCCCCACCTGAGGGTCAAATCGAAGCCGAGTGGTTCTCGTGGTTCTTGCTTGAAGTGTTGAACCGTTTTTATGGTGGCTAAATTGATGCCGAAGATCATCATTGTAAATCCCACGTACGACAACGCGCCACGTTTTTTATGTGGCGGGTTCGCCGCGTTTGGCTTGACGGTTTTATTCTGTTCTTCGTTCATAAGCTTTTACTTTTCCAGCCCGGCGATCCGCCGAACGACCTGGCTGAGCCGCAGCCCGGGATAAACGCGGCGCGTTCCAACGCGGAAGTGCCAAAAACCACGGACAGCGGGCTGTCGGCTCCAGCGCTTTTGATAGGCGTTTCGTTGGAGTTCACAGGGCCTCTAAAAAAGTAATGTCTCCCGGGTAATTCGCCATGCTCCGGCTGATTTCTTGACGTCGAATAGGTGACCGCCGAGTTTGCCGCGCTCGCGAACGTACACTTGAACGGTGCCGCCGCGTTTCGGTGTGATAGCGCCAATCGGAGTAGCCGTCCGCTGCTTGATGGCTGCGGTGATGTCCGCCACATCCTGAGGCGTCAACTCACGAGTCGGGCGCCAGCGATAAGCCAGCGATGCGGAAATTGTGCCCATGATAAGCACAATCGTGATGAGGATGCGTATCCTCCGGCGTGCCATGCGCCCCGAAGGTGGATTGTTTTTCTCTTCGTTCATAGGACTCGCACAGAAACGCCTAACGACTAAGCGATGGCAACCCCACTAGCGGGGGCCAGCGTTGATCGCGGGGTTAATGTCGGATGTAGATGGATCATGGAAAACAGAAGGGCTAGTGGGGGTTGCCATCCGCGCCTTGTCCGCCCTTCGTTTGGCCTAATGTCTGTGTCCCGGGGAAGAACGATTCAATTACCTGCGGTGAGCGTCCACTGAGCAGGCCCAAAGTGAAAACTCGAATCAACGGTATGCTAACCGGATAAGCTCTAGGATAGCGATAGCTGTATGTCTGAGTGGAGCTGTTCCAGGTAATCCCCGAACTACCGTCTCCAACCAACTTCCTGAGAGGCTCAGACAAATAGTCAGGGGAAGTGGGCATGACGCCGTGCGCCGAAAAGAATCGAGTGGTCTCGCTCTCAATGGAACGCCACTGCTCTGCGTGGGGAGGTCGAGCATCCCGGCGAATCAGGGGTATGGCCGCAAAAACGGCCAGGAGATAAGTACTGCCGACTCCGCAGATGAATGATCTCCAGTGAATGCGATTTCCTTCGGTCTTCATAGCACGAGGTGTGTTGAGTTGGGCGAACGTCTAAGCGCTGGCACCGCTGGGGCGGGAGGGCGCATGGACGACTCGGTTGAGGTTGGAGTTACGGAGAGGCATGGAAACGGCGACGCCCCATCGGTTGCCAGCCGCGCTTTTGTTCGCCCTTGGTTGGTCGTGGATGAATGTTGTCATGATGTCGTTGAACCAAGGGCACTGTAAACTGGCTGCCAATCTCTGGCAATCCTTCGCTGCTCATCTGTGTCTGCTGCCAACAAATCCGTGTGCGAGCAAACGTAGTCTGCGAGGGAGCGAATGGCTGTGTGAATAGGAAGCAGATAGGAGGCGGTCGGCCATCCGAACTGAGCGGCAACGCATGATCCAATAATCGCTGCCTGTGAGTCGTCCTCGTGCTCTGTCAGGCGAAACTCTCGTAGAAAAGCTTCGAGAACCGGGAAGTAAAAGACGAAGGCACGGCCTCCCATAAACATGAAGTCCTCTTGATAGTGAATGGGGTTCTCGCGGAACTTCTTCAATGCGTCTGTAACCGTAAGTCCACCAAAGTTGCGCCATGCGTGCTGGGCGTCCAAACAGCCCCAAGGATCAAACTCCTTCTCGGTTGGCGGTGCAACTCTAGGCGTAAGATCATGGCTAATTCTGCTCATCGGGTGGCGCTCTGAAGTTGGGCGAACTAGTGGATGGGAAACAGATCTGTGTGTTTGTGCGCATTTTTATAGGCGACAGATTCGATGGAATATTACGGGTAGTGGAACGGAGTGGTGATGCTTTTGGCACCGAATAGCAGGATGAGCGACAGAATTGCGGGGTTTTCGCTCAGTGGGGAGTGATCATTGAGTGATGGATATGAACGACCCTTATGATGCCGGGCGCTGGATGCTGATGGGATTGGGGCGGGCGTTTTCGGGATGGTCGGCGGGATAGATAGAGGGACGGGCGGCGGGAGGCGAGAAGAAAAGAAGTGAGGGACGCGGAGGCCTGCGTGAGCGGGAGGAAGGGAGCGTCATGAGGTCAGGGCTGAATGACGCTAAGTTAAGCCCGGCAGGGCTGACAGAAATTAGCCGGTGGTGGAGCGAGGCACGAGCGCAACCACCGGACCCCAAACCCGCAAACATCCGCGCACCGGCAGGTACGCGAGAAACCCCCGTTTCACCACAAATACCGGTCATCATATTCCACCAACCCCTTCCGCAATAATCGCACATACTCTTCCTGAAACGTCGTCCCATGATGGTGCTCCTCCTGATGCAACACATACTCCCGCACCTTTTCGATATGCCCGGCGCTGATCGTGAATGCGCCGTAGCCCTCCTGCCAATGAAATCCCGCGAGTCCGATCTCGCGGTGAATCCACGTGGACGAATCCGCCTTCACCTCGCGCATCACATCCGCGAGGCAATGCGTCGCCCGCAGCCCGGCGAAGATATGCACATGGTCCGCCGTCCCGCCCACCGCATGCGCCACACCATCCATCCCGCGAATGATGCCGCCGAGGTAGCGGTGAACCCGTTCGCGCTGTTCCATGCTGAACCATGCCTCACGGTTTTTGGTGCTAAACACGAGATGATAATGGAGGGAGAGGTGCGTCGAGGCCATGCACGGATGGTTCTCGCGCACCTCCGGCGCGCCAATGTTCTGTGGGGCGCGAATCCGGTGGTTCCGCTCGTGCCTCGCTCCACCACCGGCTAATCTCTGCCGGGCCTCCGGCCCTTAAAACACCCGCGCGCCGGGTGCCTGGGACGCTCAGCACATCGGTCGCGTCACAAAAATGGTGGCTTTGTTGGTGGAGGGCTTTTCGCCGGGGGCGGCGCTGACGGAACTGGTGGGGAAGAGCAGGGAGTACTTCACCTCGCCGACTTCGACCTGCGCGGATTTGTCGCGGGGCAATTCGAGCTTGTGGACTTTGTCGCCGGCACGCACTTCGACGGCGATTTTTTCGTCGTTGCCGGAAACGACGACCACTTCAAAAAGGTCGGGGCCTTTGGGGAAAGCGACGGGGAATTTGTCACCGAGGCCGGCGCGGGCCTGCATGTGGAAGGTGCCTTTGGTGAAGCCGTCGCGGAACTGGCTCCATGATGCGCCTTTGAACGGAGTCTCTCCTTTCCACGGGCCGCCATCAGGAACGAAACGCAATTTTACGGTTTCCGATTTCGCGGGTTCGGACTTGTCCGGTGCAGCGGACGGGGCCGGTTTTTTCTCCTGCGCGGCGGCGATGGAGGCGGTGAGGCTGAGGGTGGCGGCGGTGAGTGGGAGGAGTGTTTTCATGGTGGTAACGCATACCAGGCGGCACGGGCGGGTTCTGTAAGTCTATTGTAAATCCGTGCGGGAGCGCCGCGGACTTTTCTTCGCTTTCGTGCGGGCGGGGCGCCGGGAGGCGGTGCGGTCCCGGAGTTCCACCCATGCGGGAGCGTGATCACTGGCCTTTGGCTCGCCGCGCACCCAGCGGTCCACGCCGGCGTCTAACAGACGTGGTGCCAGTTCGCTGCTGAGGAGGAGATGATCGATGCGCAGGCCGGCGTCGCGCGGCCAGTGATTCCGGAAGTAATCCCAGAAGGTGTAAATGCGTTTGTCAGGATGGCGGGTGCGAATGGCATCGGTCCATCCCTGGGCGAGGAGCTTGCGATACCGTTCGCGGCTTTCCGGCTGGAGGAGGGCATCCTTTTTCCACGATGCCGGATTGTAGATATCGAAATCGGTGGGCACGACGTTGAAGTCACCCGCGAGGATGACGGGATGCTTCGTGGCGAAGAGCTTGCGGGCGTGGGACAGCAGGCGGTCGAACCATGCGAGCTTGTAGTCGAATTTGGGACCCGGCTGAGGGTTCCCGTTGGGGAGATAGAGGCAGGCCACGAGCACCCCGCCGACGGCGGCTTCAAGGTAGCGGCTGTGCGTGTCGTCCGGATCGCCCGGGAGGCCGCGCCGGGTTTCCATGGGCTCGGTGCCTTTGGCAAGAATGGCGACTCCATTCCATGACCGCTGACCTTGCCAAATGACTCCGTAACCGGCCTCGCGGATCGCACTGGCGGGGAAGCTCTCGTCGCGCGTTTTGAGTTCCTGCAAGCAGACGACGTCCGGCGCTTCCTTTGCGAGCCACCGAAGCAACGCGGGCAGGCGGCTGGTGATCCCGTTGACGTTGAACGTGGCCACTTTCATCTGGCGGGCACGCGGCGCGGACGGGTTTTGGGCGCGGGTTTGGTTTTCGTTTTAGGACGGAGCCGCGTCGTCGTTTCCTCGAGCGAAGCATTCAACGCGGTCGCGAGCGCAGCGTCGCCGTTCACGAGGTCCTGCCATGACAGCTCCAGCCCGTTGCGCCGTCCTTTCACCGTCAGTTTCAGCCCGCCAGGGGTGAGGATGACGACGTATGCGTCCTTCCCGATCAGGATTTCCCGCTTGAGAGGTTTTTCCAGAGTGGTGGCCATGGGAGCAGGGGATGCGGGAACCGTGCCAGCACTTCGCAGAAGCTGATTCGCGAGCCGCGGCCCGCCTTCCACCGGCGGACTTGCTTTTTGACAGTCAGCGTCAGAAGTTCGGGCTATGAGTATGCTTACCCAGCGCCTGTTTGCCGAGATCGAGTCTGCACCCGAGCCTGTGCAGGAGGAGGTGCTGGACTTCGTGCTCTTTGCGAAGGCCCGGCACGGCAGCACTGAAGGCGGACCCATCCAGCGAACTCCCGGTGTTAGCGGGGGCGAGGCGTGCATCGGAGCGACCCGCATCGCGGTATGGATGCTCGAAGAGGCAAGGCGGCTGGGGGTGACGGAGGAGGAATTGCTCAAGGATTACCCCGGCCTGAGTGCTGGCGACTTGGCGGCGGCGTGGGCCTATGTGGACGCGCACCCTGAAGAGATTGAGAAAGCCATCCGCGGCAATCAGGAGGCGTGATGGCGCGGCTCTACTCCAATGAGAATTTTCCATTTCGCGTGGTGCAGGAACTTCGCGCCTGCGGCCATGAGGTGCTCACCTCGCTGGAAGCTGCCTTGACTTCTTTCGCCTGCATCAATGGGGCGCTGGCGGCCATGCGGGTATCATCGCCTGCACCCGGGATGGCGATTCGGCGGCACTCGCGCGGAGAATCCACGAGGCCGTCGCGGCCGCGGGTGATCTGAATGGCAAACTGATCCGCATCGTGCGGCCGGCACTCTGACCTGTTACCCCGCCGGAAGCACGATGCGAGCGGCCCACTGCTGACGGCAAAGTGGGATTCTTTAGCCTTGAAACGCGGAGGAGAACCACGGATTGCACGGGTTCCCACGGATAATAAAAGTCGTCCACCCGTCATGACCACGCATTCCCGCCGATCCTTTATGAAGACCACTGCCGCTGCTGCCGCCGCCTCCGCCATTCCTGTTGTCGCTGACACTGCCACGCCGCTGAAGCTCCGCCTCGGATTCGATAACTTCTCCATTCGCGCGCTCGGCTGGAAGGCTCCGCAACTCATCGACTACGCCGCGGAGCAAAAGTGCGATGCCCTCCTGCTGTCGGATATGGACGTCTATGAGAAGCACGACGATGCCTATCTTGCGGACATCGGAAAGCGGGCGCGGGATAAAGGGATCGCGCTCTATGCGGGCACGGGCGGCATTTGCCCGACGGCGAAAAATTTCAGCAAGAAATGGGGCACCGCAGAGGAGCATCTCAAGATGACGCTGCGCGTGGCGAAGGCGGTAGGTTCGCCCGCGGCGCGGTGTTACCAGGGGTTCTCCGACGACCGGAAAAGCCCCGGCGGCATCTTTGCGAGGATCAAGGACACCGTCGCGGTGTGCAAAGCGGTGAAGAGTTACGCACTCGATACCGGCGTGAAGATCGCCATCGAGAATCATGCCGGTGACATGCAGGCGTGGGAATTGCAGACGCTCATCGAGGAGGCCGGCAAGGACTACGTGGGCGTCACCATTGATAGCGGGAATGCGACATGGACGCTGGAGGACCCAATGCAGAACCTGGAAATTCTCGGGCCTTACACGGTGTGCAGCGGCATCCGCGACTCGATGATCTGGGAAGACGCCGACGGTTGTCAGGTCGCATGGACGGCGGTCGGAGAAGGCTGTGTCGATATGAAGGCCTATGCCCGGCGGTTTGCGGAACTCTGCCCCGCCGCGCCGTTCATCATGGAAATCATCAGCGGGTTCGCCCGGGGTTTTCCGTACCTGAAGCCGGAATTCTGGCCGCCCTACGAAAAGATCCGCCCGGCGGAGTTCGCGCGGTTCCTTGCCCTCGCCAAAAAAGGCAAGCCCATCCCCGGCTTCCAGGCGACAGGCGACAAGAAGAAGGCCGAGCAGGACTATCAAAAAGCCGAACTCGAACGCAGCCTCAAGTATTGCCGGGATGTCATTGGCATCCGGGCGTGAATGAGAGGGCCGGAGGCCAGCTGAGCCCGCGGCGCAGTCCACGGACCCTGCGGCTCGCTAAATTCGTGACCACCCTTCCTGCTTCGTCAGCATTGACCCTGCGGGATATTCCGGTATTCTCGCGCCCATATGAAGACTTGCGTTGCGTGGTTTACGGTCGCCGGCTGCATTCTGGGAGTGCTGGGGGCGACCTTCGTTTACACGGTGGAACGGCCGGTATTCGCGGGCGCTGCCATCTTTCGTCCTCTGCGGGCGGCGGATGATCAGCCCGGTGTTTCCCACCGCGAATGGCTGAAGACGGAGGCGGCGGCATTGGGGGCGGAAGCGAATCTGATGAAGGTCGTCAGGAATCTGAATCTTGAATCCGCATGGTCGATGAGCGCCGGTGAGAGCGTGACGGAGGTGCGGGAACGGATGCAGGTTTCAATACCGGATGAGACCACGCTCATTCAAGTTATCGTGACCGGAACAAAGAGGGCCGAATGCGCGGCCCTGGCAAATGGAGTAGTCAAGGCGCGTGAAGAGACTGTACGTGAAGCCGCCTGGAGTCGGCAGAGCAACCTGCAATCCACATATAGCGCAAGGGTCAAGACGCTGACAAAATCCAGCGGCGACAAGCATGCTGAACTGGTGGTGGCCATGAAAAGTGCGGGCGTCACGGGTGACTTTTCCGATGCCTCCCTGCTGGCTGCGACCCTCACGCCGGAACTCTCCGCCATGAGAGACGCGTGGCAGGCAGACGCCGCGCAACTCGCCTACACAAAGGAAAAACTCGCCGAGGCGTCGCTCCCGCAGATCATTTCACCGTATGCGGAGACTCTGCAAAAGGCGGCGCCGCAAGTGAACTCCGTGGGGCCTTCATGGTATCCGCGCGCCACATGGTGGGCTGCGATCGGCGCCGGGTTCGGATTGGTTGTCGGCGTGCTCGTTGGCGCGCTGCGCCGACGGATGCCTCCGCGGTCCGCGATCGGCACGGCCTCTCCGCTTCCCCTTGGTGCCGTGGAGTTTTGAAATGCGGACGCAGGAATCTCAGAGGATGACGGCGCAGCTTTCCATCCGCGTCGTGCCCAACGCGGGGCGTGATGCGTGCGCGGGGCTCATGGATGACGGCGCCACGTGGAAGGTGAGGATTGCGGCGCCCGCGATCGATGGGCGCGCCAATGCCGCCCTCATTGCGTGCCTCGCGGAACTGCTGGACGTGCCGCGGGGCGCCGTCGCGCTAACAGCCGGCGCGGCCAGTCGATCCAAGCGGATTCGCATCGACGGGATTTCGACAGAAACCGCCTGTGCCCGGCTGGCTGCGGCGGCCGATCAGTGATGCCGCATTAGTCTTTATGAAGATCTACACCAGGACCGGCGATGACGGCACCACAGGACTGTACGGCGGGGAGCGCGTGGCGAAGGATGATCTGCGCGTGGAGACCTACGGAACGGTCGATGAATTGAATGCGGCGCTGGGATGGGCCGCCTGCGAGTGTGATTCCGCGGAACTTTCCGGGATTCTCAGGCGCGTCCAGGAAATGATGTTCGAACTGGGCGCGGATTTGTGCACACCGCGCGACATTACCAGTGACCGGCAACCGGTTCGCATAACAGACGGGCATGTGAGTGAGTTGGAAGCATTCATCGACCGCACGTGGGCGCCGCTGGAGCCGATGAAATCATTCGTCCTCCCGGGCGGCAGCGAACTGGCGGCGCGGCTGCACATTGCCAGGACGATTGCGCGGCGGGCGGAGCGGCTGGCCGTGGCTCTGGACAGGCTCGCGGGGCTGGAGAACGCCGTTATCCGCGTCTTGAATCGCGTGAGCGATCTCCTGTTTGCGATGGCACGCCGGGCCAATCAACTCAGTGGAGTGGCGGACATTCCGTGGAAGGGCATGTAACGCAGTGCCTCGGGCCTGCCGTTCCGCAGTGCGTCCCGCCTGCCATTTTGAATGCGTCGCGTGTCCAACAGGCAGGCCGGAGGCGCTGCGGAACGGCAGCCGTGACGGACTGCGTTACATTCAGCATCTCACGCAATGATGTCCTTCACGACCTTGCCATAGACATCTGTGAGGCGGAAGTCACGGCCGGCATAGCGGTAGGTCAGCTTTTCGTGATTGAAGCCGAGGAGATGGAGAATGGTGGCGTGCAGGTCGTGGACATGGACGGGATTTTCCGTCGCCTTCATGCCGAGTTCGTCAGTGGCGCCGTAGGCCATGCCGCCGCGCACGCCGCCGCCGGCGAGCAGCGTGGAGAACGCCGTGTGATGATGGTCGCGGCCCACTTTCTCTTTAGCTTTGTCCTTCTCGCGATTCTCCGCGTAGGGCGTGCGGCCGAATTCGCCGCCCCAGATCACGAGCGTATCGTCGAGCATGCCGCGCTGCTTGAGGTCGGATATGAGTGCCGCTGCGGCCTTGTCGCCATCGGCGCAGAGTTTCGGATGCCGGGTGTGGTGATCGGTGTGGGTGTCCCACGGCTGGTTGTCGGAACTCGTGTAATAAACCGTGACGAAGCGGACGCCGGATTCAAGGAGGCGGCGGGCGAGCAGGCACGAGCGCGAAAAGGGTGTGTCGCCGTAGGCCTCATGCACCGCCTTTGGCTCCCGGCTGATGTCGAACGTTTCCATGGCCTCGCGCTGCATGAGGAACGCGGTTTCCATGGCGCGGATTTCGCCTTCGAGCGCGGCGTCGCCGTCGCGTTGCGCGAGATGCTTGCGGTTGAGTTGCGCAAGGAGATCGAGCTGCTCGCGCTGTTCCTCGCGGGCGAGGCGCGGGTTGCGGATATTGGCGACGAGTTTGTCCACGGCCATGTCAGCGGTGATCACGCTGGTGGCCTGATACTCGGCGGGCAGGAAGCTGTTGCTCCAGAGCGCCGGACCGACCACGATCTTCGGGCTGGGCCGCAGAACGATGTAGCCCGGGAGATTTTGGTTCTCGGTCCCGAGCCCGTAGAGCATCCATGAGCCGATGGACGGACGGATCGGCTGCAAGTTGCCCGTGTGCATTTGGAGCAGCGCCGGCTCGTGATTGGGCACGTCCGTGTGCATCGAGCGGATGATGCAGCAGTCGTCGATGACCTTCGCAAGGTGCGGCAGCGTCTCGCAGACTTCGATGCCGCTCTGGCCGTGTCTTGCGAACGCGAATGGCGAGGGCAAATAACCGCTGCCCTTGCTCTTCTTGAAGAGTTCGCCGCCCGGCTGCTGGCCGGCGACATCGTGGAGCTTTGGTTTGGGATCGAAGGTGTCGAGGTGGGACGGGCCGCCATTGAGGAAAAGAAAGACGACGCGTTTCGCCCGCGGGGCAAAATGAGTGAGGCGCGCCGCATCAGCGGCCTGCGTGGAGTTCTGCCCCATCACTCCGGCAAGGCCGAGCATCCCGAATCCTGCGCTCATGCGCTGCAGCATCTCCCGCCGGCTGTAGAGTCGGGCGGCAGCGGCAGAATCGTGAGCGGCTGAAGGGCTAGTCAACATAG
>Ga0190270_10001700_pt1 | contig 10364 bp, 12 predicted proteins | sample Popmic320T_FD_133748 | JGI IMG/M metagenome (GOLD analysis project Ga0190270, IMG submission 133748) | Populus adjacent soil microbial communities from riparian zone of Weber River, Utah, USA - 320 T | ecosystem: Environmental > Terrestrial > Soil > Riparian zone | place: USA: Utah | collected... | reverse complement strand
CGACCGATGGCTGGTGCTGCTGCACAGCCAGCTCATGCCACGCGCCATGCACGACCGGCTGGCCCGCACCCTGGCCTCCGAGGGCCTGCACGTCGTCACCCTCGACCTCCTCGGCCATGGACGCTCCGACCGGCCGGAGGACCCGAGGGAGTACTCCATGTCGGCCTTCGCCGAGCAGGTGGTCGGGCTCCTCGACCACCTCGGCGCCGCCCAGGCGGTCATCGGCGGGACCTCGCTCGGCGCGAACGTGAGCCTCGAGGTGGCCGACCTGCACCCCGACCGCGTCCGTGGGCTGCTGCTCGAGATGCCGCTCCTGGACAACGCCGTCGAGGCAGGGGTCCTCGCCTTCGCACCGCTGCTGTTCCTGGCCCGCTTCGCCCCGTGGACGATCGCGTCGGTCGCCGCCGCGACCCGGGTGGTCCCGCGCCGGCTCGCCCCACCTTGGGTGGAGGTCGTGCTCGACACGCTCGCCCAGCGCCCGCGCCCCATGGCCGCCACGATCCACGGGCTGTTCTTCGGCCGGGTGGCCCCGTCCAGTCGAGCCCGGCGACAGATCCAGGCGCCGGCTCTCGTCATCGGACACCCGCACGACCCGCTGCACCTCGACGCGGACGCACGCATGGTGGCGGAGGAGATGCCGAATGCCCGGCATGTCGGCGCCTCGAGCATCCTCGAATGGCGGATGCGCCCGGAACGCCTCGACCAGGAAACGATCGCCTTCGCCACGGCGGCGTGGGACGAGCCGGCCACGGCCGCGCAGGCACAATGACAACGTGCCCTACTACCGCGACGAGGCGATCGTGCTGCGCACCCAGAAGCTGGGTGAGGCAGACCGCATCGTCACGCTGCTGACCCGCTCGCACGGTCGGGTGCGCGCCGTCGCCAAGGGGGTACGCCGGACCACGTCCCGGTTCGGGGCACGGCTGGAGCCCTTCACCCATGTCGACGTCCAGCTCGCCGAGGCACGCTCCCTCGACATCGTCACCCAGGCGGAGACCCTGGACCCCTATGCGGGCCGGATGGGAGCCGACTACGCGGCGTACACCGCCGGCACCGTGATGCTGGAGACCGCGGAGCGACTGGTGACCGAGGACAAGGAGCCCGCTCTCCAGCAGTACCTCCTCCTCGTCGGGGCTCTGCGTGCCATCTGCGACACCGGCCGCCCTCCTGCTCAGGTGCTCGACGCGTTCCTGCTGCGGTCCCTCGCTGTCGCCGGTTACGCGCCGTCGTTCAGCGTCTGCGCGCGCTGCGGCACCGAGGGGCCGCACGTGGCCTTCAACCCGTCCGCCGGCGGGATGCTCTGCACGGAGTGCCGGCTGCCCGGGTCGGCCCGGCCGGCGTCGGAGACGGTCGAGGTGCTCGCAGCCCTGCTGTCAGGCGACTGGGACGTCGTGCTGGTCGCCGACGAACGCCACCTGCGCGAGGCGAGCACACTCGTCGCGGCCTACCTCGCCTGGCACCTCGAGCGCGGACTGAAGTCGCTCAGCCACTTGCAGCGCTGATACCGCGCCAACCGGCCGGGTCTACTCGACCGTCTGCGCCCGCTCGATGGGGTCGGCTACCGCGATCTCCTCGACGGTGCCCGCTTGGGCACTGGCGTGGCCCAGCCGGTCTACGGACTGGTTGAAACGCTCGAGGAGGCGGCCGAGCTCGTCGACGTCCTCCTGGGACCAGTCCTGGAGGGCTTCCTGGAGGCCCGCGCGCCGACGCTCGCGGTTCTCGACCAGCACCGACCTCCCGTCGGGGGTCAGGTCCACGATCGAGGCCCGGCGGTCCGTGGGGTCGGCGCTCCGCACCACCATCGCGGCGTTCTCGAGCGCCTGGACCTGTCGGGTGATCGTCGAGGGGTCGAGCCCGAACGCCTGTGCCAGCGCCCCCACGCGTTGCGCGCCCTCGTCGGCCAGGCGGCACAGGATGCCGTACGCCGACCGGTCGAGGTTGACCTCGCCCGTCGTCGTACGGAAATGGATCCGCTGCGTTCGCCGCAACAGGATCGTGAGCTGTTGCTCGATTTGCGTGGTTTGCAATGCCGTCCCCTCGCGGTCACCTGCGTCCGGCATTCTAGATTGTCCGCTGACGACGTGGACGGAGGGTCCGATGGAGCGCATCCGCAGGGGGCGAGGCAGTCAGCCTCGCGCGGTGCCTGTGCGCGCCCCCGAACCCCATCCGTCCGGCGCCAGGCCACCCTCCGTGCCGAAGGAGCTCGTGCCCGCGCACATCGCCATCGTCATGGACGGCAACGGCCGCTGGGCGCAGCTGCGTGGCCTCCCGCGCACCGCCGGTCACGAGATGGGCGAGCACGCGCTCTTCGACGTGGTGGAGGGGGCGATCGAGATCGGCGTCAAGGCCGTGTCGGCGTACGCTTTCTCGACAGAGAACTGGTCACGTTCCCCCGACGAGGTCCGCTTCCTCATGGGGTTCAACCGCGACGTGATCCGCCGCCGCCGAGACGAGATGCACGAGCTCGGGGTGCGGGTGCGGTGGGCAGGGCGGGCACCGCGGCTCTGGCGCTCGGTGATCAAGGAGCTCCAGGTCGCCGAGGAGATGACCCGGGACAACGACGTCCTCACACTCACGATGTGCGTGAACTACGGCGGCCGCTCGGAGATCGCCGACGCAGCCCAGGCGCTGGCGCACGATGTCGCTGCCGGGAAGCTGGACCCCCGACGCGTGGACGAGCGCGCATTCGCCCGCTACCTGTACGTCCCGGAGCTCGCCGACGCGGACCTCGTCTGGCGCACCTCAGGTGAGCAGCGCCTGTCGAACTTCATGCTGTGGCAGGCGGCGTACTCCGAGCTGGTCTTCACCGACGTCCTCTGGCCCGACGTCGACCGTCGGCACCTGTGGCAGGCGATCGACACCTACGCGCGGCGCGACCGGCGGTACGGCGGGGCAGAGCCGGCGCCGGACCCGGGGACCTAGCAGTACGCAGCCGCCGGTCACGTAGGCATCCCGGAGCAGCCAGCGCTCACGAGATCCCGCCCTTGGCCTTCAGGGCGGCGGGGTCACGGAGCACGACGCGCCCACGCCCGAGGTCGATGATCTGCTCGTCGGCGAGGCGCTGCAGCACCTGGTTCACGGTGGGGCGCGTGCCGCCGACGAGGTCGGCGAGCTGCTCCTGGGTCAGGGGGATGGAGGCCGGCCCGCCGGGCTCGGCGTACGCATGCCCGAGCTGGAGCAGCGAACGGTAGAGCCGGCGGTCCAGAGGGAGGTACATCGTCTCCAGGAGCCGGTTGCTCAGCTCCCTCACACGTTCAGCGAGCAGGTCCACCAGCAGACCCTGCACAGCCGGGTGCCTGGAACAGAGGTCACGGAACGCGGCGGCCGTGAGCACGCGCGTCGTGGCGGGCTCGAGGGCCACGACACTGGCGGACCGCCGACCTCCCTGAGGAAGAAGAGCCAGCTCGCCGACGTGCTCGCCGGGGCCGAGCACGTTGAGGCTCGCCCGCTCCCCGTCGGGAGTCGAGACCTGCACCACCAGCCGCCCGGACACCAGCAGGTGCATGGCGTCAGCAGGATCACCCTCGTGGAAGACGGCCTCGCCCTTGTCGAAGCTGCGCTCGCGTGCGGCGTCGAGCACGGCCGCGCGCTCGTCGGCGGCCAAGGGACGCAGAAGCGGCCAGTCCATGAGCGCAGGTCTAGCACATGGAGAAGGCCGGGTCGGCATGCGCCGACCCGGCCTCTCGTATCCCCGTCATACCCCCGGTCGTGAGACCCCGTCAGTGGTGGTGATCGTAGGCAGCGCGAGCAGCCGCGGACTGTCCGCTTGATGACACAGCGGAAGAAAGTTCGTGCTCAGCGACAGGAGGCGCAGATCCCGAAGATCTCCAGCGTGTGGCTGACGTCGGCGAAGCCGTGCGTGGCGGCGACCGTGGAGGCCCATCGCTCGACGGTCGGGCCCTCGACCTCGACGGTGCGGCCGCACGTGCGGCACACCAGGTGGTGGTGGTGGTGCGACGCGGAGCAGCGTCGGTAGCGCGCCTCGCCGTCCTCGGCGCGGAGCACGTCGACCTCGTGGCTGTCCGCGAGCGCCTGCAGCGTGCGGTAGACGGTGGAGAGCCCGACGGGCTCACCCTGGCGGCGCAACAGGTCGTGGATCTCCTGCGCCGACCTGAAGTCGTCGAGCCCCTGCAGGCACGTGGTCACGGCGCGGCGCTGCCGGGTGGCTCGGCTGCCGGCAGGAAAGCCGGCCGAGGAGTCAGTGCTCGTCATAGTGACCTCCGTGGACGGCGTGCCGGTGGCCGTCGTGCACGTAGTCGACGTGGTCGCCGTGCCGGACCGCGAGGTGTCCGCAGTCGGGCCCGTGCTGGTGCCCGTGCTCCTCGGGTACGGCGGTGTGCGGGTCGTCGACCTCGAAGGGGTCGTCCTCCACGACGATCGGCGCGGCCGCGACCCGCCGCCGCCGCAGCACGACGCCGATGGGGAACGAGAGGCCGAAGCCGAGGATCGCCAGCAGCACGATCGTGGCACCAGGAGCGACCGGCGCCTCCACCGAGATCAGCAGCCCACCTACCGAGGCCACCATGCCGAGCCCCATCGCGAGCACCAGCGTGGCGCGGAACGTGCGGGCGAACTGCTGGGCGGTCGCCACGGGGACGACCATGAGGGCACTCACGAGGAGCAGGCCCACGGTGCGCATCGCGACCGTGACCGAGACCGCGGCCAGGACCGAGACCAGCAGGTTGTAGCCCCGGACCCGGAGTCCTGCGACCCGCGCGAACTCGGGGTCCTGGGTGACCGCGAACAGCTGGGGGAGCAGACCGACGCTGACCGCGATCACCACGACGGCGAGCACGGTCGTGACCCACAGGTCGGTGGCGTCGACCGTCGTGATCGATCCGAAGAGGTAGCGGTTGAGCGTCGTGGCGCTCTGTCCGGCGAGGCCGGTGATGAGCACGCCACCGGCGATGCCGCCGTAGAACAGCAGGGCCAGCGCGACATCACCGCTGGTGTTGCCCTTCTCGCGGATGAGCTCGATGGTGATCGCCGCCAGGATCGCCACCACCACGGCCGTGAGCGTGGGAGAGGTGCCGGTGAGCAGCCCGACGGCCACCCCGGTGACCGCGACGTGCCCGATGCCGTCACCCATGAGCGCCTGGCGGCGCTGCACGAGATAGGTGCCGACAGCGGGCGCGGCGAGCCCGGTCACCAGCGCCGCGAGGAGTGCCCGCTGCACGAAGTCGACCGCGAGCAGGTTCATCGCAGCTCACCTCCGGCGGCCCGGTCGAGCGGCGTGCCGAGGTCCGGGCGGTGATCCTGCGGACCGGTCGTGGGCAGGTGATGGGTGTGCGTGTGCAGGTCCGCGAACGTAGGCAGCGGTGCACCGTCGTACACCTTGCGTCCCTGGCGCATGACCACCGTGCGGGCGATCAGGGGCTCGAGCGCGCCGAGCTCGTGGGCGACGAGCACGATCGTGGTCCCTCGCCCCACGAGGTTCCCGACGAGCTCGGCCAAGGTGCGCTGGGTCGCGAGGTCGACACCGGCGGTCGGCTCGTCGAGGACGAGCAGCTCCGGCTCGACGGCCAGGGCCCGGGCGATCAGGACCCGCTGCTGCTGACCCCCCGACAGCAGGGAGACCCGGTCGTCGGCGCGATCGGTCAGCCCGACGGCGTCCAGGGCAGCGCCGACCGCCTCCTTGTCGCCCCGTCGCATCGGCACCAGGGGCCGCCGACGCGCCAACCTCCCCGAGGCGACGACCTCGCGGACCGAGGCGGGGACTCCTGAGGTCGCCGAGGGCCGTTGCGGCACGAAACCGACGCGATGCCACGCGGAGAAGCTCGCCAGGGGCTCCCCGAAGAGGGCGGTGGTTCCGCGCCGCAGCGGCACCAGTCCGAGTAGCGCGCGGACCAGGGTGGACTTTCCCGAGCCGTTCGCGCCGAGGACGGCGACCATGTCACCGGCTGCGACGTCGAGGTCGACTCCGCGCAGGATGGCGCGGCCGCCGAGCTCGACGGTGAGACCGCGGGCCTCCAGGACGTTCATGGCAGGACCTTCATGAGCAGTCGTTCGCCTTCCGCAGGGCAGCGAGGTTGTCCCGCATCAGCGAGAGGTAGTCCTCGTCGTCAGTCTCCTCGCTCAGACCTTCCACCGGGTCGAGCACGGCCACCTCGAGCCCGAGCTCGTCCGCGAGGGTCTCGGCCAGCTCGGGGCTTGCGAGCCGCTCGGAGAACACGGTCGTGACCCCCTCGCGCTCAGCGAGGTCGCGCAGCTCGACCAGGTGGTTGGGGGACGGCTCGGACTCCGGGGTGAGGCCGTTGACGGCCTCCATGTCGAGGTTGTAGCGGTCCCCGAGGTAGTCGAACGCCTCGTGGCTGACGACGACCGTGCGTCGCGCGCAGTCCTCGAGCCCGGTGACGAACTCGGAGTCGAGCGCGTCGAGGTCGCGGCTCAGCTTGGCCAGACGGGCCTCGTAGTCGTCGGCATGGTCGGGGTCCGCCTCCGCGAGTCTCTCCGCGACGAGAGCCGCCGCAGCCTCGAGGCGACGGGGGTCCAGCCAGAAGTGCGGGTCGTCGCCGATCCGGTCGACCGCATCGGACACCTCCACGCGGGCGTCGGCGTCCAGGTCGTCGGCCACCTCGTCGACCGCGGGGGACAGGCCGCGCTCGTAGACCACGAGGCCGGCCTCGGTGAGCTCGGCGGTCTCGCCCACGGTGAGCTCGGCGTCGTGCGGCTCGACACCCGGCCGGACGACGTCGACCACTGCCGCGTCGTCCCCGGCCAGACGCTCGACCATCCAGGCCAGGGGGTACGACGCGGTCGCGACGGTGAAGCCGTCCTCGTCGTCCTGGCCGCAGCCCGCCAGCACCGATGCCGCGAGCGCGAGCACGCACGGGACGACGACGGTCTTCATGACAATGATTCTCATGTCAGATGAGAATCATTGTCAATTCGTGACGGCTTCCAGGCAAACCGCGAGGTGCGCCGGGTGGGAGAAGTACGGCGAGTGGTCGCCCGGCATGCTCATCGGGGTGATCCCCAGTCGAGGTTGGGGACCACGCCGCACAGCAGCACGACGGCCTTGGTGGGGCGGATCGCGGCCACCAGGGGCGCCACCATCGCGCCCAGGGAGTGCCCGACCACGATGAACTCCTCGTCGGGGCAGGCCTTGGCCACCGCTGACCGTGGTCGGCGAAGGACATGTCGCCGTCCTCGAACGCGACGTCCACGGCGGTCGCCCGGTGCCCCCGCACCGTCAGCTCGGGGACGAGGCGTTCCCAGCACCAGCTGCCGTGCCAGGCGCCGTGCACGAGGACGAAATGGGTCACGGTGGCCACGCTAGGGCCACGCCGACCGGGCCGCCCATGGATCGGCGCGACCGGTGCGGTGCAATGGTCTCGTGCTCGTCCTCCACCGCTTCCGCGTCGCCGAGGCAGACGTGCCCGCCTTCCGCGCCGAGCTCGAAGAAGCCTTGGCGGTGCTGTCCGAGCGTCCGGGCTTCGTCGGGAGCGTGGTCGGACGAAGCGTCGACGACCCTGGACTGTGGGTCCTGGAGACCCGTTGGTCGGGCGCCGGCGACTACCGGCGCGGGCTCTCGGCGTACGACGTCAAGGTTCGTGCGTGGGGGTTGCTCGCCCGGGCGATCGACGAGCCGTCGGCGTACGAGGTGATCGAGCCCGGCCAGGCGACGAACGAGGCCCGGCCACGCGGAAACGGGTTGGACCAGCACCGTTAGGCTGTGAACTTCCGCCGTCAGCCAGCCGGCGGGACAGCGATCCCAGGAGCGAGTGCAGTGCCAGCCCACCTGCCAGCCAAGCCCGGTGCCACCATCGACCACGTCGTCAGCCTCGCGAAGCGGAGAGGGTTCGTCTTCCCGTGCGGCGAGATCTACGGCGGCACCCGGTCGGCGTGGGACTACGGCCCGCTCGGCGTGGAGCTCAAGGAGAACATCAAACGCCAGTGGTGGCGCGCGATGGTGCAGTCGCGCGAGGACGTGGTCGGTCTCGACTCCAGCGTGATCCTTCCGCGCCAGACCTGGGTAGCCAGCGGTCACGTCGACACGTTCACCGACCCGCTGACCGAGTGTCAGTCCTGTCACAAGCGGTTCCGCGCCGACCACCTGCAGGAGGCGGCGTTCGAGAAGAAGCCCGGCAACGCCGCCACCCCTGACGACGTCCCGATGTCGACGATCGCCTGTCCTCACTGCGGGACGCGCGGCGCGTGGACCGAACCGCGGCAGTTCTCCGGTCTGCTCAAGACCTACCTGGGCGTCGTCGAGGACGAGTCCGGCCTGCATTACCTGCGCCCGGAGACCGCGCAGGGCATCTTCCTCAACTTCGCCAACGTGGTGACCAGCAGCCGCCGGAAGCCTCCGTTCGGCATCGCGCAGATCGGCAAGAGCTTCCGCAACGAGATCACGCCCGGCAACTTCATCTTCCGGACCCGGGAGTTCGAACAGATGGAGATGGAGTACTTCGTCGTCCCGGGCACCGACGACGAGTGGCACCAGTACTGGATCGACGAGCGCACCCAGTGGTACGTCGACCTCGGCATCAAGGCCGACAACCTGCGGCACTACGAGCACCCGCAGGAGAAGCGGTCGCACTACGCGAAGCGCACGGTGGACATCGAGTACCGCTTCAACTTCGCCGGCTCGGAGTGGGGTGAGCTCGAGGGCATCGCCAACCGCAGCGACTTCGACCTGTCCACGCACAGCAAGCACTCCGGCCAGGACCTGTCGTACTACGACCAGGCCGCGAACGAGCGCTACACGCCTTACGTCATCGAGCCCGCGGCCGGACTGTCGCGCAGCCTGATGACGTTCCTCGTAGACGCGTTCGCCGAGGACGAGGCCCCGAACACCAAGGGTGGCGTCGACAAGCGCACCGTGCTCCGGCTTGACCGACGGCTCGCGCCGGTCAAGGTCGCGGTGCTCCCGTTGTCGCGCAACGCCGACTTGAGTCCCGCGGCCCAGGCCGTCGCCGCCCAGCTCCGGCAGCACTGGAACGTGGAGTTCGACGACGCCGGCGCGATCGGACGGCGCTACCGGCGCCAGGACGAGATCGGGACGCCGTACTGCCTCACCGTCGACTTCGACACTCTGCAGGACCAGGCGGTGACCATCCGGGACCGGGACTCCATGGCTCAGGAGCGGGTGGCGCTCGACAAGGTGGAGTCGTACTTCGCGGAGCGTCTCCTCGGGTGCTGAGCCGAGGACGTGCACAATGTTCAGATGCCCGCCCCGCTCCGCCCCCACGTCTCGGGCATCGCCGCCCTCTCGCTGGCTGTCGCGCTGGTCCTGACCGGGTGCGCGGGCGGCGACGACAACGGCGATGCTGAGGCCGACGAGAGCGCCTCGCCCCTGCCGACGCCCTCGACCACGCTCAAGATCCCCGAGGGCACCACGCTGACGGCCCCCGGCACCTCGTTGGACTTCGGGCAGGCAGCCACCGTCGCCTACGAGGTGAAGGACGAGGGCACCCTCCTCGACCTCACGGTGAACTCGGCACGTCAGGGCTCGCTCGACGACTTCGCGGGCTTCGAGCTCAAGGACAAGTACCAGCGCCAAGCGAACTACTACTACGTCCGCGTGGCGGTGGAGAACTCCGGCAAGGAGGCCTTCGGAGGGGTCGACGTGCCGCTGTGGGGGATCAGCGGGAACAACACCTTGCTGCCGCCGGTGGAATTCAAGTCGGCGTTCGCCCAGTGCCCGACCGAGCCGTTGCCGAAGAGCTTCAAGCCCGGCGACAAGTTCACGACCTGCCTCGTCTTCCTCTCACCCGAGAAGGGCGAGCTGGCCGGCGTCAGCTACCGCCCCACCGAGGAGTTCGTGCCGATCGAGTGGCACGGCAAGGTCGAGAAGCCCTCGTCCGGCAAGGGCGGCAAGAAGGACGACCAGGGCAAGAAGGGCCAGGACGGCAAGGGCGCCAAGGGCGACAAGGGCAACAAGGGCGACAAGGGCAACTGACCGCTGAGCCGGCGCCTCAGGCGGGCGTGCAGTTCTCCCGGCTCGCCGATTTGGGCGGGCTCCGGCGTCCACGGGACAATGGCCCGATGAGCACGCCCGCGCCCACGACCGCCTCCTGGGGTGGTGCGGTGCTGCCCGGCGGGCTCACGCTCGGCGAGGTGCACGTCGAGACCCCCGTGGTGCTGGCGCCGATGGCGGGGATCACCAACGCGGCGTACCGCCGGCTCTGCCGGGAGCAAGGTGCAGGGCTCTACGTGTGCGAGATGGTGACGTCGCGCGGCCTGGTGGAGCGCGACCCGGCGACGCTGGAGATGCTGAGGTTCGACCCCCTCGAGGACGTCAGGTCGGTCCAGCTCTACGGCACCGACCCGGCCTACGTCGGCAAGGCGGCCGAGATCCTCTGCGCCGAGTACGGCGTGCGCCACGTCGACCTGAACTTCGGGTGCCCGGTGCCCAAGGT
>Ga0190270_10001699_pt1 | contig 10365 bp, 10 predicted proteins | sample Popmic320T_FD_133748 | JGI IMG/M metagenome (GOLD analysis project Ga0190270, IMG submission 133748) | Populus adjacent soil microbial communities from riparian zone of Weber River, Utah, USA - 320 T | ecosystem: Environmental > Terrestrial > Soil > Riparian zone | place: USA: Utah | collected... | reverse complement strand
CGCGCCCTTGTCGGGAAGGACGACGACCCGGACAGCGTCGTTCTCGAGCACCACGCTCCGCCATCCGGCTAGGTCCCCCACGCCGACGCGACACCTACCCATCGGCAGCCGGGATCGACTCGAGGATGTACCAGTTCGCGGTCAGACCGCAGTCGACGGTGAGGTCGATGCCCGTGATCCCGGAGGCATCGTCGGACGCGAGGAACGCGCACGCGGAGGCGATCTCCTCGGGCCGCACGAGCCGGCGCAGCGGGACCCGATCGAAGCGGTTGGCGAGGTAGTCCATCATCCCCGGCGGGACGCCGACCTCGGTCATCTCCGTGTGCGTGAAGCCCGGACTGACGCAGTTGACCCGCACGCCGGACGGGCCGAGCTCGAGCGCCATGGTCCTGTTGAGCCCGAGCAGGCCTGCCTTCGAGGCGTTGTAGCTCGCGTACGGCCCGTCCCCTCCGGAGGCATCGATCGAGGCGATGTGCACGATTGCTCCGCCGCCGGCCTTCGCCTGGAGGCGCGCAACACGCTGACCCATCAGGAACGCTCCCCTGAGGTTCGTGGCGAGGACCCGGTCCCAGCCGTCGTCCTCGATCTCGAGAAACGGCGTTTCTTCGGCGATGCCGGCGTTGTTGACGAGCACGTCGATTTTCTCCCAACGCTCGTCCGCGGCGGCGACCGCCGCGTCGACCTCGTCTGCGCGGCTCACGTCCGCGGGGTGAACCCAGGCGTTGCCGCCAGCCTCTCGGATCGCGCTCTCGAGCTCGTCGAGCGGCTCGCGCCGCCGCCCGATCAGCATGACTGCTGCTCCCTCCGCGGCGAAGCGCTCGGCGATCGCGCGGCCGATGCCCTGGCCCGCGCCGGTCACGATCACGTTCTTCTCTTCGAACCGACGAACGGTCACGCTGCTCCTCTCGGTCGACGTCTCACTTGACGGCACCCGCGACGATGCCGCGGACCAGATGACGCTGGAAGACGAGATAGGCCGCGATCACGGGTAGCGACGTGATGAGCAGCCCGGCCATCAGGGCGGGGTAGTCAGAGGTGAAGCGTCCCTGGAGCTGCAGCACGCCGACGGTGAGCGTCTTGACACCGTCGGATTGCAGCATCAGCAGAGCGAACAGGAACTCGTTCCACGACCAGAGGACGTTGAAGATCACGAGCGTCGCGATCGCCGGCTTGGCGAGCGGCAGGAGGACGAGGCGGAACGTTCGATGGACCCCGGCCCCGTCGATCCTCGCGGCCTCGATCAGCTCGTCGGGCACTGATCGGAAGAAGGCCGTCATAAGGTAGACGTTGAACGGCAGGTTGAGCGCGGTGTAGAGGAAGATCACCGACGCGAACGTGTCGAGCAGCCCGAGCTGCACCATCTGCACGTAGATGGGGACCATCAGCAGCAGCGGCGGGATCGCGATCCAGGCGAGCACGAACAGGTACACGGCGCCCGACAGCCGCCAGCGAAGCTTCGAGAACGAATAGCCCGCGAGTGTCGCGCTGACCACCGAGAGCGCGACGGTGGCCGAGGTGACGATCACGGAGTTCCGGAAGTAGAGGCCGATGTTGGCACCCGTCCAGGCGCGCTCGAACGCGTCGAAGGACGCGGTCGTTGGCAGGCCGATCCTCGCGTCGGCCCAGTCGGCCTGTGTCCGGAAGGCCGTCGCGGCCATGAAGAGGAGCGGTAGGACTGCCGAGACGCAGAAGAGCCCGATCGCGACGACGAGCGGCCACGAGCTTCGCCTCACCCGCCGCAGCCTCGACCGCGGCGCGGCAACTACTGCGTTCGCCTGCACGCTAGCGCCCCCCCTTGCGCGTCAGGATGCGGATCTGGAAGAGCCCTATCGCAAAGACGATCAGCACGAGCGTCACTCCGATCGCGGCCGCGTAGCCCATGTTCTGATTCGTGAAAGCCTGCTGGTAGATGTAGAACTCGGAGACGTAGGTGTCGGTGCCGGGCCCCCCGTTCGTGATCGTGTAGATGTACGCGAACATGAACGCGAACGCCGTGATCGTGTTCACGACGAGGACGATCTCGAGGACGCGCCGAAGATTCGGCGTCACGATCGAAATGAGGGTGCGTGTCCATCCCGCCCCGTCGATGCGCGCCGCCTCCTCGAGCGAGGGGTCTAGAGCGCTCATGCCGGCCAGGTAGAGAAGGACGTTGTACCCGAAGTTCGTCCACACGACGATCATCAAGATCAACGGGATCGACGTGCTTGCGCTCCCGAGCCACTCGCGCTGCAAGCCGTCCAGTCCGACACCGGCGAGCGCCTCGTTGAGCGGCCCGTCGAGCTGCAGCACCGTGGCGGCGAGAATGCCGATCACCACCGTCGCGTAGACGGCGGGGAGGAAGACGGTCGCGCGAAAGAAGCGCCAGCCCGGCACGCGCCGGTGGATCGCGAAGGCGACGATCAACGGCAGTACGAGTTGGATCGGGACCGAGAGCGCAAAGATCGCGTTGTTCCTCAGGGCGGTCCGGAAGATCGGATCGTCCCAGAGAAGCCGGAAGTTGTTCACGCCGACCCATTCGGCCGGCGCGATGCCGTCCCACCGCGTGAACGCGTGGTAGGCGATGCTGCCGAACGGATAGGCGACGAAGGTGCCGACCAGGACGACCGCGGGCGCGGCGTACAGGAGGCCCCACAGCCATTGCGGGCTGCGGGGCCTCCTTCGAGCCGTACGTGCCGGCGACGCGGTCAGGGATTCAGTGACTTGAGGCCCTTGTCGACGTTCTGCATCGCCTTCAGCGCCGTCGTCTTGCCCGAGAACGCCGCCTGGAGCTGCTGGTAGTAGAGCAAGGCGACCTTCAGCGGGACGATGCTGTCCAGCAGGGGAACCTGCGGCTTCGCCGCGATCTGGAGGAAGAACTTCGTGATCGGGTCCTTGAGCCGTCCGCTCGCCGCCTTGTTCGTCGGCAACGCACCAACCGTCGTCGCGAGGGCGGAGGCCCCACGATCGTCGACCGCCATCTTGATGAACTCCCAGGCGCCGTCCTTGTTGCCCGCGTTCCTGGGAATCACCCAGTTGTGGAAGGAGTTCGCGGCGGTCCGGCCGGGGTTCGGGCCTGATTGCGGCAGCCGTGCGATCCCGAGGTTCTTCCCGAGCGCCTTCTCGAAGTCCTTGATCACGAACGGGAACATCAGCACCATCGCGGCCTTGCCCGACGTGAACTCGCTATTGGCGTCGTTGTTCTCGCGTGTCGACGCGTCGGCGTTCACGCACCCCTGCTGCTTGAACTTCGCCAGGGCGGTCAGGGCCTTCACGAGCTTCGGATCCGAGTACTTCATCTTGCCGGCGTTCACCTTCGCGATGTCGCCGCGCGCCATATAGGAGGCGTAGTCGTAGGTCACCCAGTTGTCCGTCGAGTACCCGTCACGGTCGCCATATGCGAGTGGCAGGATTCCCTTCGACTTGAACGTCTTGCACTGCGCAAGGAATTCGTTGTAGGTCTTCGGGGGCTTTGCGATCCCCGCTTTACGGAAGAGCGCCTTGTTGTAGAAGAGCCCGTAGGTTCCCTGATCGTTCGGGACGGCGTAAATGTCCCCGCTCCCGCCCTTGCAGTCGAGGTTGAGGCACGAGAGGTCCCACGCCGTCTGCTTGCCGTAGAAGCCCGGTGCCTGCTTGACGCGATCGTTGAGCTTCTCGAGCGAGCTCTGCATGTACGGCGTCGTGTAGCCGCCCGAGTAGACGAGCATCACATCCGGAACGCGCCTCGAGGCGAACGCCGCCGCGATCTGTGCGGTGAACTGCGCATTGTTGATCGGTGTGAGCACGAACTTCACGCTCGCTCCCGGGTTTGCCTTCTCGTATCTCGACTTGACCCCGTCGAGCCACTTGCGATACGTCGACCCGGGCGTCGACCCTGCGTAGGTCCCGCTCAGCCAGACCGTCAACGAGCCGCCCTCCGCCTTACCGCCTGCGGTGCGCGTCGAGCCCGCGAGCGCGGCAGTCGCCACCGCGAGTGCCAGCACCGCCGTCGTCATCACCGCGAAGACCCGTCGCTTCGAACCCCTCATAGTCCCTCCTTGTATGTCAGGACAGCCGATCGATCGATCATCTCATCCCGCCACTGTGCGTTCGAGACTCGCGCCTCATCCAGCCGGAATCGAGGTGAGTGCGCCGTCGATCGTGTGGACCCCTCCCGTGATGTAGCCCGCATCGTCCGAGGCGAGAAAGACGACGAGCTTGCCCACCTCGGACGGCAAGCCGAGACGATGCATGGGAACCGTGTCGATGTAGTACTGCTCGTCGATCGCGCCGCGCGCCACGTCCGTATCCCACATGGGAGTCCGGAGGACCCCGGGGGCGATCGCATTGACGCGGATCCCGTGCTCGGCCCATTCCCCCGCGGCAACGGTCGTCATCATGATCACCGCGGCCTTGGGTGCGCAGTACGTCATCCGGCCGGGATTGGGCGAGAACCCGCGGATCGACGAGATGTTCACGATCGAGCCCGACCGCTGTGGGATCATTATCCGCCCCGCAGCACGCATGCAGAAGAAGACCCCGCTCTGCATGACGGCGATCGAGTCGTGCCAGTCCTCGTCCGTTACCTCGTGGGTACGCGGGCCGACGCGACTGATGCCCGCGTTGTTGACCACGATGTCGAGCCGGCCGAAGTCACGGACCACAGCCGCGAATGCGTCGTCGACCTGCTTGCTGTCCGCCACGTCCGCGGGATATGCACGCGACCCGACACCGGTTGCGGCAAGCTCCTCGGCCGCCGTGCGAGCCGAGTCGGCGTCGATCTCGATAACCGCGACGGAGGCGCCTGCCTCGGCGAGCTCTTGCGCGATCCCACGCCCGAGGCCTGTGCCGGAGCCCGTCACGATCGCGATCTTCCCGTCGAGCCCGTTCACCCGGTCCCTCCCTTCGAGCGGCCGATGCTAACGCACCGCCTGAGTCGAATCAAGATGACGAATTGAATTCAAGATCGTGAAAGGGAGACTGTCCGCGAGACGCGGCCACCCACCGCGGCAGTAGCTCGTGCGGACGCATCGAGGACGGACTTGATCAGCTCCGCGCGACACCGGCCAAACCGTTCGATGGGTGCGGAGACCGAAAAGGCGACGTGCGTATGCCCGTCGGTCAGGACGGGGGCGGCCACGCATCCGACCCCTTCACGAAATTCCTCCTCGTCGATCGCGTAGCCGCGCAGCCGGATGCGTTCGAGCTCGAGCTCGAACTCATCCTGCTGGACGATCGTGCGCGGCGTGACAGGGACGAGGGGGTTCCGCGCGAGGTACGTCGTCCGTCTCTCCTCCGAGGCGAACGCGAGGAGCAGCTTGCCGGAGGCTCGTGCATGAGCCGACTCGACGAAGCCGAGATGCGTACCCGAGACCCGGACGGCGTTTCGCCCCTCTACCGACGCGAGGACGACGATGCGGTCCTGTTGCCACGAGCCGACATATGCAGTCTCACCGCTCCCCTCGGCGAGTTGGTGCAAGGGCTCGAGAAGGTATTCGGGCGGTGCGAACTGACTGACGAACGCGTCCGCGATCGGCCCGATCGCGGGTCCCAGCCGGTACCGCCGCCGCGAGTCCTTGGCGACGAGACCCTCGGCGACCAGCGTGCCGAGCAGGTGATACGCGGTCGGCAGTGCCAGCTCGAGCTCGTCGGCCACTTCCTTCGCGGTCCGCCCGTCGATCTGCTCGCCCAGATACACGAGAATCCGTGACGCGCGCGCGACCGAACGGATGGTCGTCATGGCGCCGGAGGCACAGGTGGATTGCCGTAGGCGTTCACTCCGTCGCTGCCTGCCTGAGCGCTTCGAGAATCCGATCTGTGCTCGGCATCCACGCCGCCTCGAGCGTTGCCGCATACGGGATCGGGGTCTCGTCGCCGCTGACGAGTCGCGGTCGCCCGTCGAGAGAATCCCAGATGCTCTCGACCACGGCGGCAACGATCGTCGCTCCCCAGCTACCGGCCGGCGGGGACTCCTGCACGCAGACGAGCTTGCCCGTCTTCTCCACACTCGAAAGGATCGTGCCGAGGTCGAGCGGCACGAGCGTTCGTGGGTCGACCAGCTCGATCTCGACGCCTTCGCCGGCCAGTTGCTCGGCCGCTTCGATTGCCCGCGCGAGCATCAGCTGGGTCGCGACCACGGTCACGTCGGACCCGACGCGGACGATCTGTGCCCGACCGAGCTCGACGAGGTGCTCCTCGTTGGGAACGGGTCCGCGTGTGGGATACAGCTGCTTGTGCTCGAAGAACAGGACCGGGTTGTCATCACGGATCGCGCTCTTCAGCAGGCCGTATGCGTCGGCCGGCGTCCCGGGGACGCAGATCTTGAGACCCGGCACATTGAGGAACCAGTTCTCCACCGATTGGGAGTGCTGAGCGGCAAAGCCGACCCCACCTCCGTTCGCCATCCGCACCGTGACCGGAACCGCCGCCTGTCCGCCGCTCATGTAGCGGTACTTGGCGAGCTGGTTGGCGAGCTGGTCGTAGCAGACCCCGGCGAAGTCGGCGAACATCACCTCCGCCACCGGACGTAACCCGGCGACGGCTGCGCCGAGCGCACAGCCCACGATCGCCTGCTCCGCGATGGGGGTATCCCGCACCCGTCGCTCGCCGAACCTGTCGAAGAGACCGGCGGTCGCCTGGAACACGCCTCCGGCTGCGCCGATGTCCTCGCCGAGCAGCATCACGAGTTCGTCGTGCTCGAGCTCCTCGGCCAGCGCGCGGGTCACGGCCTCGCGGTAGGTGAGCTCGCTCATACGAAGATGTCCTCGAAGCGCTCTTCGAGGGCAGGCTCGTCCCATGCCAGCGCGCGTTCGGTCGCTTCACGGACAACCGTCTCCGCGACCGCCCGCATCCGTTCCGTCTCCGTGGCCGCAACGCCGTGGTCGTCGATGAGCGAGCGACCGAAGAGCAGGAGGGGATCCCGCTCCATCCAGCGCTCGAGCTCCCCGGGGGCCCGGTAGGCGCCGGGGTCGCTGCGCGAATGCCCCTTCTGGCGATAGGTGAGTGCCTCGATCAGCGTCGGCCCCCCGCCTCGACGTGCGCGGTCGACGGCCTCGGCCGCAGCTTCGCGCACGCCGAGCACCTCGTTCCCGTCGATCTGCCGCGACGGCATCGAGTACGAGGCAGCCCGATCGGCGAGCCGCTCGAGTGCAGTCGTCGACGTGAGGGGCGAGTACTCGCCGTAGAGGTTGTTCTCGCAGACGAAGACCACGGGGAGCTTCCAGACGGCTGCCAGGTTGAGCGCCTCATGAAATGCGCCGATGTTCGTCGTCCCGTCGCCGAAGAAGCACACGCTCACCGAATCGGTCTCGAGGTACTGCGAGGCGAGCGCGGTGCCGGTCGCGAACGGAAGATGGCCACCGACGATCGCGAACGAGCCGAGCGCCCCGACCGTGACGTCGGTGAGGTGCATCGAGCCTCCCTTGCCGCGACAGAGTCCTTGTGCCTTGCCGAGGATCTCGGCCATCGTGCGATCGAGCGGCGCCCCCATCGCGAGGACCGCTCCGTGACCGCGGTACGTGCACGTCATCGTGTCCCCGCCCCGCAGCACCGAACAGACGCCGACCGCGACAGCTTCCTGACCCTGATACAGGTGTGTGCTGCCGCGAACGAGGTTCTGCGTGAAGAGGCGCATCACCTCGTCCTCGAAGAACCGGATCTCGAGCATCCGCCGGAAGAGATCGAGCAAGCCCTCCGTCGCCTCGGCCGGAGCGAGATGCGAAGCCGTCATGTTCTCATGATTTGAAATCGTTCCACGTTATTCGGAATTTCGGATCGAGTATGGCATACTCGCACGCTCGACAACCCCCGGCTCTCAGGGAGGTGCCATGACCATCTCGACGCCGAGACCGCCCCACCGGCTCCAGCGCCTGGGAGACTGGATGAACGACGAGCAGCTTGACTGCACCGTCGTCCTCGGCGCCGACCACGTCAACCACTTCTGCGGCTACTGGCGCTACTTCGGGGGTCCTTCTGGCCTCGTCGTCGGACGCGACGGCATGCGCACGCTCCTGGTGATGCGTGACGAGGTATCGGTCGCGGAGCAGCTGTCCGCCGCGGACGAGGTGATCGGCTACGGAACGCGCGGATTCGGCTTCGACCTCGACCCGATCGCCGGGCTGACTCAGGCGCTCGCCGCGGTGCCGGCAGTCGCACAGGCAGGCCGCATCGGGCTGGGCTCCGAGCTCCCCGGCGCAGACGCCCGCCTGGGCTCGCTCCTCTCGGCCTCCGCCAGCGACGCAAGCTCGACGCTGCACGGCATCAGGCTGGTCAAGGATTGGGACGAGCTCGAGAAGATCGGCGCCGGATACGAGCTGTGCTGGCTCGGGCAGGATGCCGTTTCACGTGGCGCGACCCCGGGAGCGAGCGAGATCGAGCTCTTCACGGCGGCTCAGTCGACCGCCCAGATCGCCTCGGGAGGTCCGATCGAGTTCATCTGCGACCTTCTCTCGGGGCCTGCCACCGCAGATGTCTGCTGCCCTGTTCACGTCGCCGATACCCGCCGGCTCGAGACCGGCGATCCGGTTGTCGCAGACATCGTCGTCCGAACCGCCGGCTACTGGGGCGACAGCGCAGGAACGTATGTCGTGGGGAGCCATCCCGATGCCGAAGCGGCACGGGACCTGCTCCTCGACGTGTTGGAGGAGACGCGGGTAGCGCTCGTGCCGGGCGCAACGGGCGCCGACATCTTCGACCGGATGCACACCCGAATCACGGAGGCCGTACCGGAGGGCGAGCTTCCGCATCACGGCGGGCACGCGCTCGGCTTGACCTCCTTCGAGGACCCGCATCTCATCCCCGGGGACACGCTGTCCTTCGAGCCGTGGATGGTGCTCGCGGTCGAGCCTGGCGTATACGTCGAAGGACGCTACGGAGCGAGGGTCGAGAATGTGTTCGTCATCACACCCGAGGGTGGGGTCGAGCTGCGCACAGCGCTCGCCTCCAACGGGCGATGAGCGCAACACGACTGCACCACACTGGTCTCACCGTGGCTGACCTCGATCGGTCGGTGGCGTTCTATCGCGACCTGCTCGGCTGCGAGGTCCTCGCGAGCCAGGAGAAGGAGGGCGGCTACCTCGCCGCGATCGTCGGGTATCCGGATGCGCACGTGCGGATGGCCCACCTCGGCATCCCGGGCTCCGAGCACGTGATCGAGCTCTTCGAGTACCTCTCGCCGACCGGAACGCACGCCGACGTCCAGCCGTGCAACGTCGGCGCGCCGCACCTCTGCTTCATCGTCTCGGATCTTCGAGTGGTCTACGCGTCGCTGCTCGAGCGCGGCGTGACGTCATTCGTCTCGCCGCCGGTCGAGGTCGACACCGGGGTCAACCGAGGGGGATTGGCGCTCTACCTACGAGACCCTGACGGGATCACGGTGGAGCTCTTCCAGCCTCCGGCGCTGACGGCGCCCTGATCGCCGACCACGCCTCGATCGCCGCGCTGACGATCGAGTCTGTCTCACCCAGGTAGGCAGCGGGATCGAGGATCTCGTCGAGCGGTGGAAGCGTAGCCGCCGTCTCGCTGTCCAACGTTCGCTCGAGCGCCGCTCGCAGGGTGATGCCCTCGTCCCGCGCGAGAGAGGACGCTTCCGTCACGGAGGCGTGTGCACCTGCGCGACCGACGACGGGGGCGAGCGCCATCATCGCCGCTTCTGCCATGAGCAATCCTCCGTCGGCGTCGAGGTTCGCCCGCATGCGCTCCGGGAAGACGCGCAGCCCCTGCATGAGCCGAAGCGTGCATCCGAGCGCGCCCGCGGTTGCGGCAAAGGCGAGCGGCAGCGCGTCCCACTCTGCCTGCCACTCGCCGGCCGCGCGCTCGTGCGTGCCCTGGAGCGCCGCGAGCAATGCGCCACTCTGCTGCGCAGCGAGAATGCTGAGGCCGACGACTGCCTCGCTGTCGATCGGATTCGCCTTCTGCGGCATCGTCGACGACGCCCCGCGCAGATGGCCCGCTACTTCACGCACCTCGCCGAGCTCCGGACGGGAGAGCTCGATCACCTCCTTGGCGAGCTTGCCACAGGTGCCCGCTGTCCCCGCGACGACGAGTCCGGCCTCCGCCACGGAATCACGCGCCGCGTGCCACGGCACGTCGACGATACCGAGCCCGAGCCGCTCGGCGACCCCGTGCCGGATCGCCCTGCTCTCGGCTCCGAGCGCTGCTGCGGTGCCGGCCGCGCCGAAGAGCTGAACCACTGCTAGACGTGCGCGCGCGGCGCGCAGCCTCTCGAGATGTCGCGTCAGCTCTGCGAGCCACACGGCCAGCTTGCCTCCGAAGGCGATCGGGACGGCAGGCTGTGCGTGCGTTCGACCGGGCATCACGGTGGAACGATGAGCGTCGGCCCGGGCCGAGAGCTCGTCTCCCACAGCCTGCACGAGCACGTCGATCCGATCGAACGCACGGCCTGCCAGGAGT
>Ga0190270_10001698_pt1 | contig 10365 bp, 5 predicted proteins | sample Popmic320T_FD_133748 | JGI IMG/M metagenome (GOLD analysis project Ga0190270, IMG submission 133748) | Populus adjacent soil microbial communities from riparian zone of Weber River, Utah, USA - 320 T | ecosystem: Environmental > Terrestrial > Soil > Riparian zone | place: USA: Utah | collected... | reverse complement strand
GAGAGAGGCTGGCAGCCCGTCCCGACAGTCCCGGTCCGCAGAGCGGTGAAGGCGGTCGGCCAAAGGAAAACAAACGAGGCCCGTCCGCGAACCGCCCGGACCCAGCCATTGCCGGCACGTCCGGCGAATCTCCCGCGGCCGCCACACCGCCAAAGGGAGCCCGTCCGTCCACCCCTCCCGTGAGCAGCGCTGCTCCGGTCGCGCCCGCCACCCCTCCCGAAAATCCCCGTTTCGCCGCCGCCCGCGAAGAACTCGCCAAACTGCGCGCGCAGCGGGACACGCAGCAGCCGGTTGCCGGTACTCAGCCGCCCCCCGCCGCCAGTTCTCCGCCGGCAGAGCGGGAAACCGCTCCGGGCAAAACCGGTAAGCCGGGAATCGCCACCAGGGCTCGCGAGGAATCGGTGCGCCGTCAGCAGGAGCAGACACAAAAGGACCAGGCCAATGACGAAGCCGCCGTCGAACGCGCCGCCATGGAAAAGCAGCGCCGTGACGCCGCCACTGCTGCAAGCAATGAAGCCGCTGCCCGCGACTCCGAAAAACAAAACAGCGCCAGGGCCGCCGTCGAAGAAAGACGCCGCCAGCTTGAAGCGCAAAAGGAACAGGCCGCTCAAGAGCGCGCCGCCATGGAAAGGCAGCGCCGTGACGCCGCGACTACTGCTGCTGCAAACAATGAAGCCTCTGCCCGCGACTCCGAAAAACAAAACAACGCCAGAGCCGCTCTCGAAGAACGGCGCCGCCAGCTTGAAGCGCAAAAGGAGCAAGCCGCTCAAGAGCGCGCCGCCATGGAAAAGCAGCGCCGTGACGCCGCGACTGCTGCTGCAAACAATGAAGCCGCTGCCCGCGACTCCGAAAATCAAAGCAACGCTCGCAATGCCGCGGAAGCGAGGCGCCAACAACAGCAGCAGCAGGAAGCTCAAAACCAGGCGGCGAAGGAGCAGGCTGTTAGAGAACGGGCCGCAATGGAACAACAGCGCCGTCAGGCCGAGGCAGACGCCCGGGCCGAGCAACAGGCCCGCCAGCGCGAAGCCATGGAGCAGCAACGCCGTCAGGCTGAAGCAGACGCCCGCTCCGAGCAACAGGCCCGCCAGCGTGAAGCCATGGAGCAGCAACGCCGTCAGGCTGAAGCAGATGCTCGCGCCGAGCAGCAACGCCGCCAGGCTGAAGAGCAAAATCGTCGTCAGGCGGAAGAACAGAGCCGCCATCAGGCTGAAGAACAAAATCGCCGTCAGGCTGAGGAGCAAAATCGTCGCCAGGCTGAGGAGCAACGGGCGCGCGCGGAATCTGAGAATCGGAACCCCAAGGACCGGCGCTAAGTGCATCCTCCGGCGTCCTTCCTGCGCTCCGGCCCGCGGCGCGATTCACGCTATGCAATCGGCATCCTCTTCGCGTCCATCCAACACGGCCAGCGCCCGCCATTCCCGCCGGAACGGAAGCAGCAGCACCGCATAGAACGCGAAGGCCACCAGATTCAGCGTCACCAAATACCACGGCTCCGGCCCCATGTAGTCCATCATGGTGTGAACCTCCGGCTTGCCGTTCAGGAAGCCGTAATTTCGCTCGATCACTACGTTAAGCAGCATCACGACCGCCATGTAGCCCCAGCTGAGGAATACCGCGCGGAGAAATGCGCCAGGCTGCGGCCTGAGCCCGAGGCCCCATACCAGCGCGGCGGCCGCCACAGGCACGCCACCGTGCTGGATAAAGAACGCATAATATTCCGTGGTGCCCCAGTCAAAGTAGAGCGTCGGCGTGAGGAGTCCCTGCACCGTCCCGCCCATGCCCCAGAGGTATCCGATTTCAGCGAGCCGTTGCCGCCGCGTGATCAGCGCCGCCGCCAGCACAAGGGCTACGACATCGCAAAGATACAGCGGCAGCGAGTTGTCGATGATGAGCCCCCAGGCGTGCTCCGCACCGTCACCGCGATAGCGCAGCCATGTCAGGACGGGGTCCGCCGTCACCGCGAGGATCAGTGCCCATGCCAGTCCGAGATTCAGCCGTCGTTTCGTTCGCCCGCTGATTTTCTGCGAGCGATTGAGCGTGACGAATCCGGCCACGGCCGCGGCAGTCAGGGCCATAGCTACCCAGTGAGAAAGGCCGAAGGGGATGAATTCGCGGGAGTCCATGGTGTCAGGCTGGTGGCACGCTCTGTCCTCCCGGTGGGAAAAAACGGCAATCGAATTTCCTGTGACGGTCATCACCATCGTCGATACAGGCGCATCGTTTGGATTTCCTCTTCGTTAGTAGCAGCCGGCGTGAGGAGGCTCACTTTTCCTCAATCGTTCGCGTGCGTCGCTGAATTGAAGTGAGCCTCGTTACGCCGGCTGCTACTTCTTAACTTTGCGGATAGAGCAGCACCCGGTCGTGGAGGAGCAGGAGGAGGTCTGCTTTGCCGTCGCCGGAGAAGTCTTTGATGAAGGCTTCGCGCACGTTTTCGACGCCTTTGCGGCCGCGGAAATGGATGTTGGCCTCGAACAGGACGAAGTGCATGAGACTGCTCCACGGCTGACCGGCGACGGGAGCGGGCGCGAGGACTTCCATGAGTTTGCTGGTGCTGTCGAAGGCCGTGATTTCGTCGGTTCCGTCCGCATTGAGGTCGCCGGGCAGGGCCATGTAGTAGCGGCAGTTTTTGAGGTCGGTCTCGTAACTGGTGACCAATTCCAGCCGGGGTCGGGAACCGCTGAGCGGCGCGGTGCGGAAGCGCTCTTTGCCGGCAAGGAGAAGATGCTGGACGCCGGTCTTGCCCAGTTTCACGGGCAGGAGTTCGACGGTGTCGGAACTGCCGGATTCGAGCCGGCGGACGGAGCGGTAAACGCCGGCACTGTCGCGCTTGAGCACCTGCAGCCAGTTGGTGCCGCCTTCACTGAAGACGAGTTCGCTGGTTCCGTCGCCATCAATGTCGCACCATGCGGGCGTCGCGAGTTTGTCGTCGGGCTGGCGGGCGTTGTACTGGTCGGCGATGATGAGGTCCTTGCCGTCCGGCGTCAGCCGGAGAGCGCGGGCGTAACCGGCGCCGCTGGTAATGATTTCGCTGCGCTTGTCGCCGTCGATGTCCACGAGCGTGACGCGGTCCGGCGTCAGGTCGGCGAGTTGACTGCGGATGACGGCAGTTTCGGCGAGCGGTTCTTCGCAGCCGCTGCCATCGGCTTTGGCGAAAATGATCAGGGCCGGATCCTTCCCGGTTAGGATGAGGAGGTCCGGGCGCTTGTCGCCGTTGAGGTCGCCGGTCTTGATGGCTACCGGGTCACGCTTGAGAGCTTTGAGCGGAGTCGTCGCTGCCGTCCACGTGTTGCCATCCGCGCCGGAGAGGATGTGCATTTGCCAGTCCCGGGCCTCGCCGGCCAGGACCACGAGGGCCGGCTTGCCGTCGCTTTTCAAATCCACGGCCGCGATGGTGGCGGGCGCGCCTTTGAGTGTTTGGAGGACCGGGAATTCGAGGCGCCCTTCGGCATTGAACAACGAGATGCCGCAACCCTCTTTCTGACTGCTAACAGCGAGGGCGCAACGCTGCCCGGCTCCGCGCGGCAGGGCGGCGAGACCATTGATGCCGGAGAGGGAAGGGAAGCTCACAGGCTCGGAGAAGTTGCCATCCCCGCGCTGGAGAAAGACGGCCACTTGTGCGGCCTTGCTGTCGGCCATCGCAATGTCGTCAAGGCCGTCGCCGTTGAAATCGCCCTGCGCATAGAGCGCCCCTTTCACGCCGCCGGGCGGCGCATAAACCGTGGGCAGCAGCGTGTCGCCGTCGATCGGACTGTTACCTGCGGCAACGAGAACGTGCCGTTCGATGAGGCTGGACCTCGGATTAACGCGCGTCAGGACGAGCCGGTTTTGCGCATCGCGGGACGGAAAGAGTCCGTCGGCGGGGATTTGATAGGGCATGGAAACCTCGCTGGCGAAGGCACCCGGCCCGGTCTGGCGGCGGAAGCGCAGGGTGCCTTCCCCGCTTGCAGCGAGATAGAGCAGGTCCGTCGCGCCGTCGCCGTCGGCATCCTGCGCCATGAGATAGCCGGCTTTTTCTTCACCGGTCGTGTAGACCACCGGCTCGCCGAGCCCTCCCTCCGCCTTTTGCCGCAGGACGAGAAGTTTACCCTTCCCCAGCACGGCGAGGTCGGCCTTCTTGTCGCCGTCGAAATCCGCACTGACGAGCGTCATGCTGTTAGGCAGCGGCTCGAAGTTCTTCCATTTCCATGTCTGGCTGAAGGCCGCGTCCTTTCCCTGAAAGCGGATGGTGAGCGCGTCCCGGTCGCCGGTGAGCGCAAGGTCGAGCTTGCCATCGCCGTCAAAGTCACCCGCCGTCATGGCGAGGTGCCGCTGTTCGGACGGCAGCGAGGCTTTCTCAAAACGCGAGTCCTCGATGACCGGCTCCCAGCGGTCGCGGGAGACGATGCGCTGTTTTGACGAGTCCTTTGCCGCGCCCGGCGCGCGCTGATAGAGCAGCACGAGTTTGGCATTCTCGTTGTTGATGAGCGCAAGGTCGAGGCGCCCGTCGCCGTCGAAATCCCCGGGCGTGGCCGATCCGGAATCCCATGAGATTTTCGCCACCTCCGGTCCGTCGAGACGAACCGGATTCGACGTGACGACGGGAGTCTGCTGCGCGGCGAGCGTGGCCGTGAGGGCAGCAGTGGTGAGGAGAAACGGACGCATGGGTATCAGAGTTGGAGTCCCGCCTTCAGGCGGAATCAGTGCAGTGGTTCATCTGTTAGTAGCCCGGGTTGGTTATTCCGCCTAAGGGCGGGACTCCAACGTCCGCTACTCACCTTTCGGTGCAATGCGGGCGCGGTACTCGAGATGTTTGTCATCGATATATCCTTTATCGAGGGACAGCAGCGGTACTTTGAGGAGCTTGGAGAGTTCGTCGAACGGAAGTTGCGGGGCGCCTCTGCCCTCGGCGGCTTTCATGAGCAGATCGAGCATGCCGAAAATGTCGCTTAGCGCAGAGCCGACGTCGGTGGCCCCGGTGATGGCCTGGCCGCCGCGCATGGCGTCGAGGTGACGCGCGACGGTTTTCTGCGCGAAGTATCCGTCATCGCCCGGTTTTCCGAGACGGGTCAGAATCTGCTCCAGCAGTTCTTTCGAGCCGACACTTAGAATGAGCCACTCGTCGGTGAGCACATAGGCGCTTTTGAATTCTTCCGGCACTCCCTTCACGTTGTTGATGGTGAATCCCTGATACTCCTGCGAGTCGAAAATTCCTTCCTTCTGCGCGACCTTGTTGAAGATGGTATCGAGGGCGAGTCCGAAGGCCTTCGAATCTTTGACGCGGATGCCGAGGACCAATTTGCCGCCGGCCAGTCCCATCCATGCCATTTCCGCCGCGCCGATGCCCCGGGGGCTGCCTTCCGCCTCGCCGGCCTTGCCGGGAGCCGCGGCCGACCAAATGTCGGGGCCGAGCTGCCCAAGAAGATCCTTCTTAAGATCCACGCCGGTCTGCGTCTGCGCCATCGTCAGGCCCATCTTGATGCCCTCGCTGGCCCGCGGATCGATTTCACCGGCGAGTTTCTCAATGTTCTCCAGCGTCTTGAGGATATCGAGTTGCTGATAGCCGGCGCTTTGGAGGTTTTTCGGAAGGAACGCCGGGGCGCTGCCGGGACCGGGAATGGCGAGCACGCCAAAGAGGCCCGGTTTCTCGCTGTAGGTGATGAGCCCGGCAATATCGATGGTTTCCGTGCCTGCGCTAACGCCGAGGACCGCGCTGCGCAGCTTGTCCGCGCCGAGCACGGTCCACACTTTCTTCACATCGACATCGGCGGAATCGGCCTGAGGCAGCGCATACTTTTCCACGAGCCCCAGAATGAATTCCAGATTCAGGCTCGCGAGACCGATGGTCTTGCCGGCCTTGTCGCGGTCGCTCTTATAATAGGCGGACGCCGCGAGCGAACCGGTCTCGCCGCCGGATTTCATGCGGTCGAGCATTTCCTCCACCTGGTCCCGGCCCGATGCGGCGAGGATCATCTTGTCGTGAATGGCGTAGGCCCACTCCCGCACAAAGGCTGGCGCCTCTTTCGTTTCGTCCGTCTCCTTCAGTTTGATGACATGAATTTTCGCGCCGGCGTGCTCGACGGTGCTGTGCTCAAAAAACTCCTTCGCCTTTTCAAGCAACTTGTTTACGTCGGCACCGCCCGCCGTCCCCTGCTTTTCGATCTGCTTGCCAATCAACTTCACGAGAGCCTGAAAGTATTTCTCCATGAAGGCCTCGTCGGCATCGAACTCATAAGCCATCGAGACTTCCCCGCCGATATTCTCCGGCGTGGGATTGGCCGGGATTTTCAGATCGTGAATGCTCAGCGCAAAGCGCCCGGCCTTCTTCTCCAACTCCTCGTAGGAAACGCCGGTCTCGGTCTCCAGCATTTTTTTCATGGCCTCCTGCTCCTCCACGGTGCTGTTGCTCATCTTGAGGAACAGTTTTTCGAGATCTTTGAGCGGAAGGGTCTTGATGACCGGATGGTCCGCCAGCTTGTAAAGCGCCTGGCTGTCCATCTCCATATAGGCGATGGATTCGTCAGGCAGCACAGCGGCGGGATCAGCGGCTGGCAGCGGGAGCGCGGCGAGTGCGGACATCGCCAGCGCAAGGCGCGGCGCACGGAGGACAGAAGTGAGTTGGTGTTTCATGGTGTGGATGGGCGTGGTGAAAAGAAATGCCCGGTGCTCAGTGCCCGGTGCTCAGATTTTGGAGCTTGGTGCTTGATGTTTCTTTGGAGCTTGGTGCTTGGAACTTGATGTTTTCCTCACGGCTTGGCCTCGGGTTTGGCATCCGGTTTTGGCGGTTTGTTATAGCGGAAGCCGGAGTTTGGATTCGCGGGATCGAAAGCGTAAGTGTCGCGGTTCTTGAGGAACCCCTTCAGCACCGTCGTGGGGATGGCAAAGCCGAGTCCTTCAGCGCCGGTTTGCACGATCTTCATGTTGTTTACGCCGACAACCTCTCCGCGGAGGTTGAAGAGCGGCCCGCCGGAATTGCCAGGATTGATCTGGGTGGTCGTCTGAATGAAAAGGTTGCCCTCCTCCTGACGGTTGCGCAGCGACACGATGCCTTCGCTCACGCTGCGCTCGAGCCCGAGCGGCGCGCCGATGGCAAACACGGGCTGCCCCGGCTTTAAGTCATCCGCATCGCCGATGGGCACTGTAGGGAACTGCCGCTTGTCCGGCGTGTCGATCTTGAGCAGCGCGAGGTCAAGGTCGGCGCTCGCCGCGAGGATGCGCACGTTAGCGTAGGTTTGCCGGTCCGTGCCACTGCCAAAGACCGTGACCGTGACCTCATTCTCGCCGGCAATGACGTGATCGTTCGTCATCAGATAACCGTCAGGGTGAATGATGAAGCCCGATCCGAGGCCGGACGGGGTCTTGATGAGGACGACGCGGTCGCCGATGGATTTCACGAGATCCTTTACGGCCTGGGTCCGCGGCGAGGCATCGGTGCGGTAAAGGTCTTCGCTGTAAGTCGTCGCCGCCGGTTTTCCATCCTCCTTCACGATGCGCGTCACCGCCTCCCGCGGCACACTCAGCACCGTGAATCCGAGATCGATGACCACCTTCTCCGCGGTTTCCGACAGCAAGTCCCCGCGCACCGAACCTCCCTGATTGAGTTCCACCGTGGCGGGCGTTCCGGGCACCGGCGTGGCGGCAGTGCAGAGCAGAAAAAAAAGGACAGCAAAACGGCGCATGGGACGAAGAGGTTGAAGTGGACCACAATCCGGCGATCCGCGCACAGCGCCCCGCCGGGCGCGAATTATCGGGGAATCTTCGCGTCCGGCAAATCTTTCTGCGGGTCGCCGCAAAGTTTTGACGTGAGTGCCCTGACTGTTTAGGATGGCTGACCTTTTGGCAGCGCGGCTGATACTTGCCCGCGGGGAACAACCGCCATGGCACCCGTCTTCGAACCCATTACACTTACTGTCAGTGAACCGCTTCCCCGTTGCCTCTCTTTTCCTGACACTGCTTTCGTTCCCTCTGCGCGCGCAGAATACTGTCTTTTTTGACTACCGGCCGGCGACCGTGGTGGTGTGCAATACCAACGATCCGGTTTCCGTGGAACTCGCCGCGTATTACATCAAACAGCGCGGCATTCCGGAGGCGAACCTCGTCGCGCTGAAGTGTGTGAAGACGGAGTTGATTTCCCGCGTGACGTTTGAAAACGAAATTGAGAACCCGCTGCGGGCGGCCTTCGACGAACGCAAATGGTGGGAGACGGGAAGGGTCCCGAAGGACGGGCTGGTGGCTACAAAGACGACGATGCGCGTCCTTGCACTGATGCCGGGCCTGCCCTTGCGCATCACCGGCGATCCGCGGCTGCAAACGATCGATCCCAAGACCGGCAAACCCCCGCCACCGGGCCCGATGGACGGAGATGCCGCGAGTGTGGACTCGGAACTCGCCGCGTTCGGAGTCCTCGAAAAACAACTCAAGGGCGTCCTGAAAAACCCCTACTTCAATGGCACCACCTCGTTCGCGCAAACCGGTTTCGCCCCGATGTTCCTCGTGGGGCGCATCGACGGGCCTGACAAAGCGAGCGCCAAACGGCTCATCGACGATGCCATCGCAGTGGAAAAGGACGGGCTCTACGGAAAGGCCTATGTCGATCTCGCGCGGAAGAGCGGCGAAGGCTACAAGATGGGCGACGACTGGCTGATCAACTCCGCGCGGCTGCTCGAGTTCAAAGGCGTGCCTGTAATCATGGACACATGGACGCCGACGCTGCCGCAGAATTTTCCGATGCACGACTGCGTGGTTTACCTCGGCTGGTATGCGGAACATGCCGACGGGCCGTTTGTGAATCCCGCGTTCCGGTTCCGCCGCGGCGCCATCGCCTGTCATATTCACTCGTTCAGCGCCGCCACGATCAAGAGCGGCCGCCAGAACTGGTGCGGGCCGCTGCTCAGCCGCGGCGCGTGCGGCGTGCTGGGCAATGTTTTCGAGCCTTACCTGCACCTTACGACAGCGCTGGATGTCTTCACCGACCGGCTGCTGGCCGGCTACACGCTCGCCGAAGCGGCATGGATGGGTACGCGCGTGCTCTCATGGATGAACGTGGTCCTCGGCGATCCGCTCTACCGTCCGTTTGCGGCGGCGCCGGGGGACGGCGACAAAAAAGTGAGTCCGGAATACAAGGCCATCCGCCTCGCCGCACAGCGCTGGAGCAAGCCCGCCGAGGCCGCGGATTTCAATGCCAATCTCAAGCGCGCCGCGGAGTCCCTCAAAAGTCCTGACATTTACGAGTTCCTCGCCCTCCATGCCCAGGCCGGCGACACCAAAGCATGGCCCGCCGCGAAGCAATGGTTCGAAGCCGCTCTCAAACTCGCCACCGATTCCGGCGACCAAATCCGCATCCAGTTTCTCATGGCGGATGCCATGCGCCGCGACGGGGACACGAAGCAGGCTACGCGCACGCTCAACGCAGTCGTGGAAAAATATCCCGCCGCCCCGGAGGCCGCCGCGGCCCGCGCGTGGATTCAGCACATCCGTGAATCGAAGTAGTCATGCCGCCGCCGGACAGTCTTTCAGCCTCCGCGCGGCGTTATCCGGCGTTTCTGCAATCAGCCGCGCTGCCGCGAGTCGCGGAACCGGAATTGTTCCCTCCCGATCCCCCGGAGCCTGACGAACTCGCATGGCAAAGCCGCTGGTTCTCCGGCGACTTCGGGCGTGATTTCCTGACAGTTTCCGGCGAGCCGGTGCGCATCGTGGATTTTGGCTGGTGGAATCACGGCGCCGGTCCTGACTTTCGGGACTGCGTCGTGGAAATCGCCGGCGCCGCCCGCCGCGGCAGCATCGAACTCGACCCCTCGCTGCGCGACTGGGAGGCGCACGGCCACGCCTCGAATCCCGCCTACAACGAGACCGTCCTGCACCTTTTCCTGACAGAAAACAGCGGCGGCACCTATTTCACCCGCACGGCGGAGCATCGTGAAGTTCCCCAGGTGCATCTCGACATCTCCCGCTGCGAGCCCGGCACCGACGAACGCAGCGCCGCCGCCCGCCCCGGCCGGTGCGTGCGCAGCCTGACATCTTTGACAGAAGACCGCGTGCTCGAAATCATGGAGGACGCCGCGCGCTACCGGCTGGAACGAAAGGCCCGGCGCTGGCGGCGGGTCGCGGACATCCACGGGCTCGACCAGGCCATTTTCCACGGTATCGCGGAAGCGCTCGGCTACAGCCGCAACAAGCTTCCGATGAGCGTCCTCGCGCAGCGACTGCCGCTGCGCTTTCTGCAAAAGCGCTCCGCCGATGCCGGTGCGCTGCTCTACGGCGTCGCCGGGTTTCTCGATGGCCGTGAGCCCGGCCACGGCGATGGGGCCACGCGGGCGTGGCTTCGCAGCCTGTGGGAATGCTGGTGGAAATACCGCGCGGAATTTACTCCCGGTCCGGCGGCGCGGCCGG
>Ga0190270_10001697_pt1 | contig 10366 bp, 5 predicted proteins | sample Popmic320T_FD_133748 | JGI IMG/M metagenome (GOLD analysis project Ga0190270, IMG submission 133748) | Populus adjacent soil microbial communities from riparian zone of Weber River, Utah, USA - 320 T | ecosystem: Environmental > Terrestrial > Soil > Riparian zone | place: USA: Utah | collected... | reverse complement strand
AGTTCCTTTGTGTGACTTTGTGGACGAGGCTGACTCAAGCTGGAATCGCCTGAAGCCGCGTCACAATCTCATGGGCCTTTCCGGCGCCGATCTCGGGACTGAGCGCCAGGTCGCGCTCGTAGATCAGCATGTATCTCACGACATTATCATCCTGATCGGCGCCTGAAAGCGCCGCGACCAGGTCGGTCAGGACGTTGTACGCGCCTTTGGTCTGATAGACGCCGGTATTATTCTTCCCGCCGAGTTGGTCGTATTTTGTCGCGGCGTACTCGGAGCAGTTGACGACCTCATCGTTGTGATCGATGTAGCCTTTGCCTACGATCACCTGGCAGCCTAGGGACCACTTGCCGACATTAAACAACCCTTCGCCACCCCAGTGAATATTGATCGTAATGTTAGGCTCCAACTTCTTGGCCAGGTCCGCGTCAGTCAAAACCAGGTCTTTCGAGCGGACTACCAGAACGCCGCGGCTCAAAGGCTTCAACGCGTGAAAGACGCGATTCAAATCCCCGATCTTGTGCCAGCCGAACCGGTACAGGTGCTGCCCTTGCGTCAGAAAAGGGAAGCCCTCCGGATTTTCGGTGGCGCCCGGATCGGTCGAACCAAAAAATTTGAAGGCCAGTCCTCGAATGAGGAGGACGAACGCGTCGTCGAATTTCTGCTCGCCGGCCACGGGTCTGGCTTCGTTTCGACGAACGCCAATCAGATGAATCTTGTTCGGATCGAAGTCCCAATTCGCAACTTTGATGGTGTCGGATGGTTGAGTGTCTTCATTCAGCTTCCGCAGCATGGCGTTCGGAGAGGCGACGTATTTTTCCTTGACTTTGTGGAGCAGCGACATCCATTGCGCATACTCCCTGCTCGGATTGGCGGCGCTCACGCTGTCCCATTCGACCTTCTGATTTTTCGCGCGCCAGCGACCGGCGTGCGCGATCGTTTTCGGCCCCATGCGTCCGTCGGGCGCCCCGATTCCCGCCTCGCCTTCGACGGTCCGCACGTATTCCTGAAAGAGGCGAATGGCCGATAGCGTGCGATAGCCGCAGATGCCGTCGTTTTTGCCGAAGGGGAAAATTCCGGCCTCTTTGAGGAAGCGCTGCGCGTCGACCACCGTCATCGCGCTCCCGCTCAACTGCCGAAAATCCGCCCATTCGCCGTCTTTCTCTCCGCGCAGTTTGTTCTCCCACTTTTCCACCCCGGTCAGCTTCTTGGCGTGTTCGATATATTCATCCAGAGCCGAGGTTTGAACGTTCGAGTCGTAGGTTCCTAAAGTGATCATGGCTGTTCCTCCAGGTTGAGTGGTTGAGTGATGTTGTTGGCTAATGAAGCAAATTTTTCCATTTGTAATATTACATTTTTCATTTGTCATTCCCGCCGATGACAAATGAAAAATGTAATATTACAAATGGAAAATTGATTAACTCTCGCTGTGCTCCTCGCCGTCGTAATGGAGCGTCGTCGCCTCTTCCTCGATGACTGTGTCGAGGTGAACGGGGCGACCCCAGAGCTTGTGGACGTACTCGAGCACCTTGCGCGCGTATTTCAGATCGAGTTCTGCGCCCTCGTAGCGATGGCGCAGGAGAATCTCCCGGTTGCCGTCGTAATCGCCGTCGGCGACCTCGATGTAGGGGAATCCGAAGTTGGTCAGGTTGGCCACGAGCTGATCGCGCACGCGCTCCCAGCGTTTATCGGTGATGGTCCACTCCTCCTCATCGACCAACTCGTAAACGAAAAGATCAAGCTCTTCGCATAAATCTTCGGTCAGGTAGTTGCGAAGCAGTGAGATGTCATTCTCGGTCTCGCGCACTTCGAGCAGCTTCGCCCAACCCTGGCCGGGCTCGCGGCCGAACTTCTCGCGCTCCTCGGCAGTCGGATTGTTCCAGCGCCTTTCAATGTCTTCGAGGATCTTGTAGCCGACGTAATAAGGATTGAGTTGGCCGCGGTGCGGTGAAACGACGCCCGCGTGCAGTTCGGCGAACTCGACGTGCTCGTTATCCGGCAGGTCCATCTCGCGCATGATGCGCGAATGGATGAGCGACGCCCAGCCCTCGTTTATGGTCTTGGTCTGCATCTGAGGCACGAAATAAAGCATCTCGTCGTGGATCATGCTCATCACGTCGCGTTGCCAGGGTTGCAAGATCGGCGAATTCTGCATGATGAACCAGACGATGTCTTTTTCAGGCTGCTTCTGTTTGTCCTGCTCCTTCGCCGCCTCGGCCTTGGCCATCACCTCACGCTCCTGCGCCGAAGTTAGATCCTCGAACGGCCTCGGGGCCGGCGCCCGCTTCTCCTGGTCTTTCCCCTCGGGGGCGTCTTTCTTGATGAAGAAGTACGGGTCGATGTGCTCTTCGATCGAGAGAACCGCGTCGAGGAAGTCCTCGACGACCTTGCGCCCGTATTTGAACTCGTATTCGTTGATCCGGCGCGCATGGAGCGCGGCGTCGTCGATCATCCGGCGGTTGGTTTGCGAGAAGTATGCGTTGTGCTTGAAGAAATCCACGTGGCCCAGCACATGCGCGATGACAAGCTTGTTCTGCAGCAGCGAGTTGTTCTCGAGCAGAAAGGCGTACGACGGATTCGCATTGATCACGACCTCGTAAATCTTCGACAGGCCGAAATCGTACATCGTCTTCATCTTGTGATAGGCCTTGCCGAACGTCCAGTGCGAGTAACGGCCGGGCAGGGCGTAGGATCCGATTTCGTACATTACGGTCGAGGGCACGATCTCGAACCGCGTCGGGAACGGGTCAAGACCGAACTTGCTCGTGGCGATTTCCCAAATCCGTTCGAGCCCTTTTTCGAGTTCACGTACTTCCTTGTCCATAAATCTCCTATTGAAAATCCCCGGTGAGAGCCCAATATACCACGAATCGGTTGAAGGCGTAGACGGCGCTCCGGTATCATCAGCGCTTATAGGGCTGATGGGACTTAATAGGACTTATAGGACGTCCCATCAGTCCTATCTTGGAGGACCGGATGTTCAACTATGTGGAGATGACGACGGCGGAATTGATCGCCCTGCTCTTCAAGGAAGAAGACCGGGCGACGCTGGGACATGCGCGGGAGCTGATCGCCCGCGGCGAGGAGGCCGCTCGTCCGCTGCGCGAGATTCTGGCGAACGAAGACTACTGGTACGAGGGTCAGGGAGGCGACTATTGGATCGTAGTCCACGCCATCAATCTTCTCGGCGCGATGCGTGACGAGCAGGCGCTGCCCTTGCTGATCGAGATGGTTCCGCACGCCTATTTCTCTAACCACGAGGCGGCGATCGAAGCCTTGCCTGTGGCCCTGGGCAATTACGGCGAGACGGCGGTCGAGCCGTACATGAAGTTTATCGGCGAATATCGCGGGGCTTATAACGACAACCCCGATTTCGCCCACTGCCGACACACCGTCTCCGCCGCGTTGACGCGCATTGCGCTCAACAACGAGGCCGTCCGCCCGCGCGTGGCCGATTTCGTTATGGGGCTGTTCGCGGACCCTCAGGAAGACGACAGAATCTTTCTCTCCTTCAGTTCCGGCCACCCGGTCGCGCTTGACAAGGAACCCGGGAAAGAGCGTGGCCTGAAAGCCGTGCGCGCCGCATACGAACGCAGAATGATCAACCAGGAGCTGAATGGCAGCTTCAAGGAATTCACGCGAATGGTCAGGGAGCGGCAACCGAGCCTCTTCAATGATCTTAGATCAAACTTGTTCGACTTCTATAGCCCCGGAGAGATCAGGAGGCGACAAAAAGAACGCGCGGAACGGCAAGAGGACGACCCATATCGGGAAGACGCCAGGCCGGTCGTCCCGGCAGGCTATACGATGGCGGAGGGGGGTGGCTTGCAGCGAACGGAGAAAGTCGGTCGCAACGACCCCTGCCCCTGCGGATCGGGGAAGAAGTACAAAAAATGTTGCGGGCAACAAGGCTGATCTTCTGTGGAAACCACCTGGGATCGTCATGAATGTAACATATAAGTCGCATAAGCCCCGTTCAGAATGATTGACAGCCGCGCGATCGGCATCTAAAATTCTCCGTTTTATAGTCTGATTATCCGTGAAGTAATCCCTCACTGGTTCGCAAACCATGCATAGCCAGTCCTTAGTTACCCTAGAATTTGACAGGCTCAAAGAGCTGCTTCTGCAACAGGCGCGCACTCCGCTCGGCGCGGCGCTGGCTGAGGCTTTGACCATTTCAGTCAGTGAGGCCGAGATCGTCCGCGAGTTGAGGCTCGCCAGCGAAGGCGCCGTATATTTGCGCGAAGGCGCCACGGCGCTGGACGTGAACGATCTGCCCGACCCGCGACCCGCGCTCGGCAAACTGAACGTCGCAGACGTCAACCTGGAGCCGTTCGAGATTCTGAACCTGTTGCGGTTGATTTCGGTGGCGATGGGGTTGCGCGAAACCTTCCACAACGAGCGGGAGAAGTTCCCTCTCATCCGCGAAATCACCGAAACGATCCCGAATCTCCGCGCGCTCTATCAACGGCTGCGCGGCCGCATCTCGCCGGCCGGCGAGATCGAGGATTTCGCAAGCCCGGAGCTGCGCGAGGTCCGCTTCCAGATTTCAAAACTCCGCTCGCAAATCCAGCGTTCGCTCGAAAATATTCTGAAGCGCGCCGAAGAGGCGCATGCGCTGCAAGACGAGTTCATCACGATCCGCAACGAACGCTACGTCATCCCGATTCGCAACGACAATCGCGGAGCGGTCGCGGGCGTCGTCCACGGGATGTCATCTTCGGGACAGACGGCCTTCGTCGAGCCGCTAGAAACCATCGGCCTGAACAACGAACTGGTTCGATTACGCGAGCTCGAACAGGTCGAGATCACCAAAGTACTCTTTTCGATCACCGAAGAATTGCGCGAAGAGCGCGCGGCGCTCGAGGCTATGGCCGCCTGCGTAGGGCAGCTCGATTTCATTGCGGCTAAAGCGCGCCTGGCGCTCGCGCAGAACGCGATCGAGCCTAGGATCAACAACGCCGGCAGGCTCGCGCTCAAGGACGCGCGTCACCCGCTGCTCGAGGCCAGTTTGAAAGCGCAGGGGGCGCTGATCGTACCGATATCGATGGATCTCGACGCCGACCGCTGTGTGATGGTCGTCAGCGGCCCGAACGCGGGCGGGAAGACGGTCGTTTTGAAGACCGCCGGATTGCTTTCGCTGATGGCGCAGGCCGGATTGCTCGTTCCGGCCACCGAGGCCGATTTGCCTGTTTTCCATCAGGTTCACGCCGACATCGGCGATCACCAGTCAATCGCGGCCAATCTTTCGACCTTCACCGCGCACATCCAGAACGTCCGCCGTGTCAGCGATGAACTCAGGCCTCCGGCGCTCGTCCTGCTCGACGAGGTCGGCACGGGAACGGACCCGGAGGAAGGCTCGGCGTTGGGCGTCGCGATGGTCGATTATTTCCGCGAACGCGGCGCCCACGTCATCGTCACGACTCATTACAGCGGCTTGAAAATGTACGCGACCAACACGCCCGGCGTAATCAATGCAAGCGTTGAGTTCGACGAGCGTACACTGAAGCCGACTTACCGCCTGCTCACCGGCCTGGCCGGGTCGTCTTCTGGCATCGAAATCGCGCGCCGCTTCGGGCTGCCCGAAGCGATCACCGGACGCGCGGCGGAACGCGTTAAGACGGCCAGCGCGGAAGCCACCGAATATCTGCGGAGGCTGAAAGACCAGTTCGGCGCCCAACAACAACTCGTCGCGGCGCTCGAAGAAGAGCGCGCCGCGGTGGCCGACAAGTACGCCAAACTCGAAATCCTCTTCATTCAAAAAGAGAAAGAGCGGGAGAAAGAGTTCCGCGCGGAACTCCAAAAAGTCGTTGACGAGTTCGCGAAAAAAGCCGAGAAATTCGCTTCCACGATCGAAGACGCGGCCAGCGCGCGTAAAGTCCGCAAGGAGATTGAAAGGCGCACGGTCGAATTGAAAGCCGCGGCAAGTTCCGAGTCGCGCAAGATGCGCCAGCGTACGGACGCGATTACCGGCGCGGACTCATCCGAAGTCGCGCCGCCGGAAGCCGAAGAAAGCCCTGAGGAGGTCGATTTGCGTCCCGGTGACCGCGTGCGCGTGCTTTCGCTCGATCAGGAAGGTGTTGTCGAGTCGGTCGGCGAAACGGAGATCATCGTCCAGATTGGCGCGCTGCGTTTCCGCGAACAGCGCGTCAATCTTCGACTCACCGGAAGAAAGCCCGAACCAAAGAGGAAGGCGCAGACCGTCGCAGGATTGCCGAAAGGCGTTTCGGTCACGTTGCAAGAACAGCCGGCGATTAGCAGCGAGTTAAACGTTATCGGTAAGACTGTCAACGAGGCCACTGAAGCGGCCGACAAGTTTTTGGATGCGGCCTACCTCGACAATTACGAAAGCGTCCGCATCGTCCACGGAATCGGACTGGGCGCGCTCAAACGGGCGATCGCGGACCTGCTCTCAGATCACCCACACGTCGCCAAATGGCGACAGGCGTCGCCTGATGAAGGCGGCGCGGGGGCGACAGTTGTCGAATTAAAAAAGTAAGTCGTATGCCACAGAGCCCCAGAGTCATAGAAATATAGAGAAAAAGCAAAAAAATCGAGAGAAGCCCCATTTTGCCACTTACCTTCTCCGCCCCGCTGTGCCTCTGTGGCATTTTCATTATAGGAATTGGTTCCCCGTTATGCGAATCCCGCGCGGTTTCAGCGAAGAGTTACGCAATCAGGCCGACATTGTGCGGATAATCTCCGACTATGTCTCGCTGAAAAAGAAAGGGCGCGATTGGGCCGCCTGCTGCCCCTTCCACCATGAAAAGACTCCCAGTTTTTACGTCAGTCAGGGTAAACAGATTTTCAAATGCTTCGGATGCTCGAAGGGGGGCAGCGTCTACGATTTCATTATGGAAATCGAAGGCTGCTCTTTCCCCGAAGCGGTCCGCGTCGTCGCCGAAAAGACCGGCGTAACAGTTCCAGTAGAGACCGACAACACGCGCGAATACGAGGAGCGCGTGAGCCAGCGCGCGGAATTGATGCGGCTCAACGAATGGGCGACCGAGTTCTTTGAGCAAAATCTGATCGAGACCGCCGAAGGCCGGCGCGCGCTCGATTATCTGGCCCGGCGCGGCGTGAATGAAGAAACGCGGAAAGACTTCCGCCTGGGGTATGCGCCAAACAATTATGACGCAATGGGCGGCTATCTTCGCTCGCGAGGCGCGTCAACGGCTCAAATTGAACGCAGCGGCCTGGTTACGTTGAAAGAGTCCGGCGGATTTTATGACCGTTTTCGCAACCGTTTGATGTTTCCGATCTGCGACACGCAGGGGCGGGTTATCGCCTTCGGCGGGCGCATTCTGAGCGATGGGGAGCCGAAATATCTCAACTCGCCCGAAACCGCGCTTTACACCAAAGGAATGAACCTGTTCGGCCTGAACCACGCGCGGGAGGCCATTCGCCAGCGCGGTTACGCGATTCTGGTCGAAGGCTACCTTGACTTTCTCATCCCGTTTCAGGCGGGGGTCAGAAATCTGGTCGCAAGTCTCGGTACGGCGTTAACCGAGAATCAGGCGCGGCTGCTGGGGCGTTACGCGCGGCGAATCGTGGTCAATTTCGACCCCGACTCCGCCGGACAGGCCGCGGCCAAACGCAGTCTGGAGTTACTTTTAACTGAAGCTTTCAAGGTCAACGTGTTGACGCTACCGGACAACTTGGACCCCGATGAGTACATCAGAGCGCACGGGCCGGAAAGCTATTTAAAGCTTTTGAAAGGCTCGCAGCCTTTTCTTGATTACATTGTTGACCAGGCGATCAGCTCCCATGATCAAACCCGTCCCACCGGCAAAGTCGAAACGATCAACGCAATTCTGCCGTATCTACGTTTGGTCAAGGATCGGATTGAGCGGGCTGAGCATTTCGAGCGAATCGCCGACCGTCTGAAAATTGACAGTCGCCTGATCCGCGAAGAATTCAAGAAGGCCGCCGAGACCCGCTTGGAGCGGGTCGGCGAACGAGCCGTAAAAGCAACCCTGGTTGTCAAGCCTGCGGAGCGAAAATTGCTAGAAATTTTAATCAACCAGGCCACAGTTCGACGGCTCATTATGTTTCAGATGACGGAGGAGGATTACGAAGGGCTAAGAACAGCTCAACTCTTCCGCCTGATTTTTGAGTTTGAACAACAAGGCGTCGAGGCCAGCTATCACAATTTGAGCCAGGCGCTGGGCGACGATGATCTGGCGCGTGACTTGCTCCCCGCGTTAATTATGAGTGATTCCGGAGAGCTTTCTGGCGAGTCCCGAGAATCTTTGGAATCTGACGCCAAATTAAGCCTTGAAAGGTTGCGAGAGGAAAGAGTTGCTGAAGAAACACATAGGCTGCGCACAGAGATCAAGCGTGAGCAACCGCCGAGCAACACAGCTACTGAGATGACTGACAAGTTGATCATGCAACAGTTCGAGTTAGCTAAACGCAATTTTTCTGGGAATGCAGGGGAGAAAAAGTAGGGGACTGCTCTGCCTCTTCGCCGCGTCAGCGGCGCCTGAGTTTAGCCGTGGGTTTCAACCCACGGTGAGAGAGTGATATTCCACGCGTCGCGTCAGCGACGTTTGAATTCAGTCGTCGCTGACGCGACGCGGAAATATCGGTCGACCGTTCCGTGGGTTGAAACCCACGGCTAAAGTCAAACCGCCGCTAACGCGGCGAAGAGGCTGAGTTATTACAAAATTGGGGCAAAACTGGCGAGGAATTCCGATCCTGAATCGGTTAAACGGGAACAGGCGCTGGCGCAAGGGACCGGTCAATGGAACGAATCGGACCGCCAGAAGTCATAAAGATTGACAATAGGCCAAAACTTTTGTCCGCCCTTCGCGCGTAATCAGTAGTACCGCGAGCGGTAGCGAGCGGACAACCCGCACTTCGGGCGTAGTAATACGAAGCGAGCGGATGAAGATTGAAGAGAGGTGATCAAATTGGACGAGAAATACACAGACGATGTTCAGAAACTTCTGGACATGGGCAAGGAGAAAGCCTTCTTGACCTACGACGATATCAACCAGGAGTTGCCGGAGGGCCTGGTCTCTCCAGACGACATCGAGGACATCTTCCAAGCGCTGAGCGGCGAGGGGATAACGATCAGCGATTCGGAAGAGAAGTTTCTGGAGACTGCCGCGGCCGTGGCCACGGCTGAAAAGAAGTTCGAAGAGCCGCAGGAGGAGGAGCTCGAGCTGGACCTCACGCCTGGGGCGCTGGACAAAACCAATGACCCGGTCCGCCTCTACCTGCGCGAGATGGGCGTGGTCCCGCTGCTGACGCGCGAAGGTGAAGTCGCCATAGCGAAGCGCATCGAGCGCGGGAAGATCAGGATGCAGAAGGCGATCTCTCGCTCGCCTGTCGCCATCGCCGAGTTGCTCAGGATCGGCGACGAGCTGGCGAACGGCGACCTTTCGATTCGCGAGGTCGTGACATTCACCGAACAGGAAGGCATCACGGAAGAGAAGATCGAGGAGTACCACAACTACACTCTCGAAACCATAGCCGAGATCGGCAAGACGCTCAAGAAGACGAACACGCTTTACGAGAAAGTCCTGGCCGAGCCGAAGCGCTCGCCGAAGCTCCCCAGGATGCGGCGCAAACTCGCGCGGCAGCGCGTCGAGCTTTCGCAGCTCGTCCGGCTGCTCGACTTCACGCAGAAGATCCAGGACCGGCTGGTTTACGCGATGAAGCAGGCCAGGGCCGACGTACTCTCGACCGAGAAGGAGATCGATAAGCTTTCGCGCTCGCTCGAACGTAAACGCAACGCCGAGGAGATCAAGGAGACCGAGAAGAGGCTGCGAGCCGCCAAGCGCCATCTGACTCAACTCGAAGGGCAACACAACCAGTCCTCGGTCGAGATCAAACGCGCCGTGCAGACCGTGATGATGGGCGACGCCGAAGCGCAGCAGGCCAAGAAGGAGCTGGTCGAAGCCAACCTGCGACTGGTCGTCTCGATCGCGAAGAAGTACACCAACCGCGGCCTGCAATTCCTCGACCTGATCCAGGAAGGCAACATCGGCCTGATGAAGGCCGTCGACAAGTTCGAGTACCGGCGCGGTTACAAGTTCTCGACTTACGCGACGTGGTGGATTCGCCAGGCGATCACGCGAGCCATCGCCGATCAGGCGCGCACCATCCGCATCCCGGTGCACATGATCGAAACGATCAACAAGCTGATCCGCACCTCGCGCGCGCTGGTGCAGGAGCTCGGCCGCGAGCCGACCTCTGAAGAGATCGCCAAGAAGATGGACATTCCGGCGTCGAAGGTCCGAAAAGTCCTCAAGATCGCCCAGGAGCCGATCTCGTTGGAGACGCCGATCGGCGAAGAGGAAGATTCGCACCTCGGCGATTTCATCGAGGACAAGACCATCCAGAACCCCGCCGAGGCCGT
>Ga0190270_10001696_pt1 | contig 10366 bp, 8 predicted proteins | sample Popmic320T_FD_133748 | JGI IMG/M metagenome (GOLD analysis project Ga0190270, IMG submission 133748) | Populus adjacent soil microbial communities from riparian zone of Weber River, Utah, USA - 320 T | ecosystem: Environmental > Terrestrial > Soil > Riparian zone | place: USA: Utah | collected... | reverse complement strand
GGCCAGGTCCTCGGCGAGCGAACGGTCGCGGGTCAGGTAGACGAGATAGGCGTACACGTCGTCAAGATGCTCCTCTGCGGTCGCGGCGAAGCTCGCCGACCAGGCTGGCTGTCTGCGGGCCGGAAGCGTCATCGCCTGCACACCGTGTCTACGCCGCCGGACGGCGGCTCGTCACACCTGTTGCGCGGCCTCGAAGAGCTGCTCCCAGCGCTCGAGCAGGCTCTGCAGGTCCTCGCGGGCAGCCGTGTGGGCGGCCAGCGTCTCGGCGTTCCCCCAGTCGTCCGCCAGCTGCCGCTCGAGCTCCGCGAGCTCCGTCTCGCGCGCCTGGATCGACGCCTCGATCTCTTCGAGCTCGCTCGGACGAGCGCTCGTCTTCACCCGGCGCGGCTTCTCCTTTCGCTCCTTCGGCGGCCCGGGCGGCGACGCGCTCTCGTCGCCGCGGACGCGGGCGTAGTCGGCCCAGCCGCCGTCGTACGACCGCAGGCGCTCGTTCTCGACGGCGACGATCCGCTCGGCGACGGCGTCGAGGACGGCGCGGTCGTGCGAGACGAGCAGGACGGTGCCGGGGAAGGCCTCGAGCGCCGCCTCGAGCGCTTCGCGGCTCTCGAGGTCGAGGTGGTTGGTCGGCTCGTCGAGGACGAGGAAGTTTGCACCCGAGGCGACGACGAGCGCCAGCGCAAGCCGCCTGCGCTCCCCGCCCGAGAGCGCGACGACGGGCTTGTCGTGGTCGTCCCAGCCGGAGAAGAGAAAGCGGCCGAGGAGCGCCTGCGCCTGCGAGCGCTGGAGCCCGGTGGCGCCCATCGCGCACTCGAGCACGCTGCCGCGCTCGTCCAGCTCGACCTCGTGCTGGGAGAAGTAGGCGATCTCGACGCCGTGCCCGATCCGGCCGAGCTTGCCGCCGACGATCGCCTCCAGCAGCGTCGACTTGCCCGAGCCGTTCGGCCCGATCAGCGCCACGTGCTCGCCGCGCTCGAGCACGAGCTCTGCGTTCTCGAGCAGCGGCTTCGAACCTGCCGCGAGGTCGAAGCCCTCCGCCTCGACGACCATTCGCCCGCTGCGGGCGGGCTTCAGGAACTCGAAGCCGAGCGTGCGGCGGCCCGCCTTCGGCGCCTCGACGCGCTCGGCCTCGATCCGTGCGATCTGCTTCAGCTTCGCCTGCGCCTGCCGCGACTTCGTCCCGTAGCGGAAGCGGGCGACGAAGCGGTCGAGGCGGGCGATGTCCTCGGCCTGGCGCTCGGCGAACTTGGCCTGCATCGCGAGCCGCGCCGCCTTCTCCTGGCGCCAGACGTGCCACTTCCCCGGGAAGTAGGTGGAGCGGCCGTTCTCGAGCTCGAGTACGGCCGTCCCGACCGACTCGAGGAACCAGCGATCGTGCGCGACGAGGATCACGGCGGCGTCGATCGTCGCGAGCTCCTGCTCGAGCCACTCCATCGACTCCATGTCGAGGTGGTTGGTCGGCTCGTCGAGCAGGAGCAGGTCGGGGCCGCCCGAGAGCGCGCGCGCGAGCGAGGCGCGGGTGAGCTCGCCGCCCGAGAAGGTCTCGAGCCCCCGGTCGAGGTCCTGGTCGGCGAAGCCGAGCCCGCGCAGCACCGACGTCGCGTGGTCGCGCCAGCCGTAGCCGCCCGCGTGCTCGAGCCGGGCCTGCGCCTCGCCGTAGCGGCGGAGCGTCTCGGGCGCGTGGTCGCCGCCCGCCATCGCCTCCTCGAGCCGGCGCAGCTCGCGCTCGGCGTCGACGAGGTCGGCGGCGCCCGAAAGGGCGTACTCGCGGAGCGTGAAGCCGCCCAGCCGCGGCGGCCGCTGGTCGTGCAGCGCCACCCGGGCGCCCTTCTCCCAGGCGAGCTCGCCTGCGGCGAGCTCGGTCTCGCCGATCAGCGCGCGCAGCAGCGTCGTCTTGCCGGCGCCGTTCGGGCCGGCGAGCGCGAGCCGGTCGCGGCGCTCGACCTTGAACGAGACGCCGTCGAAGAGCGGCTCGCCGGAAAGCTCCTTCCGGAGCGCGGATGCGATCAGGACTGCCACGCGTCACAGGGTAATGACGCGTCGATGCGCTTACGAGACTGCCGCGGTGTCCTTGACGAGCCTGCGCGCGGCCTGCTCGATCGCGGCCGCGTCGATCCCGGCCTCCGCGAGTAGCTCCGCGGGCTTGCCCGAGTGGGGGAGGTCGCGGACGGCGAGCTTGACGACGCGTGGCCGTTCGTCGGCGTCGGCGATCGCGCCGAGGACGGCGTCACCGAGTCCGCCCTCCGGCCAGTGGTCCTCGACAGTCACGATCGGCATCGTGAGCGAGCGGAGCGTGTCGGCGTCGACCGGCTTGACCGAGTAGAGGTCGATCACGCGGGCCTCGATCCCGTCCGCCGCCAGCGTCTCCGCCGCGGCGAGCGCCTCGTGCAGCGTGATCCCGGCCGCGACGATCGCGACGTCGTCGCCCTCGCGGACGGTCCTCGAGCCGCCGACCGAGAACTCCTCGTCGGGGCTGTAGAGAACCTCGGTGTCGGCGCGCGTCGTGCGCAGGAAGGAGATCCCGTCGACGTCGGCCATCGCGGCGACGAGCTTCGCCGTCTGGTTGCCGTCGCAGGGGTAGAGCACCGTCGACCCCTGGATCGCGCGGAACTCGGCCAGGTCCTCGAGCGCCATCTGCGAGGGGCCGTCCTCGCCGATCGAGACGCCGGCGTGCGAGCCGCAGAGCTTCAGCGTCGCGCGGCTGATCGCGGCCATGCGGACGAAGTCGTAGGCGCGGCTCATGAAGGCCGCGAAGGTGGAGACGAACGGCTTCCAGCCCAGCACCTGCATCCCGACCGCGGCCGCCACCATCTGCTGCTCGGCGATGTACATCTCGAAGAAGCGCTCGGGGTGCGCGTCGCGGAAGATCTCAGCGTAGGTGGAGTTCGAGACCTCGCCGTCGAGCGCGACGACGTCGCCTCGATCGCCGCCAAGCGCGGTGAGCGCCTCGCCGTAGGCTTTGCGTGTCGCCACCTTCGTGCCGACCTCGTACCGCGGCCACTCGGCGGCTGCCGGCTTGAACCGGTGCGGCTCTCCGTGCTCCGGCTTCGGGACGTCGACCGTGATGTTGCGGATCCCGCCGAGCTCCGCGATCGCCTCCTCGGCGTCCTCGGGCGAGCTTGCCTTTCCGTGCCAGCCGCCCTTGTCCTCGAGCTTGGAGTAGCCCTTGCCTTTGACCGTCTTCGCGACGACGACGGTCGGCTTGCCAGTCGTCCGCTCGGCCTCCTCGTAGGCGGAGTTAATCGCGTCGACGTCGTGCCCGTCGATCTCGATCGCGTGCCAGCCGAAAGCGCGGAAGCGGTCGGAGTAGGAGGAGAGGTCCCAGCCGTGCATCGTCTCGCCGCGCTGGCCGAGCCGGTTGACGTCGACGATCGCGGTCAGGTTGTCGAGCTCGTAGAACGCCGCGTGCTCGGCCGCCTCCCATATCGAGCCCTCGGCCGTCTCACTGTCGCCGCAGATGACCCACGTTCGGAACGGCAGCCGGTCGAGCCGCTTGCCGGCGAGCGCCATCCCGACCCCGATCGGGAGCCCTTGGCCGAGCGAGCCGGTGGCGACGTCAACCCAGGGCAGCACCGGCGTCGGGTGCCCTTCCAGGCGCGAGCCGAACTGGCGGTAGGTGCCGAACTCGTCCTCGGAGAGGACGCCCGCGGCGCGGAACAAGCCGTAGACGAGCGGCGAGGCGTGGCCCTTCGAGAACACGAGCCGATCGTTCGCCGGGCTCTTCGGCCGGTCGTAGTCGTAGCGGAAGTGCGCCGCCAGGAGCACGGCGGCGAGATCGGCGGCGGACATCGACGAGGTCGGATGGCCAGACCCGGCCTTCGCGCTCGCGCGGACCGCATCGACCCGCAGCTGCTGCCCCAGCTCAGCCCAGAGCTCGCGCTCTTCCATTGCCGTAACCTAGCGAGCGATGGAGGTCGCGGTCGCATTCGACCATCGAGGCGTGAAGCTGCGCGAGCGCGTGCTCGAGGAGATCGAAGCGCTCGGCCATGCCGTCGTCGACCTCGGCACCGACACGGACGCCGAGCGTGTCGACTACCCGGACAAGGCGCGCGAGCTCGGCGAGGCGATCCAGCGCGGCGACGCCGAGCGCGGGATCCTCGTCTGCGGCTCGGGCGTCGGCGCTTCGATCGCCGCGTGCAAGCTCGCCGGCATCCGCGCCGCGATCTGCCACGACGGCTACTCCGCGCACCAGGGCGTCGAGCACGACGACATGAACGTGCTATGCCTCGGCTCGGAGGTGATCGGCGCCGAGTTGGCCGTCGACCTCGTCCGGATATTTCTCGCCGCCCGCTTCGACGGCGGCGAGCGCTACGTGCAGAGGTTGGAGAAAGTCCGCGAGCTGGAAAGGACATTGCATGGCGACATCGAGACTGCATGAGCTGTCGGAGCGGGGCCAGTCGGTCTGGATCGACTCGATCTCGCGGGAATGGCTGCGCGAAGGCTTCCTCGCGAAGCTGATGCGCGACGACGCCGTCGTCGGCGTCACCTCGAACCCGACGATCTTCCAGAAATCCCTCGCCGAGGGCGACTGGTACGACGAGCAGCTCAAACAGGTGCTCGCCGAGGAGGACGAGCCGAAGGAGATCTTCTACCGGCTCGCGGTCGACGACATCCAGGACGCGTGCGACGAGCTGCGCACCGTCTGGGACGAGGGCCGCGGCAAGGACGGCTATGTCTCGATGGAGGTCGACCCGACGCTTGCCTATTACCAGGAGGCGACGGTCGCCGAGGCGCTGCGCTTCCACGAGTGGATCGACAAGCCGAACCTCTTCGTCAAGATCCCGGCGACCGAACCCGGTCTTGGCGCGATCGAGGAGTGCATCGCACGTGGCCGCTCGATCAACGTGACGCTGATCTTCGGGCTCGAGCGCTACGCCGCGGTCGCCGAGTCGTACATCCGAGGGCTGGAGCAGCTCGTCGAGACCGGCGGCGATCCGGCGCCGGTCGCTTCCGTCGCGTCGTTCTTCGTCTCCCGCGTCGACACCGAGGCGGACAAGCGCCTCGATGCGGTCGGGGCGCCTGAGCTGAAGGGGAAGCTGGCGGTGGCGAACGCGAAGCTTGCCTATCAGCGCTACAGGGAGCTCTTCTCCGGCCCGCGTTGGGAGGCGCTTGCCGCGAAGGGCGCGACGCCGCAGCGGTGTCTCTGGGCCTCGACCTCGACGAAGAACCCGGACTATCCGGACACGCTCTACGTCGACGAGCTGATCGGGCCTGCGACGGTGAACACGATGCCGCTGGAGACGATCGAGGCATTCCAGGATCACGGTACGGTCGCCGACACGCTCGGGGCCGGCCTCGACGAAGCCCGGGAGCTCTTTGCCGCGCTGGAGCGCGCCGGTGTCGACTACGACGATGTCACCGACACGCTCGAGCGGGAGGGCGTGCAGAAGTTCAGCGACTCGTTCGAGGAGCTGCTCGAAGGGATCAAGGCGAAGCGCCGCGAGCTTGCTGCGGCGTGACCGACCAGTCCGTCGTCGAGCGGATCTGGGCGTATGACGCGTCGCTCTGGACCAGCTCGGGCGAGGATCGCTGGCTCGGCTGGCTCGACGTCGTGCCGCGCGTCCGTGCCCACGTCGACGAGCTGAACGCCTTCTCGGAGGCCGCGACCGAGCAGTTCCACGACTGCGTCCTGCTCGGCATGGGCGGTTCCTCGCTGGCGCCGGAGGTGCTGCGGCGGACGTTCAATGTCGAGTCGTTCCACGTCCTCGACACGACGCACCCCGAGGCGATCCGGCGGCTCGAGCGCACCGTCGACCTCGAGCAGACGCTCTTCCTCGCCTCCTCGAAGTCGGGGTCGACGATCGAGACGCGCTCCCACCTCGAGTACTTCTGGGACCGGACCGGCGGCCGCGGGGCGCAGTTCGCGGCGATCACCGACCCCGGCTCCGAGCTCGACGACCTCGCGCATGAGCGCGGCTTCCGGGCGGTCTTCGCCGGCGAGCCCGAGATCGGCGGCCGCTACTCGGCGCTGTCGATGTTCGGGATCGTGCCGGCCGCTCTGATGGGCGTCGACCTCGCCCACTTCCTCGAGGTGGCCGCGACGATGACGGTCGCCTGCCAGGGCGAGGACGGCAATCCCGGCCTGGAGCTCGGCCTCCGGCTGGGGGAGGGCTGGCGGGAGGGGCGGGACAAGGTCTGCATCGACGAGTCCGCCACCGGCTTCGGGCTCTGGGCGGAGCAGCTGCTCGCGGAGTCGACCGGCAAGCTCGGCAGAGGCCTCGTGCCCGCGCCGGGCGAGCCGCCGGACGGCCCCGACCGCCGGCGCGGCGAGGTCGAGCTCGTCGACCCCTACGACCTGGCCGGCGAGCTCTACCGCTGGGAGTTCGCGACCGCAGTCGCGGGCCACGTGCTCGAGATCAACCCCTTCGACCAGCCGGACGTGCAGGCGGCGAAGGACAAGACGAACGAGGTTCTCGCGGGCGGCGAGCCCGAGCTCGAGCCGCAGGGGTCGCTGGACGAGCTGCTCGCGCAGGCGCAGGCGGGACGCGACTACGTGTGCATCCAGGCCTTCGTCGACCCGGGCCGAGAGCCCGAACTGGCGACGCTCGTCGAGCGCGCGCACGAGACCGGCTGCGTCGTCACGAAGGGCATCGGCCCGCGCTACCTGCACTCCACCGGCCAGCTGCACAAGGGCGGCCCGAGCACCGGCCTCTTCATCCAGGTCGTCGACGACACCGGGGCTGAACTGCCGATTCCCGGCCGCGACTTCGGCTTCGGCCGCCTGATCCGCTCCCAGGCCGCGGGCGACTTCGCCGCGCTCGAGGAGCGCGGCCGCCGCGTGATCCGACTGAGACTGGAGGACCTCTAGATGCAACTCGGGATGGTTGGCCTCGGCCGGATGGGTTCGGGGATGACGACACGCCTGGAGCAGCACGGGCACGAGCTGAGGACGTACGACCCGAACGTGGCGTCGACGGCGAAGACGCTGCGCGCGCTGGCGAAGCAACTGGACGTGCCGCGCCACGTCTGGCTGATGGTCCCGTCCGGGAAGATCACCGAGGACACGTTCCAGAAGCTGCTCGACATCGTCGAGCCCGGCGACACGATCGTCGACGGCGGCAACTCGAACTTCCGCGACTCGAAGCGCCGCTACGCCGAGGCGCGCAAGCGCAAGGTCGCGTTCGTCGACGTTGGCGTTTCCGGCGGGATCTGGGGCCTCGAGGTGGGGTTCTGCCTGATGGCCGGGGGCGACAAGGCGCCGGTGAAGCGGCTGCGGCCGATCTTCGAGGCGCTGGCGCCCGAGAACGGCTGGGCGCACGTGGGCGCCTCCGGCGCGGGCCACTTCACGAAGATGGTCCACAACGGGATCGAGTACGGGCTGATGCAGGCGTACGCCGAAGGCTTCGAGCTGATGCATCACTCCGAGTTCGAGCTCGACCTGAGCGAGATCGCGGGGATCTGGCGCTACGGGTCGGTCGTCCGCTCCTGGCTGCTCGAGCTCCTGCACGAGGCGCTCGAGCAGTACGGCGACGGGCTTGACTCGATCGCCCCGTACGTGGAGGACTCCGGCGAAGGCCGCTGGACGATCAACGAGGCGATCAACGTGAACGTGCCCGTCCCGGCGATCACGTCGGCGCTCTACTCCCGCTTCGCCTCGCGCCGCGAGATCGACTTCTCGGCCAAGGTGCAGGCTGCACTCCGGAACCAGTTCGGCGGCCACGCCGTCAAGGCCGCCAAGGCGGCGAAGAAGGCGCGCCACCAGCGGTGAGCAGCGCGGACGACGGCAATCCGCTGCTCGAAGGTCTGCGCCTGCGCCGCAGCCCGGACGCGTGCGCGATCGTCATCTTCGGTGCCACCGGCGACCTGACCCGGCGGAAGATCTTCCCGGCGCTGTACGCACTCGCGCTCCGCCGGCTGCTGCCGGAGCGCTTCGGCGTGGTCGGCGTCGCCCGCACCGAGCAGACGGCGAAGCAGTGGATCGCGGAGATGAAGCAGGCGGTCCGCGAGCATGCCCGCGACCCGTTCGAGGCTCGGGTCTGGCGCGAGCTGGCCGACGGGATGCGCTACGTCGCGACCGACTTCGCCGAGGACGAAGGAGAGGACCGCGTCGTCGAGGCCCTGAACGACCTCGACCGGCAGCACGGCTGCTCGGGCAACCGCCTCTACTACCTCGCTGTGCCGCCTGCCGCCTTCGAGACGATCGTCAACGAACTCGGCGAGCGGCGCAGCACCGAGGGCTGGATCCGGCTGATCGTCGAGAAGCCCTTTGGCCACGACCGGGCCTCCGCGCATCGCCTGAACGGGATCCTGCAACAGCACTTCACCGAGAACGAGATCTTCCGGATCGACCACTACCTAGGCAAGGAGACGGTCCAGAACATGCTCGCCCTGCGGTTTGCGAACGGCATCTTCGAGCCGATCTGGAACCGCCAGTTCATCGACCACGTCCAGATCACGGTCGGCGAGTCGATCGGGATCGAGGGCCGCGCCGCGTTCTACGAGCGGGCCGGCGTCATCCGCGACGTCTTCCAGAACCACCTGCTCCAGCTCGTCGCGCTGACTGCGATGGAGCCACCGATCGACTTCACGGCCGACTCGGTCCGGAACGAGAAGGTGAAGGTGCTCCGCTCGCTGCACACGCCGGGGCCGAAGTCGGTCGTGCGCGGCCAGTACGCGCGGGGCTACATCGAAGGCGAAGAGGTGGCCGGTTACCGCGAGGAGCCAGGCGTCGCCGGCGACTCGACGACCGAGACGTACCTCGCCGCCAAGCTCTACGTCGACAACTGGCGCTGGGCGGACACGCCGTTCTACGTCCGCGTCGGGAAGCGGCTGCCGCGGCGGGAGACGACGATCGCGATTCAGTTCCAGCGTGCGCCGCACCCGCCCTTCGCCGAGATCGCGGGCGAGGGTCTGCGGCCGAACGTGCTCCTGATCCACGTCCAGCCGGACGAGGGCGTCTCGCTCGCGATCGGCGCCAAGGTGCCCGGCGCGGGGATGAGCATCCGCACGGTGCACATGGACTTCCTCTACGGTGGCGCCTTCCGCACGAGCCTGCCCGAGGCGTATGAGCGCCTGATCCTCGATGCGATGCTCGGCGACGCGACGCTGTTCACGCGCTCGGACGAGGTGGACGAGCAGTGGGGCCTCGTCGACGCGATCGTCGCCGCCTGGCAGCGCGACCGGCCGAACTTCCCGAACTACCCGGCGGGCAGCTGGGGGCCGCCCAACGCCAACGAGCTGATTCGCCGCGACGGACGCTCGTGGCGGCGCCACTGATGCCCGGCGTCGTCGCGCAGGTCGAGAAGCGCCTGGCCGAGCTGCGCGTGCACCACGCCGAGGGGACCCGGACGAGCGTGATGACGCACGTCGCGTGGGCCCCGCCGCAGTGGGCCGCCGCCGCCCGCCGGACGCTCGCGGGCCTCGAGGAACTCCACCCCTCGCGCACGATCCTGCTCTTCCCGGACGCGCGCAAGGCGGACGGGATCGCCGTCGACGTGGAGCTGAAGTGCTTCACGATCCCCGGATCCGAGCGCGAGGTCTGCTCGGAGGTGATCAAGCTCCGGCTCGGCGGCAAGCGCACACGCGTCCCCGGCTCGATCGTCCAGCCGCTGCTGATCACGGACCTGCCGACGTTCTGCCGCTGGCGAGGCCTGCCGCCGTGGGGCAGACCCGAGCTGGAGCAGCTCGTCGACGTGTGCGACCGCCTCGTCGTCGACTCCTCCGAGTGGCGCGGGCTGCCCGGCGCCTACACGAAGCTCGCGGCGCTCTTCGACCGGATCGCGGTCTCGGACATCGCCTGGGGCCGCAGCGTCGGCTGGCGTGGCCGCCTGGTCTCGCTCTGGCCGGACGTGAAGTCGATCACGACCCTGTCGGTGACGGGGCCGAAGGCTGACGCGCTCCTCCTGGCCGGCTGGCTGCGCTCCCGCCTGCGGCGGCCCGTGAGGCTCTCGCACCGCTCGGCGACCGAGCTCGAGCGGATCGCCGTCGACGGCGAGCCGGTGCCGCCGCCGCGCGGTGCCGCGCTGAGCGCGAGCGACCTGCTCTCGGCCGAGCTCGACGTTTTCGGCCGCGACCCGATCTACGAGGCGGCTGTCACCGCAGCTCGCTGACGTCGAGCCGCCCGTTCCACGAGGCGGACTCCTCGTAGCGCCCGCCGGCCTCCTCGACGAGGATCTTCATCGGCGCCCAGTCCCAGATCGCGAGCCCCGATGCGTCGATCGCGGCCTCGGCGGCCCCCTCGGCGACGAGCATGTGCGCCCAGAAGTCGCCGAAGCCGCGGACGTGCCACGCTTCGTACGCGCGCGCCGGCGGCGGCCGCTCGAGCCCGTAGAGCACGGTCGCGTCCTCGAGCCGGTCGATCGCGGAGACGTGGATCGGGCTGCCGTCGAGGAATGCGCCGGCGCCTCGCTCCGCCCACCAGCGGCGGCCG
>Ga0190270_10001695_pt1 | contig 10367 bp, 8 predicted proteins | sample Popmic320T_FD_133748 | JGI IMG/M metagenome (GOLD analysis project Ga0190270, IMG submission 133748) | Populus adjacent soil microbial communities from riparian zone of Weber River, Utah, USA - 320 T | ecosystem: Environmental > Terrestrial > Soil > Riparian zone | place: USA: Utah | collected... | reverse complement strand
GCGAAAGATGTTTGGTGTGGCGCTGTCGAAGAAGTGGGTTTTCGATAATCCCTTCAAGACTGAAGCTGCCAAACAGTTGATTCAAGTCGCCGCTGAAAAGGGTGCTGTAGAGCAAGTATTGTCCGATGCCGAAGAGCGACGGCTATTCAAAGCCCTTCAGAAAGCAGACCGTCGTCACACAATTCCGTTGTTCATTGCAGCGTTGGAGACTGGCGCTCGATGGTCCAGTCTGGTGGAGTTGTTAAAGTGGAAACATGCCAACTTCAAAGCTGGCGAAGTGACCATCACCACCTACAAGGATAGGAACATGAAGCAATGGGAGATTTCAGTTAGCACTCGATTGAAAGCGGAACTGCTGAAACTCAAACTCCAAAGGAAGAGCGACGATCCCGACCAGCGGTTGCTCGCAAGCGCGAGCGTGAACCTGCGTAAGGTGTGGGAGGCTGCACGTAAAGAGGCCGGTATCACTAGCATGCGCTTTCATGACTTGCGACACACGTTTGCAACTCGCATGGCCGACGCTGGTATGGAGATGCAGGAACTGGCAAAGATTTTGGGCCACACCGACATCTCTATGACGTATAGGTACTACCACCTGACGAAGAAGGTGAACGACAAGATGAGGGACATACTCAACAAACGTGCAGCGATGTAGGTGAAATGGCAAAGCTAAGAGATGTATTTGTTGAGATAAGCAAGGCCAACACTCTGCTGGCCCTCAATGTCTACTCAACCAGCCAAGGCGACGAGATTCTAACCGCAACCCTCAGCCTGGGAGTTTTATTCATTGCTCCTTTACTCGCCTAGTTGGTAGCCGGGGGGCGGTATCGAACCGCCGACTTTGGGGTTATGAATCCCAGGGAAGTCCTCGCACTAGGTTTCTACTACGCATAACGCCAATAAAACAATGGGTCGCGGTCGGAAAAGATGCGTTTATGTGCCTCATGCGACATAGATTTCCCGATGAATCTCGGCAAAATCTCGGCAAAATTTTCTGAGGGGGGATGCAATCACAGGAAATCTAGCTCGTGACCAATTCAATATCAGCATCCTAAGGCAAACTACTCAACTAAGAAACCTGCCAAACCATCCGCAACGTACTCAAAACCAGTGCCCGCTCGGCTCAGTAATTGAGCGCACGCATCCAAAATGCCCATCTAAAAGACTTGCCGAACCACTGAAAATGCATTGGGGACTTTTTGGGGGACTACGCCTCTTAAGCCTTTCCATTGACTGCCCCACCCAGCAGTGTTCCAGTCATTTGAGACGCTGCTAGTGCGTGGGCCATGCCTATTCAACTAGACGAAAGCTGGATGATTGTTCGTGTCAGTCGGCTGGCTGGTCTGTGCGGTGGCGTTCGGGACACCCTTCGTCGCGGGTTCGCCGCTCGACAGTGAGGGCTGTGCGTCGAGCTTCCTCGTGACGATATGCGTCCAGAAACTTAGTGATGAGGGAGTGAAACCTCTGTCACGGCTACGCCGTGAATTCGTGCATGAAGAATTGGTGCTACTTGTCCAACATCCCTTTGTTCAATTGACCAAATTTTCGACCCCCCCGCAGCGCCCGAGCTCCGCGACCATGTTTGATAATGACACGTTCGCCATCGTTAAGGTTCGCGAATTGTTCAGGTGTAAGCCTGAGGATTAGACGGTCATGAGTCCCATCTGGAGAGCCGGCACCCAGGAATTCCTTTTTGCCAATCTGAACAATTAGAATCTCATTCCGAGCTTCGAATTCGGCATTACTCTCAAACTCGATTTCAATAACCGGCCGACCGTCACCGCGATCAATTGTGCGGATTTTACGGATATTGTTGCCATCGTCGTGTAACGAGCCCGAACTACGCGCCGGTAACGGTAAGTAAAGTCTCTCGGGAAGGAGTGAACGGGCCGTATTTGTATCACAGGAAAGCGCAATGGTAGCTCCATCCTCAAGTAGCGAACGATCAAAAACAATCACAACCAGTTCCTTTAAGCCGATGCTAACGTCGCCCAACTGCTGTTCGTTAACCCAAATCGCATAAGAGCCACATCGGAAGGACTCGCCCGTAACCGTTAGCCGAAGTACGCTTGATAGCTGCTCCCGATGACCTCTGGCATCAAGATCCAGTGGCTGCGGCAGCTTCACTTCTTCCAGCCGGTAAGTCTTTAATTTGAGTTTACCGCTGGGAACAGTATTAGTACCTTCCGACAAAACAACTCCCGGTGTACGGGCCGGATTGTATAAATCATAAGTGGCTAACGTGGCATTTCCAGCGGGCGCCGGCGAATCCTGTGCGCTTGCCGATGCAACATGGCAAGTAGTTATTAGTAAAAACGCCACCAAGAGCTTTGGCTTAATCGATCCGTGAGAGTTTAGGTTTTTGAGATTCATAGAGCTCCTTACCGCGATTATCACACATCCAAACTGAAAGTCGATGGTTTTACCCCTTGAAAGATGTTGTCATTGGGTTAACCGAATGTTCGCAACAAAAATATCTCCGGTAGGTTACCGGATTCAGAATGCGCTGAGGCCAGGGGCTGCCAGCTTGGCGATATAGATCGTAGGCAGCGCGAACACCTTCACCACCCCTGGAATGGCCCATGAGTCCAACATTGGCAAAATCCATTTTCCCTCGAAGATCGCCGATAGCTCTGGGTGCTCCGCCATTAACGTTCCATTCGCTCAATCTCTGCAGATGCTTAAGAACAAGCCGGCCACGACTGTAGATCAGATTTGGGTCGAAGTTTGTCAGGCTTGCCGGCCCCCCAGTCACCCCGGTTATGCCTCTATTAGCGTTTATGGATACTACGATATACCCCCATGAGGCGAGTCGCGTCGCCAGATAGTCGTAACCCATGTGATTGAGAACCGGACTGTAGCCCTGCGGGCATGTCCCCGTGAGTTGGTATTGACTGTTATCGTCAACACGTGGGCTGGTATTGTTTTTCCCACAAGTGGCGTGATTTCCGTGCAGCATGACTATTACGGGAGAAGCTCCGGCCGGTAAGGTGGATGGACGATAAAGCCGCCCCCAAATCTCTGTCTCACGCCCGGTGGCCGCATTATTTGGTACGAGGTCTTCCCCGGGGAACGCGACATCCAAGACAGTAGGATCTAAGGCGGCAGCAAGCTTGTATTCCGCATTGGTCGTTGCAGCGCCGGTGGCAGTACCATCCGGGGCTGCTGTCTTATCTGCTTCGAAACAAAACTTCAACACAAAGCCGTCGGCTTGAGTGAAGATGTTTGGTTCGGTCCCGGCAAAGCTCGTTTGAACAACGCCGGGGGTGACAGGAAAGTTAGCGGAAGCTGTCGCCCCCGACACTGAAACATTCCCCGAACTTCTCACCGCAACGGCAAGACCCCAGTCCTCAGCACTACCTCCTAGAAATGTGGAATACTTAAGTGAATTGCCTGTCGAATTCAGCCTTGTCAGAAACGCACTGATCCCGCCCGGGTTTGTTGGTTGTAAAGCATTCGACGTGGTTGGGAAATTACCGGAGTTGGTGTTCCCAATCACATATGCATCACCGGCTGAATCAATACCAAGCCCATTTGCTCGATCCGTGCCACTTCCACCGAGATATGTTGAATAGATGAGCGCAGTCCCGAAAGGATTTACTTTTGTCACGAAGGCGTCCATACCTCCTGATGAAGTAGTTCGGTAAGCTCCGGCAGTTGTTGGAAAATTGGTAGAGCTGCTTTCACCGGCGACGTAGGCGTATCCGGAACTGTCCACCGCTATGCTGTTAGCGATGTCGATGCCGACCCCCTTAGTGCCTCCCGGGAGGTAAGTTGAATAGACTAATCCCGTGCCTGACGGGTTCAGCTTGGTAACGAAGCTATCGTCATCCGCAATATGAGATGTGCGAAAAGCTCCGGCCGTCGTGGGAAAATCTGTCGAATCGGTCTGCCCCGTTACATACGCATTCCCCAAACTATCCACAGCAATGTCCTTTGGCGACTCAAAAGTGGATCCACCTAACAAAGTTGAATACACCAGACCACTGCCTGACGGATTCAGCTTTGTCACAAACCCAGGCCAGCTTGGGTAGACAGCAGTAGTTTGGAAAGCACCCGCCGTCACCGGAAAAGACAGCGAATTAGTACTTCCTGCCACGTACGCGTTTCCTAAGGCGTCAACAGCAATTCCTAGCGCCGAGTCATGATCAGGACTGCCCAGGTAGGTGGAATAGAGAAGAGCACTTCCATCTGGATTCAGCTTCGTAACAAAGGCCTCACTGGTCGAACTCCCGTTGACATTTACTCTCTTGAAGGCTCCTGCCGTAACCGGAAAAGTGAGGGAAAGAGTTTGACCAGTCACATAAGCGTTACCTTCGGCATCTACCGCAATGGAACCGCCGCCCTCGCCCTTCTCTCCTCCAAAGTAGGTGGCGTAAATTAACTCGGTGCCGTTCGGGTTGAGCTTTGCAACGAAGCCGTCACTGAAGCCGTCACTTCCTGCTTGCTGTCGTGAAAAGGCTCCCGTTGTCGTGGGAAAATTGAGAGATGAAGTTAAGCCGGTGATGAATATGTTTCCCGCTGCGTCTAAAGCGATACTTCTTGCGTGTTCCACTAGGCTGCCGCCAAGGAAAGTTGAGTAAATTACGATCGGATCTATGATGAGAGGTTCATTCCGATCATATTGGCTGACTTCAAATTCGACGTACCGTTCTTCAGTAATTACATAGTGACAAGCAATCTCTTTTCTAAGGCCGCCGAACTCCTGATAGGCCGTCGGCTTTTTCTGGTGAACGTTCCCGCCTTTTACCTTTAAGACAAGATCACCATTGGGCTCTAATCGCGTATCTTCAGCGCCGTCGAAGCGGAGGCGGATCACGCTCGCATCGGCATGAGGCGCAACCACAAAATCATATTCCAAATTATTTTGCTTTCCGTAATAGATCAAATTAACACCAGGGTAAGGCTCTTTGAATTCAACCTTCGAAAAGTTAGCCACGTTTGCATGCCATTTCGCAGGATCGTTGCCGATGAAATAATTGCTTGTACTACGACGCCTCTCCAATCCCACCGCACTTGCGTTTTTGTTCGCGCCTACTAATGTAACTGCCAGGCTATGATTGATAGATTCAGCGGCTTTTGTTTCAACGCTATCAGTGATTTTGTGGCTGTTATTAGCACCCTCTCTTAAACTCATTAGCATTTCGGTAGCGGATAGAAACAAGCTATAACCGTTACCACGTGAGACGAATTTGATGTGTGGATCGACCTGGCCCCGATTCTCTTCAAATGTCATAAGTCCATCACTAGCCCGAGCAAGCTGAACTTTCCCATCATCAGTGCTGTCAGGAGATATAGATTGGGGGATAGTGTGGACTTTTTCAGGAGATTTACTCGTGGAATCAATTTGGGGATGAGACAAGCTCCTCGTTATAGATGCAGCTAACGTAGAGGGCGCCAATACGCTGCATATGAGTATCAGCGATAAGGTCTGCTTGAGTTGCGAGCAATCGAACTTGAGAGTAGCGAAAGAGAGGAGGTAGGCAAGCATGTTTAAGAGTCCTTTCGTGAATTGATAGAACGCGTCGGATTCAGTTCAGACTCTCCACACGCTGGCAGTGATCCCACATCAAAGAAAATCAACGTGGAGGGCTTGACAGTCGTTTTCCGTAATTTTCGGACTTCTTTTGTGAGCCTAAACTTGTGTGGAATCGGCTTAACGGTGTAGTTCCGACTTCGTTAATTCTGCTGAGTTCAGCTTATTCTCCTTCAATCCCTGTACCAGACGCTCAATTCGTCGACCTTGGCGCTAACACTAAAAATAATTGGACTTACGTGGATTGAGAACTTTGATCTCGCGTATCTGTGTTTGGATATCGCGTATACAAAATCTGGCAAGATCACCGGGGCTCTCCATTTTTCGGCGTTTCGAGCTAAAAAGGTGTGGTAAGTCGGTATACAGGCTGTGTACTTGGTATGCAGCGTCCAACTTCTGGATCAAAGCCGCCTAAAATATCTTTCGCAATGCTTTTCTCATCAAGAATCTAAGGCCCCTAAGTTAAGGCAAGTGAGTAAAGGAAATACCAGAACAACAACACCCGGAAACAGATCGTTAGATAGGGATCTTCCCCCCTTGTAGTTCCTGATAATCAAGCAAGAGGCCCCACAACCCAGGAACTCGTCAAAAGTCAGGACCTTGCCCTCAGTCTTCTTGGACGAACGGACAATCAAGTGCGAAATACAGTAATGATCGGAGCCAGCGTGGAAGGCGTGGGGGATGTTCTTGAATATGAACGCAGTGCAGCCAGAAAAATAAGAAGCGGAAGGTGCTACTCGCAATCAATGAACCATAAGAACAGGAACACAAATGAGATTTTCACTCGGAATACTCGTTGGCTATTACATGCGAGGGAAAAACAAACTGCTGATCACAACCCTTGCGATCACAACTTTCATCGTCTTCGTAGTCCTGCCCGCTATTTCCCTCACCGGGCTTGCCATCACCGCCCACCACCGTCGCCACTCAAGACCAGTACAAACTCGCGTGCCCAACATAGAAGGTCTCAAATACGAGACCGCCTCCGCCAGACTTCGTTCTTCAAATTTGAATATTCAGGTCTTGGCAACCAGGTCTGACCTACGCCTTGAACCGGGAATAATCGTCAATCAAGTACCACAATCAGGCCAGCACGTAGACAATGGATATATTGTAAGCGTGACCGTCAGCGCAACCGATTTGCAAGGACCAAGGCCGAAAACTTTTGATGACAACAAATGATCCTCTTACAGGTCATACCAACGACCCCCACTCTCTCAACTGTATCAAACAACCCCGATGAAATTACGCATCTTCGAAGGCGACTTGGAAGAACTAAGCGCCGTTCAGATATCAGGTAGTTGTTCACCGACAAACTTATAACGACTGCCTCGATGCACGGACCTTCACATGTTGGCGGCACGCGACGATCTTCCACTTCGGCCCACTGGTTTGCCGACCAAATTCCAAGACCTGAGGAGGAAGTTGGAGTAAGGTTACCCCGTTGGCGTTACGATCATTAACGCGATTGCTATATCCGTTGTACCGAATCGCAAAACGGTTCCCATTAGTCTACAACGATGGCCGGCTCGGGAGGCAAACCTATATCAATGTCCGTCCACTTTTTCTCAGTGTACTTTTCAAACATGTCATTCAGCGCATTGATGAAGTCGGCTTCATTCCTTCCAGTCTGCATCACCTGAAAAAATACGAAGAGCAGGAAAGCTACGACCACCGCAGCACGATCCGCTTTTCCTGATCGGATGGAATAATTCTTCCAGGTCCCAGGTTTGTCGATGTCGAACTCTGTATGTCGCGCCCAGGGCCAACTATGAATTATCACCCCCTTGTCCAAGAGCAATATTGCCGTGGGAGCGTGCTCTCCTGGGATGTGGGCCGGGTAAGCTTCAAGATGCTTAATCACAGTCGAAAGACTCGGTGATTGAAAGGCGAATATCAGTCCTGCGATGTGCGTATTCAACCGTTTCGCCGAAATGATGTTTTCGAGCGCCGATGCAATCTCCTTTTTGGCTAGAGTGGTTTTCACCTCAACAACCATGGCAACTGACTTTGGCCACACCACTTTGATAGGACCATCTGCGTAAACAACCGGGTAGTGATTTTTGTCATACACTAGAATGTCACACTGCTTGCTAACCCACTCTTTGTCTGATGGATCGCAAATGAACCCCTGACTCACTTGAAAATTCCCAGAGGCATGCTTGGACAAAAACTCCCGCAGAATGACCTCATTAGCAGTCCCAGTGGACAGGTTGTGCTGCACGAACACACGCATCCTGCTCATGCGTGACTGAAATTCTTTGGCCACACTCACACAGTATTCAAAAAAGTAGTCAGCTTTGGAGCTCATGACTGCAGTGACGCTTGCTACGAACTCCTCCAATCCATGATGAACTTCTCACCCGTTTCTATCATTTGATCGAGATTAACTTCGTTCGGGCGGTGAATTTGACGCGATGGATTGTTGGCGTTGACCAATAGTCCTTCAATTAATTCTGAGACTTCACGAGCTTGCGCTTCGCCCCACGGTTCCAGGATTTTCATGAACGATGATTTCCGAAACTCCGCAGAGGAATCACCACCAGTTTGAGGTGCGAGCATATAGGCAAGCTGTATGAGTTTGCGATCTAGCGAGCAAAGGAGAGTCAAGGTGTTCTTGTCCTTTTGCTCTTCACCGCGACGAATCCACTCGCTCAATAATGTGACGTCCCAGCTAGCATTGCGGATTCCACTAAGTGCCCGTTCGCGATTCGCCGAACGCAAATGTTTGAGAAGACCGCCTCGCTCAGAATTGGGAGCTAAGTAATGGATAGCAAATAGCAGCGCAGGGCCACCAATTATAAAATCTTGGTACATCCACGTCGTGAGCTCGGTTATTCGCTGCACCCGATCCATCCCGCGCAGCTCCAATTCGCCTAGCTTCAGGAGGATGATGTAATTACGTACCCACCGTTTAAGCCGAATGCCAAAATCAATCTCTTCGGAGCTATTAGTGACAGACGGCAACTCGGTTTCGGAATTGAAAGGTTTTGTATTCGACCTAGGGCCAAATCTGCCCAGTGTTTCGTGTCAAGGTTGTCTGCAACTCGAAACTGGCGAAGTTCATTCTTTGTAGTTTCAGATCCGGCAGCGACCGTGGCTTCGTAAAGGGCGCGATTCGGTTCTATGCGTATGTTAGCCGACTGCGCAAACGCCATAATCGCCGCAGCCAAACGTTCCTCCGATAAGGCAGCCTTACCTGACACAAGAGCCAGCCAGCGAGTGACAATATTTCTATCGGCCAGAATAGTAGTGTTGGTATTGTGATGGCTGTCCTGACGCCGGTAGGTTAGTGAATCGTAAAGATCTTCACTATCTTGCGGGATGAAACTCGCAGCAAAGACTTCTCGCGCACGCAGCATTCCTGTAATTTGAAGGTCATCTTCCACTGTCAATGGGAAGTCATAAGTTTCTACGTTGTAGGTTCGGAATTGGTCCATCGACAGCAGCTTCCAGCACTTATCCTAATCAATAACTAATGATCCAGGAGTGATGCGTTTCTTCTCCTTACGACGTTTACTCGCCTGTTGTCGCTCGTATGCCGCGGATGCCTGCTGATCCCACTCCTCTTCAAGACCTGTTACCGCGCCATCCAAAAGGCGAATGGCTCCCTCTAGTTGCCGAGCGAATTCCAGCACGTTAAATACGGAATGCTTAGAAACGAGAGACTGACCCTTCGTATCAACCGGATAGCGGAAAGCGGTCCCGAGTCGATCTAATTCACGAACGCGCGCCTTGAACTGTCTAAACGTCTTCACCTCGTCCACTTCGGTCTTCCAAGTCCAACCTACATGCTTGAAGATGAAGTGAACAGGCTCAAGGAGAGGCACCAATTCATGTCTGTTGAGTGCTCGTGGTTCTAAAGGCAGTTTCTTTCCAGCGAGCGAGACCAGACTGCGACCCCGACGAACAATCGCCTTCATGTAGAGTTCTAAGGAATGACCATAGAGAAAAACGATCGGACAGGCATCGAAGTCGTGATAACCACGATGTTCGGCAAGAGAATTGGCTAGCGTTCGGCCCGCTCTCCAAAAGGCCACGCCATAGATGCCGAACTCGGTCTCAGGCCTCCCCATAAAATTCATGACGACGTTGCCGTGAATGGTTCTGCCTCGTCCAAACAGCTTTTTTCTTTGTGCTTGCGCTACCATAGGTCCAAGCTTTCTACGTTTGAGACTCGAAACGAATTCTGGCTATCCATTCGTTAGAGTTTCGAGGAGTTGGAAGTACTGTCCGGGAAACACTAGGTTATCCCTCGTTGGAATCAAGGCTTGTGCTTCTGTTGTTTAGAGCCTGGGTAATTGAAACATCACCTTGCGAAGCGAGTTGTTTTGATATGTCGCTTTCAGGCAAAGAGTTCATTAATTAACTCGGCACACAACCTCAAAGCGTCGATTCCTTGTCCATGCATCGTCGGGTTGCCGTGAGCCAGATCATTTCGCAGATAAGCTATGGCTTCCGAAAGTTCGACAGGCGGCCCCAGTCCGCCCGCAAGGTGGCGGCCGTTGAAAGCCTGTGCCAGGGTCTTCTTTAAACTTATTCTTTTCTTCCCAACCTTCTGCTTCAGAGCCATTTCAAGGGTAGAGTATGCATGCATGGCCGCCACGACATTAAATGGGTAAACAAACCACGAGTACAGCGCAAGATTCCTGGCGATCTCAAAATGATTGCGTACCTCCTCAGGCACCTTCTTACCAAGTCGGATCGGTTCAATCAACGAGTAAAGGGTTTGAATAGTTGTTTCTGAGACCGCGCCAGTCGTGAGGTCGACGTCGACCCGATTTCGGTATCTCACATCTGGTTGACAGACTTCTTCTAATGCTTTGAGCTG
>Ga0190270_10001694_pt1 | contig 10368 bp, 6 predicted proteins | sample Popmic320T_FD_133748 | JGI IMG/M metagenome (GOLD analysis project Ga0190270, IMG submission 133748) | Populus adjacent soil microbial communities from riparian zone of Weber River, Utah, USA - 320 T | ecosystem: Environmental > Terrestrial > Soil > Riparian zone | place: USA: Utah | collected... | reverse complement strand
TCGCCCTTACAAGGCGAAGGTCGGGGGTTCGAGTCCCTCAGCGCCCACTCTCGGAAGTGCTTCCGCGGGCTGCCTCACTCCAGGCACGCTGGGTCGTACGGAAGTCCGGGGAGGAACGACCGCCATTCGGATCGCGTCAGCGTCCTGTTCGCCACGAGACAGGCCTGGTCGGCCCACCGGCCGGCGTCCAGATCCCACCGGTATAGCTTCCCGACGGCTGAAATGGCCAGGAGTTGGTCGTCGTTCACCACCATCGCGGCGGTCGCCTCGTTGTCCACGTGGGGCAGGTTGGAACCGACCTGCTTCAGCGTGTCTGCGTCCCAGAGGCGCACCGTCCCATCCGTGCCGGCGGTGGCGATCGTCGATCCGTCCGGCGTGAAGGTCACCGTCATGACGAAGCCGGCGTTGGCGTTCACGGGCTCCTTCAGGCGACGCCCGCTCACCGCGTCCCGCAATGTCAACGCCCCGTTCTGCCACCCGCCCAACGCGAGGATTTGGGAGTCCGGCGACCAGGCCGGGACGGTGAAGGATTCGTCACCCGGCCGCGTCCACAGACGCTCCCCGCTCGACAGGTCGAGCATCGCGACCTCCATCGTCGGTGCACCGTCGCGGACGATCGCGACCGCCAGCCGGACGCCGTCCGGGCTCACGACAGCTCGTAGCGGCGCCCCGACCCACTCACTCCCATCGGCCGGCTCGTCGAAGAACCGGTACTCACGGCGTGGACGTTGGGTCGAGGGGTCCCAGGTCACGACCCGTCCGTCGTCGCCCGTCGTCACGAGCGACCCGTCGGGGGCGAACGACACACCGTTCACCCATCCGAGACTGCTCGCGCGCCATCTGCCGAGCTCTCGTCCGGAACCTGCGTCGTAGAGAACGACGACGGGGTTCTGGCCGGCGACCGCGAGCACGTCGCCTGCCGGATCGAAGGCCATCTCCGTCACCCAGCCGCCGGTCCCTTCCGCGAACGTGGGATCCTCGGCTCGGAACCGGTCGACCTCTGCTTCGCTCCAGGGATCCGCCTCCCACAGCACGCGTCCGGTCGCTGGGTCGATGCCGGCGACGGTCTCGTTGCCCATGGTGGTCGCGACGATCGTCCCGCTGGCTGGCGTGACCGCCGTAAGTGGGAAGGTCGCTGCCGCCACATCGAGTCGTTGTCCCTCGTCGATTGAGACCGCCCGACCGATCCGGCGCTCACCCTCGAGGTCCCAGGCGATCACCTTCCCGTCGAGGCCGACCGTGTAGGTGGTCGAGCCTTCGGCGTCGAACACCGGCGCCCCCAGGACGCGACCTGCGTGACCGTGCAGGGTCTCGTGGAGCGAATCCGTCGCCAGATCCCACACGTTGACCACCAGGTCGTCCCCCGTCGTGACGAGCGTTGTGCCGTCCGGTGAGAAGCCGACACCCTGCACGATGCCGTCGTGACGGTCGTCGAGTGTGTGTTCGGACTCGGTCGGCAGATCGATCAGCGCGACCGTGCCGTCCTCGCCGCCGACGGCGAGCCTCCGGCCGTCGTCGGACAGCGCGGTCGAGTGAAGGTCGTCGCGACGCAACCGGTAGCGAACGTCGAACGAGTCCGCGTCAAGGAACACGGCACGTCCACCTCGGTCGTCGAACCCGATCACGGCGAGGACCTCACCGTTGCCAGAGAGCTCGATCCGGTCGGCGAAGAAGTTGACCATCGGCAGCTCGGTGACTGAGCGCTCGGTGCCGTCGGTCGGATCTCGTCGCACCAGCACGACGCGCCCCTCCTCGCAGGGACGACACTCGAGGGTTACGAACGACGACCCGTCCGGCTCGAAAGCCGTCGACCCGAATCCGGCGAAGTCGGCGCCGTCGGGCAGGGGCAGGCGCCGGATCGCTCCCGAGGACGTATCGACCAGCGCGAGCACCGGCCGCCCGTCCTCGGAGGTGCTGCCCGCGAGCGTGCTGCCGTCCGGGCTGACGTCGAACAGGTACTGCTCCGGGAACCGCACGATACGGTCCAGCTCGAATCGATCTGCGTCGTAGATCGCCACGCCGCCGGTGTTGTCCGTGGTCGCGAAGACGCGTCCGTCCGCCGAGCCTTCGATCAGGAGGACCCGGTTCCCGGTGCCCGCGAGCACGCCGATCGCGCCCGGCGCCTTCAGGATGCTCGCAAGGAGGGTGCTCCGCGTGTCCTCGGAGTCATGGAACTCGAATCCCTGTCGCGCCAGGAGCAGCGAGCGATCGAGCTCGTCTTCTGACACGGCCTGCGCTCCGAGCCGTTGCGCGTTCGCTTCCGTTGCAGCCACCTCGGCCTTCCCTCGCTGCACGAGTGCGATCCCGCCTGCGACGAGCGCGAGCGCGAGGAAGATTGCCACCCCGGCGAGGAGCCCGCGCAATCGGCGGTTGGTGCGGCGCTGTCGGCCGGCTTCGCGGTCGCTCGCATCCCGGCTCGCGGTCAGGAACTCGCGCTCGAGTTCGTTGAGCTCGAGGGTGTGTTCCGTCGTCCAGTCGAGGGCGGACGTGAGTCGAGCGCCGCGGTAGAGCTCGCCGTGGTCTCGATCTCCCGTCGACCAGACCCGCGCGGAGTACATGAGGTGCGCGTGCAGGACGCGCCCGGCACGATCCTCCTCGATCCACTCGCGCAGCCGTGGCCACTCACGCAGGAGCGCTTCATGCGCCACCTCGACGACACCCTCGGACACGGTGAGGATGCGTCGGTCGGTGAGGACGCCGACAACGTCGGCGACGTCCTGGTTCCGCTCCGCGTCGAACTCGGCGAGTGGGACGCGCCGGCGAACGGCGGTTTCCCCTTCGCCGGCGCCGGCGAGGCGGAGCATCACCGCCCGTGCGATCGCCTGGTGCTCGGCGCCGAGGCCGCCGTAGACGTCCTCTGCCAGGCGGGCGACCGCACCACGGACGCCGCCCGTCTCGAGGTAGGCGTCGAGCTTGATCGCCCGCCGCTCGCGTCGATCCCACAGCTCGAGCAACGCGGTCGACAGCAGGGGGAGCGCGCCCGGCTCGTCACCGACCTCGGCCACCAGAGCCTCGGTGAGTGCGGACTCGACATGGACGCCCACGCGCAGCGCCGGCTGCTCGATCGCCCGGCGATATTCATCGGCGGTCATCGGACCGACGAGCACGTGGTTGGCACCGAGGAGTGCAGCCAGCGTGGGATCCTCCGCACACCGGCCGTAGAGGTCCGCACGGACCGCGACGACGATCGTGACACGACCCTCGGGATCGTCCGCCATCTCCACGAGCGCTCCGAGGAAGCCCGACCGCTCGGTCTCGTCGGGGCAGACCGTGAAGACCTCCTCGAACTGGTCTACAACGACGAGCACGTGCGTTCCGGACGGTATGTCTGGCAGGATCGCCCGGTCATCGTCGGGCGCGTTCGCGGTGCCTCCGACTGCGCCGAGCGCCCGGGTCAGCTCGCGTGCCGGGTGCTCGCCGGGTCGCATCACCGTGACGGCCCAGCCATCGCTGCCAGGGAGCACTCCGCTGCGCACGGCCGGGATCAGCCCGGCACGGACGGTTGAGGACTTCCCGCTCCCCGACGGGCCAACGACACCGAGCAGCGACGCGCCGGCGAGCCTCGCCACGAGCTCGGCGACGAGGCGCTCGCGACCGAAGAAGAGGTCCGCGTCCCCGACGTCGAACGATGCGAGTCCTTTGAACGGTGACTCGGCCGTCTCGGGGGTCGTCCGACCATCCACCGTCTCGTACAGTCGGGCCCGATCTCGGATCTCCTGAAGATCGACGACATTGCCGGCGAGCTGGGATTCGACCGAACGAAGTTCGCTCCGGCCCGCTGCCGCGCGCGAGGCGGCGACACCGAGACGTCGGTTCGCTTCGGCGAGCGCCCACTCACTCACGTTCCGATGGATGCGACGAGGGACGCCCCCCGTGGACTCGAGGAGCGAGGCCGGCAAGGCGTTAGCCGACTCGCCGATATAGAGGCCGGCGATCTGGCGGATGTCGTCGAGATCGAGGGGAGCGGGGCGAACGACGGCGCCGTCCGTCGACCGCACCAGCGCATCGAATCCGGCCGGGAGCGACGAGTCGTCTATCGCCATCACCACGAGAGCCTTGGTCCCTGCCACCCGCGACCGGAGCGCGTACAGGATGTCGAGAGGCTCCGTCCACGCTTCCACGTCGTCGAGCAGCACCAGGCTGGAGCTCGATGGATCGATCGTCCTGTCCAGCACCTCGTGATCCTGGGGGTCGGGGGAAGTGGCGTAGGTGATCGGGGCACCGTCGTGCGCGGCCGACGTCGCCAGCTCAGCTAGCAAGCGCGTTTTCCCGATGCCCGGTGGTCCGAGCAAGAGGATCACGGCGCCTTCAGAGCGGCGCGCTTTCCGCCAGGCCCACCGCAGGCGATGGATCTCTCGCTCCCGCCCAACGATCGGGGTCGCGGTATCGAGTGCTCGTGGTACTTCCGTCGCTACCGGCGAGGAGCGACCGTTCAGCAGGAACCGCGCGGCGAGGGCGTCGGGATCGAGGCCGACCGGACAGATCCGGGACACGCGGACTGGATCAGCGAGACCCTTCATCTCGAAGTCCCCGTGATCGTGGAACGCGAGTCCCTCGATGCTCCCGGTGCGGAGCAGCAGGCCCTGGCTGGCGAGCACTTCACCGGGTCCCGCCTTGCTACACAGTCGCGCGGCCAGGTTCAGCGCCGCTCCCCGATAACCCTCCTCCACCGGGACGGCTGCACCGGCGTCCAGGCCGATCCCCACGCGAAGGGGGAGCTCGGAGTGGAGTTCAACCTCATCGGCGAAGACGAGCTGCAGGTCCACGGCCGCTCGCAGCGCGTCGGGCGCGGACTCGAACACGGCGAGCGCCTCGTCACCTCGGAGTTCGATGACGTCACCACCGCGCGCCTCGACGCCCTCGCGAGCGATCTCGGCGAACGTGGCCGCCAATCGTGCGGCCGCCTCGTCCCCCCACGCCTGCGTGAACGACGTATATCCACGGACGTCCGCGATCAGGAACGTGAGCACGCGGCTCCCAGGCTCGACGCTCATGTCTGGCGCATTGTTGAGGCAGCGCACGGAAAGCGCAATGGCCCGACCAGACCCGTTCGTCGATCACCCGGGGTGAAACACCAAATGGCCAGGTGCGTCAGTCTCCCTGCTCGGAGAGTCGGCGGTCCGTCTCAGTCGCAAGCGCGACCGCGCCTGCCGGCGAACCGGTCACGGCAGCAAGGAAGTGCTCCCGGTCGAGTGTCCTCAGCGAGCACGTTTTCTCCGCCTTGACCGTCGCTGTACGTGGGACATCTCGCAGCAGTGCGATCTCACCGAAGAAGTCGCCGGGACCGAGCGTCACGAGTGCAGCCCCTGCTTTCGACACAACGACCGTGCCCGCCTCGATCACGTAGAACCGATCGCCGGCGTCGCCCTCCCTGATCACGACCACGCCCGCCGCAACCTCGAGGGGCACCATATTCCGGGCAACGCGCTCGAGATTCGCCGGACCGAGTGGCCCGAAGATCGACGTGCGGCGTAGCAGCGCGACGGCTTCGGGGTCGGCGAGGGCGGCGTCACGGTCCACCGCACGGATCCGCTGGAACACGAGCAACGCGATCAGCGGCAGTGTGAGGCCCGCAAGGATGAACGCCGATTCGACACCAAGACGGTTGACGAGGATGGGCGCGATGACCGAGCCGACCGCCAAGGCGGCCATCGCGAGGCCCTCTTGCACGCCGAACACCCGAGCCAAGACGTCGTCATCGACGCTGCGCTGCAGGAGCGTGCGCGCCGTCACATCGAAGAAGCTCTTGCCGACCCCGGCGATGCCGAGCAGGATCACCGCTGCGGCCGGGCCGTTCGCGAACGCGACGAGCGCGATGGGCACGCCGATCACCACCACTCCGGCGAAGAACGCAGGAGCCAGTCGCTCCCGTCCTATCAACAGGACGGTCGCGGCCGCGCCCAACAGGCCTCCGACGCCGACGGCGGCAGAAAGCACACCCGGCCCGGAGGGCCCCATCGCCAAGACGCTGTAGGCGAGCACGACCGTCAGCACGTCCAGCGCACCGATCACCATCGTCTGGCCGGCGACGAATCCGAGTAGCAGGCGCGCCCCCGGGCGTCGCCGGAGTTCACGGAACCCCTCGAGCGCGTCTCCGACAGCGTCCCTCCGCTCGGTGATCCGAGTGCGCGCGTGGATGGCGAGCGCGAAAAGCCCGACCGCCAGCATGAGCAGGCTCGTCGCCCCGAAGACCGCACCGGGCCCGTTGACTGCGATCAGGAGCCCCGCGAGCAGCGGTCCGACGAAGATCGCCAAGGCTTCGATCGAGCTGGACAACGCGTAGGCGGCGGTCAGCTGCGCGGGTGTGTCTGCGAGCTCGGGTAGCGTGGAGAGATGCGTCGGGCGCACCATCGAGATCGTGATGTTCACTATCGCTGCGAACGCATAGAAAGCGATCGAGGGAAGCGAGAGCGCCGCCGACAACGCCGTCAGACCCGCCGCGACACCGATTGCGAGATATGCGAACGCCAATGCACGTTCGCGGTTCACCCGATCCCCGACCTGGGCGAGGAACGGCGCCAGCGCGGCCGTAGGCAGGAGTATCCCGAGCGCGACGAAGCCGATCTCCCGGCTCCCACCGCGGTTGTACGCGTAGACCAGGATCGCGATCCACTGCGCGGATTCCGTTGGACGGAAGACCGTGAATGCGATCAGTGCTCGCCTCAGCGAGCCGTTGTTTAGGACGGCGGCGACGTTCGTGAACGTCTCTCCTCGATCACGGCTCATCGCGGGTGGATGGTGACAGCTTCCCGAGACGCGGGCAACGCGTGAGTTCGCTTGCCTACAGCAGGCCGTCCGCGTTCAGGAATCCCGTGGCAACGGCGGCCACGCTTCGCCCGTCGATCACGACTTGCCCCACGAGGTCGGTCATCGCCTCGGTGGAGAGCCGTGCGCTCACGGCATCGAGGACGTTCCGAACCTCGTCGTTCAGCTTCTCCGAACGGATCACGGGCGTGATGTTCTCCGCGTCTTGGAGGTGCTTGTCGTCCACGAGCGGGATGAACCCGTTCTGTTCGATCCTCGGGTCCGTCGAGAACAGCAAGCCGATCTGCACCTCGTCGCGCCGGAGGGACTCGACGGTCAGCGGTCCTCCCGCGTCCAGCGGCGTGAAGTCGTCGAAGAGGATCCCGTAGACCTCGTGCAATCCGGGGAGGCAGAACGGCCGTTGAGGGCATTCCGGCGACCCGCCGAAGATCAGCTGGTCGGCGACGGGGGCGAGGGAGCTCATCGTGGTCAGCTCGAACCGCTCGGCCGTCTCCGCGTTCGCCACGAACTGGTTGGTGTCCTCGGCCGCCGACGGTGTGAGCAATGTGAGCCCCTCAGACCGGAGCAGCTCGGCGGTCCTCCCGGCGACATCTCGGGCATCTGCGGACCCTTCCGAGTTCGGGTCGATGAACAGCAGCAACGACGACAGGTACTCCGGTTTCACGTCGATGGCCCCTGCCTCCAAGGCATTCTGCGAGACCTCTCGAGACCGCAGGTCCAGCCGCCGCTCAACGGGATAGCCGGCGTGCTCGAGGACCTGCGCGTACATCTCCGCGACGATCTGGTTCTCCGCGAAGTCGCCGGAGACGCCGACGACGATCGCCCCATCGCCTCCGGACGGTCGCCGCGTGGGACCCGCGTCGGAGTCGGTGCACGCCGTGATGCTGGTGGACACGAGCACGATGGCCGCCATGCTCATGAGGCTGCGACGGAAACGCCTGGCAGTCATTCGACCTCGGAAGCGAGCGGCACCGTTTGCGCGACGTGCTGGCGGCGGCCGACGAGTACTCGGACGGTCGTCGGCCCCTTCCCCTTCACCTCGAGGGTCTCGGGAGGGCCGAAGTCGTACCGATCGGCCAGTTGTGTGGCGGTCGACTCGGAGACCAGGAATCGGCCGGGACTCGCGTTGCCCTCGAGCCTGCTCGCGAGATTCACCGTGTCGCCCCAGAGGTCGTACGCGAACCTCTGGTTCCCGATCACTCCGGCGACGGCCGGCCCCGTGGCGATCCCACCCCGGACCACGATCGGGTCGCCCGACGGCCACCTGATCGTCCCGGCGTCGTTGAGGATATCGACCGCCATCTCCACGGCCGCGGCGGCGTGATCAGACATCGGGGTCGGGGCGCCGGCGACGGCCATATACGCGTCTCCGATCGTCTTGATCTTCTCGAGGCCGTGCCGCGCGGCGATCTCGTCGAAACGGCGGAAGAGCGCATCCAGGGCATCGGCGAACGCTTCCGGGGACGACCGCGCAGCCTGTTCCGTGGATCCGACCGCGTCCGCAAGAACACGCTCACGTGATCGAAACTCTGCGCGATCCGAACGCCGGAGGCCGCCCTCTTGAGCTGCTCGACGATGGCCCCAGGCAACATGTTGAGCAGGAGCCCGTCGGATCTCGTGCGTTCCTGGTCGAGCTGACGTTCGCGGAGGAACAGCTGCCGCGTGAACCGCTCCATCCGATAGGCAGCCAGCCCGCCCAGCATGCCGAACGAGAGCAGGTAGAGCACGGTGAGCACGAGTCGTACCGGGTCGTTCGACGGTGCCGTGAAAGCGTATGGAAGGTACGTAGCGATCCCGATCACCGTGACCAGCACGACCAGGACGAACCGGAGCTGCAGCAGCGTGTAGGTGAACGCGGTGATCAAGATGACGCCGACGTATCCGTACTCCAGGGGCAGCGTCGAGATCCGCGAGACATAGAAGACCCAGAACACGAGCGTCGCCCCTGCGATGACGACCGACGCCCATTCCCAGACACGCCCGAAGAACCGGGTGAACGTGAGCCCGAATCCGACGACCAGCATGGGGATGAACACTCCGAACCGCATGAGGAGGTCGAGTTGCTGGTCCGACAGGGCCAGCATGCGAGGGCGCAGGAGCACGCCCCACGTGACCCAGAGGGCGATCCCCGCTAGGAAGGCGAAGCGGATGTTGCCGAGATCGTGATTGAAACGGTCGGCCCGATACGCCGACTCGAGTGCCCGATCGCGGAATCGCAGCCGCAGCCGCTCCAAGCGAAGCCGCCATCCGGATCGCTCTCCGCCAGTTGTCGATGTCTCGGTCGCGTTCATCTGTCTCCTGGGAACTCCCGCCGGAGATGATGGGCGCTGGGCGCCCGCTTGTCAGCCGCGAGCCCCGGAGCCCGACAGCGTTTGGCTGGTCGGGCCTATGACCTGTACGTCTCGGCCCGCCTTCCCAAACCGAAGATCGGCAAGGTCAACCAGATGTCCGTGGAACGGGAAGGGACACTAACGGACCCTTGTGACCCGTTCGCCAGCGTGAGCCACGTGGTTCATCGAAGCCGAGGCGAGCCGTCGCGATGTCTCGGTGCTTATCGAGCGATCGTCCATGCGAGGAGCCCGACCACTGCTCCGAGGATCAGCAGGACCACCCCCGCGATGCGGAGACCCGTCCTATCGCCTCGACTATTCAACGTCCTGCCGGCCGCGACCAGAGCGGCGATACCGCTCGCTCCCAGGAACAGCGCCACGGCCAAGAGCACGATGACGGTGCCACTCATCGTCTCGCCACGGTTGGACACTAGCCCATCATGCTTTCGAGCTCGGATCCCGCGGCGCTACGGAAGGACGATCTGGGTGCGCGAGGACGAGCAGCGCACGCTGTCGAGGAACTCGCGGACCGCTTCGACGGCTGCGTCTGCGTTGACCGAGGTCAGGGTGGACTTGAAGCCAGACGCAACATCATCCGCGATCTTGACCTCTGCTCGGAGCGGGTGGTCGGACCCGTCCTCGCACCACGCCCGGATGGTGAGGAGCGCAACCCCTGTGGCCTCTTGCATACCCCCACGATGGCAGTGAGCCCGTCACGGTTGCGTGACGGGCCAGAGCTCGCTGACCAGTGCCCGAAGCCGCTCGGTCGGCTCGACGCCGAGCTCGAGCATCAGCAACTCCCCGTACCTCGTGAACTCCCGGAGGGCCTCGGTGGGGTTCCCCTCCGCGATGTGCACCCGGATCAGGGCTGCCCGAGGGCTTTCCCTCAGCGGCTCGGCTCGCACCGCCGCGAGAGCGGCAGCGGCAGCCTCACCGTACTTCCCCTGGGACGAGAGACGGTCGGCGAGCGCTTCGAGAGCGTGAAGCCGGAGCTGTCGCCAGTCCTCGGCCTCGACGAGCGCCCAGTCGTCGTACCAGTCCGGCAGAAGCTCCGATGACAGCGTCGGGATCGTTTGGGGCCCCGGTTCCGGCGACGGCGCAGCTTCGGTCGGTGCGAGCAGCTGGTGGGCGAGGGCTCGTGCATCCCAGAGATCCACCGTGACCTGCTCGGACAGCCCGAGGTCCCGTGCGGTGGCTTCGACCGAGGATCGAGCTCCGCCCTGCAGTCGGGCGAGAGCGGAGCGCAGACTGGAGGAGGCGCGGTCCTCGGTCG
>Ga0190270_10001693_pt1 | contig 10370 bp, 13 predicted proteins | sample Popmic320T_FD_133748 | JGI IMG/M metagenome (GOLD analysis project Ga0190270, IMG submission 133748) | Populus adjacent soil microbial communities from riparian zone of Weber River, Utah, USA - 320 T | ecosystem: Environmental > Terrestrial > Soil > Riparian zone | place: USA: Utah | collected... | reverse complement strand
TGTGCCGTCCAGCTTCGTCGGATGGCCCAGAGGTGGTCGAGCCCGGTAGGCGATGACGCGGAATCGATGAACGGTATTGGGAGGGACGTCCCGGGTCGCTTCGGCGTATATCGACGGGGAGCGAAGCCGTGTGCAGGGGAGAGTCGCATCCACGGTTCGACGGGCGAGGGCTGGAAGCTGACGGAACGCACTGCCGCACCGCCGACGGCGGATGCGATAGGCGCATCGCCGACGTTGGTCACGGCGCAAGTCGGTCATGCCTGCAGCCGACGAGATCGAGCAGGAATCGTCTGGCACCGGCGCTGGCTGTTGGGGACCGGCGGGACCACATTGGGACCCGGTGTCCCCAAAACACCGGCGAAAGCTGCGAAACCAAGGGGACGAGAGACCGTTTTCAGCCTCTGTTGTCGCTGTTGTCGCAGGTGGCGGGTACCGCATGGTTCTGGGGGTCAAGGGGTCGCCGGTTCGAATCCGGCCAGCCCGACCGTCGCAGAATCCGTGCCGTGCAATGTCATCGTCGCAGGTCACGGCCGGATTAGCGGTTGTCGGGCGCTGCGAGACGGCTGTCCTATTTGGCGGGGACACCTCGTGACCGTGTGGCTTCCAGCGGCTGCTCAGGGCCTGCAGACCATCCCGGCCTAGGGTTGACGCCGGGTGGCTAGGCGATGAGGTCGATGGCGCACCGGATACCGGTGGCGTTGGACAGTTTGGTGTCGCAGGTGATGAGTTGTCCGTTGAGGCGTTCGGCGAGGGCGACGTAGGCGGCGTCGTAGGGGGTGACGTTGTCGCGCAGTTCCCACATGCGGTCGAGTAGCGGGGCGAGCGGGACGCGGCGGATCGGGAACTCGGCCAGGTGGCGTAGCGCATCTGGGACCGCCTGCTTCAACGCTGCGTCATGGAGCGCGAGGCCGCGGAGCGCGGAAACGACTTCGGCGTCCAGGTGGGCGGGCGCGAACAGGGCGTCGCCTGACCGCAGGCGCTCCACGACGGCGTCGTAGCGGTGGTCGGTGGTGGCGGCGTAGAAGACGGTCAGGACCGAGGCGTCGACGACGGTCAGGCTCACGAGGCCTCGCGGACCTCGCGCACCGCCGCGACGGCGTCCTCGAGGCTCACGCGGCTGTCCGCCGGCGGCGTGTACGACGTGACGTACTCGCGGACTCGGGCTACTCGAGCCACCTCGGTGAGCCGGTCCACGACGTAGGCGTTCAGCGACTGCCGACTCTCCGCGGCTGCTTGGGCCAGTTCGGCGTACACGTCGTCGGGGACGTCTCGCAGGTTCATCCGCTTCATGGTGCCATTATGGCACCGTTCTCCGCTCGGGTGAAGGACTCACGACGCGGCGGCACCGACAGCGCTACCCCAGGCCACGAACCCCTGGACACGGTGTCATCAAGCCTCGGCAGCTCAGACGACATCTGGGCCGACGGTCTGTAACACCGTCGGATTGCCTACGCTGGTTCGAGTTCCAACACCTGCCACGGCCCGCGTGCCGTCGGTTGGTGGTCAGTTGCTGATGGCTGGTGCGGCGTTGAGGTAGGTATCGTCGTCGAGCCGTGCGGCGGTGAATGCGGCGATGTCGGCGCGGCTGACGGTGAACCCGATGCGGTCTGTGCCGAAGAATCCGACCCGGAGGTTGCCCTTCTTGGGTGTGCCCTTGGGGGCGGTGAAGCGGACGATGGTCCAGTTCACGCCGGAGTTCATGATGAGGTTGGTCATGCCGAGCAGTTCCTTGTAGGCGCGCGGCAGGATAGTACGGCCCATGAACCCGACGAGCCGGGTCTGAAGTGTGGGTTTCTCGCGCGGGTCGAGGACGCTGGGGTGCCGTGGCCGATGTATCGGCGCACCCGGTGCCGCTTCATGGACTCGAGGAGGTGGCCGGTGCCCTCGACGAGCGGCAGCCCGGTGGCCTTTCGGTCCAGGCTTGGGCCGAGGGCGCTGATCACGACGTCGGCTCCGGCGATCGCGGTGTCGATGGCGTCGGCATCGGACAGCTCGCCAATCACGACGCGTACGCGGTCGCCCCATGTTGCCGGAACCTTCGCGGGGTTGCGCGCGTACGCGGTGACGGTGTGACCGCGTTCGAGGTACAGGTTCGTCAGGACGGGTAAGAACTTCTGAAGGAGTGGGAGGCGTCAGTGATGGCGACGAAGAAGCAGGGCGCTGCCGTGGCCAAGCGCAAGCGCACCGGAGCGAGCACGCCGAAAACACGTCAAGAGCTGTATGGCGAGGCGCGACGCCGGGGTCTGCGTGGTCGGTCGAAGATGGGCCGGGACGAGCTGGCCCGCGCCCTCGGACACAAATGAGGACCACAGCCGCCGTAAGGCGAGGAGGACGACATTCGCGCTGCGGTAATCAACTTATCGTCGAGAGCCCAACGTGGCTTGGTCATCCGTCATCACTGGCCCAGTTGATGCTCGAACGAATGAACGCCATGATGAACGAGACCGACGAAGGCCACGACTGGTCCCTGCAGACCGGCACGGCAATGGCTTCGAATCTGCACGCCCTGGCTCTAGCGCTGCGCAAACATCCCATCCCGGCGGCGTGACGACAGAGCCCTCGCTGGCGAGTTAGGGAGAGTGCATCACCAAAAGGCTCCCCAGGTCGGCTTTGCCCGCCTATCCGCTCGACTTCCCGGCGAGCGCGTTCTGCAGCTGGCGCTCGGACATCTTGGATCGGCCCTTGATGCCTCGCTGCTTGGCCTCGTCGTAGAGCTGGTCCTTCGTTCGGCCGCCAGAACCGTGGCCTGACCGCTTTCCGCCCCGGTGACCGGGCGAGACATCTTTGGTGGAGGTCTTGCTGGCCTGGTCGGACTCGCCTGAGCGAGCCCGTTCCTTGTATCGTCGCCTCCTGAGTTCGGGTAACGACGTCGTGGACGTACCCCATCGCGGCGATGGCTAACAAGCGTGGGATGCCGCTCAGCTTCGCCCGAGGCCGGGGACGTGTCAGCTTGCGCGGCCAGTGAGTTTGTCGCGGACGCGGTCAACCAGGCCGACGCCGGGTCCGAGGATCTTGTTCAAAGGTGGCGTGTCCGGCGACGATGGGTGCGGCCGGGTTGGCGCCATCTTCTTCGCCCGCTCAACCTTCTTTCCCAGCTCGCGCAGTGCCTCGGCAGTGGCATGCTGCCGGAGCTTGGGGAAGAGCTCGTCCTCCTCCTCCTGTACGTGGTCTTTGACGTCTTCGCTCATCCGCCGAAACCTGTTCATGAACTCTGGATCGTCGGCGTCGATATCCTCCAGTGCCTTGAGAGCCTCCTCGACCTCGTTGTGGTCCGCGATCTCTCCGTCGACGATGGCGTCACCGTCTGGGATGTATTCACGGGCTGCCGGATACATGTACTGCTCTTCCGCAACTGAGTGGCGAATCAACTCTGTGATGACCTGGTCGGTGAGCTCCCGACGCTCGCTACCGTCTGTGGCCTGCTCGATCTGGTCGAACAACTCCTCGACCTCACGATGGTCGTGGGTCAGCACCTCGATCACGTCTCGCTGGTCGTCCATGGCGCCTCCTCGTTCTGCTAGGACTGGGCAGCCGTTGTACCCAGACGATCGATCGAGAAACGCGCTCCGACCTGCCATAGAGGGTCGGCGCCTCTGTGATCCTCAGCGACCAGACGAGGAGCGGCTTCCGGCTGAATAGGTGCCGCGGATTCTGGGCACGAGAAGGGCGTGAGTCCAAAGGAGCCGCTGTTGGCGAGGCTAGCGGTGATCGAGGAGATCGCCTGGGCGGCGGCTACCGATGACGAGAGGCGCTGGCTGGTGTGGCGCCGCGCGATCGGCGGAGGGGCGGAAGTGCATTCCTGGCCTAGCGGAGCTGCGGTGGCGGACGTGGCAACCGAGGGGCAGGCGGCGCACATAGCCCGCTGGGCGCCGGACCACGTTCTAGCCTGGAGCGCCGCGTTCCGCGAGATCGTCGCCGCGACCGACGATCCGAGCATGCTCAGCCTGCTGGATCGCATTCTTCGGGTCGACGACCACGAAAGATCGTAGACAGGCGCTGGGCCCCACAACGATGCCAGCCTCGAAGACAAACTCACCCGGGAGCATCATGCGTATTGGCTATTTCCTTTCCTGCGAGGAGTACTCGCCCGCCCAACTCGTCGAGCAGGCGGTGGCAGCAGAAAACGCGGGCTTCGACGCCCTCTGGATCAGCGACCACTTCCACCCGTGGAACGACGAGCAAGGTCAAAGCCCGTTCGTCTGGTCGATGATCGGCGCGATCTCACAAGCCTGCTCGCTTCCGGTCACGACCGCAGTGACCTGCCCGACCGTGCGTACCCACCCAGCGATCATCGCCCAGGCGGCGGCCACGTCGGCTCGGTTGCTCGACGGTCGATTCACGCTCGGCGTAGGGACCGGGGAGGCTCTCAACGAGCACATCCTGGGCGGCCCTTGGCCGTCGCTCGACGTCAGGTTGCAGATGCTCGAAGAAGCCGTAGAGCTGATCCGAGCACTCTGGACCGGGACAGTGGTGACACGGTACGGCCGGCACTATCGGGTGGACACGGCACGCATCTATACCCTGCCGGACCAACCCCCGCCGATCTACATGTCAGCCTTCGCGCCCAAGGCGCTCGAGGTCGCCGGTAGGATCGCCGACGGGTTCATCTGCACGCAGGACGACGAGGACATGGTCTCGTCGTTCAAGGAGAGGTCCGGGGGCAAACCCGCACAGGGCGGCTACAAGGTCGCCTGGGCAGACACCGAGGACGAGGGCATCAGTCATGCTCATCGGCTTTGGGCCAACGCGGGAGTCCCAGGCGAGCTGGCTCAGGTGCTGCCCTCTCCGCAACATTTCGAGCAGGCCACCCAGCTCGTGACTCGCGAGTCAACCGCCGAGAGCGTGGTCGCGGGGCCGAACGTCGAGGCGCACATCGATCAGATGAGGAGCTACGTCGCTGCCGGCTACGACGAGGTGTATGTCGCGAACATGGGACCGCACGACAAGCAGATGATCGGCGCCTACGGACAAGAAGTGCTTCCAGCCATCCGCGCTACTGCTGCCTGACGTGGAGGCAGACACGCCCCGGCGTTCCTGGGAACCCATGAATGGGGCGAATCCGGAGGATGGCGTGATCCTGCAGCGACCGTGCCGTACCCATGGTGCCGCTATTCCAACGAATGCTTTGGCTCGGTCGCTTAGTCGGCCTGACCACGTTGACCGGAGTTTGGCCGTCTGCCGTGCGGGTACCGACGGCCCATGGCCGAGACCGACCGCATCGCCGAGCCTTGGGGGACTCGCACGCCGTACGCGCCGGGCGAGCCGTGGCCGGTCCGGGTCGACAGACAGCTCGCGGAGGGCCTGACCGAGGAGGACATCGACTCCTGGGCGCAGTCTGCGACGATCCTGCACTCCAACGGCGACGGCCTGGACATCGCGGTGAAGGACGGCCGCATCGTCGGAGTCCGCGGTCGCGAGATCGACCGGGTCAACCATGGGCGGCTCGGGCCGAAGGATCTGTTCGGCTGGCAGGCCAACAACGCGGCCGACCGGCTCGCCAGGCCTCTTATCCGGCGTGGCGGCGAGCTGGTGGCGACCGGTTGGGATACCGCCATGGACGCGGTCGCCGGTCGCACCGCACAGTTGCTCGAGGAACGCGGCCCGAGCTCGATCGGTTTCTACACGTCCGGGCAGTTGTTCCTCGAGGAGTACTACACGTTGGCGCTGATCGGTCACGGCGGCATCGGCACCAATCACATGGACGGCAATACCCGGCTGTGTACGGCCACGGCCGCGGAGGCGCTGAAGGCCTCCTTTGCGTGCGACGGGCAACCCGGCTCGTACACCGACATCGATCACGCTGATGTGATCGCGCTCTACGGCCACAACATGGCCGAGACGCAGACGGTGTTGTGGAGTCGCATCCTCGACAGATTGGCCGGCCCGAACCCGCCGAAGATCATCTGCATTGACCCTCGTTCGACTCCGGTAGCCCAGGCCGCGACCATTCATCTGGCTCCCAAGCCCGGCACCAATGTGCCGCTGATGAACGCCCTGCTGCACGAGATCGTCGCCAACGACTGCGTCGACCACGACTACGTCACGCGACACACCGTCGGGTTCGACGAGCTCACCAAGCAGGTGCACGACTGGCCGGTCGAGCGAGCCGCTGAAGCCTGCGACGTATCGGCCGACGACATCCGCGAGGCGGCCCGCCTCGTTGGCCGAGCCGAGCGCCTGGTGTCGACGGTGCTCCAGGGCTTTTACCAGTCGCATCAGGCGACCGCGGCGGCCGTACAGGTCAACAACGTCCACCTGGTACGCGGCATGCTCGGCAAACCGGGCTGCGGCGTCCTCCAGATGAACGGGCAGCCGTCGGCCCAAAACACCCGCGAGTGCGGCGCCGACGGCGACCTCCCCGGCTTCCGGAACTGGTCGAACGAGGAACACGTCAAGGACCTCGGCCGTGTCTGGAACATCGACCACATGCAGATACCGCACTACAGTCAGCCGACGCATCTGATGAACATCATGCGCTACGTCGAGGACGGTTCGATCCGCTTCCTCTACGTCAGCGGGACGAACCCAGCTGTGTCCCTGCCGGAGCTGGCGCGGGTTCGGCAGATCCTGTCGCAGGACCGGCTCTTCCTGGTGGTGCAGGACATCTTCTTGTCCGAGACCGCACAGCTCGCCGACGTCGTACTCCCGGCCGCGACCTGGGGCGAGAAGACCGGCACTTTTACCAACGCGGACCGCACTGTCCACCTTTCGGAGAAGGCTGTCGAGCCGCCTGGCGAGGCTCGGTCGGATCTGGAGATCTTCATCGACTACGCACACCGGCTGGGCCTGACCGACAAGGACGACCAGCCTCTGGTGAAGTGGACCGACGCGGAGGGCGCCTTCGAAGCTTGGAAGGAATGCTCCGCGGGGCGGCCGTGCGATTACACCGGGCTGAGCTACGACAAGCTCCGCGGGAGCGGCGGAATCCAGTGGCCGGTCAACGATGAGCATCCCGACGGCACCGAGCACATCTACGTCGACGGGGAGTTCTGGAGCGACCCCTCGTACTGCGAGAACTACGGACGAGATCTCGTGACCGGCGCTTCACTGGAGCCGACCGAGTACGAGGCAATGAACCCGCACGGCAAGGCGGTGATCAAGGCGGCCGAGTACGTGCCGCCGCACGAGCAGACGTCCGAGGGATACCCGTTCATCCTCACGACGGGCCGGACGATCTACCACTTCCACACCCGTACGAAGACCGGCCGCGCCCCGCAACTCGAACGCGCGGCACCCGAGGTATGGGTCGAGGTCGCTAGCGGCGATGCCCGCGAGCACGGTTGGACGGAAGGCGACCTGCTGAGGATCTCCACGGCAAGGGGACGGGTCGAGGCGAAGCTGAGGATTGGGGGCGTCCGGCCCGGCGTCGTGTTTCTGCCGTTCCACTACGGCTACTGGGACACGGCCTGCGGTTACAAACCCGAGGCAGACGACGGACGGGCGGCGAACGAGCTCACCATCACCGACTGGGACCCGGCGTCGAAGCAACCACTGTTCAAGAATGCGGCCGCCAAGGTGGAACGAGTCAGCTCCGGCGCTGACGCCACGGCTGTCGCTCTGGAGAACGCCGGAGCAGTCGGAGGCCCGCAGTGACCAAAACAGCACTGGCGATCCGAGAGCTCCACCGCTCCGAAAACCATCTTGCGGGTCAGCTCCTACGCATGTCGGAGCGCAACAAGGCCAACCACGAAATCTTCCACCTGGCCCGCGACCTCGCCCGCTGGTCTTGCGAGCATGTCCATGAGCTCGCTCGCGTCGGCCATGACTATGACCTGGAGCTCGACGCCGAGGCATCGCACGACCCCAGCATCGTGGCGAAGATGCGACAGAAAGGGTCAGAGCTGCTCGGCGGCCACCACGACCCCGGCCTGCTGCTACTCGCCGATCTCCGCAAGACGCACCGGATGGCCGCGGGCGTTTCCCTCGACTGGGAGATCCTTGCCCAAACCGCCCAAGCGCTCAAGGACCGCGGACTCTTGGCGCTGAGTCGGCGGTGTCATCCGCAGACCCTGCGGCAACTCCGGTGGGCCAACGAGACTCTGAAGGAAAACGCCCCCCAGATCATTGCCACTCCCTAAGGGTCGTACGGCGATGGAAGTCGATCCGGCCGAGCTGACGTTGACCTCAGGACGAGGCGCCGAACACCTCAACCGCAGCCTGTACCCGCAGGCGCTCCAGGTCGTCGATCTGCTTCCTGGCCCGTGCCTTCAGCTCGTCCAACCGGGCGGCGTCGAGCCGACTGTCGGTGTCGGCGAGCGACCGTAGGGTTCGCCATCCCGCGGCCTTACCCTCGACACCCAGGCGCATCGCCTCGAGCTCTTCCACCCGGCTCAGGGGCGAGCGCGTGAGCAGCCGGCCGTTGAGCTTCAGCCGCCCAACCCGTTCGGCCATCCGAGCCGCCCAGGTCTTGTAGCGCCGGATCGGCACGTCGAGGGCCTTCATCATGTCCGCCAGGTCTTCGCGGTCCGCTGCGATCTCGTCGGCGAGCCGCCGAAGTATCTCGGAGCTTTCCGACGCGCTCTCGTTCGTTGCCAGTCGGCGAGCGAGATTGCTCCCAACGACCGAGCCCGCTAGGTGGTCGTTGAGATAGACCCCGAGCAGTGCGTGGTCCTGCGAGCCAGTCATGTCGTCCCCGTACCCGATTCGCTTGACTTCAGCCCTCGACGCCGGTGGCATCGTGCGCCGAGCCCACCAACGCAGCCAGGAACAACGCACCGAAGACGATGCTCAGCGAGTGCTCGCGAAGCGCCTTACGCATCGGCTTACCGGTGCAGGGCCGCAGTAGTGATGAAGAACGCCAAGCCAGCCACGATGCCAGCCAGGCACCGCTCCGACGCGACCGGCCCGTCGACGTGAGGAAGCCCGACCTTGGGCAAACGCCTGCTCGCAGGGCGCGTGCTCGGCCTGCTCCAATTCGCGGCGGCTCTCGGGCGCCAGCAGATCACAGGCCGCATCGGCTTGGTCTGACTCGACGGCCCGATAGAACCGGGCTGCGGCATCGTCCGCATCCGTATCCGCCGAACCACAACCCACGATGAGCGCGACCGCTGCCGCGGCGAACCCGACGATCAACTTAGACCGCCCACGGCCACAGCCCTCGCCCGTCACACCCCATAGCCTCCCGCGTGCCAGTCAGAAACTTCGCCAGGTGCGCCCGGCGGAGTCAGAAACGCCATCGGTCATGGGCCCGACGCATGCGTTCCAAGTGGCGTGGGTACGACCCGCGATACGACCGAGAGGAGGAAGCATGGCTACTACAGACAGCAGTCACGTCACCGGGACGCGCGACAAGGACTACAACATCATCTGGTTCACCGAAGCCTGCCTGAGCAATGCACTTCGGCTTGAGGGCTACATCGCAGATGCCGAGCGGGATGGCGACCGCGAACTCGCGGAGTTCTTCCGCAAGGCCCAGGCCGACAGCCAGAAAGGCGCCGAGCAGGGCAAAGATCTGCTCCGCTCGAGGCTCGGAAGCTGATGCGTTCGGGAGACGGCTGCTGGTGAGCCGACACCAGCCATTGGAAAGACCATGCACGGCCTGTTGACTACGGGTTCGACTCGGTGCGGGCGTCCCCGCCGACTCCGCAAACTTGCGTAGGCGCATGGCGCTTGCCGAGTACCGCGACGAGTTCCGAGCGGCGTTTGCTCAGCGGGCCGCGCCGCGCCGTGAGTTGCATGGCTCGCAACCCGGCAGACGCCCCCGCCGCTGGGCAGCCATCGGCAGACGCGCTCGCCGTCAGCGCCTGCGATTAAACGGGGCGTGGCAGATGTGGCAGGTGGCGTGGAAGTCGTCGGAGGCGACCCGGACTTTGACCGGGTTCGGCTCGCAGGCGCATTCCCATAGCCGCATCCTCGAGCCGGAGCCCTTGCCGCGTGAGCGGCCGGCCTTGGTGCCGATCCCGGCCGAACATGGCCGCGGTTTGGTGGGCAGGGCGGGAATGGCGAAGGTGCGGAACTCCGGCCGCCCATCGCCGATACGGCGGGCGAGGTCGTGCACGACGCGCCGGATGCGCGGGTCGACCGTCGCCAGGTGATACACCTGCCAGGTCGCCGCCGGACGGACGACGAAGCCGAGCGAGAGGGCGGTGTCCTTCCACCGGCTCGAATGTCCGGCTGCCATCCCAGCCAACAGGTGACCGAGCTCTTTTCTGCACCAGCAAGCCGACGAGAATCTTCACCGGACGGGTCTTGCGGAACACTCGAGCAGCGGCGCGACCCGTAACCAGTGCTGTTCCCGTTTGGGTTTCTTAACGGACGCCCATGCCGCAAGATTCAGCTGCGGCCTTGTGGCGGGCGGATGCGGCTGTTGAGGATCCAGGCCAGAGTGGTGGTGCGGCCGTGACGGTAGCTGGCCAGGGTCCAGGCTCCGG
>Ga0190270_10001691_pt1 | contig 10373 bp, 8 predicted proteins | sample Popmic320T_FD_133748 | JGI IMG/M metagenome (GOLD analysis project Ga0190270, IMG submission 133748) | Populus adjacent soil microbial communities from riparian zone of Weber River, Utah, USA - 320 T | ecosystem: Environmental > Terrestrial > Soil > Riparian zone | place: USA: Utah | collected... | reverse complement strand
GTCGGATTTGGGTTTACCGGCCGGTCTCCGGGAACCTGGTTGTCCTCACCATTCTGTTGAACGGGAGGATTGTCATCGGGATGCGATTTTGCGGGTGTATTCATAGAATCATTCCATCTGTGGGTTGCAGAGTTAAGCCTCTACTCGAGACCGTTAGAGATCCGATGCGCTGCTAAGCTCCGCACCTTTCGTGCCTGATTTTGAGTGCTCTCGCAACCGTGCAGTAGCGGAGACACGCTCCTTGATTTGACGCGAACCCGCGGTATTCGCAGTGAATGGATATCAAGAGGAGTGGCTCACAACCTTCCGGCAAGGGACCTGCTGACTATTTCACCGGCACGGTTCGCATTGATCCGCTGTTCCATGCCGAGGCTCCAGCACGCGTGTTCGCCGCCAGCGTGACGTTCGAGCCTGGCGCCCGGACGGCGTGGCACACGCACCCGCTGGGCCAGACACTGATCGTCACGGCAGGTTGCGGGCGCGCCCAGCGTTGGGGAGGTCCCGTTGAAGAGATTCGGCCCGGTGACGTGGTCTGGTTCCCGCCGGGTGAGAAGCATTGGCATGGCGCTGCGCCAACGACCGCCATGACGCACATCGCCATTGTCGAAACCCTCGACGGCAAGAATGCCGACTGGATGGAAAAGGTTAGCGACGAACAATACCAGGCCTGAATCGTGCCGGACGACGTTTCCGCGTCTCAAAACAAACACTGGCCGGGACGGCTCCGTTTTCGTTGCTTGAGTGGTCGCCCCCGAACATGCCTTACGGAAGCGTGCGTCGATCGATGCAGCTCATGGCGAGCGACGTGATCCCGGGATAAGTCTCCGATGGACCTCTCGCTCATCTATCCGGTGGACCCGAAGCAATTGCCCAAAGAACCCGCCGGCGTGGAGTGGCCGCCGAAAGAGTGAACTCGCGGAACTGCCGTCAGGTCCTGCTCGAGCAGAGGCCATGTTTGGCCAGGGCCCGTTGCAGTTGGGCTCTGCCGCCGGTCTCGATGATGTCTCCGTGCGCAACCACGACGCGATCGAAGTCCCATGCCAGAAGTTGATCGATGCCACGGATGAAAGCGGCGCGGTCGCGAATCAAGCTCCGAAACAGCCGACTCACGCCGGGATATTCCCTGATGCCGCTGACCCGGCGGAAGAAGAACCGCGTCCAGGCCGTGGCGCTGGGGCCGAAATTGAACACGAGGTCGGCAACGATCAGCGTGCGCGTTGGACGATGCAGGAGAACGTGTTCGCGCAGTTTTGGCATGCCGGCCAGTTCCAGGACGGCCAATTCGCCGGGCCATTTCTCTGCAAGAATGGACATCGGGGCAGTGGCACCGGCGAACCCTTCCGGCGCGGCGCAGGGAATGCCGGGAAATGCGGCCAGACCGTGCTTCGAGAACGTGTGGTGGAACAGCGTCGCCTCCACAATCATCGCCGGGCGGTTGCGCTCGCGAATCGCTGCGACGTCGGAGGGGGAGAACGGGCCGGTCGAGTGAATGACGAGTTCGCCGGAGTTCAGCCGGATGACCGTGACGGTGCGGCCGACTTGCATGCCCAGCAGTGACTGCGGATATCGAATGATCCAGAGGTTGTCGGCAAGTCGTCGCATGAGGGGAAGCTGTAACGGTGTTGCGCCGGCGCGACCGGATTCTCCGGATGGCAACCGGCGCGAGCCCATGAACAGCCGCACAGATGTCTTTTCATTTAACGGCCGTTGCTTCAAGCTCCCTCCATGCGCCGCTCCCATTCCTTAAACGGTTCGTTGCACCTTTTCTCGACCGGCCTGCTGTTGGTCCTGTCGGCAAATGGTCTGCGCGGGCAGACTCCTGGCGCTCCCGTGGCTGGCACCGGCGCGGCTTCCGAACCGCTGAACTGGACCACTGAGCAGGATCACAAGAACATGATGGACCAGTTAGGCATCAAGCGCCTCCGGCCGGGCTCCAGTGGCCGGCCCGACGCCCCCAATGCGGCCAACTACGATCCTGCCAAGGCCAATCCGTTCCCCGATCTGCCCGACCCGCTCACGTTGAACGACGGGCGGAAAGTCGCGACCGCCGAAATGTGGTGGAAAGAGCGCCGTCCGGAAATCGCGGAAAGCTTCGAGCGCGAAGTCTTCGGTCGCGTGCCGAAGAATGTGCCGAAAGTGACATGGACGACCATGACGCAGGCAACGGACCGCGTCGTGGGCGGCATTCCCGTCAATGCCCGGCAACTCGTGGGCAAGGTGGACAATGCAGCCTGCCCGTCGATCGAGGTGAACATCCGGATGACGCTCGTCACGCCGAAGGATGCCAAAGGCCCGGTGCCGGTGTTGATGATGTTCGGCGGGTTCGGCGGCGGTGGTTTTCCGCGGTGGCCTGGCGAGCCGGAGCCCGCGAATCGAGTCGGCGGATTCGGCGGCGGCAACTTCGCGGACCCGCCCTCGACGGGGCAGTTGATCGCGGCTGGCTGGGGCTACGCCACCATTATCCCTAACAGCATTCAGGCCGACAACGGCGCGGGCCTGACCAAAGGCATCATCGGCCTCGTGAACAAAGGACAGCCGCGCAAGCCGGACGACTGGGGCGCCCTCCGCGCGTGGGCATGGGGCGCCGCGCGGGGACTGGACTACCTCGAAACCGATCCCGCCGTGGACGCGAAGAAGGCCGGCATCGAAGGCGTATCGCGTTATGGCAAAGCCGCGCTCGTCACGCTGGCGTTCGAGCCGCGTTTCGCCATGGCGCTCGTCGGCTCCTCCGGAGAGGGCGGAGCCAAGCTGCACCGCCGGAATTTCGGCGAAGCCGTGGAGAACCTAACCGGGTCCGGCGAATACCACTGGATGGCCGGGAACTTCCTCAAATACGGCGCCGCGGAAGCCACCTTTGGCAGCAGGAATGCCGGCGACATTCCGGTGGACGCGCACCAGCTCATGGCTCTGTGCGCGCCGCGACCAACCTTCATCAGCTACGGCATCCCCGAAAAAGGCGACGCGAACTGGCTCGATCAACAGGGAAGCTACATGGCCGCGGTCGCCGCCGGGCCGGTCTTCCGCCTCCTCGGCGCGCGCGACATCGGCGTGACGGAAGACTATCGCACCGCGCAGAAGCCGCCGGTCAACACCGGCCTGCTCGACGGTGAACTCGCATGGCGCCAGCACGACGGCGGACACGAGGACCGCACTAACATGAAACACTTCATCGCATGGGCCAACAAGTTCATCAAACACACGCCGCCCGCGAAAGACGGTGTGAAGTAAGGGGAATGGGAGGCGGTCGTCGGTGACGGTGGAGGATTCAGCGGGAAGGCGGGAAACCTTCCGGGTGGTCGGAGTCGATGAGGTGGAGTTGGATCCTGGTAACGTGAGCTGGGTTTCGCCAATTGGAAAAGCGCTGCTCTCGACGCGCCGGGGCCAGCGTGTGGCCTTGCCCGGGGCGGGTAATGCCGTGTGGACGCTCGTCAGGATCGATTGATATCATGGCGAAATATTTCCGCTCACGAAGATGCCGGCATCCGCACGTCGTTGATTGTGGCGTGGCCAGGCTGGATCGTTGCGGCAGACCGCCAACCGTGCTTGTTTGAGACATGGCGAACTCCTATCCAACGATCATTCCGGGGCTGCGCAGCCCTTCCGATGAGGTCAATGGCCTCGTGTATTTTGGCAGGATGCTGGACAAGATCCGGCTGGCGGCGGCGGGGAAACTGCCGGAGGGCTGGCAGCCGATGCGGGGTGCAGCGAAGGGGAGCTTCGACTGGCGCTGCTGTCAGTTCCTTCACATCGATTACCCGGCGCTCGAAATGGAGACGCTGAAGGGCGACAAGAACGATGAAGAGTTGCTGGGATGGGCGTTCGAGCATGGGCGCCAGCCGGATGCGCAGGAGATCGAAGTGTGGAACGGATTCATGACCAAACGCGGCTGGCGCGACGCCGGCACCCAGCGATTGAATGAACGGCTGGCGGAGATTGGTCTCCCACCGGGCGCGGTGCAGACGATGTTTGAATTCATCGATCTGGACGAAGGCCGGCTGAAGCTTTGAAACCGGCCGGTGACCAGCCTTTTGCGTTTATGTCAGGAAAATCAGCGCGAGTGATTCACCACCCCGGCCAGAGGTTGTTTGACCGTGCGACGGTGGCCAGAGAGCAGGGCAAACTCGTGGAGGCGGAATCGCTTTATCGCCAATCGCTCGCAGTTCGGGAAAGAGCCTCCGGGCATCACGAGGCTGCTGTCGCGCAGAGCATGAATTTTCTCGCCAATCTGCTGATGGAACAGAACCGGCACGCCGAGGCCGAGCCGCTCTATCGCGAGTCGCTGACATTGAGAAGAAAGACGCTGGGACCGGAGCATCGCGATGTCGCGGCGAGCTTGAGCAATCTGGCGAACCTGCTGCAAAATACCGGTCGATATGCCGGGGCCGGCCGGCTTTACCGGCAATCGCTGCAGCTGAGAAAGAAGGCTTACGGTCCCCGGCATGAAAATGTCGCGATGTGCCTCAGCAACATTGCGATCCTCATGCAGAACACCGGCCGGGACGCTGAGGCGGAAGCGCATTTCATGAGAGCATTGGGCATTCTGGAAAAAGCATTGGGTCCCGGCCATCAACTGACTGCCTTTACAAAGGCCAACTATGCCGACTTCCTGCGACTGACGGGACGCGCCGCCGAAGCGCAGCCATTCGCGAAGGAAGCCCTCAAAGATTTGCGCAAGGCATTGCCCGCGGGGCATCGTTACGTTAAGTGCGCGCGCGAGGTTCGGCGGAACGTCCTGAAGGCTGCCAGGAGGACATCCAGACAATCCGCTATCACGAAAACAAAACTGATCCCGTGAACTCCGCGTCACAAGACTTCCCCTATCATCTCGGCGTGTTGCGCGAACGGATGCTGCATCCGACGGACTACGAGAAAGCGGTGCATTATTTTCTGGAGGAGTTTGCGGGGGACGCGGCGTTCGTTCGCGCCTCCGATCCTGAGCCGATGCCCCATCTGATTGCGGTGCTCGGCGGCATTGTCTCGAAGGTTGTGAGGCGGCGGGTGGAACTGGAGGGCGCACTGGTGTCGCACTTGCGCGCCCACCGGTTTGTCCACGGCAATGCCCGGGCGGACGGACGGATCGTGCTCTTCTGCTATTTTCAGGACGCCGACATGGGCATCATGATGCTCATCCCGGGCGTTCGCGGCGAAGGAGACGTGGCGCGTTTCCATCTCACCGGCGGCCTGCCGGATCCGAAGCTCAACTGACGCCGGGTGGAGCACGCGGGAGGACTCATCATGACTCCTTCGTGCGCTCCAATGTTGCGACCAGCGTGTTGATGCGCGCGCGGATCTTTTTCGGAGCACGATCCGCCCACATTTTCAGCACGGGGACGAGAGCACGGTCGCCGGTCGCCTCGATCTTTTCCAGCAGCTTCCAGAGAGTCGGTCGCGGGGTGTCTCTGCGGGCGTCGAGGAATTGGAGATCGGCCTCCGTGCCGGCCATTTTGCGCATTCTGGCGAGAAACTCATCAGTGATGGAGTCGATCTCGATGTCGAGTCCGGCCGGCGTATAGGTGAGCAAAGGCAGGCGGTCGAAGTATTCGATTTGGAGATAGCCGTTGAGGATCGTCCAATCGATGCGCGCCATGACCTCGTCGCTGGCGAGGTCGCGATAGAAGCCCCATGCAGGGTTCGCGTCGAGGCCGCGTTGCGAGACATCTTTGTCGCGCGAGCCTTTCAGGATTTTGCAAAGCAGCGTCCGGCCGCCTTGCGCGATGAGGTCTTCCGCTCCGCGCATGATCACTTTGATTTCGGGGAACGGCAGGGACTCGATGCCGCTCGCATCGAGGTGGACGGGAACGCGTTGATCGCGGCGGCGGCTCATGGCAGTTCGTCTGTTTCGACTTTGATTCTTGTGAGGAATCCCTTCACAATGTTGTGGTGCATGCGCCCCGGGTTTAAAACAGGCCGATGAAGATGCTGCGGAGAAATCGCCGCTTTTAAGCCAGCAGCGGCTTGATGACGTTGCCGGCGATGTCGGTGAGGCGGTAGTCGCGTCCTTCGTGGCGGAAGGTTAGGCGTTTGTGGTCCACGCCCATCGCGTGCAGCAGGGTGGCGTGGAGATCGTGGACGTGCACGGGGTCGCGGGTGATGTTGTAGCCGAAGTCATCGGTTTCGCCATAAACCATACCTTTTTGAATGCCGCCGCCGGCCATCCAGACGGTGAAGCAGCGCGGGTGATGGTCGCGCCCGAAGTTGTTCTTCGTGATGTCGCCCTGGCTGTAGGCGGTGCGGCCAAATTCGCCGCCCCAGATGACGAGCGTTTCCTCGAGCAGACCGCGTTGTTTGAGATCGGCGACGAGAGCGGCCGCGCCCTGATCGGTTTCCTTGCACTTTTGGGGCAGGCCGGCGGGCAGTCCTCCGTGGTGGTCCCAGTCGCGGTGACAGAGCTGGATGAAGCGAACGCCGCGTTCGGCGAGGCGACGGGCCAGCAGGCAGTTGTTGCCGAATCCTTGCTGGCCGGGTTTGGCGCCGTAAAGGTCGAGGATTTCCTTCGGTTCTTTGGAGATGTCGGTGAGTTCCGGGACGCTCGTTTGCATGCGGAAGGCGAGTTCGTAATTCTCGATTTGCGAGGCGATGGCAGGATCGCCGAGTTCACCGAGCGCCATGCGATTGAGTTCGTTAGTCGCATCGAGGAGCTGCCGCCGCGTGTCGCCGCTGATGCCCTTCGGATTCGAGACGTAGAGCACCGGATCGCCCGCGTTGCGGAACTGCACGCCGCCGTATTGTGCCGGAAGGAATCCGCTGCCCCAGTAGCGCGCCTGCAGCGTCTGCCCGCCACCGCCGCTGGTGAGCACGACGAATGACGGGAGGTCGCGATTGCTGCTGCCGAGGCCGTAGGCAAGCCATGCGCCCATGACGGGCCGGCCCGGTTGCTGGTGGCCGCTGGCAAAGAAGGTTGCGGCCGGGTCGTGATTGATAGGATCGGTGTGGAGCGAGCGCACGAACGTGCAGTCATCGACGACCTTTGTGAGATGTGGCAGCAGTTCGGAAATGTCCATCTGCGCCTTGCCATACTTCGCGAATTTGAAGGGAGACCCGACGCAGAGCAGGTTCTTCTGCCCGCTGGTCATCGTCGTGATGCGCTGGCCCTTTCGGACGCTTTCGGGCAGGTCCTTGCCGGTCATCTCGATGAGCTTCGGCTTTGGATCAAAGAGGTCGAGGTGCGACGGCGCGCCCGACATGAACATGTAGATGATGCGCTTCGCCTTCGGCGCAAAATGCAGACGCTGCAAAGCGCCCGGGACCGCCGGACCGTCGCCAGGCTCCATGCCGAAGAGGTTCGGATTGAACAGCGAGGTGAGCGCGAGGGCGCCGAGGCCGGTGGTGCTCTGCTTCAGGAAAGTGCGGCGCGCGAGGGTTTGTTGGAGGACGTCCATGACTTAGTTGGTGATGGTTTCGTTGAGGTTGAGAAGGACGTTGCCGAGCACGGTCCATGCGGCGAGTTCGCTTTCGTCGATCCCTTCGGGCCTTGGCAGGTCGCCGATTTTCACCAGGGCGGCGGCGGCAACCTTGTCCTTGTTGTAGGTGAGAAGCTGCGCGTCGAGGGTCTTCGCGAGGATTTCGATTTCCCTGTCTGCAGGCATTCGACCGAGCGCGGTGCGCCATGCGAAGCGCAGCCTCGCGGCGTTGTCGATGCCGCCTTCCTTGAGGATGCGCTGCGCGAAGGCGCGTGCGGCTTCGACAAAAACCGGATCGTTCATCAGCACGAGCGATTGCAGCGGCGTGCTCGTTTTTGCGCGCTGGGCGCTGCAAAATTCGCGCGTCGGGGCATCGAGAGTGACGAATGACGGATACACTGTCGAGCGGCGCCAATAGACGTAGAGCCCGCGCCGGTAGAGGTCCGCGCCTTTCGACTTGTCGTAGTTATAGCCGCCCATTTCGTTGATTTCCCACGTGCCGGGCGGCTGCTCGGGCTTGATGCTTTTGCCGCCGAGTTGCGGATTCAGGATGCCTGCGATGGCGAGCGCATTGTCGCGGATGATCTCCGCATCCAGACGCTGCCGCGGTCCGCGGGCGAGCAACCGGTTCTCGCTGTCGCGCGCCAGCAGCTCCGGTGCGACGCGGGCTGATTGCCGGTAGGTCGCGCTCATCACGATCTGCTTCAGCACGCGTTTTGTGTTCCAGTCGGTCATGAAATCGCCCGCCAGCCAGTCGAGCAATTCCGGGTGGCTGGGCCATTCGCCCTGCGAGCCGAAGTCGTTCAACGTCTTCACCAGTCCGGTGCCGAAAAGCATCGCCCACCAGCGGTTCAACGTCACACGGGCGGTCAGGGGCTGATCCTTCGAAACGAGCCATTTAGCGAAATCGAGCCGGTTCAGCGGCTTGTCGTCGGCGCGCGGGGGGATCTGAGGAAGAAAGCCCGGCACGCCCGCGGCGACCTTCTCGCCGTTTTGATCATACTGGCCGCGGACCTTGATGAACGTGTCGCGCGGCTTTTCCATCTCGGACATCACCATCGTGTTAGGGATGGATTTCTCCAACTCCTCTTTCGCCTTTCGCAAGTCAGCCACTTTCTTCTGCGCCGCGGAAAACTCCGGCGCCTGCGTCTCGCGATACAGCTTCTGCAATTGCGTTTTCTGCTCCGGAGTCCGCTTGTCCGCGACGATCGCCGCAATCGCCAGCGTCGCTCCGCCGCCAAGCGACGCCACATCCGCCGCCGCGAGCGCGCGCTGATAAACGCGGAAATCATCCACCCGTCCCGTGAACGGGGCCGCCGTGGCTCCGCGCCGCCCGATGCTGAACGGCTCCGGCGTCTTGATAGTTTCCGTGAGGGTATCCACGACGACGTTCGCCTTCTCGATCTGGCCATTCACATACATCCGCACGCCGGAGCCCTTGCCAGAGCCATCGTAAGTCACCGCAAAGTGGAGGAACTCGTTCGCCGGCAAATCGCGCTGGCCCTGCACATGGATCGCATTCGCCGGCCACTTGTTGCTCAGGTGGACGTTCGGTTTCGTGCCGTGGAATTCCACATCCCATCCGCGGAGATTCTCTGCCGCCTCCATTTTTCCGAAGGGCGAGCCTCCCTCTGGTTTCAAGCGCAGCCACGCCGCTACGGTGAATGGCTGATCCTTTTCAAAACCAAACTTGTCGCCGTATTCGATCCATCCCGTTTTCACCACGCGGTAGCTGTTTCCGACAGAGCCTTCCACGAACGTGCCCTCGCCTTTTACCGCGCCTTCGATTTTTTTCCCGTCGTCGCTCGCGCCGTTGCCGTCCGCATCCAGCGGAATCTTCACCCACGGTCCGTTCGGCTCCACAGCCTGACCGTTCGTAACAAGTTTCGTTTCCCATTCCGTCTGTTTCGCATCGAGCGACTTGCCGAGTTCCTGCGCTTGCTTGTCGGCGGCGGCGATTTCGCCTTCGAACCGCTTCTGCTCCGCGAGCTGCGCAGCCGTGGGCACTTGGAGAAACGGATTCGGATTCCGGTCGCGCACTCCGTCCTTCCCGCTCTCCGGCACGTTGTGGAAAAACGCATACACCTGATAAAAATCCTTCTGCGTAATGGGATCGTATTTGTGATCGTGACACTGCGCGCACGCCACGGTTACGCCGAGCCATGTGACGCCCGTCGTCGCCACACGGTCCACGATGTAAAGGTTCAGATACTCCTGCTCGATCAGTCCGCCCTCGTCGCTCGTCATGACGTTCCGATGAAAGCCCGACGCCACTTTCTGGTCGATGGTCGCCTCCGGTAAAAGGTCCCCCGCGATTTGCTCGATGGTAAACTGGTCAAACGGCATCCCCGCATTGAACGACTTGATGACCCACTCGCGCCACAGCCACATGTCCCGCAGCGAATCATTGTGATATCCGCTCGTGTCACCGTAGCGCGCGAGGTCCAGCCACGGCACCGCGAGCCGTTCGCCAAAATGCGGCGACGCCATCAGTTTATCCACCGCTGCCGAAAGTGCCGCATCCCGGTCCTTCGCGGAGGCCGCGATAAATGCATCCACCTCCGCCACGGACGGCGGCAGACCCGTCAAATCCAGCGAGACACGACGCAACAGCCGGGCCGGGTCCTCCTCCGGCGCGGGCTTCAGTCCCTCCTTCGCCAGGCGTGCCTGCACGAATGCGTCAATCGGTCTCTTCCCGGGCACCTCCGGAACCACCACCGGCTTCACCGGCTCGAATGACCAATGCCCCGTCCAGTTTGCGCCCTCTTTCACCCATCGCTTCAACAGTTCCACCTGCTCCGGCTTCAACACTTTCAACTCCTTCGGCGGCGGCATCACATCGTCCGGATCCGTCGCGCAAATCCTCCTGACCAGTTCGCTCTTTTCCAAATCGCCCGGCACAATCGCCACCGCCCCTGACTTCGCTTTTCCAAACGCTGAGTCTTTGAGATCCAGCCGCAACTCCGCCTTCCG
>Ga0190270_10001690_pt1 | contig 10375 bp, 11 predicted proteins | sample Popmic320T_FD_133748 | JGI IMG/M metagenome (GOLD analysis project Ga0190270, IMG submission 133748) | Populus adjacent soil microbial communities from riparian zone of Weber River, Utah, USA - 320 T | ecosystem: Environmental > Terrestrial > Soil > Riparian zone | place: USA: Utah | collected... | reverse complement strand
CAGCAGCGCGTCCAGGCTGCGTGCCGCCTTGCGCTTCAAGACTACCCGGTTGCCGCGGGCCGGGATGCCTTCGCGCGCCAGCCTCGCCAGCTGCTTGCGCGCATTCGCCGAACCGGCGGGGAACGCAATGCGGCCACCCGCGCCCGTCACGCGATGCCAGGGCAGCCGCGGTTCGTCACCGGACTCACGCAGCACCTGCCCCACCAGGCGCGCGCGGCCCGGCAGACCGGCACGACGCGCGACTTCTCCATAACTCGAAATACTGCCGCGCTTGATGGCGCGCACGGCCCTGCGAATCGCGGCCGCGCGCTCGGCGACCGTCGTCGACACTGCACTCATTCGACCCCCGAACAAGATTGCGATAAGTTTCGTCCCTCATGGCCCGAGTAGCAACCGACGTTCCCCAATCCGACTGGCTCTCGAGGACCGACACCACGGCCGCGGGTCCGACCTTGCGCGCCTGGTTGCGCATGCAGCGCAGTGCCTTCGGCCGCTGGCTGTTCGCGCGTACCGTGTCGCGGCGCGCGCCGTACTTCGGCACCATCAAGCCGCGCTTCATCGAGCTGCAACCCAGGTTGTGCCGCGTTGCCATGCGCAAGCGGCGCGCCGTCGAGAATCACATCGGCACGGTGCATGCGCTGGCCATGGGCAATCTCTGCGAGCTGGCCGCCGGCATGTGCACCGAGGTGACAATTCCCGTGGGCATGCGCTGGATTCCGCGCGGCATGACCATCGAATACCTGGCCAAGGCCGAGACCGATGTTCAGGCCACGGCGCGGCTCGACAAGACCGAATGGACTGGCGCGGAGAATGTCGGCGTTCCCGTGACGGTGACCGACACCAACGGCAAGGAAGTCGTGCGCGCGGTGATCTCGATGTACATCTCGCCGCGCAAGGAAACCTGAGTCGCGCTCGCGCGTGCCAACTGATTACTTCGCGTCGTGAAGGATGACGCCCAGCGTGTGGCGCTCGCCGCGAGTCACGCGGCTCACTCCATGACGATGCGTCACGCGATAAGCGCCGCGCGTTCCCGTCACCGGGCGCTCGCTGACCGCGAATAACACCGCATCGCCCTGCTCCAGCGGCACGACTTCGACGCGCGACTGCATGCGCGGCCGCTGCTCGGTCACCACGAACTCGCCGCCGGTGAAATCTGTCCCGGGCACCGACAGCAGCACGGTCATCTGCATCGGGAACACATGTTCGCCGTACAAGTCGCGGTGCAGGCAGTTGTAGTCGCCCGCGCCGTATTTCAGCAGCAGTGGCGTCGGGCGCGCCTGGCCGGCCGCGTGGCAGCGCGCGAGGAACTCGCGATGGGTTGCGGGAAAGCGCGCCTCGACCTTGAGGCGCTCGTTCCATCGATTGGCCAGCGGCGCGAGCCCTTCGTACAACGCCGCGCGCGTTGCCGCGAGATCGAACGGCAGTGGATAGGCGAAGTAGCGGTACTCGCCCCGGCCGAAGCCGTGCCTGGCCATCACCACGCGCGAGCGGAACTGCGCGTCGTCGTCATAGGCGGCCGCGATGTCGCGGCAGGTTCCTGTATCGAGCAGACCCGGAAGCCGGGCCGTGCCGCCTTCGTCGAGCTGCGCATGGAGCCGCGCCCAGTCCGCCGCCGCCAGCCGGTCGGCGACGGACTCCGCTGCGAACCTCGACCTTGCCGGCGATGCACTCACCGACGTGCTTCCCGCTCGAGCAGCGCGCGCTTACGCGCGACTCCCCAGCGATAGCCCGAAAGAGCGCCGTCATTGCGCACCACGCGATGGCAGGGAATGGCCAGCGCAATGGGATTCGCTCCGCAGGCCTGCGCCACCGCGCGGAATGATTTCGGCGCGTCGATGCGGCGCGCGATGTCGGCGTAGCTGGCCGTCGCGCCCGAGGGTATGCGCCGCAAGGCGCGCCACACACGCTGCTGGAATTCCGTTCCGCCCGGATCCAGCGGCAGGTCGAGCGTGGAGTCGCGTCCCTCGACCAGGTCGAGCACCTGCGCCAGGACTCGCGCCAGACGCGCAGGATCCTGTACTAGCTGTGACGCCGGGAATCGTTGGCGCAGCTCACGCGTCACCGTCTGTGGAGAGTCGCCGAGCAGGATGGCGCAGATGCCTTTTTCGTTGGTAGCCACCAGCACGCGTCCCAGCGTGCTGGACCCTGTATCGAAGTGGATTGCTGTGTTCATGGCTGCCACGTTACTCACGCGGCCACGCGGAATCATTCCGCTTCTTGCTGAGTTTCGGCTTCTGTACGCTAGCGAACAGAATCGAGGTTCGACGGCTCGCATCATGTGCCAGTGATCGAGCCATCCGTCTCCTCAACCGAGCCCCTCGCGCGGTTCGCCCGCGCATCCTTGGGTCGAGCCATCTGGCAGCTTGCGAACACACTGCTGCCCTTCCTGGCGCTCTGGGCCGCCATGGCATGGGTATTCCATGCGCGCCACAACTACCTCTGGCTACTGCTGGTGGCGCTGCCCGCGGCCGCTTTGTACCTGCGCCTGTTCATCATTCAGCACGATTGCAGCCACGGCTCGTTCTTTCGCCGCGCGCGCGCAAATCGCTGGCTGGGCGGCATCCTCGGCGTCATCACCCTGTTCCCGTTCGCCTACTGGAAGAAGACGCATGCCGTGCATCACGCCACGTCCGGCAATCTGGACAAGCGCGAACTGGGTGACATTCGCACCTTCACGGTCCGCGAATACGCTGCTCGCTCCACCTGGATACGCTTCTGCTATCGCTTCTATCGAAGTATGCCCGTCATGCTCGGCCTCGGGCCCTTCTTCCAGTTCGTGGTGAAGCATCGTTTGCCGATTGGAATGCCGTGGAGCTGGAAAAAGGAGTGGCGCAGTGTGGCCGTCAACAACCTCGTCCTGCTGGCGCTCGGCGTCCTGCTCGGACCCTGGCTTGGCTGGACCACGTTGCTCGCGGTACATCTGCCCATCGTCGTGATCGCCGGCGCGCTGGGTGTCTGGTTGTTCTACGTCCAGCACAGCTTCGAACATGGCTACTGGACGCGCAGCGCGCAGTGGAATCCGCGTCGGGCCGCAATCGATGGCAGCTCGTTCTATGACCTGCCGGCGGTACTCCGCTGGATCACCTGCAACATCGGCTATCACCATATTCACCATCTCTCGCCGCGTATTCCGAACTACTACCTGCGCGCCGCGCACGAGGCGACCGCGCTGGAAAATGTCCGGCGCATGGACGTTCGCGCCAGTTTCGCCTGTGCGCGCATGAAGCTCTGGGACGAAGACCTCGGGCGGATGGTGGGTTTTCCGCGCCGCGCGGCGGGCACCTGATGGTCAGGGAGTTACCGTACGCGGTGACGCCTCGCGATCAACGCGGCTTGCGTCGCGACCCGCCGGTCGACCGCAACACGCGCATCCTCATCATTGAACACGATCGGCGTCTCAGCACCGCGCTGACCTTCATGTTGTCAGCCCGCGGCTACGACGAGGTGCGCGCCGTGCGCAGCGCGGCGCGTGCCATAGCCATCGCCGAGGCGTTCTGCCCCGGAATCGTGTTTTTCGACATCGAGCGTCCCGACAGCGAAAGCCTCGATCTGGCGGCACAGCTTTACCGCCGCGTAAACCGAAGTGCCCTGCGCCTGATCGCGCTGAGCGCCTCTGGCGGGCATGAGCAGCGGGAAGAGACGCGTCTCGCAGGCTTCGAGCGCTACCTGGTCAAGCCGCTTTCGCAGGTGGAACTCGACAAGGTCTTGCGGCTGCCCAGCGAAGCGGCGGCCTGACGACGCTAGTCGGATCCCCGCTCGGCCGCGTGCGCGGCAGCCCAGGTGCCCGAATCCTCAGACTCCGATGCAGGCGCAGGAACGGGAGCGGCCGCAGGTGCGGCCGCAGGACGTGGCATGCGCACCGTATCGCCCTCGTCGCCGCGATCCAGCGGCACCAGTCCACGCAGGATGGAGGACTCGATCTCGAGATCCACGCTGGGCGAGTAATTCGCAAAGCGATTCACGCTGATGTTGCGCGTGCGCGAGCCGCTGGGATCGTGCGTGACCAGGAACGCGTGGTACTCGCCGGGTTTGCTGGCGGCGAACCCGAAGGCGAGATGGATCTTGCCGGCACGCAAGGTCTCTTCGTTGTTGATGCGCCCGTCGCAGACCACGAAGTAGCTGTCCTCGCCGGTGCGGCCGGCGAAGGCCCCTTCGGAATACAGCGAATCGAGAAAGGCCTCGACCTGCGCACGCGCCAGCGTCCAGGTGGGCTGGGTGTTGCGCTCGAACAGCATCCAGCGCGTACCGCGCTCCACGCAGGTCATGACGAACAGCGCCAGGCGCCGCGCCGAGAGAAAGCGCCAGTCGCTGACCGCCGCCGCACCACTGGCCAGCGTGCGCGGTGAAGCGGCGTAGCGCGGCGCGATGCGCACCGCCTGCAGCAGGTTGATGCCGGCATTGATGAGCCGCGAGCGGTCCGAATTCGAGACATTCCAGGCCGGGCGCAGTCCGGGCCGCAGGATGGCGTCGTCGCCTTCGGCGGCGGCCCACACCGGCCAGGATTCGTCGCAGCGCGCGATCATGCCGGCCGCCACGCCACAGGGCGCGAACAATTCGAAGCGTCCGCGCAGCCGGTCGAAGGCCACCACGCGCGGATAGAACATGGCCGCGTCCTCGCTGCGGAACGGCCAGTGACGCATGCCGTCGAGAGCCGCGGCGCTCGAGGCCCAATTCGAAGGCGGATCGACGATCAGCAGCGCACGCCGCTCGCGGCAGAAGCGGCCGGCGACCAGCAGCGTCGACAGGCCGACATCCTGCTCGCGCGTCAGCGGCGGAATACACAGCAGGTTGATGTCCGGCGCGGCATGCAGGGCGAAGATGCCGCTGGCTGACTGGGCCGAACCGATCACGTCGTAGTCGCTGATGGGCCCGCCATCGTCGCCATCGGGATTGGAGGGCGTGTAGCCGATCACCGCGCCGTTCGCGGCCGGCGGCGTACGCGTGGGCCGCTCCGTCGGCACGCTGCCCTGCACGCGAACCAGGCGTGACTCGAGCAAGGCGTCTGCGACAAAACGATCGGCGCCCGGCGTGATGCACAGGCGCCGGAAGATCTCCTGGTCCTCGATCTGCTCGGAACCGGCGGTGCGCACGCGCTGCACGACCAGGTTGAAGCGGTCGTGATCCTTCGTCTCGATGCCGTCGTAGTCCACAGAAGCGCGCAGGAATTCGCGCGAACCGGCGCCTACGCCACGCAGGATGAGGCGGTCGCGGCCCGTGGGCAGTGTCAGCGTGGGCGGGCGCGCGCCGTTCACGACGCGCACGATGACGGCGCAGCGGCCGCCATTCTCGAAGAACTGCTCGACGGCGTAGCTCAGCGTGGAGGGCTGCCAAAGTCCGCCGAACACGCGTGTGTAATCGGCAAAGCTGCGTACCGCCACGGGTTGGTTGACCGGCCCTTTGAGAGCGCGGCCGACGAAGGCGGCGATGTTGGTCGCGGCCCTTGCGATGACGCGCAGAGAGCCGGGCTGATCGGCAGCAACGAATTGCGAGTCAAACGGCTCGGCCAAAAATCTCCCCTGCTCGGCGGGCTCTTCGACCCTAAAGCCCGCGCGACGCTGGCGGAATGTAGCAGCGTCTCAGTACGCCCGCCACAGCGGTACGTTGCGGTGTTTGAAAAATGTGACGAGCAGAAGACCGGCGACGAATCCCCCGATGTGCGCGCCGAAGGCGATGCCGCCTTCGTCACCGGGTGCGCGCGTCGCGTTCATGCCACCCATGAGCAGTTGCATGACGAACCATGCAGCGAGAACCCACATTGCAGGGAATCGTCCGAGCTGCACGATCAGGAAACCCAGCGGCAGCCCTAACAACACGCGGGCGCGCGGATACAGCAGCAGGTAGGCACCCAGCACGCCGGAAATGGCGCCGCTGGCCCCGACCATCGGCACGACGGATCCGGGATTGGGCAGTACCTGCGCGAACACCGCGGCCACGCCGCACAGCAGGTAGAAGATGAAGAAGCGCACGTGGCCCATGGCGTCTTCGATGTTGTTACCGAAGATCCACAGGTAGAGCATGTTGCCGGCCAGGTGCAGGAAACCGCCGTGTAGGAACATTGAGGTCAATATGGTCGCGGGCGCCGGCAGCAGCGCCAGCTCCGCCGGCAGCGATTCGCGTCCGGTGAGCACCGCCGGGATCACGCCGAAGGCATACACCACCTGTTCGGCCCCGGCGGGCGACATCAGCAGGTGCTGCCACACGTAGCCCAGCACGCAGGCGATCATGATTCCGACCGTGACGTAGGGTCTGGTGGTGGTCGGGTTGTCGTCGTGAAGCGGCAGGACCATGTTTCACAGAACCTGAAGAGCCAGGGCAAAGGGATGATAGTTAGGACGCACCTTCGGGCGGAAGGCGCGCGACTCCAGACAATGACAGGCGTCCCCCTCTTTCGAAAAAGGGACGGCGTTTTCCGATGTGGGCGTCAGCCCTTAATTAGCGACGGGCTTGGTGGTCGGCGCCGCGGTGGACGCCGCGTCAGGCTGCTCGCGATCCGACATCAGTTCCTGGAACGTGGCCTCGTCCACCGGCAGGTCGCTGACGCCATCCCAGGTAGCGCCGGGCGCAACCTTGTTCTGCACCAGGGCCGCCGAGGTGATGATCTGCGCCAGCGAATCCGGTCCGCCCGAGATGGACACCGGAATGCCGCGCGGCTCGTGGGTCAGCTGCGTCACCGCTTCCCAATCGATCTTTTCATTGCGCGCCGCGAGCTCCTTCTGGATGCGCTCGGCGAGATCTTTCTTGAGCAACTTCACCTGCGCCTTCTTCCAGTCGCGGGTGTCGTCTTCGAGCACGTCGTAGGCCTGGATGTGCAGGCTGCCGGCGTGCCACCCGAAGACAAAGGGTTGATTGACCACGCGCACCTGCGTGCCCACCGGCGTCAGCTCGAACAGCTGCGCGATGTCTTCAGGGTAAAGGCGAATGCAGCCATGGCTGGAGCGCAGCCCCACTCCCGATGGCTTGTTGGTGCCGTGGATCATGTAGCTCGGCCAGCCGAGATAGAACGCGAAGCGGCCGAGGGGATTTTCTGGTCCGGGGCCGATCACCTTCTCGAGCTTCTCGCCGCGCTCCTCGAGATGTTCCTTGATGATCGAGGCAGTCGGGCGCCACGTCGGATCCTTCTGGCGGCGTACCACCTTGGTCGCGCCCTCGGGTGTTTTCCAGCCAACCTTGCCGATGCCGATGGGATAGGTGTGCACCACCTGCGTTTCACCCTTCTTCACCTTGGGGTAATAGAAGAGTCGCATCGCGGCGGCATTGATCACGATGCCCTCGCGCGGCGCGTTCGGCAGGATGAATTGCGACGGGATCACGATCTCGCGGTCTTCGCCCGGCAGCCACGGGTCGACGCCCGGGTTGGCGCGCACGATTTCCTCGTAGCCCACGTTGAAGCGGCGCGCGATGTCGGTGAGCGTGTCTTCCTTGGTGGCCTTGGTCTTCTGCACCACGCCGACCACGTCGGTGGTCGCGTCGATCTCGAACAGATGCGTGGGTACGGGCTCGGGCAGAGTCGGAACGGCCGGGGCCTTCTCGGCCTCCCGCTTGCTTCCCCATTTCGGGCCGTCGGTGAACAGCGAGCAGCCGGTCAGAAATGCGCCGAAGGTGGCCACCAGCACCAGCGACCGCAGCGCGGAAAGATTCTTCATGGGCAAATTATGACACCGCGTGGACATTTGAGACTGTCGGCATTGTGCTACAGGAGTGCAGGCTGGTTGGGGAGCTCATCACGATTGCGGCCTCGATCGGCGGGGAAATGGCGTTCTAACAAGCCGCCCACGGCCGCGACCCCTGCCAGCGAGCCCTCGGCGAAGTGTCCGGCGCGGAAATGGCTTTCCATGACCCGGCAAACCCCTTCCCAGTCGGCCTGTGCGATGCGCTCGCTGGCGCCGCGGTCGGCCAGGATCTCCACATCGCGGTCGGCCAGCAATACATAGATGAGTACGCCGTTGCGAAGTTCGGTATTCCAGATGTGCAGGTCCGAGAAGGTCTGCATGGCGCGTTCGCGCGGCGCCAGCCCGGACCAGACCTCGGGCAGCTCCAGGGCGGTTTCCACCACGAAGCGGATCTCGCCGCTGGTGGCCCGCTCCGCGGCCGCGATGGCCGCCTCGACCGATTCCAGCACGGGGGTGGAGAATCGCCGCCGCGTAGTGGAGCGCGTCGCGAACAGATGGCGGAGCGTGCGCATGAGCGTCATTGGCTAACTACCAGCGTCCCGAGGCGCCACCGCCTCCGAAGCTGCCACCGCCTCCGCCGCCGAAACCACCGCCGCCGCCAAATCCGCCACCGCCGCCAAAACCACCAAAGCCACCTCGCCCGATGTCGCGGAACACGCCACGTCCGCCACGGCGCCCCCCCGGCATGCCGCCGCCACCGAACAGCAGCACCAGGAAAAAGAGTCCGAGAAAGCCCGCCAGCCCGAACAGCACACGCGAGGTGAGCCACCAGGCGATGCCGCCACCGATGAGACCGGAGAGGCTCGCGCCGACGCCGCGACCCAGCATCCGACTCAACATGCTGCCGAAGACCAGGCCGCCGACGATGAGTACCGGCCAGGGCACGCCACCATTGCCCGCAGGGCGCCAGGCCTGATCCGGCTGCGGCAGCTCTTCACCATCGATGACTCGAATCATCTGGTCGAGCCCGGCGTTGATGCCGCCGTAGAAATCGCCCTGCTTGAACAGCGGCGCGATCGTGTCGTTGATGATGCGGCTGCTGAGCAAGTCGGTGAGCGCGCCTTCGAGGCCGCGCCCCACCTCGATGCGCAACTCCCGGTCGTTCTTCGCAACGATCAGGATGGCACCGTCATCGGGTGCCGCTCTCCCAACCTTCCAGGCTTCGGCCACCCGGATTCCGAACTGCTCGATGGTTTCCGGCTCGATCGTGGGCAGCATGAGCACGGCCACTTGCGCGCCCTTGCGGGCCTGAAAGGCCGCGAGCTTCTCCTCGAGCGAGGCCTGCTGTTGCGCCGTGAGCGTGCCGGTGAGGTCCGTGACCAGCGCTTCGAATTTCGGCAGTGGCACCTGCGCCGGTGCACGCGGCGCGAAGCCCGCGATCAGCGCGAACGCGAGCGACAACAGCGCCTGTTTCACCGACTAGTTCTTTGCAGGATCAGCGGCGGGCGGCGTCGCGGGCGCTGCCTCGGCGGGCGCTGCTGGCTGCGTGGGCGTCGCGGTACCGAAATCCACGGTGGGCGCGGTGGAAATCTCTGCCTCGTTCTGCACCGTGAAGTTGGGCTTCACTTCGAAATCGAACCACTTCGCGGTCAGATTCGAGGGGAACGAGCGCACCGTGACGTTGTATTCACGCACGGCATCGATGTACCGGTTGCGCGACACCGTGATCCGGTTTTCCGTGCCTTCGATCTGCGATTGAAGATCGCGGAAATTCTGGTCGGCCTTGAGATCCGGATAACGCTCCACCGTCACCAGCAGGCTCTTCAGCGCCTGCGTCAACTGGCCCTGCGCGGCCTGGAATTGCTGGAAGGCCTGGGGGTTGTTGATGAGCTCGGGCGTGAGCTGAATCGAGGTGGCCTTGGCACGCGCCTCGGTGACTCCGACCAGCACCTTCTCTTCGTGCGCGGCGTAGCCTTTCACCGTGGCCACCAGGTTGGGGATCAGGTCGGCGCGTCGCTGGTATTGACTGACCACATCCGACCAGGCGGCCTTTACCGATTCATCCTGGGTCTGCAGTTTGTTGTAGCCGCAGCCACTGAGGTGGGCGCTCGCCAACATGATGGCGAGGATCAGCAATGGCCTGCGCATGAAATTCTCCTTCGACCCGGAGCTTCCGGGTGTCACCAGATTTTGACACGCTCGTTCGGCGCTCGATACATGCGATCGCCAGCCTTCAGGCCGAATGCATCGTAGAAAGCGTCGATGTTGCTGGTCGGTCCATTCGTACGAAACTCGCTCGGGCTGTGCGGATCGGTCACCAGGCGCTTGAGCAGCTCTTCGTCGCGGTACTTGCGACGCCAGACCTGCGCCCAGCCGATGAAGAAGCGCTGATCGCCGGAAAAGCCGTCGATGACCGGGGAGTCCTTGCCGGCCAGCGACACCCTGAACGCCTTGTACGCCACCGCGATTCCCGACAGGTCGCCGATGTTTTCACCCAGCGTGAGCTTGCCGTTGATGTGGCGGTTGTCGAGCACCGAGTAACCGTCGAATTGCGCGGCCAGCGCGTCGGCGCGCTGCTTGAACTTGGCGGCGTCGTCCGCGGTCCACCAGTCGCGCAGGTTGCCGTCACCATCGAACTGCCGCCCGGAATCATCGAAGCCGTGGCTGATCTCGTGGCCGATCACCGACCCGATGCCGCCGTAGTTCACCGCGTCGTCCGCATTCATGTCGAAGAACGGCGGCCGCAGGATGGCCGCGGGAAAGGT
>Ga0190270_10001689_pt1 | contig 10375 bp, 6 predicted proteins | sample Popmic320T_FD_133748 | JGI IMG/M metagenome (GOLD analysis project Ga0190270, IMG submission 133748) | Populus adjacent soil microbial communities from riparian zone of Weber River, Utah, USA - 320 T | ecosystem: Environmental > Terrestrial > Soil > Riparian zone | place: USA: Utah | collected... | reverse complement strand
GGGGTCGAAATCGCTGTGAACGAAACGCTCGTGTAAATGCCATTCGCGCTCGAACGTCGGGTCGGTCGGCGGCGTGAACAGGTAACTCGACATCCGATGGTTCAGGTCATGATCGGCTAACTCGACCGCCGGCTCGTTCTCCATCAAATGGACCACCAGCTTCACCGGGTTCATCCCCGTGTGATCGGTGAGTTGAAACAGGAACTCGCGGTCGCCGTAGGCGGCCTGTTTGATCAGCGCGTACTTCCCCGCGAAGGCGTCAAGCTCTTCCGCAGTCGGAGGCCGCTTGAAGGTCACGATTACGCGGTCGGTGATCAGAAACTCCTGGCCGGTCTCGGCGTCGTAGTAGGCGTGGTGCGTCGGCGCGACCCCGCGGGCGACGCTCATCATCGGCTCCAGGTCGTCGGCTGGAGCGGTCACGCGCGAAGAGGCGGCCGAGACCCGCTCGGCGTTCTCAATCCCCTCCTCTTCGAGCTTCTCCGGCGTCGCGCGGACGACGAATTGATCGGGACTTTTTTCCAGCGCGACCTTCCGGCCGTTACGATAGGTATATGTTTGTTCTGGCTGTGGCATAGCTTTACTCCTGTTGGCGTGGCGCCGCGCGCGACTGCCGCGCGGCTATCCTTGTACACAGCCACGCGGCAGTCGCGCGCGGCGCCGCACACTTCTCAAAGAGGGCTGGATTCTCAGGCTCGACAGTGAGCTTGACCTTATTACCCGAAACTTCGAGGAACGAATCTAGTTCGTGACGTGGCCGGGAACATATTCTGCAAGCGCTCACGTTCATAAGGGCGCCACTCGCCGGGCTATCCAGAGGGATGTTTGAATTCGAGAGATCAGCCGAGGTTCGGCATGGCTCGTAATATGCTGATCAGGGATTACTATCTACCGTTGTCTTCGTGGCCATCGAAGAAAACGAATAAACAGAAAAAACCGTGCAGAGACGGCGGGTATGCTACGCTTGTGGGATCGGGGTGTCAATCTTTAATTTAGAAAATAGCCCCGCTTCAAAATCTATCAACGCGAGTTGAATAAATCCGATGGATAATCAATCACGACGTAAATTTCTCCAAAAAGCGACTCTGGCGTCGGCGGCTTTTACCTATAAAGACGTTTTCGCAACCACGGCCGGCCCATCTGACATCCGCGTCGAGGACCTGACCTTCAACTACGAAGAATTCCTCTACCGCGCCCCGTACAAGTTCGGCGGCGTGCCCGTTGATCGCGCGACGATCCTTAACGTCAACGTCAACGTGCGAACGCGCGACGGCAAGACGGCGAAAGGCTTCGGCTCGATGCCGCTGGGCAACGTCTGGTCGTTCCCTTCGCGCGAGATGGCGTACAACAGGACGCTGTTCGCGATGAAATCGCTGGCCGAACGCATTGCGAAGATCACGTCCGGCCACAAAGAGTTCGGCCACCCGATCGACATCAACGTCGCGCTGGAACCGGAATATCTGAAAGCGGCGGCGGAAATCTCGAAAGCGTTGGCGATTGCCGCGCCGATCCCGAAGCTTTGCGCGCTGGTCACCGCCAGCGCATTCGACGCCGCGATCCACGACGCCTTCGGCAAGATTAACAATCGGAGCTGTTATCAGACCTACGGCCGCGACCTATTGCCGCGCGATCTATCGAACTATCTCAACGCCGATTTCAAAGGCGAATATCTGGACCGCTACATCCTGCCGAAGCCGAAGCCCCGGATCGCGATGTTTCATTCAGTCGGTGGCGCCGACGCCGTGCTGCCCTCCGAACTCAAAGAGCGTATCAACGACGGCTTGCCGGAAACGCTTGCCGAGTGGATCAAGTTCAACGGCCTGACTCACATCAAGATCAAATTGCAGGGCGAGGATCTGAAATGGGACGTCGAGCGCACGGTTAACATTGACCGCGTAGCTTCGGAGACCAGCCCGAAGGTCGCCTGGAAGTATTGCGTGGATTTCAACGAGCGATGCCCGAACGTCGAGTATGTCCTCGAATACCTGCGCAAGGTGAAAGAGATGACGCCGGCCGGATTCGACCGCATTCTCTATCTGGAGCAGCCGACGGCGCGCGATCTGAAGGCCAATCGCCAAAACGTGATGCATGAGGCCGCAAAGCTGCGCCCGGTGGTTATAGACGAATCGCTGACCGACCTGGAAAGCCTGTTGTTGGCGCGCGAGATGGGCTACACGGGCGTGGCTTTGAAGGCGTGCAAAGGCCAATCGCAGGCGATGTTGATGGCGGCCGCGGCGCAGAAGTACAAGATGTTTCTGACCGTGCAGGACCTGACCTGCCCCGGCGCGTCGCTGATTCATTCGGTCGGGATCGCGGCGCGCGTGCCGGGCGTGGCCGGCGTCGAAGCCAACTCGCGGCAGTATATGCCCGCGGCCAACAAGCCCTGGGAAAAACGATTTCCGGGATTGTTCATCGTGAAGGACGGGACGCTGCGAACGGAGAGTCTTAACGGGAAAGGCCTCAGCGCAGCGGGTGAATAAATAAGCATTTAAGCAATTTTCGAGACCGTCATCGCTAGAAAATCGTGGCCCATTCAAGATAAAAGCAGTTCCAAATCTTCTTTTGTCAAGTTGCGGATGAGGCTGTTGTCGGCGTTGAGGATGGCGTCGGCGAGGTCACGCTTGGTGTTCTGGAGCGCGAGGACTTTTTCTTCGACGGTGTCGCGGGCGATGATGCGATAAGCGAAGACCTGCCGCGTCTGGCCGATGCGGTGCGCGCGGTCAATCGCCTGCGACTCGACCGCCGGGTTCCACCAGGGGTCGAGCAGATAGACGTATTCGGCCGCCGTCAGGTTCAATCCCAATCCGCCTGCCTTCAAGCTGATCAGGAACAACTTGCAGTCAGGGTCATTTTGGAACCTCTCGACGCGCGCCTGCCGGTCGCGCGTCGAACCGTCGAGGTATTCGTACTCGATCTTTTCCTTGTCGAGGCGCCGGCGCAGGATCGCGAGGAAGCTGGTGAATTGCGAAAAAACCAGGACCTTGTGATTTTCCTCGAACAGCTCGACGAGTTGCGGGAGCACCAGGTCTAACTTCGCCGAGTCCTCTTTGACGCGCTTATTGTCAATCAATCCTGGATGGAGCGCGGCCTGGCGCAAACGGAGCAGCGCCTCGAGCGCCTGCATCTTCGATTTCGCGACCCCGTCGCGCGCGACGCGCTCGAGCAGCGTGTTGCGGTAATGGTCGCGCAGTTCGTTATAGAGCTTGCGCTGTTCCGGTTCTAGTTCGCAGAAGATGGTCTGCTCCTGTTTCGCCGGGAGGTCCTTCGCGACCTGACTCTTGGTGCGGCGCAGGATGAAGGGGCGCAGGGCCTGAGCGAGCAACTGCCGCGTCTCGTCATCCGGGTTTCGCCCGACCCCGCCCGTGATCTTGAAGACCGAAGCCGCTCCGAGCATCCCAGGGTTCAGGAATTCAAACAGGCTCCACAATTCACCCAGATGGTTCTCTATCGGGGTTCCGCTCAGCGCCAGACGATGATCGCCGTTGAGCAGTCGCGTCGCCTTCGCCGAAGCCGTGTCGGAGTTCTTGATCGCCTGCGCCTCGTCGAGGATGACGTAATCGAACCGTGTGTCTTTAAAAAGAACCGCGTCGTTGCGCAGCGTGCCGTAGGTGGTCAGGATCAGGTCGTAATCGTCGAAATGTTCGAGGCTCTCTTTCTCCCTCGCATACCCCGTGTGGTCGAGCACGCGCAGCTTTGGCGCGAACTTCGCGGCCTCCTGCTTCCAATTGAAGACCAGGGATTTCGGGACGATTACCAGCGACGGGGCGACGGGGCGACGGGGCGACAGGGCGACGGGAGAGTCAGCGATTTCATCTCCGCCGATGCCATTGCTTCTGCCCCCTTCACTTCCCCGCTCTTCCTTGTCTTTTTTTCTTCTCGTCGCCCCGGCGCCTCGTCGCCCCGTCGCCCCGTCGCCCTCTCGCTCCGTCTCTTCACGCGACTGGCGGCGCTCTTCGAGCAAGGCGAGAACTTGGACCGTCTTGCCAAGTCCCATGTCGTCCGCCAAACACCCGCCGAAACCGAATTGCCGCAGGAAGTTTATCCATCCCAGGCCGTCTTTCTGGTAAGGTCGCAGTTCCCCGTTGAATTCTTCGGGCGGGTCGGCGGGCTTAACGCCTTCAAATCGCTTCAGCTCGTCGCGTGCGTGGGCGAAGGACTCGTCAAAATCGGCTTCGGGCTGGGAGCTGAGGAGGGCGTTGAGCATGCCGACTTGCGTCTTGCGGAAGCGCAGATGATCTTCGCAGGTCTCGCCGAGTCCCGCGAGCAAGCCGTATTTCTTCAGCCAGTCTTCGGGCAGCATTCCGTACGTGCCGTCGTCGAGCTTGACCATGCTGTCGCCGCGCTTCAACGCGGCCAGCAATTCCGGGAGCATGGCCGTTGTTTCGCCGAAATCGATCGAGCCGCGCAATTCGAACCAGTCAATGCCGGAGTTGACCTGAACCTTGACCTTGCCGGGGTTGCGGAAAGTTTTACCTTCGGCCTCGACGCGCCAGCCTTCAGCGACCAATTCCCTGACGACGCGCGGGAGCTTCGTCGGGGCGACTTCCCAACCCGACCGCTTCTCGTAATGATTCGGCCTGACGTATTTCAAGCCGACCTCGGTCAAACGACTGATGAACGCCGCTTCGGCTTCCAGGTCACGCAGGATGTAGCGGCGGCTTTCGATCTGGTAGACGCCCCGGCGCGGATCGTCCTTTTCCAGAACGCAGCTACGCGATTCGGGCGCGTAATCGAATGACAGGCGCGCGCGCAGCCTGGCGTTCTGCCTCTGCGCTTTGAACGTCAGACAGGGTTGAGGTTTGGCGTTGGCCTCTTCGTAGCGCAACTCTTCGGGCAGGTCGAGCCTGGGCGGCCGGGCTTCGCTCAGGATTTCGGTCATGAATTCGCCGGCCTGATCTTCTGGAATGAAGAGGGCGCCGACTCGGCGCAAGACCGAAACCCAGTGAAAAGCGCCTCCGTCGTCGAGCGCGGCGGCGCTTTTAGGCGTGAAGATCAAGCCGCCTTGAAGGATCAGCGCGGCCTTGGCCAAGTCACATCGCTCCTCGCCGCGGAACAGATCGCCTTCGACAATGAATTGGTCAGGCCGCGCGTCGTCGCGGCGAACCCTGATTGAAAACCGCCACGCCTCGCCCTCCTCCCATTCGATCGCGCTCATTTCATCCGAATCACTTCGGGGTTTCAGATAGCAACGCCCGGTCCGGGCGATCAGTGGCAGGACGATCTGAGGCAGAGGCGCGGTGAGGCGGTGGCGAAACGGCGCCGTGTCGTAAGCGTCCTGATAATCGTAACCGTAATAGCCGTAATCCACCTGCTCGCGCGAGCCGGCGAGCATGGCGAAAATCTGGCGGTCGCCCGCGTCGGGCAGATTGGTGATTTGCCATCGCGGCAAGCGCTGTTTGCGCGGCTTGCCCCACTCGCCGTTCTGTTTAAGATCTTGAATGAGTGTGTCGAGGATCAGATGCTGGGATTCAAGCGTTGCCTGGACATCGACTACATAAATGATCCTGCGCGTCGTCGGCCACTCCTCGCCGGCCCCGACGAGTATCGCGCGGGCGTCGAGTCCTAGCGCGGTCAGTTGTTCCTTCCAACCCGTGGGCTTTTCATTCGGCCTGCGACCGCCGTCGAATATAGCTCCCACGCTGCGGGGCGGCCTGTCGTACTCTTCATCAGTCCAATCGTCGTCATCATCGTCGTAGAAGTCGCCGGCGCCGTAATCATAGAAGCCGTCGTCATCGAAATCCGGAACCATCACCAGCGGGCCTTTGGCGCCGTCGCGAAGGTGCCCTTTTCCTTCCACGGCCAGTATCGTCGCCCAGATATGCTTGCAAGGCTCGCGCTCGAAAGCCGGGCAATCGCAATGGACGACGATTTCATTACCCTCGATTTCGAGGTCGACTCTATAGTTTCGGCTCCCGCGCACTCTGGCATGGACCTCGCTGCCGGAGCCGTTCGTGATCTTTACTCTGCCCTCCTGAAAGTAATCCGCGCCGCGTGAACGAACCGCCTTTGAAAAATCGCTTGAGAGTTCAGTAATGAGTGACATATCGAAATCAGCAATGCCCGGAAGCCGACTGCTTCAGCCAACGGGCGTTAGTGTAAAATTGGCGAAGCGGTCATTGTAATTAAAATTGCGACATTGTCACGGCGATGAAGGAAGTTTTCCTTTCCGGCGTCCGCCGGTCAGTGATCTTCCGACGCCCCTTGTGTCGCCGTGGCGCACACAAAGCATTTTTTTTACTTTGATGTTCAGGAACCGCTTGCTTAAGCGCGCGGTACAGTACCGCGACCATGTGCGCCAGGATAAGCTGTGGCGCGCCCGCGTCCTCGCGGGCAGGCGTGGGGAGGCGCTCCTTTGCTCGCAATAAGTTAGCTCGCCAGTCCTGCCCGCGAGGACGCGGGCGCGCCACAGATCAGGGCTTTTGCGACAGCCTGCTTTACGTAGCAGATTACAGGGATTAGGATTAGCTATCGGAAAATCGCCCCGGGCTACGTGGCGCTCCCCCGGGTAGGACTAAGGCGAGGTATATAAAGATGGAGGGAGTCGACAAAATCGCGGGTGACGCGCAATCTTCAGGCCTGCGCGCGCCATCACGCGAACTGACCTGGCGGCAGGCCGCGCTCAAGCTCTGGAACAAACTCTTCGCCGACAACGTTTTCGGGCGCGCGGCACAACTCGCTTACTACTGGCTCTTCGCAATCTTCCCCCTGCTGATCTTTCTGACCACGCTGTTGGCGTTCTTACCTATGCGGCGAGATCTGGATCAATGGGTCGCGGCTTTCGGCGCCGTTCTCCCTCCCGAAGCCTACACGCTGCTCAACAGCACATTCCAGCAGATCGCCAGCCAGCAGCGCGGCGGCTTGCTCAGCTTCAGCATTTTCCTGCTCCTCTGGTCGTCGTCGTCGGGGATGGAGGCGATCATCGGCGCGCTCAACAGGGCTTACGGCGGCGCGCCGGCGCGGGCCTGGTGGAAAGAGCGCCTGTTGGCGCTCGCGTTGACGCTGGGGCTGGCCGTCTTCGTCATCTCCGCCCTGGCGCTGATCTTCTTCGGCGAGAACATAGGCTCGCGGATGGCGACGTATTTCGGGTTCAGCAGCACGTTCGAGACAGCCTGGTCGCTGGCGCATTGGCCGATCGTCGTCGGCTTGACGCTGCTGGGAGTCGAGCTGATCTATTACTTCGCGCCGAACGTCGGGGGGGGGGGAAACGGAAAACGGTGGAAGTGGTTCACGCCCGGCGCCATCTTCGCGGTCGGCCTATGGCTGCTGATCTCGTTTGGGCTTCGCTTTTACGTGTCGCACTTCGGCCATTTCGACGCGACTTACGGCGCGCTCGGCGGCGTGATGGTTCTGATGCTGTGGCTTTACCTGACCGGAGTGGCGATCCTGGTCGGAGGCGAGATCAACTCGGTGTTTCGCATCACCGGCGACATGTCGTATAAGCCTCCCCACTCTGACTGAAACTCCGCGTCGCTGACTTGTCGCGACCGCATGGCGAAGTTTATCCGCGCGACGCGCCTACGGCGTCATCAACTAATAGAATGCGCTTGCTTACGCCGATATGGTGTAATAACTTTATGGAAATGACCGAATGAAGGAAGGGGTCTCGATTTACCGTCATTATTCAGCAGTCTGAAAGTTTTGAGGGAAATAAATGTCCGATTCGTCATCAGTCGAAGAACAACTCCGAGAGTGGGTTGGTCAGCTCGTGCCGGAACACAGGCAACTGTTGTTGATGATGCTTACTGAAGATGACCAACTGCAGGGCTCGACTCGTCTCGATTTCGCCGTGTCCCAGTTGCGAAAGCTGTGCAAGCAGCGCGGGTTCGATTGGGACCGGATGGCCGAGACCGACCGCGAGTCGTTCCTCGACAACCTGATCCGCGAGACCGAGTTGTACGCCACACAGGCCGGCGCCCCTTCGATCGTTCCGGTCCTTCCCTGCTCCTGCTGCGGGCGCGACGTGACGCCGAGCGACCTCTACCGAATCTATTTCGGCGAGCGCCCGCCGAGCGTGGAGGTCGCGATAGGCAGGCTGATCTTGTTGGATATGGACGTCAACGCCCAGTTCCCTCTCCCGGCGGATAACGAAATCACAATCGGTCGCGTCGACCCGCACCGCGGCATCCGGCCAGACATCGACCTTTCGAAATTCGACCCGGCGTCGCGCATCTCGCGCCGTCACGCGCGGATCACCTCCCGCGGCGGCCAGTTTTATGTCGAAGACCTCGGCAGCGCCAACGGCTCGTTCGTCAACGGCCGCACCCGGCTCAACCCACAGGAGCCTTACCCGCTGGTCAACGGGGACGTCATCAAGTTCGGAGAGACCACTTTAAAGTTTGCGGTTTGAAGATTTCGCGCGCAGGCTCTAATAGGAACAATTACAGCATTTTTGACACATGTATTCAGGAACCGCCTGCTTACGCTCGCGGCGCCGCTACCGCGACAGTGAGGGAGCGGCTGAACACACAAGCCGAAATTGCTTTAGATTAGGATCAAGCGACTGTGGCTAATAGCGCCAATCCTTGTAGCTTCAAGCCTCACAGATCGAGACTTCGACCTGGCAACGCTATTGTATTGGCTCAATTAAACATCGATGTCTTCGCTTTAGATAGTTGTGCGCCGATAATCCCCGCCTATAGCCCGTGGGGCATTTCTGGACATGCCCTACGCCAAAAAAGCGTGATGCTCTAGAGGTTCGATTCATTGGATATGTCCTTCAACTCGGACAGTCCAATGAACTTAACCGCAATTCCGGCATATACGAAAAAGCTGGAGTATGTATGCATCCAAGACACCATCATTTGGCGCCGTGATTGCATTTTTATTTTTCTTAAAACTAGCAAGCCCCCAACCAATCGCACCCCATACTACGAAAAACTAGCGGCCTCACACACACAAGCACACCCCCACTTTATGCAAAACTAGCAAGCCCCCAAACAATGTCATACCACAACTCGCATCGTTCGCCGTAATTGCGCCTCATAAACACGCCAAACTTACGAGGACTCTCTAACGGCAAGCCTGAGGGACACGTGTTGGATAGACATGGAGACGTCCCACCCGACTTGCCTAAGCTGTAGTGTGTGACGATTGTCACATCGATGCTCGCCTCGGGGAATCCTCGACTCCGGTTACAGCCTTCGCCCGATGGTCCGTTCGGCGCATTCCGCCGAATAAGCGAGATGGGGGACGTTTTGTCCGGCGCCGCCTTCCTGGCCGAAGCGCCACGCAATGGAGGACAGACACTAAGCATGAGACTACAAGAGTGGCTCGACACTGAGGTCCGGCCGTTTCGGGACAAACCGATCAGTTGGATCTCGCAATATCACTTCTTCCGGGACCCGATGCGCCCGACATACTCGGACACGAGTTGTTTCTTCTCCCCGGCCGACGGAATCATCCTGTATCAGCGTATAGTGGCGCCGGATGAATGCATCGTGGACATCAAGGGCAAGCCCTATTCTCTCCGCGACGCCCTGCGAGATCCGGATTTCAGCGCCACAAGCCTCGTCATCGGAATCTTCATGACCTTCTTCGACGTCCACGTCAACAGGGTCCCCTATCCCGGGCTGCTCTCCTACAAGGAGGTGGACGCCATCGACACCTACAACCTCCCCATGCTCGATGTGGAAACGAGCATCCTGCAGGACCTTCGCATCTCCACTGATTCCCTGGAGTACCTACATCGCAACCAGCGGATGATCAACCAGATCTACTCGCCGGAGCTATCCCAGTCATACTATATGCTCCAGATCGCCGATTACGACGTCGACTGCGTCACTCCGTTCAAACTGAAGCAGAACTACCCCGTCGTCCAGGGGCAGCGTTTCTCTCAAGTCCGCTACGGCTCCCAAGTCGATCTGATCGTTCCCCTTTCCCCCCGGTTCGAGTTCACGACCATTCAGGAAATCGGAGACCACGTAGAGGCTGGGATCGTCCCCCTCATCAGGGTCACGGAAAGCACCAGAACACAAAAAGGAGATCTTTCATGACATCACTCAAAAAGACGCCCGCGGCCACCGCGGCAGGACAGGTCGACTTGACGGGCCTCGTCGCCCACACCGGCGTGAACATGCGCCACGGCGCCACACTTCAACAGATCACCGGCAACGGTGTGAAGGAAAATGGGCACACAGAAGAGCGGCAAGCGCAGTTCATCCGTCCCTGGGTCAATCCCACGCAACTCACGCGGCCGTCTTATCTCCTCAATTTTCCCTTTTCATACGCGACTCAGTTCGCAAACAACCCGTGGATGGAAGACCTCTCTCCCGACGGGCGACAGCCGGACTTCAGGCGGGCCGCCGTCCAGTTTCTGGAGCTATACCGATACATGGCCGCCGCCGGCGCCCTGGTGTACGTGCTCCCAACCCCCCGCGGC